>Ga0116215_1000185_pt1 | contig 51000 bp, 45 predicted proteins | sample Sb_taG_7_FD_89698 | JGI IMG/M metagenome (GOLD analysis project Ga0116215, IMG submission 89698) | Peat soil microbial communities from Weissenstadt, Germany - Sb_50d_2_FS metaG | ecosystem: Environmental > Terrestrial > Soil > Wetlands > Peat | place: Germany: Weissenstadt | collected 2010-09-21
GTACCGCCCGAGAGAGGACCCTGCGGTGACCGTGGCCTTCGACCTCGAGCCTTCCGAGGGTCCGAAGGGACTCGCCGCCGGACCCGACGGCCGCCTCCGGTTGCTCGTGTGGACCACCACGCCGTGGACGCTGCCCTCGAACCTGGCACTTGCCGTCGGCCCGGATCTCGAATATTCGGTCTTCGAAGTGCTCGGGGTCCCGACCGTCGTCGCCACCGAACGCATCGAGGCCTATCCCGAGCTTCTCGACGACGCCGAGCCGATCGCCGTGATCAGAGGGGAGCAGCTCGTCGGTCGCCGTTATCGGCCGCTGTTCGGTTTCTACGCAGATCAACCGAACGCGTTCAGGGTTCTCGGGACCGACTTCGTGGACGTCGAAGAGGGGACCGGCATCGTCCATCTCGCACCGGGGTTCGGTGAAGAGGACTACTGGGCGTGCAAGGAAGAGGGGATCGCCGTGGTCTGTCCCGTCGACGACCAGGGCCGTTTCACCGACGAGGTCCCTCCCTACGCAGGGAGGCAGGTGTTCGACGCGAACGAAGCTGTGGTCGCCGATCTCAAGAAGTCGGGCGCGCTGATCGAGCGCACGCGCTACACGCACAGCTACCCCCACTGCTGGCGCACCGACACGCCGCTCATCTACAAAGCGGTGAGCTCCTGGTTCGTGGACGTCACCGCGATCAAGGATCGGATGATCGAGCTGAACCGACAGATCGACTGGGTCCCGGCCCACGTGCGCGACGGGGCGTTCGGCAAATGGCTGGAAGGAGCGCGTGACTGGGCCATCAGTCGGAACAGGTTCTGGGGCGCTCCCATACCCGTCTGGAAGAGCGACGACCCCGCCTATCCGAGAGTCGACGTGTACGGCTCTCTCGAGGAGATCGAGCGTGACTTCGGGGCCGTTCCCGAGGACCTCCATCGTCCGGTGATCGACGGCCTGACTCGGCCGAATCCCGACGACCCTTCGGGCAGGTCGACGATGCGCCGGGTGGGAGACGTGCTGGACTGCTGGTTCGAGTCCGGGTCGATGCCGTTCGCGCAGGTCCACTACCCGTTCGAGCGCTCCGCATGGTTCGAGTCGCACTTCCCGGCCGATTTCATCGTCGAGTACGTCGGCCAGACGCGTGGGTGGTTCTACACCTTGCACGTGCTCGCGACCGCGCTCTTCGACTGCAGACCCTTCAACCATTGCGTCGCCCACGGGATCGTGCTCGGTGACGACGGCCGGAAGATGTCGAAACGCCTCGGGAACTACCCGGAACCGGACATGGTGTTCGACATGTGGGGTGCGGACGCGATGCGGTGGTTCTTGGTGTCTTCACCTGTCCTGCGGGGACAGGACCTGGTCGTCCACGCAAAAGGGATCGAGGAGGCGCGCAGACAGGTCCTCAACCCCATCTGGAACGCGTGGTACTTCCTCACCCTGTACGGAAACGCCGACGGCATCCGCGGGAGGAAGCGCACAGATGCCCAGGGCGTGCTCGATCGCTACATACTGGCGAAGACGGCTTCGCTCGTCGCAGACGTGACTTCCTCGATGGACGCGTACGACCTGTTCGGCGCCTGTGGCGCCATCACCTCGTTCCTCGACGCGCTCAACAACTGGTACATCCGGCGAAGCCGTGAGCGATTCTGGCGCCCTCGCCAGGAACCCGGAGCGCTCGAGGCCGACAAGACCGACGCCTACGACACGCTGTCGACGGTTCTCGAGACCCTCTGCACGGTCGCAGCTCCCCTGTTGCCGTTCCTCACGGAGTCCGTCTTCAAGGGCCTGACGAGCAACAGAAGCGTGCACCTCGCCGACTGGCCGGCGCCCGGCGAGCTGCCCGTAGACACCGAGCTCGTGGATTCGATGGACCTCGTAAGGGACGTCTGCTCGGCAGGGCACGCCGTGCGCAAGGCGAACCACCTCCGCTCGCGCCTGCCGCTCCGAGAGCTGACGGTGGCCGCGCCGAACGCTCGACGCCTGGTCGAATACGAGGAGCTCATCATGGACGAGCTGAACGTGAAGACCGTTGTCTTCACCGACGAAGTCGATGCGGTCGCGGAGAGAGTTCTGAGCGTCGTGCCGGCGGCCATCGGCCCTCGCCTGGGCCCTGAGACGCAGAAGGTGATCGCCGCGGTCAGACGCGGGGAATGGAGAGCGGTCGAGGGCGGTGTCGAGGTCGCGGGAGTCGTCCTCAGCTCCTCAGACGGAGAGTACGAGCTCAAGCTTCGGCCGCGCGACGAGACGAACGGGCGAGCTCTGCAAGGTGACAGAGGCGTCGTCGTGCTGAACACCGAGCTGGACTCGGTACTGGAGGCCGAGGGAATCGCCCGCGACGTCGTCCGTCAGGTCCAGGCGGCGAGGCGCGACGCCGGCTTCGCCGTGACCGACTGCATAATCCTCGAGATCGAAGGTCCGCCCGACCTCGTGCGCGCCGTCGAGTCCCACCGGGAGTACATAGCCGAGCAGACGCTTGCCCTCGAGCTACGCGTGAGTGAAGCCGTTTCGCTGTCGGTAAAGGTGACCAGGACTCCGTGCCCCGGGAACGGGGATCAGCGTCCGCCCGCTGCCGGCTGAACCGCCGCGGTGCGCGGCATGTCGCGCATAGAAGCCGAGCTGGTCGGGCCGTTGGCCGGATCTGCGGAGCTGGAGGCTTGAACGCCGCCGGGGCGCTGCTCGGGCTTTGCGAGAACGGCCGCTGCAGGTTGGATCTGCTTGTCGACCCAGGCGAGCATCTCGGCGAGCGCAGTTCGAAGCCTGTTGCGCTCCCCGTCGAGATGGCGGGCGATCGTCTCGACGTCCTCGGCAAGCTGCGTGCGGAGCGATTCGAGCCTCCCGACCTCTTCACGCATCTGGCGCTCGGTCTCCTCGCTCACCGAGCGAGCCCTTGCCTCGGCCTCGACCATCAAGCTGCGCGCCTGCTCCTCTGCCTTGGCCAAGGTGGCGTGAGCCTGCGCCTCCGATTCCGCCTTCGTCTGGTCGACGAACTTCTGGGCCAGCAGGAGGGTCCGCTGCAACGTGTCGTCGCTGACGTCTGACCTCGACTCCTGATCTGCGTACGCCGGCTGCTCTCGTTGTTCTCGAGCATCTGCCAAGAGCTTCTCGAGCTGTGCGATGCGCTCAGCTGCCTGCTTGGTGCGCTCGTTCGATTGACGGAGCTGCTCCTGGAGAGCCTCGGCTTCCACGGCAACACGCTCGAGGTACTCGTCGACGTCGTCTATGTGATAGCCGCGAAGGGTTTGGCGGAACTCGACCGTTCGCAGGCTGTCGAGGCTGGATTGCTGGCTCGACTTGGGAGTGTCCATACGGGCAGATCCTAGCCATCGATCCCCGGTGGCAAGAGGACCCCGTCGCCGGGCGGACCTCTCAGGGTCAGACCAGGGGGATGATGACCCGAAAGGCGATCACCTCGAGGGCGATGACGGCCACGATGATGGACAGGTCGATGGCCATCCCCCCTGCCCGAAGCGGGGGCAGGATGCGCCGGATCGGCCGGAGGACGGGCTCGGTCAGCATGTCGAGGACTCTTACGATGCTGTAGATGGGGGTCCCGGGGTGCACCGGGAACCAGCTGACCAGTGCTCGAGCGATGAGCACCACCACGTAGAGCTCGACAAAGATGGTCAGTCCGCGCTGCAGCGCGACGTTCGAGGCGAACATCACTGCCGGAACGATGCCCGGATCGACTGCACGAGCAACCATGTCGGCGAAACGTCTAGACGCGGTGCCGCGGCCCTACGGCCGCAGCAGTCCGTTCTCCTGGAGCCTCTGACGCTCCTCGGCCGACACCTGAACGTTCGACGGAGTGACCAGGAAGACCTTGTCCGCGACTCGTTCCATCTTGCCACCGAGCGCGTAGGCAGCTCCGCTGCAGAAGTCGATCATGCGTCGCATGAGCTCTCGGTTGGCCACTTGAAGGTTCACGATCACGGGCTGGTTCGACATCAACCTGTCCGCTATTTGGCGAGCATCACCGAACTGCGTGGGTGCGATCACGTGAACTCGGGCACCAGGCTCGGCGACCACGGGACGTATGACAGCGCGTGGGGTGATGGTGGGGACCTGAGTCATCGAATCCTCGCGCACCAGCGGCCGGATCGTGCTCGTCGCCATCGGGACAGCGGCGACGGGTTCTTCTTCGAGCTCAGACTCTGATGCCCTGTGACTCGCGCGCTGAACGGGAACGCCGCGCGGTTCGTACTCCTCGTAGTCTTCGTACTCGTCGTCCACGAGGCCCAGGTACACCATGGCCCTCTTGAAAAAACCAGGCATCACTCGCCTCCTTCGGCACAGCGTACTGCGTGGGCTCCCGAGCAGGGGGACTCTCCAGCGACCGATCTGGAGGCCATCAGCACCCCCAGCGAGGGGGCAAATCGCGTTCACCGAAAAGAGCGCGTCCGACGCGCACCATGGTCGTCCCCTCCTCCAGCGCAATCTCCAGGTCGTCCGACATGCCCATCGACAACTCCGCCAGACCCAGATCCCCGGCCAGAGCGGCCGTCGTTCTGAACACCTCCCTCGAGAGCTCGGGCGGACCTGGCGGACCGACGGTCATGAGACCCCGGACGTCGAGGCCGAGCGACCGCGCGGCCTCCACCAGAGCGCCGGTCTCGTGGGGCGCACAGCCGTTTCGTCCGGCGAGCCCCGTCGCCTCGACCTCGACCATGACGGTGGTCCCAGGGGCGAGCCTGAAGATGGCCTCAGCTTCGACGAACCTGCTGACGGTCTGCCAGCACCCGACCACCGGGGCCAGCTGTTTGACCCGTCTTCGCTGGATCGCTCCCAGGTAGTGCCAGCGCAAGGCGCCTGCGGGCGACGCTGGCTCGCCGGCGGCTCGAGCCTTGGCGAGCAACTCGTCGACGTAGTTCTCCCCGATGTCGTAGATCCCCGCGGCCACGGCATGGCAGATCGCGTCGCGCGTGAAGCCCTTGGTCACCGCGACGATCGTCACGCCCTCCGGATCACGCCCGCAGGCGACAATACGCGCACGCACCGTTTCGAGGTTGTCTGCGACCACCTCGGCAGGTGGCGGCACGAGCTGAGCACGCTCAGAAGGGGACAACCGCATCCTCACGAGCGCACTCGGACCACACGAGCAGGGCCTGGCGCTGATCGTCGCCACGGGCTCTGTACGAGAAGGCGTCAGCCGTGCACGACGTGCAGCGGGCGTCGTCGATGACCAGGTCCGCTCCACCTTGGGAGAGGGCGTTGCGGACAGCCCCTGGCAGGTCGAGCGCCGGCTCCCCCAGACTCGTGTGCGAGCGAACCTCGGCTCCGTACCTGTCGGCGATCACTTCCAGCTCCGGAGCTTCGAAGCCGTAGCAGCAAGGGCGGATGCAAGGCCCGAGCCCGGCTTCGATCCGTGTGGCACCGAGAGCACTCATCGCGCGAAGTGTGCTCTCGATCGCCCCCGCTAACAGACCACGCCAACCTACGTGGACGGCGGCGAAGTGCCCCTCGCGTGAGGCGAGCGCCACCGCCGCGCAGTCGGCGGTCAGCACCGCCAGACAGGATCGGGTACCCCTCGAGATCACGGCGTCGCCGTCGGGACGGAGCCCGAGCGCGTCATCGGGCCACGGATCGCACATACCCGCGATGCCAGGCGCCCCGGCCACGAGCACACGGCAGCCGTGCAACTGGTTCATGAGCACGAGCGACCGCCCGGCCGGCACCGGAGGAGGGGCTTCGGACCCCGAAACCAGGGCCCTTTGGTCGCCTGCTTCTCGTCCGGTCCACAGGGCCCGGACTCCACTCTCACCGAGCCTCGCCGCTGGAGCAGGCTGAAACATTCCCGCCCGGCGCGACCCTCTCAGCGCAAGAAGGACGGAACGTCGAATTCGTCGTCGCCGAGCTCGAAGTCGTCGTCGGCCGGCGTGGCGAAGATGTCCTCGTGAACCGCCTCGGCCCGTTGCGCACCTGCGCCGAGAACCTGGCTTCGCTCCTCTGGACGAGGTTCGCCCGAGCGAGGATCTTCCCAACGTTCGAACCCCGCCGCGATGACGGTCACACGCACCTCGTCGCCCATCGCGTCGTCGATGACGTTGCCGAAGATGATGTTGGCGTCGGGATGGGCGACGCCGTGGATGATCTCCATCGCCTCGTTCACCTCGAAGAGCCCGAGGTCCGGGCTTCCCGCGATGTTCACCAGGATGCCCCGTGCTCCCTCGATCGACGACTCGAGAAGGGGGCTCGTGATGGCGCCGCGAGATGCGTTCACAGCTCTGCCCTCTCCGGAGGCTTGACCGATCCCCATGATCGCGGTGCCCGCGTTGGAGAGCACCATGCGGACGTCGGCGAAGTCGGTGTTGATCTGACCCGGGATCGTTATCAGGTCGGTGATGCCCTTGACACCCTGAAGAAGGACCTCGTCCGCCATCTTGAAGGCACTTACCATCGAGGTCTTCTCCGTCGACACGGTCAGAAGCCTGTCGTTGGGGATGATGATGATGGCGTCGACCTTTTCCTTCAGGTTCTGGATGCCTGCCTCGGCCTGAACCGAGCGCGTCCTTCCCTCGAACGAGAACGGTCTCGTCACGACCCCGATGGTGAGCGCACCGACCGACTTCGCGATGTCGGCCACCACCGGTGCCCCACCGGTGCCGGTGCCACCACCCTTGCCCGCGGTGATGAAGACCATGTCGGCACCCTTGAGAGACTCTTCGATCTCTCCCCGGTGCTCCTCTGCCGCCTGGCGGCCCACTTCGGGATCGCTCCCGGCGCCGAGGCCACGCGTGAGCTCGCGACCGATGTCGAGCTTGAGGTCGGCATCGCTCATGAGCAAGGCCTGTGAGTCGGTGTTCATCGCTATGAACTCGACGCCCTTCAGGCCGACCTCGATCATGCGGTTGACCGCGTTTACTCCGCCCCCGCCCACGCCGACGACCTTGATCACGGCGAAGTAGCTGTTCTGCGATGGACCGGTCATCGGCTCTCCTAGTTCACCCGAATCTCAGGCGTCGCTACGGGGACTCGCGCCTTTGAGCCCGCCAGGTGACCGGGCTCGCTCCGAGCCGTCACCGAGGTGACCTCACCCTCGACCACAACTTCACGCTCCGTAAAGGGTCTCAACACGATACGACCACTCCGTGAAGCGGTCAAGCAGGTTGAGGTTCAGGGCTCGACTCGTGCCTATCCCGGCGAACCCGCGGTGACGATCGGCTGGTCGGGAACCGTGAGGTCGACAGATGCAGGTCCAGTGAGCACGTTCGCAGCCAACAGGCTTTCCAAAGCCTCGAACTTCTCGTCGAGCTTCGAGGGGGAGCCGAGGACCACCTGCTGTCCCCCGGCGAGTCCGAGATTCACGCCCCCTCCGGGCTCCGAGCTCACGACCCGAACCCTCGAGAGCAACGACCCCGGAAGGCTTCGCGCCACGTCGAGGGCTCCAGTCGCGCCGACGGGGAGCACCGACCCCGGCGGCCCCGCCTTTGCGGCTACCAACAAGGCGACCGTGCCGGCCGGAGCCTGTGTCTCGCGCTCGAGCACGCGGCCGGATCGGTCGACCACCGCCACCCCGCCTCCCTCTGCAGGCAGCGTCGCGACGGGGACGCGCTCGGTCACGACGACGGTGACCGAGTCCGGCCACCTCCTCTCGACGATCGCGTTGGCGATCCACGGGAGCTGCTCGATCCTCCTCGAGTCCAGTCCGGGGTTCACGTCCACGAGCGGCGGGTGTCCGGCGAGTCCCGCCACGGCCAACACCGTCGCCACGGGCGTGTGCACGGTGCCTCGCACCTTCAAATGTTGGGCCGAGAACATGCTCGTGTGCAGGACCAAGAGAGCCAGTGCGCAAAGGGCCGCGAGGCCCGCGACTGCGAGCACGTAGCGAAGTCGATGCCGTCCGCGCCGGCGGCTGACCGCGATCCTCCGCGCTCTCAGCCTGGGATCCATGGCGGGGCGGGGTCGGCTCGGGCTAATGGTCATCGTTCAAGCGATCGGGGGGGCAACCCTCAACCTCGCATCGAGGGTGAGACACGGGGAAGTCGGTCCGGGCCGGCGTCGGGCCGCACGCGGATCAGCGTCGGCGCGACGTCGGCGAAACCGACCAGGCGCACCTCTGTCTCGAGGCTCACCCCGGTGTGCCTCGAGACCTCGGCCCGGACGTGCTCGAGCAGCCTGCGTACGTCGTCGGCCGATCCCCCTTCGTCGGCCTGGATGAAGTTGGCATGTTTCTCCGAGACCCGAGCGCTCGCCATGCGAAGACCTTTCAGGCCTGCCGCCTCCACGAGCCTTCCGGCGGAGTCGTCTGGGGGGTTGGTGAAGACCGACCCCGCGTTCGACCCGCCCGGCTGGTTGGCACGACGCCACCGGACGACTTCGTCGACGGCGGCCTTCGTCACCCGAGGGTCCTCGCTCGACAGGACGAACTCCCCCCAGATCACGACCTCGCCCGGGCCGAGCCCCGAGCGCCGGTAACCGAACGCGAGCAGAGCCGCGTCGTATTCGGCGTCCGTGCCGTCGCAGAGGTCGTAGGACCGGTACTTGGACAAAACCGCCGCCGTGTCGGAGCCGTGACCTCCGGCGTTCATCCGAAGGGCGCCCCCGACGGATCCGGGGATGCCCACGGCCCACTCCAAACCCGTGAGCCCTGCGGCCGCGGACCTGCGCGCCAACACGGGAAGCCGGGTCGCCCCGCCTGCGCGCACCCTCTTCTCGTCGACCTCGACCCATTCGAACGTGTGGCCAAGGGTCACCACGATCCCTTCGAAACCGGCGTCGGACACCAGGAGGTTCGATCCCTGGCCGACGACGAGAAGCGGCACCGGCTCAGCGACTGCCGCGAGCGCGTTGCGCATCTTGACGAGGTCGTCGACCGATTGGAGGCAGACCGAGAGACTCGCGGGCCCGCCGACCCGATAGGTAGTGAGCGAACCCAACGGCGCATCCGGCACCGCACGCGCACCGAAGACGTCGACGACGGCGCCGATCGCGGCGTCGAGGGCCTCTCGGCCGTTCGTCACCACCTGGGTGCTGCCTGCATCTCGTCGGGAAGCGTGGTCAGGTCGCCCGCCCCGAGAGTGAGGCAGACGTCTCCCGGACGGAGCAGGGTCGCCAGGTGCTCGACGAGCTCGCGACGCCCTGACACATAGGCCACGTCGGTATCGGGGTGCGCGCGCACGACCGCATCTGCAACGAGCCTGCCGGTGACGCCTGGAAGTGGCTTCTCCCCGGCCCCGAAGATGTCGGTTACCACCACGACGTCCGCCCCTTCGAACGAGTCGGCGAACTGCGCCCCCAAGGCTGCGATCCGGCTGTAGCGGTGTGGTTGGAACACGACTACCAGCCTCTCGCCTTTGAGGACCCGGGCAGCGGATATCACGGACCGAACCTCGGTGGGAAGGTGGGCGTAGTCGTCGACGAAGCGAACCCCACGGGTCTCTCCTCGCCGCTCGAATCGCCGAGCCACTCCTGCAAATCGAGCGAGAGCCCTCCGTGCCGCGTCGAAAGGTGCTCCGACTCGGCGAGCTGCGGCGGTCGCGACGGCGGCGTTGTCGACCATGCCCGCTCCGATCACCGGAAGCGAGATGTGGCCCAGGAGCTCGTCACCGTGTCGGAGGTCGAAGGACGCTCCTCCGGGCCCGAGGGTCTGGTTCTCCACCCGGTACGTCGAAAGCACGGAGGAGCCGACCAGGTCGCCACCGTGGCGCATACCGAGCTCGAGCCCCACCGGTTGATCGGACCCGACGACCACCCCACCGGGTCTGTTCGTGCAGAAGCGGTCGAACGCCTCCACCAGCTGATCGAAAGAGCCGTAGTGGTCGAGATGATCCGGTTCGACGTTGGTCACCACCGCGATCTCGGGATCGAGCAGGTTGAACGTTCCGTCGGACTCGTCGGCCTCGACCACGAGCCACTGTCCCGAGTCCCAGACGGCGTTCGTCCCGATCTCGTTCAGATCGCCGCCGATCAGGAAGCTCGGGCGCATCCCCGCCTCCACGAGGACGAGGGCGAGCATCGAGGTCGTGGTGGTCTTGCCGTGAGTCCCCGAGACCGCCACCACGCGACGAAGAGCGCAGATCGCAGCCAGCATCTGTGCGCGTGACAGCACCTCGAGCCCTCGCCGGCGAGCTTCGAGCACTTCGGGGTTCGATTCGGGGATCGCAGAAGAAACGGTGACGAGCTCAGCGTCCGCGAGGTTCGATGGGCGGTGCCCGACGGAGACCGATACTCCCGCAGCAACCAGCCTGCGCGTCGCGGGCGACGTCTTGAGGTCGCTCCCGCTCACCTCGTGCCCCATGGCTGCGAGCACCGATGCGATGGCGCTCATTCCGGCCCCGCCGACTCCGATCACGTGGACTCGCCGGTGCCTCGAAAGGCTCGAGGCCCGAGCCGTCGCCGGCGCGGTGTCCTCGTTCACGGCTCTCGCGCCGGAGGCCGCGGGTGCCGCGCTAGGAGCGCGGATCGTAGGCGTGGGCGGTGCGGGCTCTTTCGTCCGGCATTGGTCTCGACCACGCTCACCACGCGTTCGAGTGCGTCTCGGCGACCGAGCTGCTCGGCCGCGCCGCGCATCTGCTCCAGGCCCTGTCTGTCGCCCAGCATTCGGTCAAGCTCGAAGCTGAGCCGGTCGGAGCTGCAATCCTCGTCCTTCACCACCACGGATGCGCCCGCGCTCTCGAGCACCGAGGCGTTGGCGCTCTGGTGGTCGCCGGGTGAGCCCGGCAGCGGCACGATCAGCGACGGGATACCGACGACAGTGAGCTCCGCGACGGTGTTGGCGCCTGCGCGGCAGACGACTACGTCGGCCGCCTCGTAGAACATCGGCATTCTGTGCTCGTAGGGAACCTGCTCGTACCAGAGCCCTCCCGCAGGCAGCTCCGGCTTGGATCCCGCTGCCCACCTTGCGTCACGATTCCCCACGACGTGAAAGAGGGCAATGTCGGATCGCTTCTCCCACAACCGCACGAGGCCCAGCACCGCCTCGTTCAACCGCCTCGCACCGAGCGAGCCTCCGACCACGCCTACGACGGAACGTCCGGGCGGGATGCCGAGCTCCTCGCGCGCAGACAAGCGTGTCGAGACGTCGGGACGTGACGCCCGCAAGATCTCCTCACGCACCGGTGCACCGGTCAGCACCGCACGCGGCAGGGGTGTGCCTTCGAATGCGACCGCCGCAGCAGTTGCGAAACGCGCGAGCAGCCGGTTGGCGGCACCCGGGACAGCGTCGACGTTGACCAGGACGACGGGCACCCCGACCAGCACCGCGGCGAGTGAGGCCGGCACTGAGGCGTAGCCACCCATCGCCACGACCACCTCGGGACGCCGCCGAAGCACGAGGACGGCGGCCATCACCCCGGCCAGCGCGAGCTGAGCGATCGAACCCAGGTTCTGCGCCAGAGCGCGCGCATTGCGGCGCCGGGACAGCCCTCTTCCCGGAAGAAGGGTGACGGGGATCCCACTGTCGCTCACGAGATCGGAGTCGAGGCCACGACGCGATCCGACCAGCTCGACCGACCCCTCCCCGTGCGCAGCCGACAAGGCGCGCGCTACCGCCAGGGCCGGGAGGACGTGGCCCGCCGTGCCTCCCCCGGCCACGAGGGCAAACCGCCTGCAGCTCAACGTGCTGAGGGATGCCTGGCGATGGCCGCCGCCCGAGCGCCGTCGGTGGCGCGCCGCGACGAGGCGGATGCAGAAGGTCTGCGCTCGCGGCCGGCGATGTTTGCCATTATCCCCGCCGCCACCATCGTTATGACGAGCGAAGATCCACCGAACGAGATGAAGGGCAGAGGTATCCCCGTGACGGGAAGGAGGCCGACGACCGCCCCGATGTTGATCAGCGCCTGTGAGGTGATCCAGCAGGTGCATGCCACGGCGAGCAGCCCGCCGAACCGGTCGGGGGCTCGCACCGCTGCGCGAACCCCGTAGCAGGCAAGTGCCGCGAACAGTCCGAGCACCAGGAAGGTGGCGACGAGGCCGCCCTCCTCGCCGATCACCGAGAAGATGAAGTCGGTGTGCGCGTTCGGGAGGAGCCCCCACTTCTCCCGGCCCCCTCCGAGCCCCAAGCCGTAAAGGTGGCCCGAGCCGAGCCCTACTAGCGATTGGACAACTTGATACCCGGACCCTTTGGCATGAGCGAAAGGGTTCAGGAACGAGAGCAGCCGCGCTCGGCGGTAGGGCTCCGCCAATCCGACGATCAGGCCCACGACCGCGACCACACCCAGCGCCTTGAGCACCGGGCGCAGTGGCACTCCGCCCGCGTAGAGCAAGGCGAAAGTGATGAAGGCCAGGACGAGGGCCGTTCCCATGTCGGGCTGCTTGAGCACGAGGAGTGCAGCCACGCCGAGCACCAGCAGCAGAGGGGCGACGACCGCTCGGGCTTCGCGCACCCGCTTCGCCCGCCTCGCGAGCAGGTCCGCGGCAAAGACGGAGATTGCCAGCTTCATGAGCTCGGACGGCTGAAGACGAAACTGACCGAATCCGATCCATCGACTCGATCCTCCGGCGGATACTCCGATGCCCGGCACGAGCACCGCGAGGAGCAGGCCCATCGTGCCGATGAGCAGTAGCAACCGGACACGCCGCCAGTGCTCGTAGGAGACGCGAGACGCCACGGCCAACGCGATCACCCCGAGAGCCATCCAAAGTACCTGGCGCTCGAAGATCGACCAGACCGACCCGTAGTACTGAAGAGAGGTGTAGGCCGAGGCCGAGAGCACCATCACGAGCCCGATCGAACAGAGTGTGCCGGTAAGAACGAGGATCGCTCTCCTCGTCGAGACGCGGTCCTTCCTACGCGGCGCGGCGGGTGATGTGCCCGCGCCGTGGAGGAGACCTCCCTCGAGGAGCCGAAGGCGCCCGAGTTCGCGCGCCCGTGGAGCAGCACCACCGGGTCGCGGGGAGGAATTCACCCCATTAGCCTCCCGCAACGACCCGTCGCGGTGGTGGAACTTGGTCGAAGCCACGGGATCCTGTCACTGGACGACATCACTCAATGGGTGGTGACAGCGAGAAAGTCCGCATAGAAGAGACCGAGGCCGAGCGCCGCGAAGAGACCTCCGAGGATCCAGAACCTCACGATGACAGTGGTCTCGGGCCAGCCCAGCAACTCGAAGTGATGGTGCAGCGGAGCCATCAGGAAGACCCGTCGGTGGAACAACCGGTAGCTCACGATCTGGATGAGGACCGACATCGTCACGATGACGAAAAGTCCACCGATCACTGGAAGGAGCAGGTCTATGTTCATCTGCAGGCACAGCACCGCGAGAGCGGACCCAATGGCCAGCGACCCCGTGTCCCCCATGAAGATTCTGGCGGGTGCAGCGTTCCACCAGAGGAAGCCGAGACATGCTCCCGCCGCCGCGATCGAAGCGAGCGCGAGGTCCAGAGCCGAGCTCACATGGTAGATGGAGTAGTGGCGGAACTGCCAGTACCCGATGATCGCCAGGATCGCGAAGCAGAAGGTGGCGGAGCCGGATGCCAGTCCGTCGAGCCCATCGGTCAGGTTCACCGCGTTGGCGGTGCCGACGATCACCAGGACGGCCCAGAAGACCCACGCGACGGTGCCGAGGTCCACCCCGATGGAGGTCCAGCGCGTGAAGGACAGGTGAGTGTTCACGCCTGCCCAATGCTCTGCGGCCAGAGCGAACCCGATCGACATCGCGACGAGGGCGCCGAACTTCCCGCGTTTGGTGAGTCCGAGGCTCCTACGGTGCCTCACCTTGATCCAGTCGTCGAGGAACCCGATCGCACCCGCGCACACGGTGACGACGATCACGAGCACTCCCGCCCTGCTGAACGCGACATGGGTCCCCGCATGGGCGAGCAGGTACCCCGCCGATGCGGCGAGCACCATCGCGACCCCTCCCATCGTCGGCGTCCCCGCCTTGACCAGGTGCATGAAGGGCCCGTCGTCGCGAATCTGTTGGCCGAGGCGCCTGCGGCTCAGCCACTTGATCAGAAGTGGAGTACCGAGGCCGGCCACCCACAGGGCGATGCCGCCGGATGCCATGAGACTGATCACCCGCTGCCTCCAGCGCCGCCACGTGCATCGGTCCGGCCTTGAACCCGCCTGCGCGCGGCCGCCAACGCCTCCAAGCGGTCGTCGAATGGAACCCTTCGCTGCCCGATCTCGATGTCGGTCTCGTGGCCCTTTCCCGCGATGAGCACGACGTCTCCGGCACCGGCATGTTCGAACGCTGCCTCGATGGCCTGCCTGCGATCCGGCTCCACGAGCACGTCCGCGGACGCTGGGACACCCGATCGGACGTCGTCGATGATGCGAAGCGGGTCTTCGCCGCGAGGATTGTCCGAGGTGATCACGACGAGGTCGGCTTCTGCTGCGGCTGTGCCCATGGCGGGACGTTTGTTCTTGTCGCGCTCTCCTCCGGCGCCGAAGACGACTACCACCCGATTGCGGCCTGCGAGACTTCTCGCACTGGCGAGGGCGACTTCGAGTCCTTCGGGGGTGTGCGCGTAGTCGACGACGGTCACGAACCCCAGCCCCGTGTCCACCACCTCGAAGCGTCCTGCGACCGGTCGCGCCTGGCACAGACCTTCGACCACGATGTCTTCGGGGATGCCGAGGGCCACTGACGTCGTCGCCGCCGAGAGCGCGTTGGGAACCTGGAACAGACCCGCGAGGTTGAGGACGACCTGTCGGCCTCGCCAGGAGAATCGGGTGCTCGACGGCGAGATCTCGACGCCTTCCACCTCGGACATCGAATACGGCACCAGGTCGGCTGAGCGCGTCTCGAGGATCTGGCGACCCCACGGATCGTCCGCGTTCACGATGCCGATGCGCGACCGCTCGGGGGTGAACAGGGACGCCTTGGCGGCGAAGTACGACTCGATCGTGCCGTGATGGTCGAGGTGGTCGTGACCTAGGTTCGTGAAGACCGCTGCATCGAAGACGATGCCCTCGACACGGTCTTGAGTCAGCGCGTGAGAGGAGACCTCCAAGGCAGCGGCTCGTTGCCCGCTGTCGCGAGCTTGAGCGAGCAGTCGTTGCAGGAGCGGTGCTTCCGGGGTGGTCCGGGAACCACCGAGGGTCCCTATGACCGCTGTCGGAAGCCCGGACACCTCGAAGATCGATGCGAGAAGGTGCGTGACCGTGGTCTTGCCGTTGGTGCCCGTCACGCCGACGGTCTTGAGCGAGCGCGCGGGATGCTCGTAGAGGTTTGAGGCCACCCTCGCCATCGAACGTCTGGCCGAGCCTCGCGGCACGACCGCCTGTGCGACCTCGAAGTCCTGCGGCGTCTCCACCAGAAGACCCACAGCCCCTCGCGCGAGGGCGTCCTGCGCGAAGTCGTGTCCGTCGAGCTCCGCGCCGGGGATGCAGCAGAACAGGGCCCCGGGGCTCGCCTGACGGCTGTCGTACTCGACCGAAGTCACCTCGGCGGCCTTCAGGGGGCCGCGTGTCGATACGACCTCGACATCCTCGAGCAATCGGTCCATTCGCACAGTCGGGGGCCCGCCGGGGGGTTCACGGCCCTTCCGTGGGGTTCCCGGTCGCGGCGCCGATCGTACCCGCAGCGCAGAAGGGCGCTCCTGAGGTGCATCCCCGGGTGGACCCGGTGGACCTGGCGGTCCGAGCGTCCCGGGTGGCCTGGGACTTCGAAAGGCCCTGGTGGGCGTCGTCGATCACGGCTGGGCGCTCGGGAAAGGCACGGGGTTGGCACTGCCTCCCGTCGTCCCCCCCTGGGGGGAGGTCGGGATCCCGTAGCGGTGCAGGGCGAACTGCATGACCTGCGAGAAGACGGGGGCGGCGACGACCCCGCCGAAGATCGGGGTGGGCTGCTCCAGCACGACTATGGCGCTCAGAGCCGGGTTCTCCGCCGGAGCGAAACCGGCGAAGGTCGCCATGTACGCACCCGGGATGTAACCACCGTGGACGAGATCCGGGACCTGCGCGGTCCCCGTCTTGCCTGCGACCGTGTACCCGGGGACGCCTGCGCTCACAGCCGTCCCGTCCTGGACGACCTGCTCCATCATGGTCGTGAGCTCGGCAGAGACCTGGGGATCGAGGACCCTGTGGGTGGCGGCCGGAGGTGCTGAAGCCACCGAGCCGTCGCTGGCGACCGTGGCGCGCACCGATCGGGGTGACACGAACACCCCACCGGTGGCGACCGTGTTGATCATGTCGAGCACCTGTTGGGCGGTGACGGCGTCGTCCTGTCCGATGGGCGTCGATCCGATGTCAGACGGCTCCCACTGCGAAGTGTTGCGCTTGACGATGCCTGCGGACTCTCCTGGGAACCCGAGCCCGGTCGGCTGGCCGAATCCGAGCGCACTGATCTGCGAAGCCAGGCGGCTCTCGCCGAGAGCCTGCGCGATCTCGATGGTGCCGATGTTCGAGGACTGCGCCAGGATCTGGGTCGCCGACAGCTGCTCGGTCGGATGGCTCTCGGCGTCGTGGAACACCCAGCCGTCGATGGTGAGGGTGTTGGGCACGGTTTCAACGGTGCTGGGATTGATGATCCCGTCGGTCAGAGCTGCCGAGAACGTCACCAACTTGAAGACCGACCCCGGTTCGTACACCTGAGTGAGAGCAAGGTTCTGGGATGCCTCTACGACCTTGCCTGTCGAAGGGTCCGCGACCACGTTCGCCATGGCCAGGATGTCGCCGGTGTGGGTGTCCATCACCACCGCTATCCCGCTCTTGGCGTGCGAGCTCGCCACCTCGGCGCCGAGTGACTGCTCGGCTGCGTACTGCAGCGGCTGGTCGATCGTGAGCTCGACCCCCGTCCCGGGAACGGCGGGCGCTATCTGTTTTGTCCCGCTGGTAAGCGTCACTCCGCCGGGAGACTGCTCCTCGGACATGGATCCGCTCTTGCCGGCGAGGAGACTGTTGAATTCGTACTCGACGCCGCCTTGACCGGCCCCGTCGGCACCCACCGAGCCGACTAGAGGGGCGGCCAGCTGACCCGCGGGATATATCCGCTGTGTCGCGGGCAGGACGCTTATTCCGGCGAGTCCGAGCCCATTGACCTTGTCGCCCACAGTCTGGGACACGCGTTGCGCCAGGTACACGAATCCCGAGCTTTCCGACAGGTCGGCTTGGAGCTGGTCCGCCGGCAACCCGAGCACAGGCGCCAGTGCGGCCGCCTCGCTCTCGGGATGCTTGATCAGGAAGGGATCGGCCACGATCGTCGACCGAGGCACCGATATCGCCAGCACCGCGCCGTTGCGGTCGAAGACTCCTCCTCGCTGTGCGGGCTCCTGGACGGTGGTGCTGACCTCCGAAGCCCCGATCTTGGAGTAATGGGAGCCCGAGAGAGCTTGGACTGCGACGACCCTCAGCGCGAGCGCGGCGAAGGCGAGAAGGACGACGAGCCGCATCACTCCGGCGCGTCTTCGCGCGATGCCTGCAGCAGGCACCCTCGAGGACGCCGCGCGATGCGTCGAGGGACGAGGCGCTCGGCGCTCGAAGCCGCGAGGCCTCGGCGAGGCGGTGGGTCGCGTCGCAGATGCAGTCTTGGTCGGTCTCGGCGTTGCGAGAGACGAGGGGCGCCGGGTGTTGCGCCCCCCACTCACGCGGCGCCCGTCTCGAAGATCCGGGCCCCGCGGACCCGGAGTCACCGACCCCCGCTCGTGGTGCCCGAGGAGGTGGGCGACGCGACCAGCGGCCTGCCGCCGGAGGAATTCGCGGGCGAGGTGCCCGACGGAGCCGGTGGCTGGCCGGAGGACTGGTTTACCTGTGGCAGGTCCACGACGCTGGTCGGCGACACGAGGCCCTGCTTCTCGGCTTCGGAGAGCACGGTCGCCGGCTGTTCGAGCTGCGCCACCCGGAGCTCGAGGTCGCGATGCTGGTTTACTTGCGCGTCGAGCTGCTGCTGCAAGCGCTCGAGGCGAACTTGGCCCTGCGTCAGGTATGCCTGTGCGCCCGCCACCGCCAACGGGCTACCCACAGCCAGTGCGACGGCAACGATCACCGCACCGCGCCTGACTCGGCGGGGGCTCCTGCGCCTTCTGTCCACGGTCTCGAGCGCGCGGGCTCGAGGCCGTGGATGCCCGGTGCTGTGGCGCTGGCGTGCTCTGGCTTGCGACGCTGCCTGCGCCATCAGCTACCTCCCTCAGAAGCAGCGTCGGACCCATTCGGAGGTGTGTTGCCAGGCGCGAGGATGCGCTCGAACGCCCGGAGCCTGGCGCTTTCGGCGCGAGGGTTTATGGCGACTTCCGCCGGCGCGGGCCGGCGGGCACCCCGGAACACCAGCCGACCCAGTGGGCTGGCTCCGCAGATGCACGGCAGTCCCGGGGGACAGCTACAGCCCCCCGATACCGCCTCGGCGAACGCGTACTTCACGAGTCGGTCCTCCCCCGAGTGATAGGAGAGGGCGACGCATCTTCCGCCAGGTGCGAGCCCGGCGAGAGCCTGGGGAAGGACCGCTTCGAGCAGATCGAGCTCTTCGTTCACGGCGATGCGCAACGCCTGGAACACTCGCCTCGCGGGATGTCCCCCGCGCCGGCGCGCAGCAGCCGGGATCCCCTTTCGGATCACCTCGACCAGCTGTCCCGTGGTTTCGATCGGGCGCGCCCTCACGAGATTGCGCGCTATACGCCTCGCGAAGCGCGTCTCGCCGTTCTGCGCGAACAATCGCGCCAAGGACTCTTCGTCCCACCCGTTCGCGATGTCGGCAGCCGTCGGTCCCTCTGTGGGGTCCATGCGCATGTCGAGGGGCACGTCGGCCCAGTAGGAGAAGCCGCGCTCGGGAGTGTCGAGCTGCGGCGAGCTCACCCCGAGGTCGAACAGCACCCCGCTCAAGCTTCCTGCGGGAGCCCCCACGAGAGCAGATTCCTCGAGAAGCCGGTCGAAACGTGCGTGGCGGACGATGGCGCGCGGAGCGAACGAGGCCAAGCGTTCGGCGGTTGTTCGCACTGCCTGCGGATCGCGGTCGAGACAAAGGAGTCGCAGATGTGGGTGCGCCTCCAACAGGGCGGCCGCGTGTCCACCCATGCCTGCGGTGGCATCGACGATCAGCCCCGTCGGCACCGGGGCGAACAGAGCCACCACCTCGTCGGTCATTACAGGTCGGTGTTCGTAGTCCCGGGACATCCGCAGCCCCTCGACCGGCGGGATGCCGTCGGGAGGGGGTCTCCTGCGACTCGGTTGGAAGCGGGCGGAGGAGGTGTCTTCCACCGAACCAGTCGAGGGGCTGCGCATGCTCCGGGGCCAATCGTCGCGTGTGTCGCAAGTGCCGCATGTGAAGTCGTACAAGGTGCTCGTCAGTCGTCCAATCCTTCCGTCAGGCGCTGTTCCTCCGGACCGACCTTTTCCTCCCAGCGGTGCGGGTCCCACAGCTCGATCCGGTTGATGGCGCCCAGGACGAGCACGTCGCCCTCTAGCGCAGCGAAAGCGCGCAGTCGGGCGGGGATCATCATCCGGCCCTGGCGATCGATCTCCAGCTCGTGCGACGTCGAGGCCCAGTAGCGAGCTTGGTTTCGCTGGCTGCGGCTCGAGTTCGCACGCTCTTGCATCAGAACCAGCTGCGAATCGAACTGATCCGGAGTCCAAAGGGCCAGGCACCCTTCGAGGTGCTGGGTTAGGTACCCCCCGTGCTCGAAATGGCCGCGGAACTTCGCCGGCAGGATCACGCGTCCCTTGCCGTCGATCGTGTGCTCGAACCGCCCGAAAAACCGTGCCACAGATGCGAGCTCCCACGACTCTCCCCCCGCCTGGTCGGGGCCCTCCCCTTTACTCCACTTCGCACCACTTTATGCCCCACTCCCCCACTAGTCAACAAAGGTGCGCCACACCCGGACCCGCGAAGCACTCTTGCGACCCGGGAGGACCGCGTCCCGAGCCACCTCCTCGACCTCTACGACTCGTAGTGTCGGGCTCGTGAGCCCGAAGGGGTCCGGCGGACAGACTGTTGGCGCTCGTCCGGACCTGCGGCTCGTCTGTCCACCCGGTCCTCCGCCCGAACCCTCGAGCTCGCCGGCGCCGTGAACCCTCTCGAGCTGACGCTCGTCCTGTTCGCGGTGGGCGTGTTCGCTGGAGGGCTCGGAGCGCTGCTCGGGCTCGGGGGTGGGTTCATCGTCGTTCCCGCCCTCACGCTCTTCTTCGGCGTGAACATCCGCCTGGCGATCGGCACGTCGATCGTGGCCGTCATAGCGACCTCGAGCGGAGCCGCTGTCGCGTACCTCCGCGACCACATGGCGAACATGCGGATCGGGATGTTCCTCGAGATCGCGACGAGCACCGGAGCGGTGACCGGTGCGTACCTCGGTACGATCCTGGTACCCAAGGCGCTCTACATCATCTTCGCGGTCGCTCTGGGGCAGTCGGCGATCGCCGTAGCGAGACGAAAGAGCATCGAGCAGCGCCCTCCCCAGCCGCCCGATCCCTTGGCCGACCGGCTCCGCCTACACGGCTCCTATCCCGACGCGGCACGCGGACGCGTCGTCGAATACCGCGTCGCGCACACGAAGCTCGGCCTGGCGCTCATGTACGTGGCGGGCACCGTCAGCGGATTGCTGGGTGTCGGATCGGGGACGCTCAAGGTGCCGGCGATGGACCTCGCCATGGGCCTGCCGATCAAGGTCTCGACCGCCACTAGCAACTTTATGATCGGCGTCACCGCGGCCGCCTCCGCGGGTGTCTACTTCGAGCGTGGCTATGTCTACCCGCTGATATCCGCACCGATTGCAGTCGGAGTGTTGATCGGAGCCCTGGGTGGAGCGAGGCTCCTCTCGGGAATCGACCCGAGACGCCTGCGTGCTCTGTTCGCCGTCGTCGTGCTCGCCGTCGCGATCGACATGCTGGTGAAAGGTGTCTCGTGAGCACCACACCGGGATCTTCCGAGCACGCGGCTGCCCCGAAGGCAGAAGGCCTCGAAAGAGCCGTCGCAGTGGTTCTTCGCGTAGGGGTGTTGACGAGCTCTTTGATCACCACTGTGGGAGTTGCGGTGACACTCGCCTCACCCACCACGAGAAGCTCAGCTCGACGAGCGGTCGCGCAGATCCGAAGAGGAGTCCTGCATTCCCCGGTGCTTCACGCGCCCCACACGGTCGCAGCCGTCGTGAGCGGCTCGGGTCACGGCGACGGCCCGGCACTCGTCATGTTGGGCGTCCTGCTGCTCATCGCCACTCCCGTGCTGAGAGTCGCCGTGAGCGTGATCGGATTCGCGATCGGCCACGACCGGCGCTTCGTGGTAATTACCCTCGCCGTTCTCGCGGTGCTCATCGGGTCCTTTGCCGTGGGCGCCTGATCCGGTCACGAGCAGGCGCCCGCGCACCGAGCATCGGGGCACGTCTCAGGGCAGGAAGCGGCTCACCCGCTGCTCCACCTTTGAGAGGAGATTTCTCGGGTCCAGCGGCACCGGCTCAGGGAGGACGTCGCGGAGACCTTTCGCCGACGGTGCGAGCTCTGCACACGCCAAAGAGCGCTGTCGGGCCTCTGTGAACGCGGGCGAGAGCAGCTCGACCAAGTGCGAGGGATCCCAAGACAGCTGCGCCATGGAGAGAAAGCGCGCGCCGCGTCGCGTCCGGCGCTGCGCGATCCCGACCACCTTGGACCCCGAGACCGTCACCTCCCCCGGGCCGATGCCTGCGAAACAGACCAGCCGCGACAACTCGGTCGAGATAGACGGTCCCCTGTGGACTTGCGGCTCTTTGACGCCGAGCGACGCGAGCGCCGCTGCCCAGGTCTGCCCGAGCCACCATGCCGAGCGTACGACGTCGTCGTCCCAGAGGTCGTCGTCTCGTGGGATCCAGACGTCGATCCAGACTTGTGCGAGCGGAGCCACCAGAACAGCGCCCCCTCCCGCGCGCCTTCTGACGATCTCGACTCCTTGCAGCACGCACGCCTCAGAAGAGACCACTTCCGATTGTTGGGTGCTTCCGATCACCAGCGCCGAGTCGACGACATGGCAATGAGCGATGGTCCGCCGCTTCAGGTCCGCTTCGTCCGGCCAGGGGTCACACAGAGACGAAGCAGTGTCGCAGCGCCGCTGTCGGCTCCAACCGACAGCCGATGCCACCTCAGGCCGTGAGCGACTGCTCGCCGAGGTACGGAACCCACTCGTCGGGCGCGCCGCCGTTGGTCGCCAGCAGCCACACCCTCTGACGCGGAGCGACGGGGTGGCTGCGAAGGACCAGGCCGGCCTCGTGAGGGAGACGGTCCTCCTTGCGGGTGTTGCAACGGCGGCATGCAGCGACCACGTTGTCCCAGACATGCAGGCCTCCCCTGCTTCGCGGGACCACATGGTCGATGCTCTCGGCTGCCGAACCGCAGTACTGGCATCGGTGGCTGTCGCGTGCGAATACCGTTCTGCGGTTCACCGCCAAGGTCCGATCGTGGGGAACGCGGACATATCGGGCGAGGCGCACGATCGAAGGCTCGGGGAGGGCAGCCCGTTCCGACCGGAAGAACCTCTCCGTAGCGTGGACGAGCTCGGCCTTCATGGCGAGCACCAACAACAGGGCTCTGCGGGTCGAGACGATCCCGAGAGGCTCGAAAGTGGCGTTCAGGACGAGGGCCCTGTCGGTTGCCTTCGCGCTAGCGCCCTCCTCGGCGAGCATCGGCAACGAGGCTACCAAGCAGCGAACGTGCTCCCGGGGCAAGCCCGTTCCGCCACGCTCGCTCCGAAGTTCACCCGGGCCCTCGTCAGCGCCAGTCGCCTGCGGTCCTGCACCAGCGAAGAAAGGACCGGACGCCTTCTGGGTCGGGCGGCATGTCTCCTTCTCCCCCGTATGCGGTCTCCATCCGAAATCGCCACAGCTCGGGCGACGGGACAGGCAACGGAGGCCATCGGCGCCACCAACCAGGTCGCGCCAGTCGGAAAGCCTCTTCGACCGCGACGGGCCAGAGCCACGGTCGCAAGACGACAGCCGATGCGACGCTTAGAGCGACCCTGTAGACGGTTTTGCCGCCGTCGGTGTCGATCGACACGCGCTGGGAGCTCACGAGGCAAGCCCTTGCAGATCACGTCCCGCGCCGCGCCACCCCACAGCCGCCGCTCCGACCAGCGGCGCCATCGGGCCGAGGCCGGCCGGCACCACTCGACTCCGCGACGAGAACGACAACCGAGCGCGAGCACGCAGCTCGGCGTTGGCGGACGCGAAGAACGGCTCTCCGAAACCGAGAGCGACCGAACCTGCCACGACGGCCAACTCCAGGTCCAAAAGGTTGCACACCGACGCGACGGCTCGCCCGACGAGCTGACCGGTACGCGCCACGACGTGTGCCGGTGCGTCCGCAGCAGTACGACCTGTGACAGCCTCGATCGCGATCCCGGACGCCTCGGCCTCGAGACAACCCCTCGCTCCGCACGCGCAGACTCTTCCCTCGGGCTCGACGATCAGATGTCCGACATGCCCGGCGTTGCCGTTGGCACCCTCGAGCAATCGACCGTCGAGGACTATGCCGCCTCCGACACCGGTCGATACGACCATACCGATGAAGTTCTCGGTTCCCGCCGCCGCGCCGCGCCAGCCCTCGCCGAGCGCCAGGGCCTTTGCGTCGTTGTCCAAGCTGACCTCGAGGCCGGTGGCGGCGGCGAGCCTGTCCCTGAGAGGGAAGTCGCGCCAAGCAGGGATGTTGAGAGGTGAGACGGCGCCCTCCGACATCGACATCGGTCCCCCACATCCCACCCCGCACGCCAGCAAAGAGGTGCCGGCTGCTCCACCGATAGAAAGGCACTCGTGGGCGAGCACGTCCGAGATCAGCCTGGACAGCGCCCCGAACAGCGCTTCGGCATCCCCCGTGCGCGGGGTGGGGATCCGATCTGCGTGGACGACCACACCATCCGAGGAGACGAGACCTGCAGCCAGCTTCGTCCCGCCGACGTCGACCGCCAGACAGAGCTCCACGAGCGGGACGATATCCCGAGTGATCGCCCCGCCACGGGCTCAGCGGGCCGCCCGGGCGCTGCCGGCTACCGGTTGCGCCGAAAGCGATCCCGAAGCCAACTTCGGGTGTCGCTCACGGCGTTGCCGATCCCTTCGGAACGAAGCGAGCGGCCGATGTCGTCCCAACCCGCCTTGCCCATGCGGCGGAGATTGGTCCAGAACATCACCAGTGAGGCGAACATGATGAGCACGCCGATGAAACCGACCGCGACCGACGTGGTGAAGAAGGCGATCATGACGCCCAGCCCGACCAAGAAGCCCAGCACCGACCACTTGAGGTAGCGACCCGCGTATCGATAGACGTTCTCGGATCGAACCCGGTCCGCGAACGCCGGGTCTTGCTGGACGAGCGCCTGCTCCAGCTCGTGCAACACCCGCTGCTCGTGCTCGGACAGCGGCAACGTCGGCTCCCTTCCGGCCCCCAGGGTCCATAGGCTTGAGATCAGAGCAATCTTCGCGCAGCCGCTTAGTCAAGACAACGGCGCCCCACCTCGGTCGCCAGTCGCTCCTGTTTCCCCGATGCCGCGAAACCCCAGTTCAAGCCAGCTAGATGCTTCGAAGAGACGATGCTTCTCGGAGCTAGGTGCACCAGGTGCACGACTTCTCGAGTCTTTTCGAGTCCTTTCGAATCTTCCGCGAGGCCGATTCACGATCCTGTCGAACTTGGATCGCTCGGGCCCCATTGGGTGTCACCCCGACGCTTGACCGAGATGCCCTCGGGACCCACCAACGCCGCAGACGAAACTGCCGACTGGCCGTAGCGGAGCCGAATCTGCGCGACCGCGGCCTCCACCTCCCCCCACCCGGCCTCGCGACTTCGAGACGGGGCACCCGGAGCGTCCTCGGGATCCCCTCCGTCGAGTTGGAGCCCGTCCTCGGCCTCGGAGCCCATTTGGAACGACAGCTGGCGGCTCTTCGCAGACGAGCGTTCCAACCCCGTCATCGAGACGCCGAGGAGGCGCACCCCCGCGTCGGTGTCAACCGCTTCGAGCAACGCTCCGGCAACCGTGGCAATCGCCCGAGCCGAACCGGTCGACGTAGCGAGTGTCTGGGAGCGTGAGATGGTCCTGCGGTCCGGGTACCGGATCTTCACGCACACGGTCCGGCCGAGCAGCCCCGCCTCTTGGAGGCGGGCGGCGACGGCGTCGGCCATGCGTACGACGTTTCGATGCAACGCCTGGCGATCTCGCAGGTCATGGGAGAAGGTCTCCTCGTGCCCGACCGACTTCGGTTCCCGGGACGACTCGACCGGCCGGTCGTCATCGCCCCTGGCCAGGGCTGCAAGATGGCGGCCGCTGGCAACCCCGAGAAGGTTGCAAAGGGCGCTCTCCGGGATGCTCGTGAGGTCACCCACGGTCGCCACGCCCAGTCCTTCGAGGCGGCGCGCTGTGGCTGGTCCCACGCCCCAGAGGGCCCGGATCGGCAAGGGTCGCAGGAAGGACAACTCGTCTTCGGGAGCCACGACCACCACTCCCGGACCAGGGCGGGTCCCCCCGAGCGTCGCCAACGGCTTGGCCGCCCGCGAAGCCAGCTTGGCCATCAGCTTGGTGCGTGCCGCGCCTACACAACAGCTCAGGCCGAGCTCGTCGTGCACCGTCCTCCTTATCCTCTGTGCGATGACGGGGGGCGACCCGAGCAGTCTCAGCGCGCCCGACACGTCCATGAAGGCTTCGTCGAGCGCGATGGGTTCTATGACGGGCGTAAATCGGAGGAGAAGGGAGTGGAGGTGCTCGCTCGTCTCTGCGTAGCGGTGGTACCTGCCCGCGAGGAACACGGCGTGTGGGCATCGACGACGCGCCTCGTACGAAGACATCGCAGATCGGATCCCGTATGCACGCGCCTCGTAGTTGCACGAAGCCACTACACCTCTCGCCCCGGTTCCCCCGACGATCACCGGTTTCCCGAGGAGACTCGGGTCATCGAGCATCTCCACCGAGGCGAAGAAGGCGTCCATGTCGACGTGCAAGATGCTGCACCGCTCACTGAGGTCGGGCGCTACCGGCTGGCTTTGCGGCGAGGCTGGCTCAGGCACCGAGTCGAAGCCGTCGGAATCCCTCGGCAAAGGCGACACCTGCACGGCGCCCGTCCTCCTCGGCTCTCGTGCGAACCGCTCGGCGCGCCCATTCCCCTCCGTCGGCGAATTGGCTGTGATGACACGACACCGCACCGATCTTGTCGTCGATCGTTGCCGTTACGTCCACCCACACCGTGGGCTCGAGGGTCCCCGACATGAGCGAGGTCTCGACCTGATGGGCCGGCCCGGCTTCGGGGAAGTAGTGCGGAAGCGCAGCAGCGGGCGAGAGAGCATCGAGGACCGCGAAGCCGACGACGCGATGGTCACGGTGGTTGAAGTAGTCCTCACCGAAGAAGACTGCCGTCGGGTCGGGGCACAGCACAGTGGACGGCCGCAGACGCCTGACGAGCTTGACGAGCTCGCCGCGAAGAGCGTTGTCGTCGCGGAGCTCACCGTCGGGGTGATCGAGCAGGTGCTTTTCGGCGATGCCGAGCAGCTCCGAGGCTTTTGCCGCCTCGCCCGAACGCACCCGGGCGAGCTCGGCAGGGTCCACGTTGGGATCCGACGTCCCCTTGTCACCCTTGGTGCAGATCACGACGTGAACTTCGGCCCCGCCGCGCGACCAACGAGCCAGAGTTCCTCCGCAGGAGACGTCCGGGTCGTCGGGATGTGCGTAGATCGCCAGCACCCGGTCGGGTATCCCCTCGATGATCTCGGGCACTTCGGGTCATCCCCTGCGCTTCGGCTCTGTCGTCTTGGTGAGCAGGCCGACCTCGCGTTGGAAGTCACCTACGTCCTCGAAGCCCTTGTAGACCGACGCAAAGCGCAGGTACGCGACCTCGTCCACCTCGCGCAGGCGCTCTAGCACCGCGACTCCGATCTGCTGACTGGCCACCTCGGCACCCTCACCTCGCAGCGAATCCTCCACCTGTTGGGCGAGATCCTCGAGTGCCGCATCGCTCACGGGGCGATTCTTGGTGGCTGCCCGCATGCCTGCGATCAGCTTGGAGCGGTCGAAAGGCTCTCGCTGGCCCGAGCGCTTTGCAACCCACAGAGGAGCCTCCTCCAAGCGCTCGTAGGTCGTGAACCTCCGGCCGCACGACAGACACTCACGCCGGCGACGAATGGCCGCGCCGTCCTCGGCGAGGCGCGAGTCCACAACCTTGTCGTCCAGACCACGACACCAGGGGCACTGCACTCAGGCAACCGTACAGCGGGGGAAGCGCAGCATTGCCCGTATCCGGAGGGGCTTCTGCGCGCTCGGACGCAAAGCACGCCTTCGCGGCGACTCCCGTCAGGGGAGGACGAGATGCTCACCGGGAACGATCGTGTCGCCGCCGACTTGAGCTTCGAGCTGTGCCTCTACTGGGCGAGGATCGCCGCCAGGCACCAGCTGCTGTGCGATCGCCCACAGAGTGTCTCCGGGCTGCACGACGTAGACACCATGAGCCACGACCGCATCCCCGGCCCGGGCGGGACCGGGGGCGGCGAGGGAACGCCCCCCGGCTCCGCCCCAGGGCAGGGCGAGGGCGACGAAGATCGCCGCCGCCACGGTCGCGAGCAGTAGGCGCGCCCGCCGCTGTGCCGAGCGGGAGGTGTGGCGAGGGCGTCCTGGGCATTCCTGCCGCTGGACGCGCTCTCTGTGGGTGCTCGTGTCCCCGACGAGGGCTCCGCTCGAGCCGCATTCGCCAGGGGCGGGAGGTGCAGAGATCGGGCGGAACGCCGAGGGGCTCGTGTCCCTGGAGGAGTGCCCGACTCGCTGTTCGCGGCGACGGGGGCCGGTCGGGTACGACCGGACCAGGGCGACTCCTGCGCGGCTCGCGTCGCCGCCACGGTCGACGGCGTGGCGCAAGTCCAACGAACACGTGTTCGCCATAATCCCATCACAACACGAACGCGTGTTCGTGTCAAGGGCCGATGGGCCTCGCATTCCGTCCCCGACGCCTGCGCCGGCGCCTCCGCCTTCTAACCCGGCCACCAGGTCGATCGTCATGTCTCGGACTTTGACAGCAGGGTGTAACAGTCGGCCCGGCGGCGCGCTAGGGGCACACGAACAGGTGTTTGCCTCTGGACGGGCAGTCCGCTACCATTAGCGAACTGGTGTTCGGGAAGTCGGCCGCCGGATCAGGCGGAGCCGGGAACCAAGAGGGTGCACGCCCAGCCCACGGGTCCGGCCACCACGGGGGCGACATAGACGGCCAACTGTGGCCAAAGCAAGGAAGACATGGCAGAGGCGCTCACCGGCAAGAGACAGGAGATCTTGGAGTACATCTCCGAGAGCCTGCGCGACAAGGGGTATCCGCCCTCGGTCCGTGAGATCGGCGAGGCCGTGGGCCTTGCTTCCTCCTCGACGGTCCACGCTCACCTAGCGTTGCTCCAGCGAGAGGGATACCTGAGGCGAGACCCGACCAAGCCCCGGGCCATAGAGGTCCGCTACGACCCGTCCTCGAAGGCGGCGTTGGCGGCCAGGCCCGTTCGCAACGTGCCGCTCGTGGGAGATGTCGCGGCAGGAACCGGCGTACTCGCCAGCGAGAACGTGGAGGAGCTTCTTCCCCTCCCAGAGGACTTCACCGGAAGGGGATCGTTGTTCATGCTCCGGGTCCGTGGTGAATCGATGGTCGATGCGGGAATATTCGACGGCGACTTCGTCGTGGTACGCCAGCAGCCGGACGCCGAGAATGGCGACGTCGTCGTAGCCGGCATCCCCGGAGACGAAGCAACGGTGAAGAAGTTCGGTCGCCGGCGCGGCAAGATCGTCCTGAACCCCGCGAACAGCACGATGTCGCCGATCGAGCTCGATCCCGCCGACGTCACCATCTACGGAAAAGTCGTCACGGTCCTTCGCAGACTCTGACCTTCGGACTATCGGCCGAAGGACCGGTTCCGAACCGGGTCAGTCGCTTGCGGACAGGAATCTCGTCAGTACGTCGTACGCCGTCTCGAGCTCCGATCTCGACACGTGCTCGTCGGGAGTGTGTGCGAGCAACGGGTCGCCGGGACCGAAATTCGTCGCCGGAACTCCGAGCCGGAAGAACGTGGCCACGTCGGTCCACCCGACCTTGGCCCGCGGGGGCTCGGCCGTCGCCTCGAGAAGTCCTGCCAGTAGGGGCGAGCCCAGTTCGGGCGGGGCTGCAGGCGCAGCATCCAGGATCTCGAGCTGGTCGCCACGACCCTCGTCTATCCCCGGAGCGAGGAGCCTGCGCAGCTCCTCCTCGGCGGCCGAGGCCTCGCGGTCGGGCGCGAAGCGGAAGTTGACGGTGAGGTCGGCTCGGTCCGGGACGACGTTCCCGGCGACGCCGCCCGACACCCTGACCGCCTGAAGCTGCTCTACGTAACGACACCCGTCGATGACGAGCTCCCTCGGCTCGTAACGGGCGAGGCAGCCAAGCAGCGGCTCCAACCTGTGCACGGCGTTCACCCCCATCTGCGGCCTGGCCGTGTGCGCGCGCCGGCCGAACACCGAAGCGACGGCGCGGATCGTCCCTTGGCACCCTGCCTCGACCACGCAGCCCGTCGGCTCCCCGAGGACCGCCGCATCTGCCTCCAAGAGGTCGGGGCGCTCGCGAAGCAACGTGCTGAGCCCGCTCGCGCTGCGCTCGATCTCCTCGCACGCGTAGAACACGAACGTGACGTCGACCGACATGTCGGAGGTCCCCTTCGCGAGCTCGAGCATCACCGCGAGACCGCCCTTCATGTCGACGGCGCCGAGACCCCACAAGGTCTCCCCTTCGACGCGTGCAGGTCGCTCGTCGAAGGGCGGAACCGTGTCCATGTGCCCTGCCAGGATCGCCCTCCTGTGTCTCGCGAAGTCCGAGCGCGCGACCACGTTGTCCCCGATGCGTAGGACCTCCAGTCCCGGGGCGCTTTTCAGCTCTTCTTCGACGAGCGACGCCAGCTGAGATTCCAACCTGCTGACAGACGACACGCTCACGAGCTCGAAGGCTGCTTCGAGCAGGTCGGCGCGCGGCATCGATATTCAGCCGGCCGCGCCGTGATCCCGGAGCACGGCTTCGAGCGTCGCAGTGTCGTGACGTCTGCCGGGCTCGAGCCGCTTGATCACGAGGACGCAGGGAAGGAAGAACTCTCCACCCGGATATTCCCTGCGGCGCGACGCGCTCACGGCGACGCTCCAAGGAGGGACCACGCCTCGCGATATCTCCTCACCCGTTTCGGAGTCGATGACCGGGATCCCCGGGTTCAAGATGACCCCCTCGGCCAGGACGGCTCCGTCTCCGACCCTCGCCCCTTGCGTGATCATGCAGCGGCTGCCGATGAGCGCGTCGTCACCCACCATCACCGGGACGGCGTTTGGGGGCTCGAGGACACCTCCGATGCCGACGCCTCCCGAAAGATGGACACGCTCACCGATCTGGGCGCACGAGCCCACCGTCGCCCATGTGTCGACCATCGTGTCCGCACCCACACGCGCACCTATGTTCACGTAGCTCGGCATCAGGATGACCCCGCGACCGAGATAGGACCCCCAGCGAGCGGAAGCCCCGGGGACGACCCTGACCCCGGCGGCTTCGTAGCCGGACTTGAGCGGAAGCTTGTCGGCGTACTCGAAAGGCCCGACCTCCGCGCTCTCCATGGCGCGAAGCCGGAAGAAGAGAAGGATGGCCTGCTTCAGCCAGCCATGGACCTTCACCCCACCCGAGGTGTCCGGCTCCGCCACTCTGGCCTCGCCGGAGTCGAGGAGACCGATCGCCTCGGTCACCGGACCCAGGGCATCGGCATCGCCCGCAGAGAGCTCCCCGGCCCTGGACCAAAGGTCCTCTATCTGCGATTCCAGGTCGGACATCGCCCGAGGTTACAAGCGGCGAAGCTGTGACCGCTCCGGCGCGGAATCAAGACCACGACCAGAGGCCCGCGCGAGACGTTCGCCGACGAGCGCGATGCGCGAGTCGGGCTGGACGGCTGCAACCCTCACCGCTGTGGAGTCCTCCCCATAGAAGTCCCCGGGGCTGACGAGCGCTCCGGCCATTTCGGCAAGTGCTTCGGCCAGGACCCACGCGCCTCCGCCACCGGCCGCGTCTTCTCGAGCTGCCTCGACGGCCCAGCTGGGCACCGGGACCCACAGGTAGAAGCCGCCGTCGGGAAGGCAAGCTTCAAGGCCGGCGCCGACCAGCATCTCGCGAAGCAGCTCCAGACGACCTCGGTATCGGTCTCGCTGGAGCCGGACGTGCTCGTCGTCGTCGAGAGCCGCAACTGCAGCCGCTTGAACCGGCCCGGGCACCATCAGCCCCGCGTGCTGACGGACCTGGCTCAGATAGCGAACTGTCTCCGAGTCCCCGGCGTAGAAGCCCACCCGCATGCCGGCCATGTTCGATCTCTTCGACAACGAGTGCACAGCTACCACTCCGTCGCTCCCGGACTGCAGCACGGTGGCGATCCGCGACGTGTCCCAGGTGAACTCGACGTAGCACTCGTCGCTGAACATCGGCACTCCGTGCGCGCGGCCCCAGCGCGCGGCAGAGTCGAGATCGCTGAGTGAGCCCGTCGGGTTGCACGGACTGTTCAACCAGGCCATGAGAGCGCGACTTGCGACCGCCTCGGGGACCGAGCTCAAGTCCACTCCGTGCTCGGTCTCGGGAACCGTGAACACCTTGCAACCGGCGAGTTGCGCACCCATCGCATAGGTCGGATAAGCGACCGCGGGGACGATCACGAGATCACGATCGGGGCGCCGGAGCCTCAAGAACCAGGCCGTGCTGGCCACCATCTCCTTGGTTCCCACGCACGCGGCGATGCTCTCTTCGTCGAGGTCGACGTCGAATCGGCGCTTCATCCACCTCCTGGCGGCCGAGCGCAGCTCCCCTGATCCGATCGACGACGGATATCCACGTTCCGTGCCCGAGGTCGCCAGCGCCTCGAGCACCGCCTGAGGAGGTGGGTCACAAGGCGTGCCGACCGAAAGGTCCACGACGCCACCCTCGTGACGCGAAGCGACCTCGTGGAGCTTCGCCAGGCGCGCGTAGGGGTACGGCGGCGGCTCGAAGCCCCTCGGGAATTCTCCCGGTCTCTCCTTCGGGCTCGTGGCGGCCCCTTCGTGCGCCGAGGTGGTCGTCATGCTCTCGTCGACGCGGCGAATTCCTCGAATCTTGCCCTCCCCGCTTCGTCGAGGACGACCTGAACCACGGTCGCGCCTTCGCCGTGGGTCTCCCCCACCACCTCGCCTTCTCGGTGGATGGCTGCCAGAACGTCGCCACGCTCGAAGGGAACGACGAGCTCCACCACGCGATCCGAGGCCCGAAGCCGATCGCCCATGGCCCGCATCAGCTCCTCGAGCCCATCGCCCGTCAGGGCCGACACCGCCACCGAGCCGGGGTGGCGCTCTGCCAGCGCCCGTGCCGCAGGCCCCGCGTCGGCCTTGTTCACGACCAGCAGCTCGGGCACGCCCGACGCGCCGATTTCGTTCAGCACGAGCTCGACCGCCTCGATCTGCGCCTCGGGCTCGGGTGCAGATCCGTCCACGACGTGCAGGAGCAGATCCGCCTCTCGCACTTCGTCGAGGGTCGACCGAAACGCTTCGACCAATTGGTGAGGCAGCTTCCGCACGAAGCCGACGGTGTCCGACACGAGCACCGTCTCACCGCCCGGCAGTGCGAGCCGCCTCGTGCGTGGGTCGAGAGTCGAGAACAGACGCTTGCCCACGAGCACTCCTGCACCTGTCAGCCGGTTGAGCAACGACGACTTTCCGGCATTGGTGTACCCGACGAGCGAGATCGTGTGCTGGCGCGAGCGTTGGCGCGCCTTGCGCTGCGTGCGACGAGTGCCCGAGAGCCGTCGGAGGTCTGCCTCGAGTCGGCCCACCCGGCGCAGCAGAAGACGCCGGTCGACCTCGAGCTGAGTCTCACCCGGCCCCCTAGTGCCTATGCCACCCGCCTGCTGGGAAAGCGATATCCCTCTGCCTCGCAACCGCGGCAGCCGGTAGCGCAGCAGCGCCACCTCGACCTGAGCCTTTCCCTCCTGAGTCCTCGCGTTCTGGGCGAAGATGTCCAGGATCACCGCGGTGCGGTCGATCGCCGTCCTCCCCAGGATGTGCTCGAGGTTGCGCTGCTGGGCGGGAGACAGCTCGTCGTCGAAGACGACGGTGTCGGCGTCCTTCGCCTCGGACAGCTCTCGCAGCTCCTGAGCCTTTCCCCTCCCCAGAAAGGTCGCCGGGTCCGGTTGGTCGCGGCGCTGGATCACGCGCCCGACGACGTCTGCGCCGGCGGTGCTCACGAGCGCGGCGAGCTCGTCGAGGTCGTTCTCCACCACTGCCAACGAGCTCCACCCGAACACAACGCCGACGAGCACTATCCGCTCGCGGAAGGTTCGCTCGATGAGCGTCACAGGCGCCCCGCCGTCGTTGCAGGGGAATCACCGAGCCCGCCCGAAGAGACTTCGGCCAGTTCGTCGACGATCTCGGCCAAGTCCGACTCACGCACGTGCACTTCGGCTATCCGGCGAACGGGCCCTCTGAGCACGACAGTCGGACCTCTCATGTCCACTTCGAGCACGCCACCGGGAAGCGAGACCCTGACGACGTCCTCGACCAAGCCCCAACTTCGAGCAGCACCGGCAGCCGCGCACGCCCCGGTCCCGCACGCCAAGGTCTCTCCGACTCCGCGCTCGTACACGCGAACTGAGATCCCGCCGGGAGTCGCCGCAAACGCGTCGAACGAGACGAACTCCACGTTCACTCCTCCTGGGACCGAACCTTGAAGACGCGCTCCTTCACAGCTCACCATCTCGTCTCGAACGCTCGGGCACAACAGAACCAAGTGTGGGTTTCCGATTTCGGCCGACCGTGCCTTCTCGACACCCTCGATGGCCAGGTCCACCTCGGGGCCGATGGACAGAGCTCCCATGTCCACCGCAGCCCGTGCGAGATCGGGCGCCGTCGACGTGTATTCGACGCTGCGCATCCCCGCTGTGGTGTCGACGTTGATGGTTCCGTCGGTGACGAGGCCGGCGTCCACGACCGCCTGCACGAGGCATCTGATCCCGTTACCGCTCATCTCCGCCAGGCTTCCGTCTGCGTTGCGAAGGTCCATCGAGATCGCAGCGCCCCTGGTCGAGGCGAGGGCACGTATGAGCCCGTCCGCCCCGATCCCCCGGCGACGGTCGCACAGGGCCCGCACCTCGGACGGGGAGAAGTCCCGTTCACCGGACAGGTCAATGCAGACGAGAAAGTCGTTTCCCGCCCCATGATGCTTCGACAGCACGATCTCATCGCTTGCCTGCACGCTGTTCAGTCTCCCACCGCAGCCGGCGCGACGGCGTCCCACATCTCGAGCAGCTGGGTCAGACGATCTCTCGACGGGTCGAGCCAGGTGATGCGTGGATCGCGCTTGAACCACGACCACTGGCGGCGGGCAAAGGCCTTCGTGCGCCGCACCGCTTGGGCCAACGCTTCATCGAGCATGACCGACCCTTCGAGGTGGGCGAGAAGCTCTCTGTAGCCGAGTGCCTGTCTGGCCGTGCGGGACATCCCTCGGGGTCGCTCGGCCAGGGCGCGAACCTCGTCGAGCAGACCGGCATCGAGCATCGACGCAAACCGTCTTTCGATTGCCTCGTGGTGGATCTCGGGTTCCAACTTGATCCCCGCCAGCACAGTGCCCGTCTGCTGGTAGCAGGTGAGCCCGGGACCGAACGAGGAGAACGGGCGTCCCGACCCGATCGTCACCTCCAGCGCGCGCACGAGGCGGCGCCTGTTGCCTGGATCGATCCGGCTCGCTGCGGACGGATCGACCACGGCGAGTCTCGAGTACAGCCGTTGCAGACCGCCGTCGAGGTCGTCGGCCTCGCCCTCGAGGGCTCGAGCGAGCTCGGGCCAGCGTCCGGGAAGCTCGAGATCGTCGACCACCGCCCTCAGGTAGAGGCCTGTTCCCGTCACCATGAACGCCCTGTGCCGACGATCTTCGATGTGAGCGATGGCGGCGCGCGCTGCTGCCTGGAATTGCCGGACCGTGAACTCTTCGTCTGGATCGACCAAGTCCAGGAGATGATGAGGCACCTTGGCGCGCGCGGCGGGAGACGGCTTGGCCGTCCCGATGTCCATCCCCCGGTACACGGCCATGGAGTCGACCGACACGATCTCCGCGTCCGGCCTGCACTCGGCAAGGGCCATCGCCAGATCCGACTTCCCCGATGCGGTCGGCCCGACGAGTGCGAGATGTCGCGGCTCGGACTTCGTCTGCTCGAACATGGTCCGCGGGCGCTTGCGCTATCGCGCCGCTACCGCCAAACGCCTTCGAGGACGCTGCCGCTCTCTCACCGACACGAGCTCCCCGCCCAAATGGTGGGGAGCCGCTCTAGTGATCCTCACGGTCGCGTACGTACCGGCAGTGACCTCACCGACGTGACGGGCGTCGGGCGCGAAGTGAACGAGCTTGTTCTGTCGCGTGCGGCCGCTCCACATCGAAGCGTTGCGTTTGCTCGGGCCCTCGATCAAGACCTCCTCCACCCGACCCACCCGCGCACGGTGACGAGCGAGGGCGGAACGCTCGACAACCACCCGCAGGCGTTCGAACCTCTCGGCCACGACTTCTTGGGGAACGAACTGCCCTTCCATGGCGGCCGCGCGAGTACCCGGACGTGGCGAGAAGATAAACGTATAGGCACTGTCGTACTCAGCTTCTGCGACGACCTCCAAAGTACGCTCGAAGTCTTCCTCTGTCTCCCCGGGAAAGCCGACGATCACGTCGGTGGAGACTGCCAGGTCTTCGACGGCTGCCCGGGCTGCGGCAAGCCGGGACAGGTAACGCTGCGCGCTGTACCCGCGTCTCATCGCGGAGAGGACCCGGTCACTGCCGGCCTGAAGCGGAAGGTGAAGGTGCTCGCAGACGGCCTCGGTCTCGGCCATGGCCGCGATCGTCTCGGGCCGGAGGTCCTTGGGATGCGGGCTCGTGAAGCGGACGCGCTCGATCCCTCGCACAGCTCCGAGGGCCCTGAGAAGCTCTGCGAACAGAGGCCGGCGGTGCGTGATGTCCCGGCCGTAGGAGTTGACGTTCTGGCCGAGGAGCGTGATCTCGCTCACCCCTTGCGACGCGAGGAGCTCGACTTCGGCCACCAGGTCGTCGAACGGCCTGCTGACCTCGGGTCCTCGAACCTGAGGCACGATGCAGAACGCGCAGGAGTTGTCACATCCCATCTGGATCGTCACCCACGCCGAGCTCGACGTCTCGCGACGTGAGTCCAGCCGGCGCAGATCCGCCCATTCCCCGTCGGGAGCAGGAGCATCGAGAATCTCGACGACCGGACCTGACTTCGCCGCCTCGCGAAGCAGAGCAGGCGCTCTGGCCAGGTTGTGAGTGCCGAACACGACGTCGACGTATCCGGCTCTTTCGCGCACCAGCCCGCGGTCCTTCTGTGCGAGGCACCCACCCACCGCGATCTGCATGCCCGGACGGCTGTCGCGCAACGCCTTGAGCGCTCCGAGCTGACCGTAGAGCTTGTTGTCGGCGTTCTCTCGTATGCAACAGGTGTTGAGCACGACGACGTCGGCGCTCGAGACGTCGTCGGTCGCTTCGAGACCGTCGGCCTCCAGCAGGGCGGTGATTCGCTCGGAATCGTGCTCGTTCATCTGACACCCGAAAGTCCGGATGTGGAACGTCCGCTTCATCGGGCCAGTGTAGGGCGCAGCACCGTCACCTCGGCTCCGGCGAGCCGTCCCCGAAGCATTGCTCGTGCCCCCTACGAACCCTCCTCGAGCAGGTCGTACGGGGCGTTTCTTCGAGGAAGCCGGCTGCCGACACCGTTCACGGTGAGCCCGTCGAGGTCAGGTCTGAGCAAGAGGACGCGACCCGAGACGCCGATGTCCGACATCGCCGCCTCGGCACCGGCACGGACCTTCTCACCGTCGATGGCGTTGCAGAACCCGATGACACTGGGGCCGGCGCCCGACCAGCAAGTGGCGAGGGCGCCCGCTTGGAGAAGCCGCGAGAGCAGCTGCGGAGCCTCGGGAAACAGCGGGCTCCGGTAGTCCTGGTGCAAGCGGTCCTCGGTCGCCTCGTGAAGCAGCAGCGATCGATCGGCGAGCCCCGCGAGCAGGAGAGCCATTCGCCCGAGGTTGAAGGTCGCATCCGCCCGGCTGACCTCGTGTGGCAGGGCCTGACGTGCTTTCGACGTCGCGAGCACGCGCTCGGGCACCACGGCGACGATCACCAGCCCGCCGTCGAGGGGCAGGCGCACGGCCCGGACCGTGCCCTTCACCATCGTCGCCGCGATGAGACCACCCACGACGGAGGCCGCAGCGTTCTCGGGATGGCCGTCCACACGCGCCGCCACACCTAGAGGGTCCTTCGACCCTGCCGCCGCGGCGGCGGCCGCTGCGAGGGCAGCACTCGAGCCGAGGCCCCGGGCCACCGGGATCTCGGACCGGATCGTGATGGCCAACCGGTCGTGCCCTGCCACATCGATCGCGACCCTGGCCGCGAGGTGGCCTGCCTCCTCCTCGAGCTCGGCTCCTTCTCCTTCGGCGCGAACCGTCAGCTTCTCGGCAGGCTCCACCTCGACTTCGACGTACAGCTTCAAGGCCAGAGCCAGAGTGTCGAATCCCGGACCTAGGTTCGCTGTCGATGCCGGAGCGCGTGCTCGCATGGGAGTCAGGGTAGCGTCACTCGGAGCGCGGGGCTCAGAGATCCTCAAGTCGCCACGCGAGCGACGGGCCGGGGAGCCTGGTCATGCTGCGTACAGGGACCGTCAAGTGCTCCGACCCGACGGTTATGACGACAGACCCGACTTTCGTACCCGCAGGCGCATCGTTGCGAACGGGGTTGGTCTCCACGGAGCGACGAACCGTGTCTCCAGGCCAGACGAGCGCCGACTGAGACTCGACAGCTTCCCCGGCGACGGCATCCGCGCTCCAGGGCACGGTGACCGAGGCGACGCGCTCCCCGGCGACGACGACAGGCACCTCGTGCAACGACGACGCGGTTGCGTCGATCATCTGCACGGTCGCTTGGGCAGCGGCATCGAGGGGGTCCAATCCGATCTGACCTGTCACCGCCGCCAGCACCAGGACCTGATGCCCGTCGACTTCCCTCTGTGCGGCCAGTACGAGACAGCCGAGCGCCGCCTGGGTGAACCCGGACTTCACACCGACGATCCCGTCGGTTCCCACCTGCGTGACGTAGTTGTCCATGGTTCCAGCGAGTGGGAGCGTGATCGACGGCTGCGCCACCACCGCAGCGAATGTCGGAACGGTCATTGCCGCGGAGGCAACCAGGAGCTGGTCGGCAGCCGTGCTCACGGTCTGCGGGTCGATCCCGCTCGCGTCCGCATAGTGCGTCTGTCGCATCCCGAGCGATTGCGTCATGGCGTTCATCTTCGAGACGAACGCGCTGACACTTCCGGCGTCCCAATTGGCGAGGACGTCGGCGAGATTGTTGGCGGAATGAACCATCAGGCCGTCGAGGAGCTGTCGCTCGGTGAGCACCTCACCCGCCTGCACGGGGACCGACGTGTCGTCGGCGTCCGCATCGGCGAGCGCCTCGTTCTGATCGGCGGCGCTCAACGTGACCCCGGGTCCTTGGACACCGGGAGCGATCGGATGGTCGCGAAGCACGATGTAGGCCGTCATGATCTTCGTGAGGCTGGCAATTGGAACGGGCTGCTCGGCTCCTGAGGTGACGGTCATCCCGAGTTGCGGGACCTCGACCGCCCCCTCGCCCTGCGAAGGCCAGGGGATCGGCGCTGCGACGCCTGGGATCTCCGTCGAGCTCAGTCGGACACCGTGGGTCACGGGCAGGGGCAGTGGGCGTGTGACCTGAAGGGTCACGACGACGGCAGCGAGCGCCCCCAACCCCAGCACGGGCATGAGCTGCCAGCGCGGCCGGAACCACTTCGGCCCTCCTGAGTGCTTCCCCTTGCGGAGGGACAGAGGCGCGGTGAGAAGGCGGCGGCAACGCCGCCACGGGCCCGAAAAGAGCGAGACGAACGGGATCGGGTTGGGGTCCGCAGCCGGGTCCCCCGTGGGGTTCGCTGCGAGGGATACGGGGTCCGCCGTTGGATCCGCTGTGGGATCCGCTGCCGGAGCATCGGCCGTCTGGGTGGTCATGGGCGGACTAGCGCCCGGCTGTCTGCTCGAGCTCCTCCGGGGTCATCAGCACCGCCCGCGCCTTGGATCCCTCCGACGGGCCCACGACGCCTCGCCGTTCGAGCAGGTCCATCAAGCGTCCGGCCCGAGAGAAACCCACCCGGAGCTTCCTCTGCAGCATGGACGTGGACCCTAGTTGAGACCTCACCACCAACTCCATGGCAGTCGGAAGAAGCTCGTCGTCCTCATCGTCACCGAATGCTCCCCCCGGGACGCTGTCGGTGGGTCCTTCCACCCCTTCGACGTAGTCGGGCTGGCGTCGTTGCCGGCGCCAATGGGCCACGACCGAACGGACCTCGTTCTCGGTCACCCACGGGCCCTGGATGCGCCTCGGCACCGACGACGAAGCACCGAGGAGCAGCATGTCCCCCTTGCCGATCAATCGCTCGGCTCCCGGCTGGTCGAGGATGACCCTGCTGTCGGCCAGCGACGACACCGAGAAGGCCAAGCGAGAAGGAATGTTGGCCTTGATCAGCCCGGTGATCACGTCGACAGAGGGGCGCTGCGTCGCCAGGACGAGGTGGATGCCGACCGCCCTGGCCATCTGGGCGATACGGCAGACGGACTCCTCGACGTCTCGGGCGGCCACCATCATCAAGTCGTTCAGCTCGTCCACCACCACGAGCACATAGGGCAGATGGCGATGAGGCCGAGCGTCCTCCATGTCCGCCCTCATCGAGGCCACGCGGGCCTTTGCACGTTCAGCTGCAAAGTCCTCGTCGCTCTCGGAGTCCGATTCGGCTTGGGACATCGACGGCGGGGGGGATTCAAATCCGGCGCTGTCGGGGGCGTCCACACCCGAGTCCGATTCCGGGCCCGGCTCCGCTTCCTCTGGCTCTAGGTCCGAGTCAGAAGCTCCGCGTAGGTCCTCGAGCTCGCCGCGGCTTATCGCCTCGTTGTAGCCGGCGATGTCGCGCATCCCCGCCTCAGCGAGGATGTCGTACCGGCGCTCCATCTCGGTCACGGCCCAGGCGAGGGCGTTGGCGGCTCTCTTGGGATCGACGACGACCTGTGTCAGCAGATGGGGAAGCCCGTTGTAGTGGCCGAGCTCCACTCGCTTGGGGTCGACCAGGATCATTCGCACTTCCGCAGGGGTGGCGCGCATCAGCACGGAGGTAACCAGCGAATTGATGCACGACGACTTCCCTGCTCCGGTGGCCCCAGATATCAGGATGTGCGGCATGTCGGCGAGGTTCGCCATAACGGGCCGTCCGGCGATGTCCCTGCCCAATGCGACTTCCAGAGGGTGCACGGCAGTGCGAGCCTCCTCGGAGGCGAGCACGTCGCCGAGCGTCACCAGTTGGCGACGTCGGTTCGGGACCTCCACCCCGATCGCAGAGCGACCCGGGATCGGAGCGAGGATTCGGACGTCCGGAGAGGCCATCGCGTACGCGATGTCCTTGGCGAGGCTCGTCACACGCGCCACCTTCACGCCGGGACCCAGCTCGAGCTCGAAGCGGGTCACGGTCGGTCCCACGGTGTGGCCCATGAGCCGGGTCTCGACCCCGTGCGTCGCGAGCGCGGCGACCAGCGCCGCCCCCGCTGCCGAGATCTCGGCTCGGTCGAGTTGCTGAGGTTTCGACCTCGAAAGCAGCTTCGCAGGAGGCAGGCGCCAATCCCCGGCGGGCATCCCGAGATCGAGCTCGAGTTGCCGGTTGGGGCCCGCCATGGAAGGACCGCCGGATTGTGCAGGTCCCTCCGACGTGACCGCATGAAGAGGCCCGCCTTCGAAGCGTCCGGTCGACGCGAGCGCCGGAGCAGTGCCGTCTGCGCCGGCGTCTGGTGGTTGTGCGACGACAGAGGTCTCTTCCTCCAGTTCCTCTTCGGCCAGATCGGCAGTTGCATCCGAGGGAGATGACCCGTCGATCGGTGCATCCTCCGCGCTCGGCGACGCGCCGTTCTGTCCCTCGAGGCGAGGATCGTCGGCTTCCCCATCCCTCTCTTCCTCTTCCGTCTCCTCTTCTTCGTAGCCGTCAGCGGATGACCGACGCAGCAAGCGTGCGACTGCAGTGCCCGCGAGCGCCGTCGCCCGCGCAGCGTCGCGAACGCTCACGCCGGTGAAGACGACAAGCGACACACAGAAGGCCGCGACGAGCACGACCGAGGTCCCCCATCCACCGAGAGCGTGCTCCAACGGGCGCCCCACGGCGGCACCGAGCCATCCACCTGCCCCTGAGAGGCGCGAAGGGGTCGCGTCGAGCGGCGGCGAACCCCCGGCCAGCTCGGAAAGACCTCCGAACGATGCCAGAGCCAGCGCCGCACCAAGGACGACTCGGGCGAGCTCGTGCTGGGAGGGCTCCCGCCAGGACCTGCCGGCGAGGACCATCGCACCCGCGCCGGCGCAGGCCGGAGGGACGAGAAAGCGGCCGAATCCGAGCAGGACCCCCAAACCGTGCCGGACGGCGTGGCCTGCCGGACCTAGCGAGTCGGCGTAGAGCGCGGTCGCGCCCAGGACGGCCGCAGTGACGAGGGCGATCCCCCACAGGTCCTCGATGTGGGATGCGAGCACGGAGGCGACCGCGTCCCAGAGGCTGGGTCGCGAGGAGCTCCTGCGCGTCGTCGATCTCGCCCGCGTAGAGCGGCCCTTGGACGGCCGCGAGCTCGGCGCCCTCCTCCGAGACGGCCTCGACCGGCCGCTTGCGGACTTCTTACGCGGGCGCGCGCGGAGTTGGCGGCTCCGTGTGGTCACCACAATGGCAACAACGCTAACAGGAGTCCCACCAGGAACAAAGGATGTCGCGCGGGGTTTCGGAAGTCCGGCGCCAGCGCGACTCCGTTCGCCGGATCCCGGTCCCTGTCGGCGCTGGTGGGCTTCTCAGACCGTGACCACGACCGGGACGATCATGGGCCGGCGCCTGGTGCGCTCGCCTACGAACTTGCCGAGGGCCTTGCGGGCGTGGCGGCGCAGGGACTCCTGGTCACCGGCCCCGTCGGCCAGCGCCTTCTCGAGGGCCGTGCGCACCACATCGCTGGCCTCCTCGAGCAGTTCCTCGGCTTCGGGCGCGTGGATCCAGCCTCGGGTCACGATCTCGGGAGGACTGACGACCTCAGCGGCATGCACGTCGACGGTGGCGACCACCACGACCACGCCTTCCTCGGCCAGTGCTCTCCTGTCGCGAAGGACACCGTGGCCCACGTCTCCGACCGTCCCGTCCACGTAGACGTAGCCCGCCGGAATTGGATCCGCCCGTTCGACACCCTCGTCTCCGAGCACGAGGGTGTCCCCGTCCTCGCAAACGATCACCTTTTCCTCCGCCACCCCCATGATGCGGGCGATGCGAGCGTGGTTGACCATGTGGCGGTACTCCCCGTGAACCGGGACGAACCATTCGGGCCGGACCACCGAGAGAAGGGTCTCGAGCTCGCCCTGCCTGGCGTGTCCCGACACATGGACGGGCTCGATTCCCGTGTGCACTACCTCTGCGCCCCGCCGGTGCAGCGCATCGATGACACGTCCCACCGCCCACTCGTTTCCGGGAATCGGATGCGCGCTGATGACCACTACGTCTCCCGACCGCAGCTGCAACCACTTGTTTTCGCCTGCAGCCAACAAAGACAGTGCAGAAAGCGGTTCGCCCTGCGACCCGGTCGAGATCACGCAGACTTTCCCCGGGTCGAGCTTCTCGGCCTGCTCGATGTCCACGAAGCAGTCGTCTGGAACACCGAGAACACCCAAGGCCAGAGCGAGCTGGACGTTGCGGTCCATCGAACGGCCGAGTGTGGCGACCTTGCGTCCCGTGTGCAACGCGGCGTTCACGACTTGCTGGACTCGGTGTATGTGGCTGGCAAAGCATGCAACGACGACTCTGCGCCCCGCCCATGACTCGAACAGGCGAAGCAGGGTCGCGCCGACCGTCGTCTCGGACGCAGTGAACCCTGGTTCCTCCGCGTTCGTGGAATCGGACATCAACAGGCGGACCCCGGTGTCCTTGGCGATGGCACCCAGGCGAGCCAGGTCTGTGAGCCGACCGTCGACGGGTGTGAGGTCGATCTTGAAGTCACCTGAATGAAGGACGGTCCCCTGAGGTGTGTAGAACGCCGTCGCGAACCCATGCGGCACCGAGTGGGTGACCGGGATGAACTCGACTTCGAAGGGGCCGACTTGTCTTCGCTCCCCGTCTTGAACCGTGATGAACTTCGCGCGGTCCGCGAGCCCTGCTTCCTCGACGCGCTCACGTGCCAGGGCCAACGTCAGAGGCGACCCGAAGACAGGCACCGACAAGTCGCGCAAGAGGAAGGCGAGCCCTCCCGTGTGGTCCTCGTGTCCGTGCGTGAGCACGACCGCCTCGACCGCAGCTCCCCGAGATGCGAGATACGAGAGGTCGGGAAGCACCAGGTCGATCCCCGGCATCTCCGCATCGGGGAACATCACGCCGCAATCGAGCACCACTAGCCGCCCCTGGTGCTCGACGAACGCGCAGTTGCGTCCTATCTCCCCGAGACCACCGAGGAAGCCGAGGCGTACCGGCTCAGGCAACCGACCCGCCGGCGCTGCTGGCGCTCGCGGCGCTCGGATTGATGCCGAGCCCCTCGAGCACCTCGGCGGCGCGCTCGTCCACGCCCGGTGGGGCCTCCCCCATGGGAAGGCGGCACTGTCCCACCCGTAGTCCGAGCGCCCTGCATGCAGCCTTCGCCGGGATCGGATTCGGAGCGGTCTCGGAAGTCTCGAAGTCATAGGAGTCGATCATCCGGGCGTTGGCCGCACGCGCGGCTTCGATGTCGCCCTTTGCGAAGGCCCTGATCATCTCCCCCATCTCGGCAGGAGCCCAGTTCGAAGCAACGCTCACCACGCCGACCGCACCGACGGCCAGCATCGCGAGGGTTAGGGAGTCGTCGCCGCAGTAGATCTCGAAGGCGTCGGGAGCGTCGGCTGCCAATCGCGCGGTGCCCGCCACGTCCCCGGCCGCATCCTTGACGCCCACCACGTTTGTCACCTCGCGTGCCAGGCGCAGCATCGTCTCGTGGGCGATCTTGCGGCCGGAGCGTACCGGGATGTCGTAGAGGAGCACCGGCAGGTCCGTCGACCCCGCTACGGCCTCGAAGTGGGAGAACAGTCCCGCCTGCGAGGGGCGGTTGTAGTAGGGGGTGACCACGAGGACCCCGTCCACTCCGGCGTCTGCGGCCATGCGAGTGAGCTCGATCGAGTGGCGGGTGTCGTTGGTCCCGGTACCGGCAACGACCGGGATCGTCACGGCTTCGGCGACGGCGCGGAACAGGTCCGCGGCTTCCTCGTCGGTGAGCACGGGGCCCTCGCCCGTGGTACCCGCGACGACCAGCCCGTCGCTTCCGTGGTCGGCAAGCCAGCGAGCGAGGTCGGCTGCTGCTCTTACGTCGAGCGCGCCCGACTCGTCGAACGGGGTCACCATCGCCGTCACGACCGCGCCGAAGCGCCCCATGTCTGCCTGCGTCACGTCCTCAGGCTACCCCGCTACCCGAGCCGACCCTGCGCCAGTTGTCGTTGCAACCTGACGAACGGCGCTGAAAGCCGTTCGCCTCAGGAGGCGACGGCGTCGTCCTGTGGTGTCGACTGAAGCGCCTCGTACTCCTCGCCGGTGTCGACCCAGTCCTCGAACGCGATGGCACCGAGCTCGGTGAAACGCTCCCTGAGCCAGCCGTCGGCAGCATCGAGCAAGCCGAGCTTCTTCAGGTTCGGAACGATCTTCGAGAACAGCATCACCTGGAACATCTGACGCTCGGGCACCTGCATGAGCAACGGCGCGACTTCCTTGCCCTTGACGCCCATGCGTTCCCACACCTCTTGCTGCAAGAAGCGGTCGCGCATGCGGACAGCTGCCTCGAAGGCGAACTCCTGCCTCTCCCGTAGCTCCGCGGCGTTCAGTTGCGAGTAGTACTCCTGCAGACTCAACACGCCGAAAGCGACATGACGCGATTCGTCGGACATGACGTAGCGAAGCAGCTGCTTGAGAAGGGGTTCGGTGGTCATCTGATGCATGAAGCCGAACGCGGCAAGGGCCAAGCCCTCGACCATGATCTGCATTCCCAGGTAGGTCATGTCCCAGCGGCTGTCAGCGATGATGTCGTCGAGAAGCATCCTGAGATGAAGGTTGATCGGGTAGTGGCCGGAAAGCTTCTCGTCCAGGTACTTGCTGAAGACCTCGACGTGACGAGCTTCGTCCATGACCTGAGTCGAGGCGTAGTACTTGGCGTCCATCCACGGCACCGACTCGACGATCTTCGCGGTGCACACCAGCGCCCCCTGCTCCCCGTGCATGAACTGGGACAGGGTCCAGTTCTGGCTCTCCACGCCGAACTGGATCCATTCCTTGTCGCCCCAGCCCTCGAGCGAGGTGCCCGCCACGTCTATGCCTTCGTTGAAGCCACCGTTCGCGACGGCATTCGCGACCACGAGCTGCTCCTGGTCCACCTCGGTCTCCCAGGGAAGGTCGGTCTGGGCGTTCCACTGAGCCTTCTTGGCCTTCTCGTAGAGCTTGTCGAGCTTGGGACGCTGACCCTTCTCGTAGTCCCAAGTGAACACCGTGTCGTAGACCGAGTGAACACCATGTATCACGGAGTCCCAATCGGTGTTGACGACGGACATGATCGCCTCGAGATCGTCGACTTCGCTGCGACCGATTATCTCTGCAGTCGGGCGCATCTGGTTCTCGGTGACGTCGGTCATGAAGCTTCCCCCTTGCCGGTGGCGAGTTGGCTGATAGTGGGTTCGTGGATCCTGGGCTCGTGGTTACTGGTTTCGTTCACTCGAATTCGTCGAAGCTCGGCTGGTCTACGCCCGATCGGGTCGTGCGTATTCCGGGGAGCACGAAGGTTCGCACCAAGCCCCGGACGCTCTCGGATTCGTCGAGCTCGACCCCTTCGGCGGGACAGGCGAGATACGACAAGACGATGCGCGTGGCCCACTCGGCTAGTCGTTTCGCCTCATCGTGGTCCAACCACCGCCCGAGGAAAGGAGCGACGAAGGACGAGGACACCTCGAGCACCTTGTCCATCTGCGCGAAGGTGAGGTACGGGAGCACGACTTCGGGTTCGCTCTCCAGCAAGAAAGAGAGCGCCTCGTGCCGGCTCACGCGTCGCGCGGCCTCCGTCATACCTGCGACGAGAACCTCCTCGATGTCGCCGGCTTCGCCCATACGAACGGCGATGGCGCTGAAGAAGCGAGACACCTCGGTGTCGACGACACCTGTCAGCACTCCGTCTTTGCCCCCGGGGAACACCCGGTAGACGGTGGCCCGGCTGCAACCGGCCTCCTTGGCGACGTCGTCCAGGGTGGTCTTGGCGACACCCTGGCGGGCGATGCAACGCAGCGCGCCGTCGACGATCCGGGTCCGCTGGGAGCCTGAGATGGAGGCAGGAGTATGAACGTGCAACAACTCCAACCGAGGCTTGCCCACCATGAGACATTACTGCTGATCGTGTCTCATTGTCAACGAGTCACCCGGCCCCGGACTTCCTCAGGCTGTATGTATCAGATTGCCTCAGAGTGCTTCAATCGGTGCGTTTCCGACCACACCTGGAAGCAACTCGCATCTCACGAGCTTTGTGACCTGCCCAGGGTCGGCGAGATCCCAGTGTCCGGGAGAAGAGATGTACGAGAGGATCATCCTCGCCAGAAAGTCCGCGGCTTCGTGGACTCCGACTCCAGGCGCCAGCTGGTGGTCCTGGAGATAGGGGATCAAGAAGCCGCTGATCATCCCTACTGTCCGGTTGGACTCGACCGTGAGCTTGGGCAGCAGGACTCCCGGCTCGGTCCTCAGCACCATCTGAAGCACCTCGTGCTCGAGGACGGCGCGCCGGGCAAAGACGAGGCCACGCTCCAGGACCTCTTCGAGCGAGGAGGCGCCGTGCACCTCTTCGTAGAGACGGCCGAAGAACTTGAGGTGCTGCCAAGAAACGACCGCGTCCACCAGCTCGTCGCGGCCTCCCGGGAAGTAGCGGTAAACGGTCGCCCTGCTGAGTCCGGCCTCTCGCGCCGCGTCTTCCACCGTCGTCTTGGACAAGCCCCATCGTGCGACACACGCATACGTCGCTTCCAGGATGCGCTGGCGAGCGTCCTGCATCAACGAGACTCTAGAGGCCCGACGCGCTCCGACGTCAGAAACCGAGCAGAGAGTCCAACCCGATCGTCAATCCGGGTCGCGTAGGCACGGACTTGATTGCAAGCAAGATGCCGGGAATGAACGATGTGCGGTCGTAGGCGTCGTGACGAATGGTGAGGCTCTGACCCACCGTCCCCATGATCATCTCCTGATGCGCGACGAGCCCCGGCAGCCGCACCGAATGGATCCGCACTCCCCCAGCTCCTTGCGCACCCCTCGCACCGGGAAGCACCAAGGAAGTCGTCCGGTCGGCCGGAAGCGGCTCGCAGCCTGCACGAGCTCGAGCCGAGTCGAACCGCTCGGCAGTGGCGACGGCGGTTCCCGACGGAGCGTCGAGCTTTCCGTCGTGGTGCAGCTCGATGATCTCGACACCGTCCATGAACGGAGCTGCCATCTCGGCGAATCTCATCATGAGGACAGCACCGATGGCGAAGTTGGCAGCGATCACGCAATTCGCCGACGAAAATTCGAAGAGAGCTTCGAACGTCGAGAGCTGGTCCCGGGAGATCCCGGTAGTTCCGACGACCGCATGTACCCCGTGCGCCGCGCACCAATGCATCGTCTCGACCGCCACGTCTGCGACAGTGAAGTCGACCGCGACCTCTGCCTCGGCCCGTTCGAGATCGTCGAGACTTCCTCCGACCTGGAGCCCCGCGACATCGGACCCCGTGACCTGCCGGAGGTCTATTCCTGCCAGGCGTGGGTCGACCGCAGCGACGAGCTCCAGGTCCGGGTCCGCCGATACCGCGCGGCACACCTCGCGCCCTACTTTCCCGCCTGCTCCCACCACACCGACGCGCACCAACGTCAGACCCTAGGCGCTCAGCCTGGCGCGTAGCCGGGGAAGTCCGAGGGATCGAACGGACCCACGACCGAGAGTGTGCGCGGCTGGTCCATGAGTTTGGCCGCCACATTGCCGACGTCCTCGACGGTGACTGCCTCGACTTTGGCCAGGAGCTCGTCAACCTCGAGGATGTGGCCGTGCAACAGCAGGCTCGATCCGATTCTGCTCATGCGGGCACCCGACTCTTCCAAGGAGAGCAGGGTCTCGGCTCTCAGGTGGCCCTTGGCGATCGCGACCTCTCGTTCGGTGACTCCATTGGCCGCAAGGCCGTCGAGCTCCGAGTTCACCACATCCAGCACCTCCGTCGCGTGGGAGGGAGCTGTGCCGACGCTGACGCTCAAAGACCCTGTTTCGTCGTAGTGCGTTCTCTCGGACCAGATCGAGTAGGCGAGACCCCTTCGTTCTCGAACCTCCTGGAACAGCCGGCTCGACATGCCACCACCCAGCACGTGGTTCAGAACTGCGAGCGGCCAGCGGTCTTCGGAATGCCGTCCCGAGGCGCGCATCCCAAGCACTGTGTGGACCTGCTCGGTCGGACGTCGAGTGACCACGAGTCCCTGTGGTGCACGGTCGGGTCCCTTGCGCTGCGGAGGACTCCCGCCGAGGCGATCGGCGAAACGACGCTCGACCTCGGAGGCGACCGCATCGTGATCGACGTCTCCGGCTGCGGCGAACACGAGGTTGCCGGTTCGATAGTGGACGTCGAAGAAGTCGCGGATCTCGGAGGGCTCGAACGCCGTGATGCTCTTTGCGGTCCCGAGCACCTCGCGTCCGAGCGGATGACCCGGGAACAGGGCCCCTGTGCACTGCTCGGCTGCCAGATCGGCCGCCTCGTCTGCGTGCATGAGGATCTCGTCGAGGATCACCTGACGTTCGGCCGCCACGTCTTCAGGACGAAAGGCCGGGTCGGTCATGATCGCTCCGAGCACCTCGAGACCGAGATCGAGGTGCTCGGAGAGAAGCCGAATGTAGAACGCCGTGTACTCCTTCGTGGTGAAGGCGTTCATGTCTCCCCCCACCTCGTCCACGGCCTCGGCGATCTCTGCCGCTCCCCAGGTGGGGGTTCCCTTGAAGAGCAGGTGCTCCATGAAGTGAGAGGCGCCCGAACGAAGGTCGTCTTCGTCGCGCGACCCGGTCCCGACCCAGATCCCGACGGTCACCGAGCGAGCGTCGGCCATTCTCTCGGTGACCAGGCGGGCCCCGCAGCGGAGCTTCTCTACCTCTATCACCGGGATTTCACTCGGACACTGGCGGCGAGATGCTTCTTCGCTGCGATTCGGCGCGCAGAGCTCCCGGTCAACGGCGGCGCGGCCGCCGACGAGCCCCTCGGTCACGGTTGTCGCGATCCGGGCGGTCTCCTCTGCCCTCGACGGCGGGTCCTGGACCGAGATCGCCGAGCTCGCCCACGAGCTCAGCCTCGAAAGCTTCCTCGAACGATGGGGCCCTGGCAGGGCGCTGGTCGCCTGAAGGTCCGGACCGGTCGGATCCCGAACCGTTATCGTCTTCTTCGTTGGAGGCCGGCGCCTGCCCTGCAAGCGACAGGGACACCTTTCCCTGCGGGTCGATGTCGTCGACTCTCACCTCGATCTCCTGGCCCAGTGAGAGCACGTCCTCGACCCGATCGACCCTCTTGCCGCCCCCCACCTTCGAGATGTGCAGCAATCCGTCGCGACCGGGAAGGATGTTCACGAACGCGCCGAACTTGGTGATGTTCACGACCTTGCCCAAATAGGTCGCACCAACGTCGGCATCCGGTGGCTCGATGATCAGCGAGATGCGACGCTGGGCCTCGGCGACGGCTCCACCGTCTTTGGCCCCGATCGTCACCGTTCCGGCAAGCCCGTTGTCGTCGACGGTTATGTCGGTCCCGGTCTCGGCCTGGAGGGCGTTGATCACCTTGCCCTTGGGGCCGATCACCTCTCCGATTCGGTCGATTGGGATCTCGAACGACACGATCTTCGGCGCATTGTCGGAAACCTCTTGGCGCGGCTCGGGTATGACCCGCTCGATCAGATCGAGGATCGTCAACCGAGCATCTCGAGCCTGGTGGAGTGCTTGGGCGAGCACCTCGGCAGGTAGTCCGTCGATCTTCGTGTCGAGCTGCAGTGCTGTAACGGCCTCGCGTGTGCCGGCCACCTTGAAGTCCATGTCGCCGAACGCGTCCTCGGCGCCGAGGATGTCGGTGAGAGTGACGTATGCATCACCGTCGTGGACAAGACCCATAGCGATGCCCGCCACTGGAGCCTTTATCGGAACTCCTGCATCCATGAGGGACAGAGTCGAACCACATACCGATGCCATGGACGTCGAGCCGTTGGAGGAAAGCACCTCCGACACCAGTCGGAGTGTGTAGGGAAAATCCTCCTCGGACGGTACGACTGGCAGCAGTGCCCGCTCGGCGAGCAGCCCGTGTCCGATCTCCCGTCGCTTCGGCCCGCGCATGAATCCGGTCTCCCCCGTCGAGAACGGAGGGAAGTTGTAGTGGTGCATGTAGCGCTTCGACTCCTCGATGCCGATCGTGTCGAGGGTCTGGCTCATGCGGGGCATCCCGAGCGTCGTTATGTTCAACACCTGGGTCTCGCCCCTCTGGAATAGCCCCGAGCCGTGAGCGGTAGGGACGATTCCGACCTCGGCCGAAAGCGGGCGTATCTCGGCGTTGCCACGTCCGTCGATACGAATGCCCTCTTCCACGATGCGCTTTCGCACGAGCTTCTTCGTGAGGGACCGAACCGCTGCTTTGATCTCCCGTTCCCGTTCGGGGAATTCAGGCAGCAACTCCGTGACGATCGACTCGGTGGCTTCGTCGATCGCCGCGTTGCGCTCGGACTTCTGAGTGATCGTGTTCGCCTTCACCAGTGCGTCTGCGCCTAACGCTTCCACCCTGGCGTAGACCTCGTCGGAGTAGTCCGAGAAGAGCTCGTAGGCGATGGTCGGCTTCTTTCCCGCTTTCGCGACCAGTTCACGCTGGAGCTCGATCGACTCACGTATCCACGTCTTCGCCTGCTCGAGGCCTTGCGCCAGGACCTCTTCGGTCACCTGCGGGGCCCCCGCCTCGTAGAACTTCCAAGAGTCCTGTGTGCCGCCGGCCTCGACCATCATGATTGCGATCTCCGCCCCCGGGTCCTCGCTCAGAGCCCGACCTGCCACGACCAGCTCGAAGCAGGACTCGTCGCCCTGTTGGTAAGTGGCGTGCGGGATCCAGGTCCCCTCTGTGGA
>Ga0116215_1000190_pt1 | contig 50061 bp, 55 predicted proteins | sample Sb_taG_7_FD_89698 | JGI IMG/M metagenome (GOLD analysis project Ga0116215, IMG submission 89698) | Peat soil microbial communities from Weissenstadt, Germany - Sb_50d_2_FS metaG | ecosystem: Environmental > Terrestrial > Soil > Wetlands > Peat | place: Germany: Weissenstadt | collected 2010-09-21
ACTCGGCGGCACAGCCGTGGGCACGGGGCTGAACGCGCATCCCGAGTTCGGCAGGCGCGTCGCAGCGCGAATCGCAGGGATGACAGGGCTGCCGTTCGTCTCGGCACCGAACAAGTTCGCTGCGCTCGCGGCTCACGATGCTCTGGTGCACGCCAGTGCCGTTCTTCGCACACTGGCGGTTTCCCTCATGAAGATCGCCGACGACATCCGGTGGCTGGGGTCGGGCCCTCGAAGCGGCTTGGGCGAGCTCGTCCTTCCACCTAACGAACCCGGCTCGTCCATCATGCCGGGCAAGGTGAACCCGACCCAGTGCGAGGCGATGATCATGGTCTGCATCCAGGTCATGGGGAACGACGCCGCCGTGTCTGTCGCTGGGAGCCGGGGCAATCTCGAGCTCAACGTCTGCAAGCCTGTGATCATCCACAACGTCCTTCATTCGACAAAGCTTCTCTCCGACGCGTGCAGGACGTTTAGGGAATTCTGTGTGGAGGGCATCGAGGCAGACCGTGAACGCATCGGCAAACACCTGCTCGACTCGCTCATGCTCGTGACAGCTCTCACACCCCTGATCGGATACGACAAGGCAGGCGAAGTCGCCAAGAAGGCGCACGCAGACCGAAGCACCCTGCGCGATGCCGCCGTGGGTCTGGGATACCTTTCGGCCGAGGAGTTCGATCGGGCCGTGCGGCCCGAGGACATGACACACCCATGAGCCCTCCCGGCTCGGCCAAAGTGCTGGACGCTTCAGAGGTGGACAGTGCGCTCGCCGGCACGAAGTGGGAGCGCCGGGGATCTGAGATCACGACCGTCCATTCCGGGAGGGACTTCGCTTCCTCGCTGGCCTATGTGAACGCAGTCGGGGCTCTGGCGGAGGAGATGAACCACCATCCCGACATCGACATCCGCTGGAACAAGGTCACGCTCGTGCTCTCCACCCATTCGGCTGGTGGGATCACGCAGGCCGACCTGGAGCTCGCGCGCCGGATCGACTTGCTGTCGAAGTAAGCGACCGAACCGGGTATTCGCAACCGCAGTCAGGCGATCGGAAGGTCCCAGATCGGGAACCAATTCGACAGGTCGGTCTCGACTGGGAGATCGCTTCCGAGGACGCTTTTTAGCCGCAGCTCCAATTCCGTGTCGCGCTGCTCCTTGCCGGAGGGCGCGAACGGATAGAAGCTTCCGCGCTTTGCCAGGTAGACGATATAGACCGGCCTGGTGACCGCGTCGATTCCGTCGTCGGACGTCGCCGAACCGTCGTCAGCTGGGCCGGCGGCAGCCGAGCCCGGGTCGACGCCCAATGGGGCCCCGAGCGTGTCGGGATCGGGGCCGGACGTACCACCCGGGGCAAACCCGAACACCGAGCACAGGAGTTGTGTGCTCCAGCCCCCGTCCTCGATCGACGAATGCACCATGTGGACTCGGGTGACGAGGTCGTCGATCTCTCCTCCCTCCACGATGATCCACCGGTAGCCGAAGCTGTCAGCGACGTGCCGGACCGTGAGGTTCGAAGCGCCCGAAGACGGGGTGGCGACAGCGCCCGAAGACGGGGTGGCGACAGCGCCCGAAGCGGTACCCGACGTGGGACCAGACGCGGCTCCCGGCTCGGGTCCCGACGCAGCCCCGGAGTCCGAATCCGGAGTGCGGAGGAGCTGCTCGATCTGTGCTTGCATCTCGGCGAAGGGCTGTCCCGCCGGCGGCTTGAAGCACACCCCCGCCTTCTTCGTCGGAACGAGCCCGGCGGAGACCTGGAGGGTGACAGCCGCGCCTGGAAGCGCGAAGAGGTTGTCGAGGTTCGCCCGCACCGGCTTGGACCTGCCAAGGAGAGTGTCCAGCAGTCCCATCACGTTTCCCTTTCTGTGGCGAGAGCTCCTTCGGCGGACGCTTCCGCGAGGAGTGAAGCCGACACTGCTCGGCGGGTCAAGACCGGTCGACCTCCCGCGAGCAGGAGAGCCGGGTTCAGGCCTGGTTCATCTCCGCCTCGAGCTTCGACAGCTGGTCGAGACGCTTCTGGAGGGGAGGGTGAGTCGAGAACAGAGACGACAGGCTCGCGCCGTTTGTGATGGCCGGCGTGAAGTAGAAGGCGTTGAAGTGCTCTGCAGCGCGAAGGTCGCGCGTCGGGATGCGGCCCATCTCGCCCGTCACTTTGATGAGCGCCGACGCAAGGAGCGACGGCCTGCCGATCAAGATGGCACCGGAGCGGTCAGCTGCGAGCTCGCGGTACCGAGAGAGCGCCATCGTGAGCAGGAAGCTGATGGCGTACACGAGGGCCGATACGACGAGAACCGCCATCTCGACGAGGACTATCTGACCGCCACCTTGGTTGTTCCGATTTCCGCCGCCACCGAACCCGCCAAACAGGCCGGCGTAGAGCATGACTCGGGTCAACAGTCCGGCGACCATGCCCAGGAAGCTGGCGATCGTCATGACCGCTACGTCGCGGTGGGCGACGTGCGAGAGCTCGTGTGCAAGGACCGCCTCGAGCTCTGGCTCGTCCAAGCGCCGCATGATGCCGCGCGTGGCGCAAACGACAGCGTTCGACGGGTTCCTACCGGTGGCGAACGCGTTCGGCATGTCCACCTCTGCGATCGCGACCCGCGGCTTCTTCATGTCTGCGAGGGCGCAGAGGCGGTCGACGACACCGTGGAGCTCGGGTTCCTCCTCCGGGCTGACGACATGACCGTGCATGCCCCACAGGGCGATCTTGTCCGAGAACCAGTACTGGCAGAAGGCGAGCGCGACGGCGATGACGATGATGACGCTGATTGCGAGGTGAAGTGCGAAAAGGAGCGCGACCACTGCTCCATAGAGGATGACGATGAAGAATCCCGTGAGGAACATGCGGGCTGTCAGCCCACGGTCGGCGGGAATGCGGCGTGAGATCGCCATTCAGTAGCTCACCTCTCTGTCTTGCTTGGGTCGAAATTCTTTGCACCGGCACCCTCGGGCGTAGGCGGCGCAGCGGCCTCGTTCTCGGCTGCTTCGCCGGCGGAGGGGAGGCTCGGAGTCGACGTCCCGGTCGCCGTCAACTCTCCTTTGAGTGCGGCGAGCTCGCTTTCGACCTGGGAGGAAGCACCGACCTTGTCGAGCTGGGCCTGGATGTCGTCGGTGCTCGATGTCAAATCAGTTAGGGCTCCGGACGCCAGCAGCTCGTCCACAGCACCGGCGCGAGCCTGCATCTCGGCGACCTTGTCCTGGGCACGCTGCATGATCATCCCGGCATCGTTCATCGACGAGGAGATCCCCGCAGTTGCCTCTCCGATCCGCGTCTGAGCCTCGGCAGCTGTGTAGCTCGCCTTCAGCGTCTCCTTCCGAGTGCGGAATGCGGCCACCTGAGCCTGAAGGCGCTGCGAGGTCGCGATCAGGCGCTCCTCCTGGGAGGAGATCTGCTCGTGCTGGCCTTGGAGGTCGGTGAGCTCCTGGGCGATCGCGGATCGTCGGGTGAGGGCCTCTCGTGCCAGGTCCTCCCGGTTCTGCGTCAGGGCCTGGCGGGCCTGGTCCTGGAGCTTCGAGGCCTGCTGCTGGAGTTGTGAAGCCTGTATCTCGATCCGCTTGCGGGCTGTGGCCACCTCCGCCACGCTGCGGCGAACCTTCTGAAGGTTCTCGAGCTGCTTCTCGTAGGAGAGATCGAGCGTGTCGCGGGGGTCCTCGGCGCGGTCGAGGACCTTGTTGGCCTTGGCACGAAAGATGTTCAGGAATCGTTGGAAAAAGCCCACTTGCCGCAAATCCTCCTGATGCGCGCCTTACAGATCGACGTTTCGCGCGGATATGAGTCTACGGGAGCCCCAGGCTGTGGGCGCCGCGCGCCCCTGGGCTTGGGATCGACGCTGCGCACGCGCCCGGCAGGGCGACAAGCTCGTAGGTGGGGGCTCTGAGCTGGGAAAAGCCACCGTGGACGAGCTGCGCGGGGCGGGCAGCCCGCCCGGGTCTGCGGACGTGGGGGCCGACGTGGGGCGGTACTTTGGGCGAGGTGTCGTCACGCCTATGTCTCATGACGGTCCACGCCCACCCTGACGACGAGGCCTCGAAGGGGGCGGGAACCGTGGCTCGCTACCACGCCGAAGGCGTGCGAACCGTCCTCGTCTGCTGCACGGGAGGCGAGGAGGGCGACATCCTGAACCCTGCGATGGACACCCCGGAGGTTAGAGCGGACCTTCCGGCGGTGCGCCGGCGGGAGCTCGAGGCTGCCTGTGCCGTGATCGGCTACGACGAGATTGTCATGCTCGGCTACCGGGACTCGGGTATGCCGGACACTCCTGCCAACCAAAGGCCAGAGTGCTTTGCGCGGGCTCCGCTGGAAGAGGCGGTCGGCCGGCTCGTGGCGGTGATGCGGCGTGAGCGTCCACAAGTCGTCGTGACCTACGACGAGGATCAGCGCGGCTATCCGCACCCGGACCACCTTCGTGTCCACGAGATATCGGTGGTGGCTTTCGAAGCGGCTGCCGACCCCGAGTCGTATCCCGAGGCCGGCGAGCCGTGGCAGCCCCTGAAGATGTACTACGTGGGCTGGTCGGGAGAGCGCGTGCTAGCGATGCACGAGAAGTTCCGCGAGCTCGGCCTCGAGTCTCCGTTCGACGACAAATGGCTCGAGCGGGCATCCGCCCAGCCCCGCAAGCACACCACGATCGTGCGACTTGCGGAGCACTCAGGCGTGATGCGCAACGCCCTCCTCGCCCACGCCACGCAGGTCGATCCTACGTCTCCGTTCTGGTTCGGCCTTCCGCCCGAAATAGCACGGACGGTTCATCCCTTCGACGAGTACGTCTTGGCTCGGAACCTCGTGGGGGAGGGGAGGAGCGACCGAATCGCTCCCGAGGTCGGCAGTCCCAGTGGCGACGGCGGGCCCATGGAGGACGACCTCTTTGCCGGTGTGCGGCATCTCGCGGCTCGATAGCATGCCCAGCGCGAAGAAGGGTTGGCACTTGGCCGAGGCCATGCCACCTGTCATGGTCCGACATGCCGGTACGGCGGCGGGACCGTAGGACGACCAGGGAGGGATTGCAGATGTCGAAGTGGCTGACCCAGGAGTGGCTCGACGAGACCAGGAAGATGGCCGAGGGACAGCCGGACCGGCCCGGCGCCTCAGCCCGGATGCAGTACGTCGTCACCGGAGGACCTGACGGCGACATCGAGTACTACTGGGTGCTCGAGAACGGCAAGATCGTCGACAGCAAGATCGGCCGGCTCGATGACTCCGAGGTGACCCTCACGACCGCCTACCCCGATGCCCTGAAGATCCAGAAGGGCGAGCTCGACGCGAACGCCGCGTTCATGCAAGGGAAGGTGAAGGTCACCGGCAACATGGCGAAGGTCATGTCCCTGCTGCCGATCACGAACTCACCTGAGTACAAGCAGCTGCAGGCCGACATAGCAGGGATCACCGAGTACTGATCCGCAGTCCCGGCTTGAAGCAGTGATCCGCAGTCCCGGCTTGAAGCACTGATCCGCAGTCCCGGCCCCTAGGCGAGGCCGACAGTCGCGGACCACGGTCGCGGCCCTAGAAGGTTCAGGCTCCGGACCTCATCAGGTCGCGAAGAGGCCGGTAGCCGATAAGGGCGACGTCGCTTCGTTCGACCGCGTCCCGCAATTCTCGGTCACCCACCAGGAGCCTGTGGTCGTCCGCACGCTGTTCCGCGTCCGGGGCGAGGTTGCGGAGCTCGGGTGAGTCGACCGCGGGGTGAAGGTAGGCCTCGGTGACTCCCGGCTCGAGGTTGGGGATGGCGTCGAGCAGGATCTGCCGGCTGCCCACGCCGTTCACGTAGATCAAGTGGTCGGGGAACAGGACACCTTCCTGCTCGGCGAGAGACCGGAACGGGAAGCCGATCAGTGTTTCTGTGCCCGAGCTCGAGAGGCGTATGGGCAGACCGAACTCGACCGCCAGGTCGAGATAGACGTCGAAGAACTCGGCCTTTATCTGCATGGTTCCCATGTGGGCATCCAAATGGCTCACGTCGAAGCCCCAGAGGATGGCCCGCTCGATCTGGGCCCGGCACTCTCGACGGACCTCGTCGAGGTCGGCATGGTCCCAGACGTCGGCGAGGGTACGGGGGAAGCCGCCGTCCCCGTCGAGAAGAGACGGCGAGTGGGTGATCGGCCCCCAGCGGTACAGGTCGAACTCCGCGTTAACGGTGAGGTGCACACCGACGTCGTCTCCCCGGTAGCCGGCGACGGCGCCCCTCGCCCACGGACACGGGACCATCAGACTGGCGCTCGTGGCCAGTCCTTCACGAAGGGCCTCGTAGACGCCGACGTTTGCCGAATGGCACATCCCGAGGTCGTCGCAGTTCAAGATGAGCAGCCTGGCATCGTCCCCGTAGCCGAGTCGTGCGGCGAGACTGTCCACGAAAAAGAAAGTAGTCGCCGGGCGTTCGGCTTCGGGCTAGAGCCGGCCCCAAGTCCCAAAACACGACGTCGAGGGGGCCTTCACGCGGCGTTCTCTGCCGAGCTGCGGCCTTCTTCGGATGCTCGGAGCCGAGCGAGAGCTGCACGAGCATCAGCGAGGCCTCTGCGCCCGGCCGCCCGGGTGCGTTCGTCCACACGCCAGTCCTCGGGGCCGCCGTAGCGGAAGTAGGAGCTGCGAGCCTGGCTCTGCGCCGCAGGTTTAGGTCGCTTCTCGGCGTCGCGGGGGCCCGCCGTGCTCCCGGCGCTCGCCGAGCCCGGCCTTCGGGACGCGGCCGCTGTGCGCCGTCCCGCCGACGTGAGCCCTTCGAAGGGCAGCTGCATCTGCCGAGCCATGGCACCAGGGTCGCATCTGGATGTAACACTTCTGCGGTGGAGCGTTATGGAATCACGGTTCCCTTCGACGGCGTGCCTCTTGGGGAGCATCCGGCCTGGTACGAGCGATTGTCCGAGCTCGGCTACAGCGACGTCTGGACCGGCGAGGCCAACGCGGCGGACGGCTTCACGCCGCTCGCCATCGCGGCCATGGCTGCCCCGAGGCTCAAGCTGGGCACCGCTGTCGTCCCCGTCTACACCCGGGGCCCGGGCCTGCTCGCTATGCAGGCCGCCACCATGGCCGAGCTTGCGCCCGGGCGTTTCGCCCTCGGGATCGGCACTTCCTCGGACGTGATCGTGGAGAAGTGGAATGCAGGCAGGTTCGAGGACCCCTACAAGAGGGTGCGTGACACCGTGCGGTTCCTCCGCATGGCCCTCACCGGGGAGAAGGTGGACGCGGAGTTCGAGACCTTCTCAGTTCGAGGGTTCCGACTCGGCCGTAGCGTGCCTGAGCCGCCGCCCATCTATGTCGCGGCCCTGCGAGCCGGGATGCTTCGGCTGGCAGGACGCGAAGCCGACGGGGCGATCCTCAACTGGCTGTCGGCCGAAGACGTGAAACAGGTCGTCCCCGAGGTCGGCGCCGGGAAAGAAATTGTGGCCCGGATCTTCGTGTGCGTCACCGACGACGTTCAAAGAGCACGCTTCGTCGGACGAATGGCGATAGCCGCCTACCTCAACGTCGCCGTGTACGCAGCATTCCACGAATGGTTGGGGCGTGGGCCTCAGCTGGAGGGCATGTGGAGCGCTTGGCGCTCGGGCGACCGCAAGGCCGCTCTGGAGGCGATACCCGATTCCGTGGTCGACGAGCTCATCGTGCACGGAACCGCGGCGCAGTGCCGCGAGCACATAGCCCGCTACGTGGAGAACGGAGTGACAGTGCCGGTGATCGCCGTGTTGCCTGGTGAGGACGACCTCGCCAAGACCGTGGAGGGGCTCGCTCCTCGGCCGAAGTGACAGGGGGCGGGGAGGCGTCAGCCCGCGAGGACCGACGAGAGCGCTTCGCCTATCGAGGGGTCGCAGAAGGTGAAGCCGCTCTCTTCGAGGCGGCTCGGCAACACGCGCAAGCTGCACAGGACGGCTTCGTCGGCTAGCTCTCGTCCCAATGCCAGCCGTAGGGCAGGTCTCGGTACCGTGAGAAATGCGGGACGGTGAACCACCTGCGCCAGCGACGCGGTGAACTCGGCGTTCGACACGGGGGCAGGCGAGGAAGCGTTGACAGCGCCAGATAGCGAGGGCTCGCGCATGGCGTGGATGATCGCCCTCACCTCGTCGCGAAGCGATATCCAGCTCAACCACTGATCACCTCGACCCAACCGGCCGCCCAGCGCCAGCCTGAAGAGGGGGAGCTGGCGGGCGAGCGCACCACCGTGCCGAGCTAGCACGACGGCGGTTCGAAGATGCACCACACGGATTCCCGAGCGCTCGGCGGCAGCGGTCGCCGCTTCCCATGCCTTGCAGATCTCGGACGGGAAGACCGATCCCGGCGAGCTCTCTTCGGTCAGGATCTCGTCTCCGCGGTCCCCGTAATATCCGATCGCCGACGCGCTCACGACGACGCTCGGCTTTTGCTCGAGATGCGATGCCGTCTCGCACAGCAGCGTGGTGGCCGCGACCCTGCTGTCGATGATCGCTCGCTTGCGAGAGGTGGTCCAGCGACGGTCACCAATCCCGACTCCGGCCAGGTTGACCACTGCGTCACAACCCTCGAGGGCGTCGGGGTCGATCGTTCGGGTCGAGGGATCCCAACTGGACTCGTCGGGGCCGGCTTGCCGGCGCACGAGCGCCACCACTTGGTCGCCCTCGTGGCGAAGACGCTCTACTAGCGCCCTGCCGATCAGCCCGCTCGAACCTGAGACAGCGACCCGCACGAGAGGTGAGGCTACGTGCCGTCGGCAACTTGGAGAAAGGTGCCGATAGCGTCCCAGTTCGGACGGCGCGAGACTTCCGCTCGTGGACCAACTGGTATCGCCGGTCTTCGGATCTGGAGCGGCCGTGGGGATCGGCGTCGGGGTGATCGCCTTCGTGTTCGTCGCGATCGTCTTCGCCTCCTCGGCGTTCCGGGTGGTGACCGAGTACGAGCGATCGGTCTTCTTCCGGCTCGGGCATGTCCGCCCCGACGCCAAGGGCCCAGGCCTGATCTTCCGCTTCCCGATCCTCGACCGCCTCGTGAAGGTGACTCTCCGAGTCGAGGTCGTCGACATTCCTCCGCAGGCCGTCATAACCAAGGACAACGTGACGATCCAGGTCGACGCCGTCGTCTACTTCCAAGTCGTGGACCCGATACAGGCCGTGATCGGTGTCGACAACTTCCGCTTCGCGAGCCAGCGGATAGCCATGACCAGCTTGCGAACGATCATCGGACGACACGAGCTGGACGATCTTCTAGTTCACCGTGAGAACGTGAACAACGAATTGCGAACCGTGATGGCAGCCTCGACTCACCACTGGGGAGTGGAGGTCCGGCAAGTGGAGCTTCGCGACATCACGTTGCCTCCCGAGCTCCTGCGCGCGATGGCCCGACAGGCAGAAGCCGAGCGCGAGCGCCGGGCGAAGGTGGTCGCTGCAACCGGAGAGCTGCAGGCAAGCCAAGAGCTGGCAGAAGCTGCTGCCAAGCTCTACGAGTCGCCAGGTGCCCTCCAGTTGAGAGCGCTTCAGACCCTCGCGGAGGTGGCGAGCGAGCACAATTCGACTCTGGTGTTCCCGGTTCCGATCGAACTGCTGACCGGGTTCGTGACCCACGGCGCGCACCCGAAAGCTCCGCCTGTCGCAGTGGTTCCGCCGCTTGCAGGCCCCGGTGAGTCCCCAGCCGCTTCGCACCCCGAGGAGGATCCCCCGGCGCCTGGTTGATTCCTACGGTCCAGGAGGCGGGCAGTCCTCAGGGGTCGGGCGTGTTCGCGTAGCGCTGGCGTATCTCCCTGTCCTTCTCCCTCACCGATTCCGCCATCGTCTCGCGGCTTCGTGCCAAAGCCGTAGCGAGCGCCGGGTCACCCAGAGCCAGGATCCGCGCCGCGAGCAGCCCGGCATTGCGCGATCCGTTCACCGCGACGGTCGCCACCGGGACCCCGCTCGGCATCTGCACCGTCGCAAGCAGAGCGTCTATTCCGCGAAGCTCACCCGCCGCTATGGGCACACCGATGACTGGGAGCGTCGTGTTCGCTGCGAGAACGCCCGCTAGATGAGCGGCTCCACCTGCCCCCGCGATGAGGACCCGAGCACCGTTCGAAGCAGCTTCGCGCGCGAATTCCAGAGTGTCCTCGGGCGTGCGATGGGCCGAAAGCACCCTCACCTCGAAAGGAATCGAGAACTCTCTCAGGGCTTCCACCGCGCCTTCCATCACCGGCGCGTCGGACGCGCTGCCCATCACGATCACCACCGACATCTGGTTCCTCCGCTTCTATGGTGTGCCGACGAGGGGAAGGCTGAGCCCGCACTTGGGCCGGAACGCCGGGATATCGGGCCCTAGGGCGTTCACGACGTCTTGCAGCGCCGCCGTGTCGTAGACGATCCCGAGATGATCGACCTCGTCGCCCGGACATTGACTCTGAAGCAAGACGTTGTCCACCTGAGGTCCCGCGAGAAAGGCAGAAGAGTAGGGGGTTACGACTTCGTCGTGGTCGGTTTCGATCACCACGTAGCGAACCCCCGTGAGCGTGTCCCCGACGGAGTCGAGTTGATCGAGAAACTCCGAGCCCTCCAGCTGCTGGGTGCACGCCTCGCAGCCGACCAGGGACAGTGGCCCGGGCAGGCCCGCCGCTGTGTCGGCGTCTATGAGGTGGAAGAGCCCGTTGAACGTCGTGCCGTGATTCGAGGGTGCCAGCCCGACGAGCTCGTGGACGAACTTGGCGCCTCCGTCGAATCGCATGTACCACCTGGGCATCATTCCTCCCTGCGACCAGCCGACGATGTCGACTTGCGCGGCCCCTGTAGCGCGAAGGACTCGAGCTACGAACGAGGAGAGCTGTTCGGCGGACTGCTCGATCGGTCCGGCGGCCCATACGCGTTGATCGCTCAAAGTGGTGGCGAAGCTCGGTCCGTAGTTGAGCCCGTAGACGCAGTATCCGTCGTTCGCCAGGATCGGCCCAAGGGCCTGCCACGACTCGGCGATGTCGTAGAGCGTGCCGGGCAGCAGGACGACTGGGTCGGGATGAGACACGCTCGGCTTGCAGCTCCAGTCGTCGACGCCCGGCGGGGAAGAGGTGGGGCTCGTGATCTCCGCCTCGTAGCCCGTGGCGGCGTTGCCCACCGGATAGTTCGCCCTCGGCGCGGCCGATGCGCTGTCCGGGAGCAAGATTGTCGCGAAGGACACCGTGACGACCGCGATCGAACAAGCGGCGATCTCACAGAGCATCCCGTGGGCCGCCCTCGAGAAGCGAGCGGTCACGGGGTGCTCGTCTGGTAAGGGCCTGTCATGCGCCGCAGCCTCCCGCGAAGATGGACAGCGAGAGGCTGAGAAACGGCCGCCATCTTCAGCTCGTAGCTCAAGTGGTCCCCCACGACCTCGAGATCACGCACGAGGGCCTCGACTTCTTTGGCGCTCGAGGTCCTCGAGATCGCCACCGACACGATCGACACCGCCGTCGAGGCGACAGAGCCCTCGCTCACTTCGGCGTGTCCCGTCGGGTGTGCCACCACCGCCTCGACTCTCCCCGGCGACGGGCATCGCCAGTAACCCATCTCGGCGTGCAGCGGGCGACCGTCCTCCAGGCTCCACGAGCGTTGCGCGTAGGCGAGGAAAGGCTTTCCCACGTGCGAGAAGGTGACCTCCTCGCCGTAGCGAAAGGGCTCGATCGTCGGGTACTCGCCATCTCCCTCGCCGGCCCATCTGCCCAGCAGGAACGCAAGGTCGAGCAGGTCGGGGTGCATGGCCGTGGGGTCCGCCTTCTGCACGAGGATCACCGTACTGCGAGACTGCCTCGGTCAACCCGGTGGGCGTACCCGCCGGGGGCACCCGGAGGGTGAAACCCGTCGAGCAAGGAGGCAGCCGTGCGGATCGGACTAGGGCTGGATCCCAGTGGCAGTGTCGACGAGGTCGTGGACCGGGCACGATCGCTTGCAGCGAGCGGCGCGTCGTCGCTGTGGGCCTCCCAGATCTTCGGATGGGACACCCTCACACTGCTCGCGGTCGTCGGCCGTGAGGTGCCAGGGGTGTCCTTGGGCTCAGCCGTGATCCCGGTGCACCCACGCCACCCCGCGATGCTCGCTGCTCAGGCGTTGACCGTGCAGTCGGCGACAGGCGGTCGTCTCGTCCTCGGTATCGGACTGTCGCACAAGCTCGTGGTGGAGACCTTGTGGGGCTTGTCGTACGACCGACCCGCGCGTTACATGGAGGAGTACCTCTCGATCCTCATACCTCTGCTGAACGGCGAGCAGGTGGAGTTCGAAGGCGAGATCCTTCGCACGCGCACCATCGGGCCTCTCGAGACACCTGTCGACTCACCCCCACCCGTGCTGATCGCGGCGCTCGCCCCGAAGATGCTTTCGATCGCAGGGCGTCGAGCCCGAGGAACGGTGACCTGGATGGTGGGGCTCAAGACCCTCGCCGACCACATCGTGCCCAGGATCACCGAGGCCGCATCCGAAGCGGGGCGTCCCTCCCCAGAGGTGGTGGCGCACCTACCTGTCTGTGTGACGGCCGATGTCGAGGCAGCGAAGGAAAGAGCCGGAAGGGTGTTCTCGGTCTACGGTCAACTCCCGTCGTACAGGGCGATGCTGGACCTCGAGGGGGCTGCAGGTCCTCCCGACGTCGCGTTGTTGGGGAGCGAGGAGGAGATCACCTCGTCGATACGACGACTCGCCGAGGTCGGGGTCACCGAATTCTGCGGGGTCGTGTTCGGCGCCAAGGACGAGGTCTCGCGCACCCAGAAGCTGTTGGGAGAGATGGCCCGGTCCTGAGCGGCGCCGTCGCGCACCCGGCGAAGGGTGCGGCCGAGCAGGTGCGTCAGCCGGCGATGCGAGTCTGGTCGCTCAAGGGAAGGCGGACCGGTGCGTGCTCGCCGCCGAGGTCGAGCACCTCCTCGAACCCTTCTCGAAGTGACTCGACGAGCAGATCCTGGTCGGGGACAGCCGCCGAGTCCGTGGTCACTCCGACGAAGCACGTGCCGTTGTACGACAGCAGGGTCAAGTTGACCGACGAGCCGATGGTTGGTCCGAAGGAGATGTACTTCTCGACCAGAGCGCCTCCGAGGTAGACAGGGAAGTCGAATCCCGGGACGTCGCTCGCGAGGAAGTCGACATGCTTCAACATGCTTCCGACGGCGCCCGAGGGCAGCAGGTTCAATGCTCCGGCGATGGCGTCGGTGAGTCCCAGGGAGCGCTCCTGGCGTGCTCGACGGCACATGCGGTCGGCCTCGGCGATGCGAGTTGCCGGATCGGGATCGCACGCGTGCAGCGGGAACCGCATCAAGGTGATCCGGTTGCCGCCCATCGAATCGTTCGGTGTGCGGATGCTTATGGGAAGCGTCACACGCAGGGCGTCGATGTCCGTGTCGTGTTTCTCGTGGTACCGGCGCAGCCCCCCGGTCACAGAGGCGAGAAAGGCGTCGTTGACGGTTCCGCCGGCCTCTCGGGCCGCTCTCTTCAGGTCGGCGAGGGGCACCTCGATCATTCCGAGGTTCCTGGCGACCCCCCTCGCCTTCATGATCGGTGACAACGTCTTTCGGACAGGGGCGACAGTGCGGCCGATCGACCCGACGGTCTCGACGACGGCAGACAGGCTGCTCAGGGGGTGGACCGCCACCCATCGCGCGGTAGGAAGGAGTTTCTTCAGCCCTTCGACGGCGAGCGTGGAGACCGTACCGAGGTTGTGGGCGATGCTCTGTCGGATCAACGTGGCCGGCTCGACGCGCTCCCCGAGCGGGGCTTCGGGCATCGGATCGATGGGGGCACCCGACTCGTCCCGGTCGAACAGGAGCAGAGCGAGCTGCATCCCGCCGATCCCGTCGGTGAGAGAGTGGTGAAGCTTCATGACCAGCGCTGCGCGTCCTCCCTCGAGGTTGTCTATGAGGGTGGTGTCCCACAGCGGGCGCGCCCGGTCGAAGGAGGTCATCGCGGCCTGGCGCGCGAACTCCACCACCGCCTGGTCCGAACGCGATCCGAGCGCATCTATGCGATGGACATGACAGGACAGGTCGAAAGCGTCGTCGACGGTCCATCTCGGCGGGGCGAGACGTCCGGGCGGCTCGAGCAGCTTCTTGCGGAACAACGGGACGACGCGGCCGGTGAAGTCCAATTTGGACTTGACCACTTCCCAATCCGGGCTGCGGTCCAACCAGACGACGGCGACCACGGTCGACCGAAGGGTCGGGTCCCTTTCCATGTACCAGGAAAAGGCATCGCTCCCGCGCATGAAATCGTCCACGTCGCCCCCGTGCCCGGGCTCGATGACCCTTGGGTCCGCACTCGTAGTGTGCCCCCGCCACCTGGCCGAGGTAAGAGGCGAACGTCACAACCTGGCCGCCACCGCCTCGTGGCACCGGACAAAGCGAAAGCGAAAAGGGGATTGTGGCCTAAGGGCCCTGGTGAAGTCCGCTCGTACGGAGGACGCTGGAAAGGTGCTCAGTGCGGTGCTCGACGTGTTCCGCCTTCGTCAGTACTTCAACGTGATCACTCGGGCTCGGGAATTCGTCGAGGGAGTACGCGAAGACGCGGGTTTCCTCCGAGATGCAAGGCGAGCCCTGGTGACCCTTCCGTTCGATCCTGGTGACCGCGTGGTGGACCTGCATCCTTTCCCGCCCCCCGAGCCGTTGCACCTGACGGGTATGAAAGGGCGGCGCCTTGCTCTGGTGGCGACGGGAGGCAGCGGCGCGCTCGCGTCTGTGGTCGGTGCGTCGCGGGCTCTGGAGGAGGCGGGGGTGCGCCCGTCGGTGATATCGGTGTGCTCGGGGTCGTCGCTGTTCGGGTTCCCGATCGCAGCCGGAGTGCCTGCTGAGAAGGTCGCAGCGTTCACGGTGGCCTTGAGGCCGGAGGACTACGTGGACGTCGACTGGAGGATGCTCGCGTCGTTGCTCCCCAAGGCGGCGCGGGGATTTGCCGGCGTCTTGAAGGGCGAGCGGATCGAGGAGACGTACAGGCGGCTGCTCGGTGACATGACGCTCGGAGAGCTTCCCATCCCGGCGTACGCGCCGATTTGGAACGTCGAGGAGAACCGGGTCGACTACATCGGGTCGCGCACTCACCCGGATCTTGCGGTAGCCCGAGCCGTCAGGATGGCCATCTCACTTCCGCTGTTCATCGAGCCCGCGGAGCTGGACGGCAGCTACTGGTGTGACGGCGGAATCGTCGACATATTCCCGGTCCGGCCGGTCCTCGAGATCGAGGAGCCGAGCGACGTGGTGCTCGCGATCAACGGCTTCTACCCGCCGCGCTTTCGAGGTGAGGATGCGACCGGCTGGCAGGATCGGCGGGGGAGCATCTTGTACGTGGCGGGGCAAGTGCGAACCTGCCAGCAGATCGAGCTGGCAAGGGCCAACCTCGCCAGGCTGGAGGACAAGGCCGAGGTCCTCATGATCGAGCCCGTCCCCTACGAGAAGGTCAGGGGAGTCGGGTTCTACCGGCAGTTCCTCGACACGAGTGAGTGGCCTGCATTCATGCAGGCCGGTCGATCCGAAGCGCGCCGAGCCCTCGCCGCTGCCCACGGATCGAGCACCGCTCGGGCCCACCCCAGACGTCGAGCCTCCTGAGCGCCTCGAAGCCCTCGGGGCCCTATTGGGGGATCGAGGTGTGCTTGAACTCGTTCAGCTCGGGCTGTTCGAGCATGAGAGAGAGAACTCGCTCGATCGTCATCACGCTCGCTTTTTGATCCTCGTTCGGCCGGGTCATGATGCGCACGAACACTGCGTCGTTCCCCGCGATGAACGTCGGGACACCGAACACTTTGTGATCGGCGGCAGCAGATTCGTGCGACTTGCGGAACAAGGTGCGGGGCCAGCCCTCGGCGATCGCATCGAAGACGCTCTCAGTTTCCACACCTTGAGTCTCGAGGACCTCTCGCACGACCGCTTCGTCGCGCAGGTCGCGGCCCTGGTCGTGTCGTGCGGCGAACATTGCCAGATGAACGTCGAGGAAGCGATCGGGATCCCGGTCTCTCACCACCAGTCCCGCCTCGACGGCGACCAGGTCGGCCGCCCTGGCGGAGTCTTCCCACACCGGCGTGCCGCCCTCCTCGACGTGCACTTGGGTCAGGGAGAAGGGCACGAACTCCACCGCCCAGGGAGCTCCTCCCCTGAGCGCGTGGACGACGTGCTCGTGCGCGTTGCGAGCGAAGGGACAGCGGTAGTCGTACGTGACGGCGATGCTCGAAGACTCCATGGCAGTTTCAACGTAGTTGTCGCGATCGACATTCCTCGTGTTCTCGGTGTCGGGGAGACGGCTATCGGATTGGGATTGGGAAGAGCGCCCGTCCGAGACGCCCTAGTCCGACCCCGAGGAGGGCTCCCGCGACGACGTCACTCGCGTGGTGGAGGCGTAGGTGGGCACGACTGACCGATATGACGGTGGCGATGGCGTAGTAGCCGCCGGCCCAGGGGTCCGAGTCGGCGAGAAGGGTCGCGGCGCACCAGGCGGCGAGGGCATGTCCCGACGGGAAGCTCTCGCTGCGGGGAATTCGGACCGGCAGGCGCGGCAGATCGTGTTGTGCCGGCCGCACCCGACCGAAGGTGCGCTTCAAAGAGGTGTTCACGAGCGGGGTGACGACTCCGGCGAAGGCAACGGCCCTGATCGCGACCGATCTCGGTCGTCCCGCATGCCGAGCACGTCGCAGCCCGAGGAGGAACCAGACGAGCCCGTGGTCTCCGAGGGCTGACGCCACCGAAGACACGAGGTCGGCGAGCGGTACGCCCCTCGACGGTTCGAGGGCGTCGTCGACGATCCGGTCGAAGGACTCGAGAACCCGCTCGCTCGAACGCGCGTCGGAGCGCACTTGCGCGGGGGGCGGGGAGGGCATCTCGGCCTCGGGTGCCGGTGGGTGAGCGTGCGGGACCGCCCGAGCGGTACGGGCTCTCAGGCGCCGAGCGTGCGGGCCGCGCCGACCGGAGTTGCCACGAGGGGGACGGCGACGTCACTGTCGGATTCCGCCATCTCGTCCATTCCGATCGGTCCCTCCGCTTGGCCCCTCAGGAATTGGTGGACGATCGGATCCGTGCTCGCGCACATGTCGGGCTTGCTGCCGAAGGCCACCAGGCGCGACCGAAAGAGGATCCCCATGTAGTCCGCAGTCCTCATCACGGACTCGATGTTGTGCGTGATTATGAAGAAGGTCGCCCCGGTCTCGTGTTGCGCAGTGTTCACGAGATCGTCCAGGTAGGCCACACGCACAGGATCGAGCCCCGAGTCGGGCTCGTCGAAGAGGATGATCTTCGGTTCGAGGACCAGAGCACGTGCCAGCCCGGCCCTCTTGCGCATGCCCCCGGACACCTCACCGGGGAGCTTCGAGAGGTGAGCCACCAGCCCGACGAGCTCTGCCTTGGTGAGGACGACCCCCCGGATCTCCTTCTCGGTCTTGTTCGTGTGCTCGCGAAGCGGGAACGCGATGTTGTCGTACAGGCTCATCGAGCCGAAGAGCGCACCGTCCTGGAAAAGGACGCCGAACTTGCGGCGGATGCGGAAGACGTCCTTCTCGCGCACTCCGACGATCGGCTCGCCGTCGACGTAGATCTGACCGGTCTCGGGTTTGAGCAGGGCGATGATCACCTTGAGCATGACGGACTTGCCGGTACCCGATGGGCCCATGATCGCCGTCGTCTTGCCGCGCGGCACGTCGAAGGTGACGTCGTTCAAGACGGTGTGACTACCGAACGATTTCGAGATGCCCCGAACCGAGATGATCGCGTCGCTGCCGTTCGTCCCGCCGGTGCTGGGATCGCTCACGGTCACAGAACGTACCGTCTCAGGTGAGCTTGCGAGCCCTCCCTCCACGTTTGCTGCGTCCGACCGGCTCCAGGCTGCCACGTGGACCTAAGAGGTTCAGCCGCCGCAGGTGGTCGAGCCAGTGACCCCACCCACGAGGCCGCCGAGGCCACCGAGGACGCCACCGAGCAGTCCGGAGGTCGAGCACGTTCCCAGGCTGCTGCTGCCGCTCTTTGAGCCGCCGGCGGAGTGTCCCGCGGAGGACGAACCCGACGTCGATCCGAGAAGGCCGCCCACCGTGGTCTTGACCCCCTGAACCGCGGTCGAGACCGTGCTGCCGACCTTGCTCACGGCGCCGTTAAGGGTGTTGGTCAAGCCGGTCGTGTTGGTGCCGAGCACCTGGTTGAGGACGCCGTTCACCGTCCCGAGCGGCAGCTGGCCGATGGAGCTGAGCGCGTTCGTGACACCGTTCGTGAGCCCGCCGGTGAGGCTTTGAACGGCGCCCGTCACACCGTTTGCCGCCCCGTTCACAGCTTCGTTCACGCCCCCGACGATCGTCCCGCCGGCGTTGCCGAGCGCCGCCGCGGTCCCACCGATGGTGCCCGGCGCTCCCGAGAGGGTGTGGTCGATGCCACCGGTCGCATTCCCTGGGGAGTTGCCGTTGGAAGAGCCGCTGGAAGAGGGCGAAGCGTTCGCTCCGGCCGAGCTCGCCCCGGGAATCGAGCCTCCCGCAACCGAATTGGAGGCGGGACCCGAGATGGTCGAGATGTTCCCCGGCCCGAGGAGGCCGGGAGCCCCCGGCAACTGCCCGGGGGCTTGAGCCGTGGGACCGCTCAAGGTGGCGGCGACCACCATTGCGGTGGCCGCGGCCGCAGACCCCATCGCGACCGCGGTTCCGCTCTCTCCCAAGTGCACGAGCCGGCGCGCAGCGTGCGCCGGAAGACGAAGGAAGCGTCGCAGCGCCGCGAGGGAGACGGCGCTCCCGACCCAGGCGGCGATGCGTCCCTCGGCGCCTGCAAGTGCGGCGAACTCTCTCTTGAGTGCCTGTCGTGCGCGCCACAAGAGCGTCTCCACCGCGGTGATCCCCACACCCTCGTGATCGGCGATCTTCTGGTACGACCAGCCCGACCCTTCGCGCAGTTGCAGGATCCGCTGGTGACGGTCCGACAGGCGCTTGAACGCCCTTGCGACGAGATCCGAGTCGACTGCTGCGAGCATCAACTCCTCACCGCCGTCCTCGGTGCTCGCCACGTTGCCTTGATGGAACTCGGCTACGGGTGTCGATCGGTTACGCCTTCTCAGGACGTCGGTGCACAGGTGAGCGGCGATCACGCTCAACCACGGGTAGAAGCGGCGGTCGCCGGCGAACGTGGGAAGCGCGCGCCATGCACGTGAGAAAGCCTCTTGGGCGACATCCTCTGCCTCGTAGGAGTCGTGCAGTCGCCGCAGGCAAAATCGGTACAAGCGCCTGTAGTAGCGGACGTAGAGGTCGTCGAACGCTGTACGGTCACCCGCCTGTGCGCGCGTGACCAGCGCCCTGTCGCGTGCAAGATCTACGTCGTCGTCGAGTGCCTCGCGACTTCTCGTCCCCCCGCCCGTGAGAAGCGTCGTCACCCAGACCCCCCTTTGGTTCCTTGCGTCACCCGCTCGTGACCGCGTGGATTCGGGTACAGGAAATGACGTCTTGGTGCCGCACCCACCACCAAGAGTACTCATCGGCCGCAAATTGTCCACTCTAAAGTCCGCTCTCCGGGCGCTTTTCGAGCGTGGCCTTGCTTTTTGAGTCCTGTTGACGCAGGTGACGAGGCCTCCTATATCCGTTGCAGCCAGCAGTTGCCGCCGGTGGCAGACATGTTTGTAGCTGACAAAACAGATCACTCTCAGTGTTCAGAGCGCTCTCACAAGCGAGTCACAAATCTCCATGACTCCCGTCCCAAAAGATTTTGCGGATTTGCGGCGGGGGACCACAAGGAAGCGTCTGCAAAGAGGTTGTCCCAACTAACCGGGCAGGCCAGCCCTTGCGGGGCACAGGCGGGCACCGGCCGACCTAACGGACACCGGGGCACCCGGGGCAAACGAAGGACCAGTCAATGGCTCGACTATTTCGTAGGACCGACAGCGGTCAGCGCGCGCCCATCGCCAGAGTGAGCACGCTCGGCGTTCTGATGCTGGCTGTAACGACAGTGCTCGGCGTCGCAGGGGCCTTGCCCGCGAACGCTGCTTCTACGGGGTTCACTCTCTCGTCTCAGGGAACCGGCCTGCAGCTCGTTCTCTTCGGACAGAAGCTCACCGGAGGAAACTCCTCCGCCTGTGTCAACGACACAGGATCGGCCACGCCAACCGTCGCCAACAAGAACTCAGACGGTTCGGCCAGCCTCTGTGACGGAAAGGCCGGGATCTACGCGGCCTCCGAAGGTGAAGGGACGCTGCTCACGACTTCGGGCGTCCACGAGGACCAGACAGCTCAGCAGGGCCCGGCCTCCGGCACGAACGGAAGCACCACTTCCACGTGTGCTCAGGGAGGCGGGACGCCCGCGGGCACGCCAGTGCTCCTCACGCTCGGGTTGTCGTGCGCGTACGCGCAGGCAGCTGTCGACTCGGCGACTCCTCCGAACCCGTCGGCTTCTTCGATGGGTGAGGTCGCCAACGTCACGATCGGTCTGAACGGGATCCTGTCACCGATCCTCGGGGCGTCACCCTCGACCGGCAGCGGCGACTCCTGCAACAACACGAGCACCGTCGGCGCTCTGCTGAACACGGTTTGCACCGCACTCTCGAGCCTGGGCGGCAGCGCCCCCGGCACGGCGGGCAGCTTGTTCCAGGGGATCAACCAGGCGCTCCAGCAGCTGTTCAACGTCGTCACGAAGAACCTGGACCCGACCATCACGATCGACGTCGGCCAGGCGAAGACCTCGATCACCACTGCCAACAGCGGCGGGGGCGAGGCGACCGCCAAGGCAGTGGCCCAGGGCTCGACGCTCGACATCGCCATCCTTCCCGGCGTTGGCTGCGCGGCTGCTCCTGGCGACCAGAACCAGCCGTCGCTGACGGCCTGCATCGCGGACGCCGTGAGCGCCCACCCGCAGTACTCGGCACCTCTGATCGAGGTCCTGGTGTCACCGGCTCAGTCGACGTCGTCCTACGACGCCTCGAACACCGACACTCCGTGGGTGTCGACCGGCTCGGGGTCGCTCGTCACGGTCGACGTGAACATCCCCGGCGCGCAGCAGGTCATCTCGGTGCCGCCGAACGTCGACCAGACGCTGCTCGCGGGCACGCCGCTTCAGACGACGATCGACCTCGGCTCCGCGCAGACCAACCACAGCACCACCGGTGCCAGCGGCGGAGCACAGGGAGCGGTCATCAACGTGCTGCAGTCCGGCACGTTCCCGGGTGGGAGCAGCACCACCGGCGCCGTCTCGGCGAACCTCGGTGGGGTGCTCACCGCGGCCACGCAGGCAGGGTCCACGCCACCGCCGATCTCGCCTTCGGGCTGCACGAGCAACTGCAACCCCAGCGTTCCCTCGACTCCGGGGGCCGCGCCGGCCACCGCTGCGGCGACCTCGCCTACAGCGATTCACACCGGTGAGTGGTGGTCGGGCTCGATGCCTCTGCTCGCTCTCATGGCGGCGCTCGGCAGCGGCCTGATCTTCTGGCCACGCCTGAGGAGGCTCTCCCTCGTGGCGAGGGTCGTAGCCAGAGCGCATCGCTAAGGCGCACAGGGACCAATCGGAATCGGTAAGGGGCATACCGATGTTCGGAGGGAGACTCGGATGGATCCGGGTGGTCGTAGGCGTAGTGCTCGTGTGGGGCGCGCTCGGGGTGCTCGGGTACCGGCTCGGGTGGGAGACACACTCTCACCACGGGCAGGCCACGCTCCTCAAGTCAGCGCGCGCCTCGCTGGTGCACAAGAGCGCCGCGCAGTGCGAACAAGGTCTCGAGAGCACGCCGACGAGCGACGGCCAGCTCGCCGGCGTGCTCGAGATGCCCAAGCTCGGTGTGACCGCACCCGTCGAGCAGGGGACAGGTGACGACGTGCTGAACGTCGCGGTCGGACATGCCGACTCCACCCCTCTGCCGGGCACAGCGGGCACGTCGGTTCTCCTCGCGCACGACGTGAGCTACTTCGCCAATATCAACCAGCTGAATCCCGGTGACGTCATCGACTACGAGCTCGGTTGTCTGACGGATCAGTTCCAGGTGACCGGTCATCAAGTGGTCACGGCGGGGTCCGCGATCCCACAGCTGACCGGCGACGCGCTGGTGCTCGACACGTGCTGGCCGACCAACGCGCTCTGGTACACCCCGAACCGCTACTTGGTTGAGGCGACCGAGACGAGCGTGGTGTCGTCGAAGGGCACCAACGGGCAGACCCCGAGAACCTTCGCGACGGGATACACGACACCGGCACCCCAGCCACTCGTCGCTCAGGGGCTCGATCTGACTCACAACGAAGCTCCGATGGGGACGCTGCAGTTGACAGGCACTCCAGACGAGGCGTGGGACCAGTCGCCCGCGCCTCTGGCGGTCGAGGGTGCAGCTCTCGCGGCCTACTTCGGCGGTCTTCGTTCGGCCGACCAACAAAGAAGCGACTGGTGGGCGGATGTAGCACCGGGCGTCGCCATGCCGGCGCCCTTGAATGGAGCGTGGGTGTCGGGTCACGACTCCCCGCTGAACGTAACTATCACGGCGAACGGCGACACGCCGACCGCCGTCGTGCTCGACACCGTGGTGACTCTGTCGGGCGGGGCTGCTCCGGGTGAGTACACGGAGCACGTAACCGAGGCCATTCAAGGCCTCACGGTCGTCATCACCAACTGGGAGGTTCAACATGGTTGACGGTGTGATGCACAACGCGTGCCTTCGCTTGGAGGCATCTGGGGACAGCCTCGACGATCTGATCCGCTCGAGGGGAAGGCGCCGTTGGTTCGGACGCGGCGGGCTCGCTGTGGGAGGTGCCGCAAGCCTCGCCGTCGGTGCCGTTCTCGGTGGAGCGCTGGAAGGAGTTCCGGTTCTGCTTCCTCCGCCGGCGAGCGCATCTGCTGCGCCGCAGGTTGTCCACGGGACGCCGGACGGTGCGGGCGGAATGCAGCCCACGGCGTTCGACAGCGTGGCCAGCGCGGCGCAAGCCGCGGCGAGCGCGCTGGCAGGCGTCAGCGGGGCGTCCTCGGGTGGCGCGTCGGGCGCGGCGGCCGGCGCCGTTTCTTCAGGCGCCGGGGCGGTGTCCTCGACGCCTGCAACCTCGGGCATCGTCCAGCTCACCAGCGGCGCCCTCGCGTCGAACCCCGCAGCTGCGGGCGGCCAAGCGAGCGGGCCGCTCGCACCGCTGCCGGGCGCTCCGTCGCCGGCCCCGATCCCTTCACCCTCCAATTCCGTCGGACAGGCGCTCGGGACGGTGAGCCAGGTCGCCTCACAGCTTCCAGTCGTGGGCAGCACTCTCTCGGGCCTCGCGAGCTCGGCCGGGACCGCCCTGGGCGGGCTCACCTCCACCCTTGGGTCGGGCGCCTCGGGAGTCTCCTCGAGCTCTCCGCTCTCGGGAGTGACGAACGCCGTGAGCGGTGTCGTCGGCTGTGTGACGGGTGTGGTCGGGGGGAGCACAAAGAGTTGCAGTTCGGCAACGTCGCTGCTGGGAAACCTGTAGCCGGCGTGAAACTTCGGTCGTCAGCCTCCTTCAGACGCCCTTCCCTGGCCCCCGCACCCCGCACGGGGGCCCAGATCCCCGCACGGGCTTGCCGTGGAGGGATGGGGCGCTGCTCGGGGCTGGCACCGGAGCCAGCCCGTTGGGGGGGACCCCGGGTGCGGTCCACCTGCCCCCCGAGACCAATCCCGGGGCCCTCCCGACGGGCTGCATCTGCTGCTCAGGGGTAATGCTACGAGCGGACGCTCCACCCCTGGTGGCGCCCCCGAAGGGGGCAGCACAGGACGTAGGGGCTGGTCGCGACCTAGCGACTCACCCTGTGAGACGGACCATTTGCGGAACTCAACATCGCCGCAATTGCGGAACGCAAGATCGCAGCTCGAGTGAAGTTTTCATAGAGAGGCGCCGATGGTGTGCCATTCGGCGTCCGTCCCGGCTCGGCGACGGGTCGCCGGCTATGGGGAGCCGCAGTACGTCCGTCGGCATGAGCCGTCTGCCATTCGCGCCGGGTCACGAGACGGGAGTTGGGACGCAGACGGGAGGGGGTGAGCGGTGAGCACCGTGACTGGGCCCGTGGGGGACGAACCCACCAGGCCGCTCGGCACCGTAGTCAGGCCGGTCGGAACCAGGCTGAAGCCTCTCGGTGATGTCGGCGCGCCGTTGGGGGAGAAGGTCTTCAACGCGCTCCGCGAGATCGGCGCCATGTTCGCGGTCGCCCTCGAGTCGATTCGCCTTCTCTTTCGAAAAGGACTGCCGCTCGGGGAATTCTTCGACCAATGCTGGTTCCTAGCTCGCGTCACTACCCTCCCGCTCATCCTCGTGTCGGTCCCCTTCGGCCTCGTCATCGCCCTCGAGGTCGGGTCGCTTCTCCAGCAGATCGGCGCTCAGTCCCAGCTGGGTGCGGCGATGGTGCTCGCCGTGGTGAGGGAGGAAGCTCCGGTGGCCACGGCCTTGCTCATCGCGGGAGCAGGGGGATCGGCGATGTGCGCCGACCTGGGCTCGCGCCGCATCCGCGACGAGCTCGACGCCATGCAGGTGATGGCGGTCAACCCGCTTCACCGCCTCGTGCTCCCGAGACTCCTCGCGGCGACCGTTGTGGCAGTGCTCCTCGACGCCGTGGTGAGTGTGGCAGGCATCGCGGGTGGGCTCTACTTCGGCACGCACTCGATCCACATCACCTCGAGCAGCTTCTTTGCGACCTTCAACCAGCTGAGCCAGCTCGCCGACCTGTGGATGGCCTTGTTCAAGGCTGCGGTGTTCGGGTTCATCGCAGCGATGGTCGCCTGTTACAAGGGCCTCTACGCAAAGGGAGGTCCGAAAGGGGTGGGTGACGCCGTCAACCAGGCAGTGGTCATCACCTTCGTCCTCGCCTTCTTCGTGAACTTCGTGCTCACGGTCGTCTACTTCAACTTCATCCCGCAGAAGGTCATCATCTGATGTCCTCCGCTTCGACGGGAGAGATGTCGACAGGGGTGCTCGAAGTCCCCGGGCAGGGCCCGCTGTCGAATGGAGTCGCGAAACTCGCCGGTCGTGCCGCTGGTGCCGGAGCGGGGCTGGCGGGCGCGCTCGACCAGGCCTTCGATCAGCTCCGCTTCTACCTGCGGCTGATGGTCGACCTCCCCAAGGGGCTTCGGTACCGGCGTGAGATAACCGTGCTCGTATCCGACATCACGATCGGCACCGGAGCGCTCGTGATCGGCGGCGGCATGTTCTTCGTCGTGACGAGCATCGCGTTCTTCACCGGCACCGAGGTCGGGCTCGAAGGCTTCACCGGGCTGCAGCAGATTGGTGCACAGGCGTTCGTCGGGATCATCTCGTCACTCGCGAACACGCGTGAGATCACGCCCCTCGTCGCCGGCGTGGCGCTGGCCGCGCAAGTGGGAGCGGGTTTTACCGCGCAGCTCGGTGCCATGCGCATATCCGAGGAGATAGACGCCCTCGAGGTGATGGGCGTCAACAGCTTCAGCTATCTGGTGACAACGCGGGTGTGGGCAGCACTCATCTGCATGATCCCTCTTTACCTGGCCGCGCTGTTCGCCAGCTTCCTCGCCACCGAGCTGATCGTCACGAAGTTCTTCGGCCTGTCGACCGGCGTCTACCAGCACTACTTCCAGCTGTTCCTGCCGCCGATCGACGTTCTCTACTCGTTCTTGAAGGCGATCATCTTCGCCGTCGCCGTGACCATGATCCACTGCTACTACGGCTACAACGCGACCGGCGGTCCCGCCGGCGTGGGGGTGGCTGCCGGTCGCGCCATCCGCATCTCCATCATCGTCGTCGTGGTCTTGAACTTCCTGCTCTCGCTGGTGATGTTCGGCGGCACCAACGCCACTGCGAGGCTCGTCGGATGAGAGTGGCTGCGCGTTGACCCGCAGCAAGCCCTTTCGCTTGGTGTGCGTGATCGCGGCCTTCGCGGCTGCGGCTGCGATCGTCGTCGTGGTGGTCAAGGCTGCCAACGGGGCCTTCTCCGGTCAGTACACGCTTACCGGAACCTTCACGAAGGCCGGAGAGGGTCTGCACGCGGGGTCCGAGGTCGTCTACCGCGGCGTGCAGGTGGGGCGGGTCACGTCCATCTCTCTCTCGGACCGCCGGGCGAAGGTCGGCTTGGGGATCGACGGCGACTTCTCGGTTCCCTCCGACGCCCAGGCCACCATCGAGCCGATCAACGTCTTCGGGGCCGACGAGGTCTCTTTCTCCTTCCCGCACGGCGACAAAGCTCCGCGGCTGCAGTCGGGGCAGGCGATCAGCCACACCCGCGTCTCGGACGAGCTCGGCGACCTCTTCGCCGCCGCCGACCCTCTGCTTCAGCAGATCGACGCCCCCGATCTCTCCTCGGTCGTGAGCGACTTGGCCCAGGCATCTGTCGGCGAGGGGCCGACCATCGCTGGGAGCATCGACGAGGGGGCGAAGCTCGCGCAGCTCCTCGACCAGACACTTCCGGCACAGCTGAGCGCTCTCGATTCGTTCACCGGCTTCGTCGGGGCCCTGGCGCCCACGGCGAGCTCTCTCAACGCCATCTCACAGGCGTCCAACACTGCGCTTCCCGCTTTCAACAACGCCGCGCCTCAGTATGCGCAGTTGCTCCGGACCCTGGCACCTTTTGCGGAGGACCTCGCACAATTCCTCTCCGCTTACCACCCGGACATCGAGACGCTTCTCGCGTCCGGTGACAACGTCGCGCGGGTCCTTCTCGTCCGCCAGCAGGACATCGGCAACCTCATACAGGGGCTCGGCCTGTACGTGGAGAAGTTTGCCAAGGCGATCGATCCAAACGAAGTGCTCCCGGACGGCTCGCACTACGGCTACTTCCAGACCTTCGTCTTCTTCGGCGACGTGAACCAGCTGATCTGCAGCTTGATCGCACCCGCAGTGCCCGGGCTCTCCGCTCTCGCCCCTCTCCAGCAGGCGCTCACCGGGGCGGGGACACCTCTCAATTGCTCGACCCAGATCACCGCGTTCGACGCCGCCCAGTCCAAGCCTGGAAGCGCCGTCGCGAGCCCGACGCAGAACACCGCGCAGGCGAGCCGGCAACTCTCCACCCAGGCCTACCAGGCGCTCACCGCTCCGCAGTCGCCGACCGCGAACGGGACGCTCGGTGGTCTCATCGACGCCTTGCTCGGCGGGGGAAGCTCCAGCTCGAGCTCCAGCTCCTCGTCGAACGGCGGTCTCGGCTCGCTGCTCGGAGGCGGATGATGGGCAGTTTCGCGAGCTTCCTGCAGCGGATGTGGACCCGCCTTCGCCGAAGCGGGCTCTTCCATCCCACCGCGCTCAAGGTCGCGGTCTTCGCGGCTGTGTGCCTCGTGCTGCTGGCACTGCTCGCAGCGCGTATCGGCAACTTGAGCTTCTTCTCGAGCCGCACGACCTACAGCGCGGAGCTCTCCGACGCTACCGGGCTCTCACCGTCGGACGACGTGAAGATCGCGGGGGTCACGGTGGGTCAGGTCACCGGGGTGTCTCTTCAGAGAGCCCACGCGCTCGTGAGCTTCGCATTGAACAACGGGGTCGCGCTGCGCTCTGGGACCCAAGTCGGGCTGCAGTGGCACAACGTCCTCGGCCAGCAGTTCCTCTACCTCTACCCGAACCCGAGGGGGCGGGTCCTGAAGGCCGGCGCCACCCTGCCTCTCGCGCAGGACGTGCCGAACGCGGACATCGGCGCCCTGTTGAACTCGCTCGGGCCGCTGCTCGGGGCGCTGCATCCTGACCAGGCCAACCAGATCGTCGAGAGCTTCGCCCAGACCCTTCAGGGTAACGAGACCCAGATCGACCAGTTGATCTCCAACGCCGCAAGCGTCTCGTCGACGGTCGGCTCGGTCGACGCGCAGGTCGGACAGCTCGTCACCGACCTGAACCAGGTGACGTCCGCGCTCGCTCAGCGAAGCGGGGACCTCGGACAGGTGATCTCGAACCTCCAGGGGGTCTCGTCCTCGCTCGCCAGCCGAAACGACCTTCTCGACCAGACCGTGGCGAACCTGGGCACGGTCTCGGCCGAAGTCGCCTCGCTCGAGGCCAATACCCATTCGTCGTTGTCGAGCGCGATCACGGACCTCGACGCAGTGTCGGCAGAGATCCAGAGCCGCGAGGGCGAGCTCTCCCAGGGCCTGTCCACCCTCGGGGCCGGGCTCGCCCCCTATGTGGAGATCTCCTCCTACGGCCAGTGGTTCCAGATCCAGGCGGTGTACGCGTGTGCGGCGAACGAGACGGCCTGCACCTACTACCAGCCCGGCAACCCGCCTGCAGGATCCGGACCACTCGGGACCGCGCCTTCGTCTGCGGGACTCCTCAACCCTGCGGGTAGCTCGACACCGCTCGGCCTCGGAGGCAGCTCGTCGGCTGCGGTGTCCAACGCGAGCGTCGGCGACGTCCTGAACATGGTCGCGGGGCAGGGCGACTTCCTCGGGAGCGAGCCATGAAATCGTTCACCGAGAGAGACCCTCGCATCATCGGAGCGATCGCGATCGTGACCGTCCTTGCGGTCGTCGCCGGAGTGCTGTTCCTCAACCGGTCCGTGTTTGTCCCTAGCTACACGGTGCACGCGAGGTTCACCGACGCGGCGGGGATCGGCAAGGGCGCCGAGGTGACGGTCGCGGGGGTGAAGGTAGGCACGGTCGGCGCGGTCCACGTCGACGGCACTGCGGTGGTCGCTGACCTGGCGATCAACCACGGAGTGGTGCTGCCGCAGAAGACCTCGGCTGCTATCGAAGTCCAAACCGTGCTCGGCGTCCTCGACGTCGCGCTGCAACCTCAGTCGGGCTGGAACCATCCGTTGTCGGACGGGTCGTTCATCACCGATACCTCGGTGCCGGTCGAATTCCAAGACCTGCAGAACACCGCGGGCAACCTCCTGCAGCAGTCCGACATCGTGGCGTTCAACCAGCTTCTCAACTCGCTCGAGGCGGTGACACAAGGTAAGCAGGCCGAGGTCCAGAGCATCATCTCAGGGCTCAACGGCTTCACGGGCGCGATCGACCAGCGAAGCGCGCAGGTATCGAGCCTCATCGACGCTGCCAACGAGGTGGCGGCGACCGTCGCTCAGCGCGACCAGCAGCTCGGCTCGCTCGTGGACAACCTTGCGACCGTCGTGCAGGGTCTCGCCAACCGATCCGCAGACCTGAGCTCGCTGATCGCCAACACCGAGGCTGTCGCCGCACAGACCTCCAGCCTCGTCGGGCAGAACCAGCCGCAGCTGCAGTCTCTGATCGACCACTTGACGTCGGTGCTCGCGGTGGTCCAGCAGCACCAGGACGACCTCGCCGAGGGCGTCTCGTACCTCGCGACCGCAGTGACGGGCTTCCAGTCCGTCGGCTACTCCGGAACCAACGACATTCCCAATTCGTGGGCGAACATCTACACCAACCTTCTGGGCGTGGCGGGCGCCTACGGAGTGCTCGGCAACTGCGCCGCCTTGGACGAGGCACTCGACCAGATCCTCGGGCCCGACCCGGCTCCGTGTGACGCCCGCTCGGGGTCGCTTCCCACGTCGAGCTCGGTTCCCCCCTCAGGAGGGCCGGGACTGAGCGGTCCGGGATCCTCGAGCGCCAACACGACCTCGAGCGGCGGCAGCTCCGTCTCGAAGAGCGCAGGCGCGAATTCCTCGACACCCCTCAACGCGCTCGAGCAACTGCTCCAGCCGCTTCTCGGGAAATCATGATGAGAGCTCGCAGGAGGACCACAGGGCGTCTGGCGAGGTTCGCAGTGGCGGGCGCGGCGCTGCTCGTCGGCGCGTCGTTGCTGGCGTCTTGCAGCGCGGGCTCCTCTCCTTACAAGCTCACAGCGATCCTCCCCTCCGCAGAGGGCCTGTTCGCAGGCAACTCCGTCGAGGTCCTCGGGGTGGCGAAGGGAACCGTCACGAAGGTGACCCCGACCGCCGACCGCGTCGTCGTCCAGATGTCGATCGACGGCTCCCAGTCGCTTCCCGCCGGCGTCCACGCGGCCCTCACCACGCCCCAGCTCCTCGGTGAGCCCTCGATCGAGCTGTATCCCGGCTACAGCGGGGGCGCCAAGCTCCCTGCAGGAGCGGTCATACCCGAGAGCCGCACCTCTGTCCCGGTGTCGATAGACCAGCTGCTTCGCGACCTGCAGCAGTACCTCGGGGAGGTGGATCCCCAAGCCGTCGGGGGGGTGATCTCGAACCTGGCCCAGGACCTCCAGGGGCAGGGGCAGGGGCTCAACCAGCTCATATCCCAAGGTGCAGGCGTGCTCAGCCTCCTCGCTCAGAAGGGCAACGAGCTCGGCCAGCTGAACGGGTCGCTCGCGCAGATCACCGGCACGCTTCGCACTCGGACATCGACCGTGTCGCAGCTGCTTCAGTCCTACGACACGGTGGCGAGCGTGATCGCGCAGAACTCCGGGCCTCTCGGAGACGCCATCACCCAGTTGGCCGATGCCTCCCAGCAACTCTCCGCCCTGCTCGACCCGAACCTCGCGCCCCTTCAGTCCGACATCTCGACGATCACACAGGTCGGGCGCACCCTCGACCGGAACCTCGGATCTCTCGATCAAGGTCTCACGTCCTCGGTCTCGCTCTTCGCGGCAGCCGGCCGTGCCTACGACCCGGTGAACAACTGGCTCAACCTGAACAACCAGCTCGCTCCCGGGCTCACCTCCGACGTCGTGAGCGCGCTCGTGCGCGACCGGCTCGCAGGGATATGCCGCCGTGTTCTCGCCAATCACAGCTCGGGACTTTCCTCGTCCGACACCTCCACGCTGCAGAGCTGCGGCAATCCCAATTCGGGGTTCTTCGACCCGCTGCTGTCGGTGCTTCCGAACATCCTGAACAGCGCGCCGGGCAGCACCGGCACGCCGTCGACCCCCACCGCTCAGAGCCTGATGGCGCAGGGGGCGGGCCAGATACCCGGTCTCAGCCCGGCCGAGCAGCAACAGCTCTCCCAGGTGCCTGCGTCGTCGCTTCCGACACCGCAGTCGCAGAGTGCGCCGTCACTCGGCGGGTCGACACAGCTGAGCCCCTCTGCCCCTGTCGGGCCCAACCAATCCTCGGGGGGCGGCCTCCTCGGAGGGCTGCTGCACGGGCTCCTCGGCGTCGCCCGCGGGTTCGAAGGTGTCGCCCACTTCTTCGGGAGCCTCTTGTGAGGGGGCCTCGCGTCGTGGGCCTGAGGTGGGCGAGGGGCTTGCTCGGTGTGTGCGTGGCGAGCGCCGGCGGGTTCACGCTGGCCGGCTGCTCTGGGTCCGGTTCGGGGACGATCACCGCTTCGGCCGTCTTCAGCGACGTGACCGACCTCGTGGCGGGTGCCCCGGTCCAGTTCGCCGACATCTCGGTCGGGAACGTGAAGTCCATCGACCTCGACGGCACGCGCGCCAAGGTCGTCATGTCGATCGACAAGAGCGCCGACGTCCCGGCGAACGTGACGGCGGAGCTTCAGCAGACGACGATCCTCGGCGAGCACTACATCGCGCTCGTGGCCCCGGACGACCGAGGCGCAGCACTCGCCGACGGTGCTGTGATCCGCAAGACCGAGTTCGTCCCGGGGATCCAGCAGCTCGTCTCCTCCGGATCGGAGGTCTTCGGAGCCGTGAACGCAGCCCAGCTGGCCGAGATCGTCGACAACGGGGCTCAGGGCTTCGGCGGCCAAGAGGCGCAGCTTCGTCAGCTCGTGGACGACTTCAACACGGTGCTCGGCGGGTACGCATCGCGCTCGGGTGAGATCCAGTCGGTGATCGACCAGCTCGATCAATTCAGTTCCACCCTCGCCCCTGACTCCCAGGCGAACGCGCAGGCGATCTCGAACCTCGCTCAGACCACGCAGGTCCTCTCCCAGCAGTCCGATCAATTCGAGCAGCTTCTGCAGTCGCTGAACGACCTCGCGACCCAGGGTCGGTCCATCCTCGACACAGGCGTCTCCTCGACCGAGGATCAGCTCAACGCCTTGGCGGCGGTCGCGGGCCAGCTGGCGGCTCACCAGCAGGACTTGGCCACGGTCCTCGAGTACCTCCCCGGTCACAACCGGACCACTGCCGACCTCACCGTCAACAACTACGCACAGGTGCTCGACGACGTCATCGTCTGCGGGCTCCCGGCCAACGTGGGTGGCACCAACGGCAACTACGCCGGCAACACCTGCGCCGCGAACGGGGCTGCACCATGATCACGCGCAGGATCGTGGTCAATCTCGTCGCTTTCGGGCTCCTGAGCGCCATACTCATCGCGTACGGGTTCTTCGACCTTCTCGGTGACCCGCTCGCGGGGACGACGACGGTGTCCACGGTGCTTCCCGACGCCTCGGGGCTCTCGCCGAATTTCCTAGTGACCCTGGACGGCGTGGACGTGGGATCGGTGAAGTCGGTCGCTCTCACCCCCGACGGCGCCAAGGTCACCATGACGCTCAACTCCGGGACCGACGTCCCCTCGAACGTCGCGGCGAAGGTGGTCATCGCCAACGCGCTCGGGGAGCAGGAGGTCGATCTCGTTCCTGTCGCTGCAGCGTCTGCGCCATCGACCGCGGAGGCTTCGCGAACCGTGGCTCAGGTTGCCGCCCCGCCGAAGGCGTTGAGAAGCGGAGCCGTGATCCCCGCAGCCACCGACAGCACTCCTGCCGACGTGAGCACGGTCGTGCAGGAAGCCACTCGACTGCTCCAGGCCATTCCCCCCGGGGACCTGAACTCGCTCCTTCACGAAGCGGCTGTGGCTCTGAACGGCAACGCCGGGAACCTGCGCACCATCGCCTCGGCGAGCGAGCTCTTCAGTGAGGAGTTCCTGGCGCAACAGCAGCAGTTCGAGTCGCTGTTGTCGAACGCTCCACCGGTGCTCGACACGGTGACCCATGACGCACCACAGCTGCAGCAAGGTCTTGCGGACACCGCGGTGCTCGCAGAGGTTCTCGCTTCGCACTCGAACGATCTCGTTCGTCTCCTCGGCCAGGGAACCGGGGCCGCGACCGCGTTGCACACGCTTCTCCTACAGAACGAACCCAATCTCGCCTGCATCGTCCACGACGTGTCGGCGCTCGACGCCAACCTCGGCTCGGGTTCGAACCTCTCGAACCTGAACACGGCTCTGGCGACGAACCAGGAATTTTTCGGAGCGGTGGCCGCCGTCGCCCAGGACGGTCCGGCCAAGGGGCTCACCTCGAACGACAGCTACCGCAACGACCAGGAATGGTTGCGCACGCGGCTTCTGCTCCCACCCCTGCAGGTCCCCCTCCAGCCCACGGCGGTCACGTACACGACGCCGTCGTCGCTGCCGCCGGTGCTGCCGGGCGCAGGTTGCAGCACCGAGTTCGGGCAGGGTGTTGGCCCCGTCTCCCAGGCGGGCTTTCATCCGGTGGGTCCCAACGCCAAGGTCGTGCCGTCCTCCGCCGAGGAGGCAAACGTGCGAGGTGGCGGCTCTACCTCGGGCTTCTCCGCCCCCTCGGCTGCACGCTTGCCTGCGGGCAATCCGGTCGTCTTGCCTGCGCTGGCGGTGCTAATCGTGCTGGGATTGTTGATCACGTTCGGGCATCGGCGGCGCACGCGTTCGGCGCGGCCCTTGCGGATCCCGGTCCGGACGACGAGGGGAAGGGGATAAGTGCCGGAGGAACAGGGGGGCAGCGACGCCCTCGGCTCGAAGAGGGTCGAAGGTGTGTCAGTGGTGGGAGTTCCGGCGAGGCGCTCGCCCGGATCTTCACGGAACCGAGCACGAGGACGAGCGGGGTCTCGAGGCTCCGCACGCGCACGGCATGACGAGATCGGCGATCCTGAAGAGATCTCCGACGAGGACGCCGAGAAGCTCGCCGGCGACGAGGATCAGGGCTGGGCGCTCAAGCAATCGGGTTCGAGGCGCGCAAGGGGTCGCATGCGACGCGGGGTTCTGCCCTTCGGAGCTGAGGTTGCCGCCATCGTGCTGGCCATCGTGGGCGTGGTCGCCGGCGTCGGCTTCGGCTTCGCTTGGTCGAACTTGAACGGCCAGAACAGCGAGCGACAAGCCGTCGCGAATGCGGCTCGCTCCTTCGTGCTCGACGTGACCAACTTCCGGCCCACGACGGTCGACGCGGACTTCGCCCAGGTTCAGAATTGGGCGGCGGGCGGTTCGCTTTTCGCCAAGCAGGCCGCGCAGTTCTACAACTCGAACATCCGACAGTCGCTCATATCCGTACAGGCCGTCTCTCAGGGTCAGATCCGAAACCTCTACGTCGAGACGCTCGGTGGTTCCAAGGCCGAGGTCTACGCGGTGGTCGACCAGGCATACCAGAACTCGAAGCTGTCGTCGCCGGCGACCGACACGCTCCGGTTGACCCTCGACATGACGAGCACCTCCCAGGGCTGGCGCATTTCGGCGGTGACCGTGGAGAACCCGAGCTCTAGCGGCACCAATCCGTCGACTCCGTCGTCGACGACACCTGGAGGCTAAGAGCGAACAGGCGTGTCGGGCTGATCCTTCGGAAGCTGCGCAACCATCCGGATCCTCCGACACGCCGGTCCGCTGTCTCGCCCGTGCGACTCGTCGCTAGCGAGCGGAAGCAACACCTGCCAATTCGGATGCATGCGACGGGTCGCCGCCGAACGCCGGGCAAAACGAGCGGAAGGCGCACCAATTACAAAGTGGTCCGGGTCGGGGCCGGAAGTCCTCATCGGCGCAAGAACGTTCGATGGCGGTCCACACCGCCGACGTGCGCCGTCTGAGCGCCCGCATCGCCTGCTCGGAAGGAGCGGTCTCGATCACCACCGGCTGGCGCAGGTACATGAGGCGCACCAGAGCAGGCTTGACGCCGAGCACCTCCTCGCAGAGCAGCGCGTAGAAGTGCACACCACCGAGGCGCTGTCGCTCCTGGATCTCCGATGGTGCCCTGCCGGTCTTGTAGTCGACGACGACCAGCCCTCCTTCGGGAGTGACGTCCAGGCGATCGATGATGCCGCGAAGAAGCATTCCCTCCATCTCTGCCTCGAGCAGCAGCTCGATTCCCGCGGCGTCGACGGTGTCGGGGTCCTCGAGGCGGAAGTAGCCCTCCACGAGCGACCACGCATCGGAGACGAAGCTCTCCCTCTCGTCCGGCGTCAACTCGAGGCCGGCGGCCTCGGGATCCTTCTGGAGCACTTCCCAGGCCTGATCGAGAGCGGCCCTGGCAGCTTCCCTGGTGCGGGCACCGCGCGGCAGCTCCCAGAAGAGCTTTTCGAGAGCGCCGTGGACGAGTGTGCCCTTGAGCGCGTGGGAAGAAGGAGGCTCCGGGAGCCGGTCGATGGCGCTGAACCGGAAGGCGAGAGCGCAGTCGGTGAACTTGCTCACCTTCGAAGGGGAGAGCGATCTCGGTAGCTCGAGTGCCATGCTCCGAGGGTACGCCGAGGGTGTGTCGCGAACGTGGACCCAGTGCTCGGTCGCCGGCTTCCCAGCTTTGGTCAGCCGAGCAGGGATGCTGACACCGAGCGGGCCAGCTCGTCGGGGTTCTCGAGCGGCCCGAAATGGCCCAGGCCTGGCAGAGCCAGGGTCCGAGAGCGAGAGACGCGTGCGGCGAAGAGGTCCAGGAATTCGGGGCCGAAGCCGTCGGTCTCGGCCCCGCAGGCGAAGATGACCGGGCACCGGACCTCAGGGAGACGGGCGAAGGCTCCATGGGCGAAGGCGTGTGCATAGATCTGTGCTTCGTCCTCTCTGCGGCACCGGAGCGAGATGCCTCCTCCCGGCGACGAGGTGAACCCGTTGTCGACGTAGGCCTCGAGGACGTCGAGTCGGATGCGATCGAACGGGGGCTTTGAGCGATAGTTGTCGATGGCCTCGTCGCGCGACGAGAAGTCGCTCCTTCTTCGCAGCGCGCTGGCGGAGAGCGGATTGCCATCCAGGCTCGGCGCCAGAGGGGTCTCACCGGGATAGACGACCGGCTCGAAGCAATAGAGACCGGAGAACGTCCCGGGGCGCGCCTGCTCTGCGAGCAGCAGCGAGGCGCCGCCGCAGGAGTGGCCGAACCCGAGCGGTGAGCGAAGACCCAGAACCTCCGTGACAGCGAGAACGTCGTCCGCGAAGCCCTGCCAGTCGAGGACACCGTCGACCGGGCGGCCGCTTCGCCCGTGTGCCCGTAGGTCGAGCCCGACGCAGCGGAACCGCTCTCTCAGGGCTTCGGCCATGGGAGCTAGGACGGCGGCGCAGAAGCCGGTTGCGTGTGCGAGGAGAAGGTCGGGGCCGACGCCCCCGAAGTCGTAGTAAGGGATAGCGACGTCGTCCGGGGCCTTCAGGATCCCCGCCGGTTCGATCACCGAGGGCGCTGAAAATGCCACGTCCCGTGGGTCGGGATTCCGGTCAGCTGCTGGCACGTCGGCACGCTACCTGTCGGGGTGCGCGCAGGTGCCGATCTGAGCCGGAGCACGGGGATCGGATAGAAATAGCGCCGGTGGAGCACTTCCTGTCCTCGTGGGGCTACCTCGCGCTTGCGATCCTGACGGTCTCCGAGGCGGCGTGCATCCCCTTCCCGTCGGAGGTGACGGTCGGGTTTGCCGGCTACCTGGCCTCGACGGGGAAGCTGAACCTGGCTCTGGTGATCGTCCTCGGCACCCTCGGGGAGACCGTCGGGGCCTTCATCGCCTACGGGGTCGGGAGATTGGGGGGTCGGCCCCTCGTCGACCGGTTCGGCCGCTACGTGCTGCTCAGCCACGACGATCTGGACCGAGCCGAACGCTGGTTCGACCACAGGGGGGAGTGGAGTGTGCTGATCGGCCGGGTGGTGCCGATCATCCGCGCCTTCATCGCTCTGCCGGCGGGGGTCGCCGGGATGCAGCCGTTTCGATTTGGGATTCTCACCTTCACAGGGAGTCTCGTCTGGGTCGGCGCCCTCGCCGGCACCGGCTACGGGTTGGGCGGCGAGTGGCACCGGCTGGTTCACGGCTTCTCTCTTGCGGGGTACGTGCTCGTCGGCCTGGCGGTGGTCGCGATCGCCGTGTTCATCGTCCATCGGTGGCGACACATACGAGCGGAGCCATCGCGCTCGGACAGCGCTGCTAAACCGGTGGGGTGACACAGGACCTTTGGAACGCAGTAGACCGTTACATCACCGGCACTCTCGTAGAGTCCGACCCGGCGCTGGAGGCGGCGCTGGCGTCGAGCGCCGAAGCGGGTCTTCCTCCGATCGCCGTTGCCCCGAACCAAGGCAAATTGCTCCACCTGCTCGCCGTGATCTCAGGTGCCAGGAAGGTCCTCGAGATCGGAACCCTTGGCGGGTACAGCGCGATCTGGCTCGCTCGGGCGCTGCCTTCCGACGGCCGGCTCGTCACATTGGAATCCGACCCCAAGCACGCGGAGATCGCCCGGAAGAACGTCGAGCGGGCGGGTCTGGGCGAGATCGTGGAGATCAGGCTCGGGGCCGCCCTCGACACCCTTCCCAAGCTCGCAGCAGAGGGCGCCGGTCCGTTCGACTTCGTGTTCATCGACGCTGACAAGCCGACCACCCCTGACTACCTGTCGTGGAGCCTCGATCTCGCGCACCCGGGCGCGCTGATCGTGATCGACAACGTCGTGCGCGACGGCAAGGTCGCCGACGAAAGCACTGACGACGTGGCGATCCAGGGGATCCGCCGCGCACTCGAGATGCTCGCTTCGGATCCGCGAGTCAGCGCCACCGCGATCCAGACGGTCGGCACCAAGGGATACGATGGCCTGGCTGTGGCCCGCCTCCTCTAGGGTCGGACGCTTGCGCTGCTCAGTGCTTCTCGCGTGCGCGGTCGGCTTCGGCAAGCTCGGCAAGGTAGGCGTTGTAGGCGGCGAGCTCCGGGTCCTCTTGCTCGGCGAGGGTGATCAAACGCTCCGATCGGGCGCGTCGTTCGTCGTCGGACATCTCGGACGGCTCGCGTTCTAGGTTTCGAAGTCCGCGGGACCCGATGGTCTCGGGGTCGTCGTGAACGAGGTACCACCAGAACACGATCCCGAACACTGCGAAGCAAGGCCACATGACCGAGTAGACCCAGCCGAGCCCGTTCCCGCCGAGAGCGATGCCCACCTGCCACCACGCGGCCAGCGCACAACCCGGCACCCAGATCGCGAGCGCCACGTGCGCGGTGATGGAACGTTTCGTCCACCAGCGGTTGGGTGAAGCTCTCTCGAAGGGTTCGGTCTCGGTCATCTCTTGGAACGCGCAACGGACGGACCCACCTTCAGCCACCCGTCGTCGGGGCGCTCTCGGGGACCGATGGTGTGTCCTCCTGGACCATGCGTGCGTACCGACGTGTCAGAAGGCGCTCTGCCACGATCGCGCAGAAGGGAATTGTACCTGCGAGAAGCACCAGGATCATTTTGAAGAGTGGAACACGCAGGCGGCGGGTGAAGTCGAACGCGATGAGCAGATAGACGAGGTAGAGGTAGCCGTGAGCGGTCCCGACTATCCGCACCACCCACTGCTCGTGGTCCCACACCTGCAGCGGGACACCGACGAAGACGAGAACGATGAGCAAGACAGCGGTGGTGTAGGCCATCACGCGGTAGCGAACGAGCGCCGAATGTGCCGACGACTTCGCGCTGTCTCGGTTCTCGGATCGGTCTCCCACACTCACGGAGCGATCCTCCCGCCCGTGGGCGGATCGACGCAAGACAGCTGCCAGGAGGGGCACCTACAGCTTCAGGGCGAAGTGGTGCGCTGTTATCGCAAGCCGGTGGTTGTAGTACAAGCGGTGGGCGTCGTAGCGATCCGGACCACATCCCGAGTCCAGGTGGAACTGATCACAGCCGAGGCTCCGGGCCTGGAAGAGCAGCCAGTCGACGAGAGCACTCGCGTGGCCCCGGGTTCGCTCGCTCGGTGCAGTCGACAGGTCGTCCACGTAGACGAAGTGTCCCCAGGAAAGAGAATGGCCTTCTCGAAAGCCGGCCGCCGCCGCTGCCTCTTCCTGGCCTTCGAGAAAGGCGCCGACCAACCGGTACCCCTCAGGCCTTTGAAGTCGGTCCACTGTCTCCACGAAGTGGTCGCGGTTTTCGTATGCCGGGCGAAGAGCCTTCATCGCCTCGTGCACGAGGTGTGTCTCACCGCGTTCGACCTCGCGTGCCACGCGAGAAGTGGACGCCGTCACGCGGAGTCGGCTCAGGCTGCCTCGTGCAAGACGTGGCCGTGCCAGCTTGGCTTCGTCGTTGCCCGAGGCACGCTTACGTGGAAGTGCACCAGGCCGGCATCGAAGTCGTGCAGTGCGCAACGTGCTCGCCCGTTGTACACCGACAGTCGGGTGAGGCACCCCTCTTGCTCACACACCCGGCCTGACGGGAACTTCCTCACAGGGTGTTTATGGGCTCCTACGAGCTCACCGCCGATCGAACTCTCGTCGAGGATCATCGGCCTGCCTCCTGGATCTGCCTCACTGTCTACGAATCTAAGAAGCTAGCGAGGCGTCTCATAGGGCCCAAAGTCCCGATCGAGCAATCCGGCATCCGCGAGGGGAGTCGGAGAGAGATCGACTCGTCGAGGGAATCTGGCCGTTCGGCCCTACCAACGACGTGTCGGGCGGCTGAAGCTGGACGTGAGGGTAGAGATACAGGCCCGAAGGAGGTTCGGCATGCGAGCGAACATAGGAGACCATGTCCGGGTCCAGAGTCGCCATGTCGGCGAGCGTCCGTTGCTGGGCGAGATCCTCGAGGTCCACGGTGCGGACGGCCTGCCCCCGTATCTGGTGCGATGGGAAGACGGGCACGAAGGAACGTTCTTCCCGGGTTCGGACGCAGTGGTCGAGGCCCCTCCCAGGCCTGCCACCCGTCGAGTCCGATGACCGACGAGGTCGGCGGCCCACCCGAACGCGGCGGTGAGTTCGAACGTGTGAGTGGCAGTGAGCGCCTCCACCCGACCCCGCCCGCGGACATATGCGAGCGGTGCGGCGAGAACGAGCACGTCCGTCGCGGGCTGTGCCGAAGGTGTCGCAAACTGCTCGTCGGTGAGGGAAAGCCGTTGGCCGAGGAGCGGCGACGCATCGCCCGTCAGACGCCGGCTTCGCCGCTTCACAGCCCACCCTGGCGGCGCAGAGGTGCCTGACTGACCGACTCCTGTCCGCGAGGATAACGGGATGAGCAAGGCTCGTCTCGAGGCGTTCAGCGACGGGATATTCGCCATCGCGATCACCCTGCTGGTGTTGACCATCGCCCAGCCCGTGCGCTCGGATTTCGGTCACCTCGGCAGTTACCTGTCTCGGCAGTGGCCCTCGTTCGCTGCATACGTCGTGAGCTTCGCGGTCATCGGTATCATGTGGCTCAACCACCACTCGGTCTTCACTCACTTCTCCCACAGTGACCGCGGCCTTGTCCTCTTCAACCTCATCTTGCTCCTCACAATCGCGTTCCTTCCGTATCCGACGGGGTTGTTCGGACAGGCGCTAAGTCATCACAGTGGGACCAAGGTGGCGGCCGTCTTCTACAGCGCGACCATGGCGGTCAATGCGTACGCGTGGACAGCCCTGTGGTTGTACGCCTCGGGCCGCCGGCGGCTTCTCGTTCCTCATTTCCCCGAGGAGCAGCGACGCGCCGCGACCGTGCTGTTCACCGTGGGTACCGTCCCGTACACCCTCGCGGTCGGTTTGGCCTTCTTGAGCCCGATCGCAAGCCTGGCCCTACAGGGAGGTTTCGCCGTCTATTACGCGCTCGATCCAGTGTCGAGGCGTGCCGCACGCGGATCGGTCTCCACCGGGGCTATGTCGACCACCGACTGAACAGCAGACACGCTTTTCAGAGCTCTTCTTCGAGTCGTCCCGGGCTCAGACGATGGCGACGAGAAGCACGGGCACAGGGCTTCGGTCGAGGATCTCGCGGGCTACCGCACCACGCGACGGATCCGTGGTGTGAGGCCAACCGACCGCGATCAGGTCCACGCCCGTCGACTCGGCCGCCGCGAGAACCTCCTCGGCGGGGACTCCGATGCGCAGTTCCAAGGTGACCTCAGGCGCGCCGATGAGGTGTCTAGCGAAGAACTCGTGGGCGTAGGTCTCTGATTCGTACTGGACCTGGTCGTTGAAGCTGGGTATCTCCTCGTCCACGTGGACGATCACGATCTCGAGCCCGGCGCTCGTCGAGAGGGCGATGCTCCGCAGCAGGGCCCGACGCTTGCCAGGGCTGCCCTCCATGGCCACCAGCACTTTCTGCAGCCTCTCGGGCGGTCGGGTTTCAGGAGGTACGGCAACGACAGGCTTGTCGGTTCTGCCGGCGATGTCGAGGGCCAGGTGGCCTGCTCGCCTGCGTCCACTGAGCCGCCCGTGCGTCCCGAGGACCAAAGCGAGGACGTCCTCTTCGGAGACCACGTCAGCAAGTGCCTCTGCAGGGTCACCCGAGAGGGTGCGCAGCTCCACTCCGGCCGAATCCGCCATGGCGCGCGCCGTCTCGTCACCGTTCTCCAGGACGTGGACTGCTTCGGTGGCGCCGCCGAGAACGACGGAGATGGCTCGGGCGGTCGTGAGGACGGGGCGAGCTGCCGCCGAGTTGTCGATCACAGCGACGACCCGGCTCATGAGTCGAGCTCCCATCCTGCTCCGCGCCGATGCAGGGAGATCGTTCCCGGATCAACCGTGAACGGAGTGCCGCTCACCACGACCGCAATGCGCCGGTCGGTCGTGATGGAGAGGCGGGCCTTCTCCTTTCTTATGCGGACTCGACTGCCCAGGAACCGAAGGCGAAGCTCGAGAGCAGTCCAGGAAGGAGGCAGCACCGGGTCGACATGGAGCATGCCCGCACGTGGGTGCAGCCCCGCGAAGCCGAAGGCGAGGGCCTGCCAGAGACCTCCCATGGTCGCGACATGCAGCCCTTGTCCCGATGAGCCGCTCAAGTCGTCGAGGTCCATGCGGGCCGCGATGCGCAACGCCTCGAGTGCCGAGTCGAAGTCACGAGCGCGTGCGAGCAGCGATGCATGGATCGCCGGGGAGAGCGAGCTCCCGTGGGCTGTTCGAGGCTCGTAGTAGCGAAGGTTGGGTTCAAGGCTTCCCGAGACGACCTCGTCGGGCACGAGGTGATGGAGCATGAGGACATCCGCCTGCTTTACGACCTGCGAGGCGCGCGTTCGCTCGATACCGAGGAGGAGGTCGGCGGCAATGGGTCGACGTGGAGCGACCTCGGAGATGATCAGGGGCTCGAGGCGCCCGAACCCGGCGAACTGCTCGTAGATCCCGGTGTCAGGGTCATAGCCGTCGACGAGCGCGTCGGCGAGCTCCAGCCATCGAGAGCGCTCTGAGGCATCGACGTCCGGCTCCTCCTCGTCGGCGTTCGCTGCGCGTGCGTTGTCCACTGCGTCTGCGGCGCGGCGCATGTTCCATCTCGCCATCACGTTCGTGAAAGCGTTGTCGTCCACCGGTTCGTGATACTCGTCCGGACCGATGACACCGTAGATGTGAGCACTCCCGTCGGGCTCCAGGCGGATACGCGATGCCCAGTACCTGGCCGTCTCGACGAGGATCCGAAGGCCGGGACCACGGGTGAATTCCTCGTCACCCGTCCAGTCGGTGTAGCAGCAGGCGGCCCAGGCGACCTCGGCAACGATGTGCTCCTCGAGCTGGCCCGTGCGTATGGGGACGAGGCGACCTTGGCGGTCCCGTGCACTGGTGGGAGTGACGTCTTTACCTGTGTGGGCCGATTCCCATGGGAAGCGGGCGCCCTCTCGGCCCAGTGCGCGCGCGGATTCTATGGCTGCGGGGAGCCTCCTCAACCGGTACTCGAGCATCGCCCTCGCGGAGGGGGGATGGGTCGCCGCGAGGAACGGAAGCACGAAGGTGTCCGCGTCCCAAAAGACGTGACCTCGGTAGCCGCTCCCGGTCAGCCCTCTGGCGCCGATCGCAGCCTCCCCGGAGCTCGCCACCGAAGTCATTAGTTGAAAAAGCGAGAGGCGGATGCCCAATTGCAGCTCTTCGTCCCCTTCTACAACCACGTCCGCGTCCTCCCAACGTCGAGCCCAGGCCTGACGGTGCTCGCTCAAGAGACGATCGAACCCCACAGAAGTGGCCTGCTCGAGGAGCTCGAGAGCGGGGGAAAGCTCGGGAAGGGTCGCGGAGTCGGCGACGTAGGCAACGACGCGATCGAGATGTCCGGCGCCTTCGGTGGTGCCGGCGGCCGTGCTGTCTCGCGCCGCGGCTACCACACCTCCCTGGGAAGCCTCGACACGGACCCACGCGACGTCGCCAGTTCTTCCGCTGTCAGATATCGGGTCTTCCGCGGGCGCGGCAAGCGGTTCCTCGGGTGCGACCGTATGCGGGGAGAGGACTCTCAGCACAGCCGTGGTCGGTCGGGTGAGGCAGGCGAACCGCACGCTCTCGAGCCCCCCCTCTTCTGCGGCATACCTCTCGTGCATCATCCCGGTTCGCAGGTCGAGAACACGGCTCAAACTTCCTTCGCGCTCGATGCCCCGAAGTTCGAAGGGGCCCGGAGCGGTGAGCAGTCGACTGTCGCTTCCGGTTCCCTGGTACACCCCTCCGGCGACTGCCCACGGTTGCCTGTAGGGATGCTCGATCAGCGGAGAACCGCTGAACCCGAAGTGCCCGTCTGCGACAGTCAGAAGCGATTCGTGGACGCGCTGCGTCTCGACGTCGAATCCCTCGACATTGACCGACCATCCATCCTCGGTCGTCGGCTCGGGCAGAGCGCCTTGGGATCTCCGCCTCAATTGGTCGAGGAGAACGTCGTCGACCGCAGGCCGCGTCGCCGTTGCGGCAGCAGGATCCCCCGTCGAGGCCGGAGAGCTTCGTGAACCGTCCACTACTACGACGGTCGCGGTCCTGACGTCGGGATAGATGACAGGAGGAGGTCGGTGGGGGACGCCCGAGGAACCATCCAACAACAGCATCACGTCCTTCGGGCCCACGCCTAGCCGCCACAGGTCGAGGAGCATGGCAACAGCGGCGTCTCCCGCGTCTTCGTAGGCGATCGCGACCGTGTTCGCCTCTACCAGCACTCGCGGATCTTCGATCCCGGCTTCCCGGGCGGCATCCGAGGCGAGCTCTACGAGCGACGCGACGCTCGGGATCCCATGGGCTAGGAGGAACTCCTCGAAGCCCTGGGGTTTGGTTCTGGCGTCCCCATCTGCGAGCAGCTCGACCTGGATCTTCACCGGGTCGCCCGGTCGGGTGAGCGGGGCAGTAGAGATCCCCAGGTCGGCGAGCTTCCCCACGAAGTTCCGGCCGGTTCGGTCGAGCACCTCCGATTGACGGTCGTGCGTCGGTGCTCTCGACGAGATCTCGCGCTGCGTCCCGTCGGTCCATAGAGACAGGACTGCGGGGTCCTCGCTGTCCGCAAGGAGAAGCGAGCCGGCCGGGTCCGACCGGTCCCCGAAGCGTCGTGCGAGGTCGTCGAGTCGCATCGGGGCGACAACTCCCACCGGCATCCCCGCGTCGCGCAGCCCGACGACCGCCTCCGCCGTCCGGTCCGAGATCGTCGGAAACGTGCTCCACAGCACGACGGCCTCGAACCGTCGGTCCGCTTGGGGGGGGAGCGGTGAGGGATCGGTCATCAGACGTCGATCTAAGCGGGGTCGTACTGACCGGTCAAGATGTCGAACCGGAGTGAGCACCACACCTTGGACCGGCGATCTTGGATACCCCTCGGCTCGGGGTTCGCCGCGCGTTATGGGATCGCCTACAACCGCGAGCCCGCATCACACCGGCCGCTTGCAAGCGGCACGTTGAGGATGGCGGGCAAATCGCTTCGAGAGCCTATGGCAGGCCGTGGACCTCAAGCTCAAGGTATTCGTTGGTGCTAAACGGGCCGACGACGCTCTCCACGAGTTCCCGGACCGCATCCACAGATTCGCCTTGCCAGATGCAGATACCCGTGGTGTGGTCGGGTGTAGCGGCGTGGATAGGCAACTGGACGTGCGCAGGTAGCCCCTGCTCCAACGCTTTGTCCTCGGCATTTTGAAATCCTGCGGGATCCGAAATGTGGTGGATGACTCCTACGTACATCGACGGGACCTCCTGTTTAGGGCTTGCATTGCGAAGCAACGAATAGCCCGCGGAACAAATGTGGCCCCCTCGGCGGCAACCATAGCCACATCCTGGGGAAATTGTGTTGCGGAAGCGCATCAACTCTTGACGGCACCCGCGAGCTTGATTTGAAAATCTTCCTCCAGGATTGGCCCAGGTCGCGTCTTCTCAGAGCAGGGGCCGACACCAGCCCTCCTTTTCGTATACCTTCACAACGACTTGCATACGATGAGGAGGTAAACATGGCTGTTGCCGTCCAACTCGACTTCACCGGAGCCACCCCCGACCAATACGACGAGGTCGTCAAGAGGATGGGCTTTGGTCCAGGCGGTCCCGGGGGTCCGGGGCTTATGTTCCACTGGGTCACCAAAACCCCCGATGGCATTCGTGTCACGGACGTATGGGAATCTCAGGAACAGTTCGAAGGCTTCTCCAAAGAGAAGATTGGTCCTATCTCCCAGGACGTTGGATTCCCCGCGCCGCCTAAAGTCCAGTTCTTCGAGGTGCACAACTACCTCACCGCTGGCTAGCGCAGGGCGGACCGTTAAGCGCCGCAGAAGCGCCTGGCGGGTCGCTCGCCCGGTCGCTAATGCCTGGGGCGGTGGATAGCACCCTGGCCCTTATTGGCCAGAATCGCGATGTCGAGGCGGCACACGACCACCCGCCCCGTAGAGGCGCGGTGATGGCACATGGGCCAAACGCCTTCTAACGGTTGGCCCGAAATGTGTTCCGAACTGGGAGCGGGCGACGGGAATCGAACCCGCATGACCAGCTTGGAAGGCTGGGACTCGAATCGGCAGGCCTAAGTAAAGTACCTAGTGGACGGCTGTATTCCACTCGAAAAACGATGGCTCAGGAGTCTCCGTGCCCCCCGCGTGCCCCTCGGCGCGTCCTTTTCGCCCCGATGGGCGTCACCTTGGCAGGTCGAGCCAGCTTCGACAGTGCGGCGGCAATGATCGCGTCACGATCGGACGAGGCGTGCTGGTAAAGGAGCGCGGCTCGGGAAGAGGACTGTCCCATGCGGGCCATCAAGTCCTTGGTGGATGTCCCGGGAACAGCGGCGGCAAGGGTGTTGCCTGTGTGCCGAAGGTCGTGGAAGTGCAAGTCAGTCCGACCCACTGCGATGCGAGCCTTGTTCCAGGCGGTTTGGAGTACAGCCGGGCGGACCAATCCACCCTTCATTCCCGTGAAGACATAGGCGTCAGGTTCAGGGCTAACCCAGGCTTCGAGATGGGCAACTACATCAGGGAGGATGTGTGGAGGTATCGCTATTTGGCGTCTTCCAGCATCGGTCTTGGGATTCCCTATCTCGAAGGTGCCGTCCTCGAAGTAAGCGACCGCCTTGTTGATCTGTACCCGGTCATGAAGGAGGTCGAAGTCAGATCGTTGTAACGCCAGTAGTTCTCCTCGACGGGCAGTACACCAAGCGGCCAAGAGTATGAGCAACCGAAATCTGAGGGGCATGGCGTCGGCGAGGGCTTCAACCTCAGCAATGGTGGCCACTGGTCGCTCGGGAGCCTTCTCGACACCAGCTCCGTCGATTCGACAGGGGTTCTTGACAACCAACTCGTCTGCGACCGCTGTATTGAACATGGCCCGCAACAGTCTGTACGCCTTGGCCACAGTTGAGGCACCGGTACCTTGCTTCAGTAATCTCGCGCGCCAAGTACGGACACGAGCAGTAGTCAGCCGACTTAGTTCCACCTCGCCAAGGGTCGGGAGAATCTGGCGATCGAGCAGTCCCTCGTAGAGTTCGATAGTTCTGAGTCGGAGATCGGGGCGATGTGCAAGCCAGTCCTCGGAGTAACTCTTCAGCGTGATCCGCCCGGCTGAAGGGTCGACCCACGCTCCGCGAGCCTGGTCGGTCTCCTGTTCAGCCAGCCAACGCTCTGCGTCGACTCTCGTGGCAAAGGTCTGTGGCGCCGGCACCAGTCGGCCTAGCCGTGTTGGGTCCGGCACGCGCGCCTGCCACCGACCTGATGGCAGCTCCCGAACACGGCCCCAGCGCATGCGGCGCGCCGGACGGCCCCGTCGTTTAATGCGTTGGCTCTTCTGTGTCACCAGCCCTCCCGGGGGTCCCAAAGTTTCCAAGCCCGTAGTGCAGCATAAGGATCAGGTGTTGCAGACAAGGTTGGTGACGGTCTTGGAATGCTGTGGCACCTTATGGCGTGTCACGGCGGGAACTCTGGGAGACATATTGCGGCGCATCAGGCGACACTCCCACGCCAAGGGCATGGCCCGATTCACGAGTTTGCGCGCTACGGCACGATACGGCTCGGAGACCAGGTAGGGTCGCATCCATGGATCCCGCGACAGGTGTCGGCACGTACCAGTGGTGCGCCGACTGCTGCGAGTTCTTTCAGGTCAGCTCGGCTGAAAGCGCCTGTCATGCTGACCATCTCCTGCCTTTCGATGAAGAGTTCGTCGGCGATCCAAATGACCCAGACGCAGTGCTGGCGTGGGGTCACGCCCTGAAGGCTCGCCTGGAGGCTGCCTCCCGAGAGCTCTACTGCTGTCCTCAGAAGCTTCGAGCGATTGCCCGAATGTTCTTCAACGAGGGCAGGAATCTCAGTCGGCTCTTGATGATCGCATCACTAACGCCAGATCTCCCGCCACCGCTGGCGAGAATGGCGCTGACTACACTCGTTGGTCACGACTTCGGACCACCAGGCGGGCTTGTAACTTCCAAACCTGCAGCTCCACATGCTCCTCCCTCCGCTGCCGTCGCGCCTCTTGAGAGGTGGACGGCGGCGGTTGCCGTCGGTTAGTTCGGCCCACCGGCTTTAGCACCCGTCGTCGCTTCTGGGCGCGACCTCCTTCCTGTTTTTACCCGTTTTGGGCCGGGCACAGGAGGTTCCACAGTGGTCACGAAGAGTCGGGCGCTTGAACCGCCCATCGACAGCGAGTACTTCACCGTCGCCGAAACCGGCGTCTACGCGCGTCACGGCGAGCGCACAGTCTGGCGATGGATCCAAAATGGCGAGTTGCCTTTTCACCGCGTCGCTGGTGGTCGGCGCATCCTCATCGCACGCGCCGACATTGACCGGCTCATCGAAGAGGGACGCGTCGAGCCACGAACCAAGGCACCCTGGGGTCGCACGCAAGCGACATCCGGTGGTGGCTCAACGAAGTCGAGGCAACCGGCGGCTAACTCGGAGTCGGACGAGAACTCGGGAGAGAACCCCGGGGACGATCCCAACTCCAATAAGTATCTCGGCGGCGAGCAGTGAGCCGCCGCGACGGGCGAGCAGGGGACGCCGCAAACCCTCATTCACCACCACGCAGTGATTCGGTGGCAGCGGATCTCGGAGCTCTGCGGGAAGCTGTTCGTGAGGGCCACGCGCTGCTGAAGGACCTGCGCCAGACGACGCGGGAGATCGAGGAAACAGTCCAGCGGGCGCCTCACCGTATGGATCGAGCGCTGGACGCAAAGGCTGCCGAGATCATGGCAGAGAAGACGGCGGAATGGGAACTTCGGATCCAAAAGGCGGAGGCGCATGTCGAAGCGCAAGACATAATAGGGAGCCTTGAACTAATGGGGAGGCCTTCAAGCGACGAACTCGAAGAGCGGATCAAGACCCTGGAAGAAGCTGTCGGCGAGTTAGGCAGGGCCTTGCTGAGATCCAGCGGCTTAAAGTAGGACGAAACTCCATCCGTGCGAGTAGTCCTCGCTTGGCTGAGCGCGTCGCTCCGCTGACTTCTACCTCGACGTAGAGACGGTGAGGCGCCTGTCCAGGGGACGTCAAACCGCCGTGGGCGATCAGTCTCCGTTGATGATCGCCTTCTTGATGTCGATCAGCCCTTGCCGCACGGTCTCCCACAGCTCGCCAGGGACCCGGTCGACCCTGGGACGCAAACCCAGCGACTCAAGCAGCGCGTCGGCCCTTTCCTCGAACTCCTCAACTTGCTCATGGCTGAGATCCTTGAGCGAGACTGAGGTCGTACCGCCTTCGTCAGTTGCGGATGGGAACGCCCAACCTTGGGAGAACTCATGGCTGTGATGCCCGGGCACCCACAGCCGCGGAACGAGCCGTTCGATGGCTTCGGAGGGGGACATGGGTTCTGTCGATCTCGGCGGTGCAATGCCGCCGTGAGGGGCGTCGCTGATGATGAAGACGGTGTCGTCGATAGAACGGTACGTGTATGAGTTGAAGTGTTTGGAATACCGACGCCCATTCATTCGGTTGAACAGCCCGTCGTCATACTCGACTTCGGCGACATGAACGACGTCCAGTCCGTTGATGCGTATGCGGACCTTGTTGAGGTGATCCTCCACTTCTTTGGGAGCGCACTTCCTCTCGCTTAGCGATTCGCATAGCTTGTCGCGTGTTTGTACAGTCCAGTGCCCGATGTGAAAGTTCTTGAGCTTCCAGGGGCAAATGGACTGCCAGTGGTCGAAGAGATCGGTGTAGATGGGGATCCCTGACGAAGTCTTCTCGACCTTGTCGGGATCGTGGTTGGCTAGGGACGCTGCGATAGCGTCTCGACGCAGTTGTCGCGCGATGTGCGGCCAAGGCCAGTCGAGTGCTTCGCAGTATTTGGAAAAGTGCCTTCGTATGCTGTCCTCGGGTAGCTCTTGTGCCGACAAGGTGCCGAGGATCTCCCACAGCTCGGACACAAAGTCCGTTAGGGGATCGCCCTTCTTGGGCGGTGAGCTGTCCTCGAAGGGTGTGTACCAGGTGACGCTCGTCTGTGACATAATGAAGCCGACTCCTTCTTTACTGGAGGGTTAAGAGTGTGAGAGAGCGTCGCCTGGCCGGGCGGCGCTCTCGTTTATTTCAGGTCTCCTTGAGATTGTTCTTCTGCGTTGTGAGCAAGCAGGCTGCCGACGTATTCGGCGAGAGCGGCGACCGGCACGCGAAGGGATCCATCGATCCGCACGGACGGAAGCACACCGTGCGCGATCAACTCGTACGACTTCGTTCGACCAAGCGACAAAGCCTCGGCGACCTCGCTCACTCGCAGCAACAGCTTGGGCATTGACTCCCGCTCCTCTTCGCTGTGTTCACTAATGACCATGGCGTTCAGTAGTGTCCCATCGATCCACGGGGGCCGGGGGGACTGGTCAGGATGTTGGCGTGCGGTGTGGCAGACGCACGAGGTGAGTTTACGTCGAGGTGTGCAGCATCCTGATACGGCTAACGCCGGACCCTGGTTTTAAAAATGGGGCCTAACGGCTTACCCATGGTGTCGGCCCCTAACGTCCTACCCAATGCGACTAACGGCCAGCCCTATATAGGTGTTAAAGGGCCAGGCGTTAGCCCATGGGCCAGCCATTAGAGCGCATGGGTACGGCCTTAGCCATGGGCCAGCCATTAGGAGTAACGCAGGGCCGGTCCCGGCGACACAGTTGTTACCCCTTAAGTCACTCCAACGGCACCCTGTCGGTATCGACACATATTCGGACAGGTCGTTACGCGCCATGATCCCCCGTAGCTGCACATTTGCCCACTTCATGGATCGGGCCAACGGGAGGGCGTCGA
>Ga0116215_1000193_pt1 | contig 49850 bp, 58 predicted proteins | sample Sb_taG_7_FD_89698 | JGI IMG/M metagenome (GOLD analysis project Ga0116215, IMG submission 89698) | Peat soil microbial communities from Weissenstadt, Germany - Sb_50d_2_FS metaG | ecosystem: Environmental > Terrestrial > Soil > Wetlands > Peat | place: Germany: Weissenstadt | collected 2010-09-21
CGTCATTGAGATCTGGGAGTCGCGCGAGGCTCAGGAAGCCGAAATGCCGAAACTTGGTGCCGCGATCCAGAAAACCGGCCTCCAAGAGAAGCCGATGCGGGCCAACTGGTCCAAGCTCAAGGCTCACGTCATACCAGACAAAGCGATAGCGGGCGGCATGGTCGAAGCACAAGGCAGGGCATCTTCGGCGGCTACACCGGCAACGACCTAGCTAGGCTTTGTCGTTTGCTGGCTTCTGGTGTGTAAGTTGCACGCTGAGGTGGGCGCCGATCCTCACACGGGTCGGGTCGGAGAAGCGATATCGACGAATTGCCTGTCAGCGGGGGCGTCGGCCAGCCACTTACCGCCGCGGACTCGAACCCCCTTGGAATCCGTCGTCCACTGCCTCCCCACGGGCCGAGCGCCAGCGATGCCGATCAGGTGTCCGGTCTGGCGCACTCGGTCGGGCCCGGAGGGACGTCGACCGCCGGCGACGCCACACGCACCGGAGACACACTCACGACATACAGCGCCATGGGAGCGGCTGATGGCAGGGTGATGGTCACGTTCTGCCACATGTACTGATCGTTCACGTCGTCGACGCCTGACGCGCTGGCGAGCACACTTTGTGCGCCGGAGCACCGGTCGATCGCGACGACTTGCCACGCGACGGTCCCCAGTGGATGCGGACCCAGGTCGATGCGAGACATGAGGGTGCAGGCGCTTCCGGGCCTGCAGCTTGTCGGCGACAAAGTCAGCACCGCGCTCTCCAAGTACCCCAGCGTCGGCGGGGCTGGAGGTTCAAGAACCGCGGCTCCCGGCACTGACTTCCCTGTGGACGGCTTCGCTGGTGTTGGTGAGATATGCGCCGGTGGTAGACGCGCAGTCCGCCCCGCCCCAGGGTGTGGATTGGCGACGGGGGCGTGATGCGTTAGGACCACCAGTGACGTGACGATCGCGACTACAGCCACGGTAGCGACAGCTGCGCCGAGGCGTTGAGCGCTGACCCATGGTCGGGATCGCGGTAGCGGCACTGCCATGGTTTGGGATGGCTCGCCAGTGTCGTCCGGCATGTCAGGGATACGCAGCGACGCGCGGGGTCGCGCGTCACGAACTGAAGAGAGGTGCGGTGACGGTGGGCCACTGCCGGCGATGCGTAGCGCGAATTCACCCAGGCCAGCCCGCCCGGCTGTGCGCTCGGTCTCTGGCCATACATCGTGCAGCGCTTGGAGCGCTCCGGCTGCGTCGCTCGCTTGGGTCAGAGCGTCGTGCTCGAGCAGGAAAGTGAGGGCCGGGTGTGCTAAGCGGCGGGATGGTTCCCAAATCTCGAGCAGCAGCGCCGTCACGGCCTCGAGATCCCCTCGGCGCTGCGTGCGAGGGTACACATGAAGCGCAAGACCGGCGTCGCTGAGTCGGACGCTGCCGTCAGGATCAAGGAATACGTTGCCGGGATGGATTGCACCGTGAACGAGCCTTCGACTGTGCAGGGCAGCGAGCCCTGTGAGCATTCCTTCCGCGAGCGCAGCGACCTGCCCGGCCGCCAGCGACCCCACCGAGACGAGGCGGCCGAGGCTCGTGCCTGGATCGAGGGCGCGAACCATGGTCACCGCGTCAGCGTCCATGGCAACACCGATTACATGCACTAGCGCTTCGTCTGCGCAGCCGGCGATCCTCGCAATGCGACGCTTCAGCCGCAACTGCGCCTCTTCGCCGTTGCACAGCACCCGCTTTGCCACACAGACCTCGGATCCCCCGACGCGCGCGAACCATGTATCGCCGTGGCAGCCGCGGCCAAGGCGCCCCAGCCACTCCACTTGATCGATGCTGATCTCGTGCTGCAGAACACGCGGTGCTGTCATCGGGTACCTCGCCGCGACTGCGAAATTCGGTTGGAGCGCATACTCATCTTCGGACGCGTTGTGAGGTGATTATCGATGGGTATCGGCTGGTTCTCGGTGGGATACGGCATCGATTTGGGCACAGCGAACACGGTGGTCTGCCGGCCCAACGGGGCGATCGTCCTCAACGAGCCGTCGGTCATGGTGGTGCGCACCGATGACCATCGCAAAGCAGTGCTGATCGGCTCGGCCGCGCGTGAACTCATCGGCCGCACCCCGATCGGCATGGAAACGATCCGTCCCATCCGCGACGGTGTGATCACCGACCTCAACACCGCGCGAGCGTTCATCACCGCGATTCTTCGTCGCGTCAACCGGAGACCGTGGGAGCGCCTGCATCCTCGCTGCGTCGTCGGCGTCCCCACCGGGGCGACGTCGCTGGAGCGGCGAGCGCTGGTGGAGGCCGTGGAGGAGGCGCACGTCGGACGGGTCGACCTAATTCCCGAGCCCATCGCGGGGGCGGTGGGCTGCGGGCTCGACCCGCTCTCGCGGCGCGCCCACATGGTGGTGGACGTCGGTGGCGGCACCGCCGAAGTCACCGCGTTCTGCTTCGGCGGCGTGCTCGCTGCGAAGTCATCGCGAATCGCCGGCGACGAGATGACGGTCGCCCTGCACCAGCACCTCCGCCGTGTACACCACTTGCTGGTCGGAGAGTTGACCGCCGAGGATCTCAAGTTCCGCCTCCGCAATCCCGAGGGCCCGGGACCCCTCATGGTCGAGGGTCGCGACCTCGTCACCGGCCGTCCCGCCCTGATCTCTCTCGAGCCCGATGAGTTGTCCGACGCACTCCGCCCCACGCTCGATGGGATCGTCGAGGCGCTGGCTGCTTGTTTAACGGAGCTGCCTCCGCAGGCGACTGGCGACATCATGCAGGAGGGGGTCCTCGTCTTCGGCGGTGGCTCACTGCTCCAGGGCTTCGAAGGGCGCCTCGAAGAGGCGTTTGGATTTTCGGTGCGGTATGCAGAGCGGCCGCTGACCTGCGTGGCAGAAGGTGCCGCGTCGATCCTTTCTCAGCCCGACGTAGTCGCTGCCTTCGGAGGCCGATAGGCGGAAGGAGTTTCGGCGCCGCCGCGGTGGTCACTGGATGCGCTTGCGTCGCCGATGACGCGTCAGAGGCCGCGACGGCGGCGACCGCAGGAGGCACAGCGGGCTGCACTGGCGCCGTGGAGAGTATCTGCGCAGCGTGGCCGTCGAAGTATTCGAGCAGGTCGCGGACGATGGGTTCCGCGGTGTTGTACCCCTGGCCACCACCACGGACGTTCATGGTCACCACCACCTGTGGCCCGTCCGCGGGGGAGTACGCCGTGTACCAAGCATCCGGTCCGCCGTCGGGGGCCGACGAGTCTTGGGCCGTCCCGGTCTTCCCGGCAGCCGGTATCGGCAACCGGTCGAGCAGGGTACCTGTGCCACTCACCACCTCCTCGCGGAGACCCTGACGCAGTGGAGCTAGGTCGGCGGCGAATGGCAGCGGCTGGGGCGGCGGTGGTGTGATCGGTACGTACGCTTCGCCGCCCGCGGGTCGAGCCGAAAGCCCCAGACGCGGCGTCACCAACGCTCCCGTGGCTGATGCCGCCGTCCAGAGTGCGTCCTGCAGGGGTGTAACGGTCAGGGGTCCCTGTCCGATCCCAGACATCGCAGTCGTGCCCGGGTACCACTGCTCGCCAACGCTGCTCACGTTCGCCGGCGTGCCGAGGAACCCCGATGCCTCACCCGGCAGATCGATTCCGGTGGCTCTGCCCACCCCCATCTCGGCGGCGACTTGATCGATGCGGGCGGGGCCGAGAGCGACCGCGAGCTTGTAGAAGTACACGTCGTTCGACCACGCGACCGCTTCGGGCAGGTCCTGTGGGGGCAGGTCGCCGTAGTTGTGGAAGGTCCACCCGTCGTACGTAAACGTCGAGCCGGTGGTGATCACCTTGTTCGGGGCCACGACGTGGGTGGCTAGGTCGGCGGCGGCCACCACGAGCTTGTACGTCGATCCGGGCGGCATCGCCGTCTGGGTCGCATGCTCGAGGAAGGGGTCACCGGGGGCATCTAGCTCGGCGTCGAGGGCGGCAGCGTTGACAGGCGGCCCGAAGAGGTTGTCGTTGTAAGCAGGTAGGCTTGCCATTGCCAGCACCTGGCCGTTTTGCGGATTCATGATCACGATGGATCCCTCATCGCCACGCGGCTGGCCCGGGACGCCTCGCAAGGCACGCTGGAGGAGCGTCGTTGCCTGCTCCTGAAGCCCGAGATCGATGCTGAGCCGGAGGTCGCCACCGCTGACCGGGGCTCGGGAGGACGTCATGGCGACCGGGCTGCCGGTGGGATCGACGAGAATCGACTGGCTCCCGTCCGCACCGAGCAGCACCGAGTCGTACTCCTCTTCCAAGCCGGCCCGCCCGATCACTTCGTCGGGCGGGAGCGTGCCCATTGACTTATCGTCGCCCGCGGTCGGGATGCCGACGAAACCGAGCAGCGGCGCAAGCAGCGAGCCGTAGGGGTAGATGCGCTCGACTGTGGGGGCCACGATCACCCCGGCTAAGTGTGCCGCTGCGATCCTGGCCCCGGTGGCGTCCGGAACGCTTGGCGCCAGCACAACGTCGAAACCATTATTGGGGGGCGGTTCCACGAGAGCGTGGTCAACCGCGTTGAGTGGCTCGCCGAGCAGCGCCGCGAGACGCCGGTCGGTGCCAGGCGACGCGAGCGTGACACTCGCCACGGCCAGAACCCGGACCACCGGCTTGTCGAGGGCGAGTGGCACCCCATGGCGATCCTGGATCTCTCCACGAGCCGCCGGCAGCGCGATCGTCCGTTTGGCTTGGAGCAGCGCGGCGACCCGGAGCTCGGGCCCTTGGGTCTGGCGCAGGTCAACAGTGCCGGCCGCCAGCCCCAACAGCGCGACCGCAACGCCCGCCGCAGTGAGCCGAGCCAAACGCGGGCGGGGCCGCGCGAAACGTGGCGGGCACCACAGCCTGCGCCGCATCTCCTCCCGGCGCGCGCCCATGACCACGCCGGCCGCGACGCAGTGGGCCACCACGGCCGACCCCCCGCTGCTCAGCAGCGGAAAGGGAACCCCGGCCAGCGGCAACACGCCGAGGTTACCGGCCACGTTGATGGCGATCTCGGCGCCGAGCAGCGTAGCGAATCCGGCCGCGATGAGCGAGCCAACCTGAGTGCGGGTCCGGGTCGCGGCCGAGACGAGCCGCCACACCGCCAGCGCCCCGAGGAACAGCGCCAGGGCACCCGCGACGACTCCCCGCTGCTCGATCAGGCTCGCAAAGGCGAGGTCAGTCTCACGAGCCGGCAGGTACTGGGCTAGAAGGTCACGAGGCAGGGCGGACACGGTGCCCAGAAGACCGCCTGACGCGATCGCGATGTGCGACTGCAACACTGCCCAGCCCGCACCCTGAGCGTCGGCCCCGCCGTTCAGGAATGCGTGGAGCCTTTCCAGCTGGTACGGACGCATCAAGGACAGACCAATCGGGGCCAGCAGCGCCATGCCGACACCAAGCATCAGTAGGCTGCGCACGCGTACCCGGGCGAGCAACAGCATCGCGCCTACCACCAGGGCGAGCAGGATCGCGGTGCTCAGGTCGGGTTCGAGAAGCGTCAGGGCAATTGGCACCGCTGCGATCGGCAGCGCGATGAGCAGGCGGTGACGATGGCGCGGCAGGCTGCCGAGCACTACTGCGAGCATGAGAAGGAGCCCAAGCTTGGCAAGCTCCGAGGGCTGGAACACCACGGCGCCGAGGCTGAGCCATCGCTGTGCTCCATATGCGATTGACCCTGCGGCAGCCACCCCACCGAGCAGTACCAACGCTCCTCCGTAGATCGCGACTGCGAGCGCGCGTGTGTGCCCGGCGCTGATGCGGACCGACGCCACCATCGCCACCATGCCGATGAGCATGCAGACCGCTTGGTGCACCACCTCCTGACCGTCGCCGAGGCTCTGCAGGTTCAGGATTCCAAGTCCGCCGAGACCGGCGAACGCGAACATCAGCAGCGGATCGAGACCGGCGAACGGCGACGTTCGCACGCGTCCGCCATCGCGCCCGCGCACGCGTACGGACTCGAAGTCGGGAGACGACCAGGTGCCCAAGATCTCGCTCCGCCAGCGCAGCACAGAGGTTGACGATGCCGCCGTCCTCCTCGCCGCGGGGGACTACTCACATTGTGCGTCGTCTGTCAGTTTCGACGACTCCGCGCACAAGTCCGCGCGGTCACTTCTTCAGCAAGGCGACCGCAGCATGAAGTGCACGTCCGCTGAAGCGTGGCGTACGCGGATGCGGCGTTCGCGTCATCTCGACCGAGACGGCGCTGCAGGCTGGTGCGCGCTCATAGGCGCGGCGGTGGGGACCTCACATACACGTATCGAGCGGCGTATCTTGAGGTAGCCGTCGGACGTTGATCAGGCGCCGGCTGAACACTTAGTGCTCCAGCCGGGGCGGAGGTTGTTCATGCGTCGATGCGGGATGTTGAGGTTCCTTGCGGCACTCAGCCTCGTACTCCTCGCAGTCTGCTCGTCTGCGACCGTGCGCCCGAGCTCCACTGCGGTCGACGCGCCGATGGTCACAGCGTCAACCGTCCCCTCCCCCAGCCGCACGCTCCTACGACAGCACTTCACCGGCCTGACCGACTCCACGGGCCGGGCCAAGACCACAGGCCTGACCAAGACGGTCTATCTCACCTTTGACGATGGCCCCAATCCGACCTCGACCCCGGAAATCCTCGCTCTATTGGAAGAGGGCGGGGCGCAGGCGAGCTTCTTCGTGATCGGCGAGGACGTACAACGGTGGCCTTGGTTGGTGGAGCGAGAGGCACAGGACGGCGACACGGTTGGAGACCATACCTGGACGCACCCGAATCTCACCAAGCTATCCGCGAGTGCCGTCTACATCGAGTTAGGCCGGGACAAGAACTGGATCACGAGGCTGACCGGAACGGCACCCACCTTGTGGCGGCCTCCTTATGAGGCCGTCAACGCATCGGACATCGCTATTGCTTCAGGGTTGGGGATGAAGATGCAGCTGTGGAGCGTAGACACTGGAGATTGGCAGCTACCCGGAACCGAGGTTATTGTGCTACGGGTGATGGCAGCGCTTCACAACGGGATGGTGGTGCTGCTTCACGACGGAGGCGGCTATACGAGGAGTGAAACGGTGGCCGCAGTTGCCATTCTGATACCGAAGTTGGAGGCGGCAGGGTATCGGCTCGCAGCTTTGCCAGCGCCGGGAACCGGCTGGTAGATTCGACCGGGTGCCAAAGCGTCAGCACTGCAAGCGTGCGAGTGCTAATTGTGTGGAGTCTTCCACGCCGAGCACGTTGATCTAAGCCCCTCGCTCCGCCAGGTGGGCCAGCTTGTCTACGGGGCGCGCTTCGGGGCCTCCCACACCACCGAGGCGGTCAAGGGAGTCCTCAAGGAAGGCGGATCCGGACGCCGCTTGGCGTTCGAACGACTCATTTCCGAGCACTACCGGGTTCGTCGTGAGGCAAACCTGACGGCTGAGACATTCGGCAAGCGTCCGATCCCGCTTTGAGCAGGAGCGCAGCATTGCGCCGGAGTTCATCCGTCCGGGGTTTCACCCCCTGCGGCCGAGCGCAACCGCTGCGAGCTCGTTGCCTGTGAGGCGTCCTGGCCGTCCATGGCTAATTCGATCCCGTCGCGGTAGTCACCATCAAAACCGCCATCCTGCCCCTCGCGAGGCTGACCGGTGCGGCCGATCACCGCCCGCAGGAGACCAGCGAGCCCCCAGCCACCCATCACGAGCACGTCGGACCAGCTGAACGAGCCGCCAAGGAACCCCGTCGGCATGCCGCGCGGGTGGCCGGCCAATCGGCCCAAAGAGGTTGTGACCTGCTCCCCTAGGCACCTGTCACTTGTAGATCCACGATGAGAACAACGGCACCCCATGAACACGATGCTGCTTCACGACTTCGCTTACGTCCCCGTTTCCGCTGAGCGGGTGTGCGATCGAATCACCGCCGAGAATGGGCAGTTGCTCGCCTCCGTAGCCGCGGCGGCGATAGGCGAGGGAGACGCTCTTCGCCTCAGACTTGGATCGCTCGCTGCCGTCCCTATGCCCGCCAAGCCACTCAGGCTGCAAGTGGGCGAACCGCTCAAGCGGGACGAGATGACGGTCGTGCCCCTCACTTTGCTGGCCACGACGGCTCCAGGGTTCTTTCCGACCATGAGCGCCGACCTCGAGATTTCGCCCATTGCTGCTGAACTCACGCAGCTCACGCTCAGGGGGCGCTACGAACCTCCGCTCGGAGGGATTGGGCGCCGGCGCGACCGACTTCTCATGCATCGCATCGTGGAGGCGGGGGTCCGTTCATTCCTAGACCGGCTCGTGGCAACACTGATAGGGACGGAAACCGTAGTAGCCAACGCGCCCGACAACGTGGCCGGCCGATCCGACATGCCGAGGCACGACCTGCTGGGACACCGCTTGCCGCCGACCGCAGCCCGTCACGGATAGTCGCATCGGCAGGTCGTGTCTGGTGAGTTGCCCCGCGCGACAGCCACCACCCGTCCAGGTCTCTTCTGATCGCGCATCCGGCGATGACGGGGCCGGGCGCAGGCGCGTTGTGCAGCGCGCGAGTTCTTCAGCTACCGCCGCAACGAACGCCTCAACGTCGCTCCTCGCCTGGCTCAGGGCAGCCTTCTCATCAGGCGTGACCCAGACGCGCACCTCGGACATGCCGCGTACCGTACCGCGCATCGCTGGATCGACCGCCAGGCGCGCGCGCCACTTGCAACGTCCGGGGGCTGCGCAACCCGGCCACTGATCGACCGACCTGCTCACTGGCCTACGGCAAGGCAACGCCAGGCGGCACATGCCCCCTTGCCGGCAGCCGCGCGGAGATTTCCGGGGCGAGCATTGCGCTGCTGGTGCGGATGCGCTCGGCGCCGTCCGCCCCGATTTCTGGGCGTGCAGGCGTCCCCACAGGCGTGGAATAACCGGCCGCCTTCATTTCTGGCGGCTCCTACGACCACTGGCGGGTGCGAGCCGCTGAGCCGGAGGCCCTCCCCAGAATCCCCATTGAATTCTAGGAGTGTAGGATCGTAAACGTAGCGTCCAGAGCGCTGGCTGTCCGGTCAGGCCGTGGCAGCGACCGGCGAACCGACGTGGCAACCCCATTCAGGGTCCACCAGACCGCGTTAGGGCACAAAGGTGGTCGAGGCTGATTAGCCGCACGCTAGCCGAGGAGCGATCCGCTCCTCAGGATCGTATCGTCGAAGAACTACGGGTTGGCCTCATCCACCAACTGTTCGGTATCGGTATCCACCTTCAGGGAACCGCTGCGCTTGTGGAGGACGATCGGGTTGCTGATCGGGTGTTACAAAGCGTGGCCGACATCGACCAGTGTATTCAATACGTTCGCCAGCTCATCCTCCACATGACCACACCCGAGGATCGCGACTAAGTGCAGTTCCCAGGTAGGTTGTTGAGTTGAGCGACCGGGGAGAGCCCGCCCAGCGCAGGGTGTGGGATCGATGGTGGTCGTACAGGTGCAGCCCCGCCTCCAGCAGCTGCGGGCGGTGCTTGTTGTCGCGATAGGGAGGACAGGCAGGTCGATAACGTCGCCAACAGTCTCGGCGGCGGGCTCCGCGCCCATAACTACTGGGACAACCACGCCTTCGCAGCCGCTGCCGCCCCGATTCTCGAGCAATCAGCCCAATAATCCCGCCCGCCAATACTTAGTCCCCAAGCGCCCATAGTCGGACAACCAGTTGGGAGGCAAAGACGGCAGCCGGCTGTGCTCGGAACGCCCCAAATACGGGCCGGTTTAGATCGCGTCATGCAAACTGATCCGCCGCCCGTGATCGAGAGGTAGTTCGTGCGAGTCGCCTCGGGCGGGGGCGACACGGCGGCCGCGGAACATTACGATCTCCACAAGGAGACATGCCTATGGGAACGGATGCTGGCGAGACACCGAGAGCGCACGCTCATCACGTCACCGATTCACTGGTCGAGGTCGACCTGGTCACAGAACTGGAGGCACTGCGAGCCACTGACTCGTACCACGTGGCAGACCACGCCGCGAAGACGATCGCCAAACAGCCTGGAATCCGCATTGTGCTGATTCCCCTCAAGCGTGGCGGGCACATGCACGAGCACCACGCCGACTGGGCGATCACCGTGCAGGGAGTCCACGGTCACGTGGACTTCATCGTGGGTGAGCGAGCGGTTGTGTTGACACCCGGGCGCCTGCTCACACTTGCGGCCGGAATGCCGCACCACGTCACGGGCATCAACGAGAGTGCGCTGCTGTTGACCATCGGTGGAGCGCACAGCCCGTCGTGACCTGGGTGCGAAGATTCCATCTAGTCCAGACATGTCTTCGCCCAATCCCGGGTTGGATGAGCGGACGGCATGACTTGCAACGTCTACAAGGCATGGCTCGCGCCAATACAACCCGTCACATCATGTGCAGGCATGACCGCTGTTTCAGCACCTGTTCTTAGAACCAAGGAGAGCGCAATGCCACGCTTTGTACGTTCCGACGTCGCTTCCGCGATCGATATTCAGACCGGCGCAGTGGTCTCGCGCGTGATCTTCAGCGACAACCGCATTGAGGTCACGGTCTTTGGCTTCGACGCAGGAGCGGGGCTGAGCGAGCATCAGGCATCTCGCGCGGCCATTGTGCAGGTTACGAAAGGCCGCCTCGAGTTCATCGCGGATGGCGAACCACTCGATGCGGGACCGGGCTTTTGGCTCCACATGGAGCCGGGGACACCTCACAGTCTCACTGCGCGCGAACCGACGGTCATGCTCCTCACTCTCGTCGCCGCTGGGTGAATACTCGTCGCGCTGCCTTGGCCTGGCGCACGTCCCGAGCCGGCCGGGTGTGCGAACGAGCAAGCCTGCTCCAGCTCAGCCCGCTGTCCACCCGCCCCTCCAAAGCCCCAGCCACCACCCCACCCACACCCACACTACGGCAGATCACTATCTAAGCGACACACCACTAGGATCCGACTGGCGGTCAACTTCCTAGGTGCTGGTGACCGGCTCGTCTGCTTGGATGGTGATGCGATCGCCCCGAGTGCATAGGCGTTCGTGAACCGCCGAGTCAAACCTAGCCGAGTGCATATTGTCTTGGGGTGATTCGTCAAATGGCATACTTGCAAGCTCGAAACCAAGAACGGGGGTATCCAGGTTATGACGGTTGCTGAAGCCGCGGACGTACTGGGCGTGTCCACCCAGACGATATACAACTACATCTATTCCGGAAAGCTTCGGGCGCGGAGGCCGGCCGAACGCTACATCCTTCGCGAGCGCGACGTGACAGCCCTCGCCGCGAAACGCAAGGCTCGACGCTGACTCAGGCGGAGGCGAGCCCATGGCGGTTCAATGAGCATGCGCCAGGTCGTCCCCTAGCCGCGATCGGCGCCTGTTTGATCGCCGCCTGTGCCGGATCGGCGACGGTGTCGAGCCAGCAGGTGGAAACTGCGACCGTCGCCCACGGAGTCGGCAGCCGAGAGGTTCACCAGGTGACCGGCATCGAGTGAGGCTGCTGCCGGCCGGACCGTCCCGGGCAGTACCCGCCTATCGCAAGGCTGTGCGCCTCCGCGTCATAACTTCCAGCCGACCAACTCGAGTGTTTCAGCCGGGCTGAGCTGGTAGGTCGCATATGTGCCATCGGGCTGCCGATGCCTGATATCTATGGTGTGCCCCAAGACCCCCGCTGGCATGATGCAGAGCCACGTCCCGCGGTTGTGCAAGCCTCCGTGTTCTTCGATCAACCTTGAAAGGCGCGCGTGGTCCGGCAACAACCAGCTCGCCGGGTACATGCTGCTCAGGGTGGTCACGAGCGCGGCGTCGAACGCTTCAAGATCTGTCGCGAGGTTGACGTCGTACCAGCGTTCCGACACGTCCGCTTGGTCGGTCAAGGCTCGCCTCCTTTACCAAACTGAGCAGATAATTCGGGCTCGCTCGCTCATCGCGGGCACGATGCAAAGGAACACGCTAGTACGGCGTGAAGTCCCGGATACTTGCCATTGTGGCCTTCACTCCATGGCTGGCGCACCGCCTCCACGCCTATGACCATGCCTCAGCTACTTGAGTGGGCCAGCCAATCAACTCGCGCGATTCGGCCGATGTGAGGTTGAAGATTTGGTCGGTGCCGTCCGACTGCCTTTGCCTGATGACCACGTGGGGCTCGCCGGGTAGAACGGTCTCAATGCGGAGCCACGTCCCGCGGTCGTGAACCCCGTCGTGCTCTTCGATCAGGCGCCACAAGAGCGCATGACCTTCCGCAAAGGGTGTGCCCGGGTGTGCCTTGCGAAAGATCTCAGTCGCTGTCCAGAGCGCAGCCCAGAAGGCGTCGAGCTCCTTCATGGCGTCGAACCAGTGCTCCGGCGCGTGCGTGGTCATCTGGTCGGTCCTCGTGACTCCCTGACGAACGGGACGCGAAGCTTACGCGGTCAGGAGTCGTGGTGCGGCGCGGTAGGGTAACCTAACGCCCCAATTGAACTACGGGTGTGAATATCGCGCCTTCGCCCTGACGAACGGTGTCCCAATACCCCCGATGGACGCTGGCGTGACGGATCACGTCTGGAAGATCGAGGAGATTGTCGCGCTTCTTGGGTGGCCGCGCGATCCATTGAGAGAATCGGGATGTGCGCTGGCTCGCCAGCCGTCGGTGGTGCCTTCTCGCAGGCGCCTTCGTGCTCTTGCTTCTCGGTCTCGTGCAATCCTGGACTTTCCTCAGCAGCATCCCGGTGGTAATTCAAACTCACCCACGACTCGAGGCCGACGGATTGTGAGATCGCGGTCATGGCGCGTTACCGTCGCCGATTCCCGCTGCTGCACCAATAGCGGGGACTAACGCGCATTCGACCGGCGATCGCGATCGCCGTCCTCCGCGCCGAAGACGCCTCGCTAAAGCGCGGCGGCCTCGCCTTTTCCGCCGAGCGCGCGCTGCCTCCGGTCAGGCGGTCAAGGGAGTCCCGTCGATAGCCCGATGCTTTGCCGGTCCGGTGTGAAAGTTGTATGCCATGGTGACCGAGGGTCCTGTGCTGCCCGCAACACTGCGTTTCACCTTCTTGTCGGCTATTCGAGGAAGTCGGTCAACCTCTTTCTGCGCGATGGGTGACGCAGCTTGCGTAGCGCCTTGGCCTCAATTTGACGAATGCGTTCGCGAGTGACGCCGAATCGTTTGCCGATCTCCTCCAGTGTCAGCTGACGGGCGTCGACGAGGCCGAAGCGGAGCTGCAGGACGCGACGTTCGCGCGGGGTCAACGTGTCGAGGATGTTCTCAACCTCGATGTGTAGCATGGTCAGTGACACCGCCTCCGACGGCGCGATCGCCTGCGTGTCCTCGACGAAGTCGCCGAGCTCCGTATCCCCCTCCTCCCCGATCGGACTGGACAACGAAGCTGGCTCCCGAGAGATCCTGAGCGCCTCCCGCACCTTTTCGGGCGTGAGACCCATCTCCTCCGCGATCTCCTCGTCGTCGGGCTCGCGGCCGAGTTCCTGAAAGAGACGCCTCGAGACACGGCCGAGCTTGTTGATGACCTCGCCCATGTGCACCGGGACGCGGATCGTGCGGGACTGGTCGGCCAGAGCCCTGCTGACTGCCTGGCGGATCCACCAGGTCGCGTAGGTCGAGAACTTGTAGCCCCTTCGATAGTCGAACTTGACAACGGCGCGCATCAAGCCGGTGTTGCCCTCCTGGATGAGGTCGAGGAAGGGCATCCCGCGGCCGATGTATTTCTTGGCGATGGACACGACCAAGCGGAGGTTGGCCTCGGTGAGCTTGTCGCGCGCCACGTCGTCGCCCAGCTCGATGAGCATGGCGTACTCGACCTCCTGCTCCTTGCGCAGGAGGGCAATGCGCCCGATCTCCTTGAGGTACATCCGGATCGGGTCATCGAGGGAGAAGGTGTCGACTGCCTCGGTGATGCTTGTCTGGTCTTCCGGATCGTCGCCCTCTCCGGCGTCGTCATCGCTATCGCTGATCGCGATGCCCATCTCCCGGAAGACCTGGAAGACGCGCTCCAGTTGGTCAGGCTCGGCGTCGACAACAGAAAGGCCCCGCAGGACGTCGTCGGGGGCCAGTCGCCCCTGCTCCTTGCCTCGGATGATGAGGATCTCAGCAGCGTCGACGACCTCGTCGTCGGCTCTCCGGGACGCCACGGCCGCTCGCGCGTTCACTCTCCGAGGCCTCCGTGCCTGTGCTGCGTTGCCGCTAAGAGACAGCGGGGAGTCGGCGACCGTCGGCCCTTGCTGCGAGGGCCGAGAGTGCCTGCCGAGGCCGACCATCGACCGAATGGGCTGCTCACTCTAGCGGACGGCCCACCTCGGGTGGCGCGAAGTTGGCGTGACTTCCTCACGGATGACCTCTGCTGAGTTAGTTACACGCAGGTGCACGGGCTCGCTCTTGCGGCCTCGCGATTGGGTGGCGATGCACTGGAACTGGGTTACGCAGTCCTTACCACTCGGCAGTTGCACTCCCTGCGGGGGTACACCGCGCGCGAACTCGCCGTCGCCAACCGCCCCGGAGCGCCCGCGCTCGCTCGTCTGCCTGGTTGAGGAGCGTCGCTCCTCCCGCAGGTGGGCCCCTCCGTGCGGTTGCCGCAGCGAGTGGCGGGCTTCCGCCGTCAAAGACCGGGCGCGGCATCGCCAAAGCACTCATACGTGGCCGCTCGACGCGTCAGTGACATTGGTCACACGCATCGGAGCCGTGATGCTCTGTCAAGGGCCTGGTGAAGGTCCGATGTTGAGTCACGACATGCTCATCCACGATTTCGTCCAGGTCGGCCGCAATTTCGGCGAGATCCGGGCGCAAGTGCTCGCCGATCCTCGAGCGCTGATCGCCACCAGCGCGGGGGCGGCTTACCGTGAGGGGGAGCGGATCGTCTTTCGGCTCACGCCGTCAAGCAAGCATCCACGCTTCCGCAAGACCATCGACGTCGATATCGGGGCGCCGTATGAGCGTGAAGATCAGGTGGTCGTGCCGATGCACTGGTGGGCACCGGGGGCGACCCGCCTGTACCCGCACTTGGATGCGGACCTTGAGTTCGCGCCGCTCGGCGCGTTCTCCACCCACATCACCCTAATGGGAAGCTACGATCCACCACTTGGAGCTGTCGGAAGGCGAGCCGATGTGATCCTGCTTCATCGCGTTGTGGAGGCGAGCGTCCGGTCGTTTCTCACCCGAGTCTCGCGGAGCCTCGAGCAGCCGATGAGACCCCGGGTGGCCTCAGGCTGACCAGAACCCGAGCACGTATCTCGCACGGCTCCGGCCCGACCGCGAGGTTGAACATGCCACGCCGAGTCGCCTGACGATGCACGATCCAGAACCATGTCTCGACCTGCGGCAGCCCACTGGCACTGGTCGGCGTCAGATGAAGCTGACGCTGAAGCTGTCGCGGCCGCGTCGAGCCGGACGAGATCACACTTCTGGCTGATCTGCTGGTATGCGCCAGTTTGATGGTTCAGCTACGGGTGACGGCCTCACGTTCATGGTGAGGGCGGGCGAGACGCTGGCGATGTCGAGCATTCGCTGCGGGTCCAACGTGTCCTCGTCGAGCAGCGTCTCCACAAGGTCGTCGAGCTGCTTGCGGCGCGCTCCCAGGCGTTCGACCCGCACGGCGGCACGCGTTCGACGCGTTTTCGGCCCGAGATGGCCGATTCTGAGGCTGTGATCGCACTGGAAGGCCCACTACCACGCTCCGCCGCCACCCGACCTACCCACGCGAGCGGCGCTATGCACGTCGTTGCCGACAGCAACGACCGCCCCATCATGTGAAGTTGGAGCGGTTGGTACGCGGTCGATCGCGCCAAACGCTCTAGAAACGCGGTTGTACGCTGGAGTGCGCGAGCCCTCACCCTCGGACCGCGAGTCCCGGTCGACGTGCTCTACCCGACGACGCTGTGGTAGTCGTAGCCCTGGTTGAATCGCGACGATTCCCGCTTTCCGATCGTGTTTCGATATCGGTATCCTCCCCCAGAAGACGACATGACCACGAGTGACGACGATCAGCTTCACGAGACGCGACGTCAGCAAGGGAGACGACACGGGGGGACGTGGGCGGCCACTGCACCGCTCGAGGAGAAGGTGCGGCTCTGGGAAATCCTGCCTGATCCTAACGTCGAGCACTACTCACGCTGCGTCGAGATATCTCGGCAGCTCAAGCACGAGCTCACACACGACGAGCGGCGTGCGCACCCGGGTCACCACGAGGGCTGGCGAACGCTCTATCCGCTGCTCGAAGAGCAGGGTTTGGCGGCGATCATGAGCGAGACCGATACGTGGCTGGCCGGCTTCGTCGACGGCGCGCTCGTCGCGATGGGACTCGAGCCGCACACTGGTTAGCGACATGAACTCCAGCCGTCATGCCACGTCACCGGGGGCGGCGTGGCCCATGGTTCGGGCCGGTTCAAATGGGCAGCAAACTCCTTTCACCTCAATCGCAACATCCGCCCGACACACGGCGTCGCGTGAATGCAGCTCAAAGTTCGGTCGACTGCAGCGATCACAAGCTTCGCTCACGTGATGCTCTACCGCATCGTGAGCCACGAACACGCCCGTTCTCGCGCGGGGGCGGCTGAGGCGCAAGTAGCGAGTCGGGTCCTCCCCAGCCCGGAGCATGGATCATCCGAGACCCGTTTAGCCCCCTGCACAGAATCCCGGACACCAGGTCGTGCGGTGGGACCTCGCCACGGCGTGCTTCCAGGGTTGTTCAGGAAACGGCGACGTTGCAATGGGTCGGGCGGCGCTGTAGAATCACGGTTGCGGGTGCACCCGTCAGCGATGGCGAGTGGACGGCCCGGAATGGTGGTGGCCCATCAGTCCGGACGAGGGTCGAGCCTGAGGGCCACCGAAGGGCACCGCCTCCCGTACTGAAGGCTCCGCATCGAAGGATGTGGGGCTTTTTTGTGGTCGAGGGACGGGGGTTGGCACCCGCGCAGGCTGCGCGCTCCGAGCCTCAGGCGCTGACGGGCACCCAACGACACGTGCGGTTCAGTGCGCTCTCAGGTGATGCTACTTGCACTGAGATGCCCTCTCGTTGGGGCGCGGCGGTAACCGGCGCCGGTGATGAGCCCACCACTTGATTCGTCCGCCCTCGTGCGCGGGGTCGCTCACCCTCCCGAGTCGCCAGGGAACAGGTCATCCACTCCTTCATCAAGATCGGCACAGCGGTCACATCGGCGAAGGCCGGCCGTGCCAGGCACCGCATTTCCATCTTCCTTGATCATCTGGCCATAAGCGCAGTCACGCCGATCGTGATAGACGCACCGCTCCCTGAGTGAGTACGTGAGCGAGTCGGTGTGGAGCGGGCTCAGCTTGACGGGGAGCTTGGTGTTGGCCGGCGCGCTGTCCTCCACCGGCACGACATCGACGAGCTTTTCGTGGCTGATCATCGTCGCCTCCTTACGGAGAATGCGTTCCCTTGACGGGTGGTTCGAAGTGGCCGAACGAATCACTCGAGCGAAACACAGCAATCGTCTAATCCGCCCGCAGTCGGCGACAGAGGCCAACGACCTGACCTCAAGGGCCATTGGCCCCGGGGCACCACGGGGCATCAGGTGGGCGACGACGACGCTTTAGCCCCTCTGCTCTGGCGTGAACGTTGTACGCCAGGGGTGGGCGAAGCGGCTGTGCTTCGAGCCCTGATCGCGCCGGCGGGTATAACGCGACTCAGGACGCGCCCCCGGCTGAGCAGTACCGGTTGTTGCGGTCGATGGCGCACCCTCGGGTCTGCGCCCGTTGTCAACGGACATTGCACCTTGGTCGTGGGTCAGTTTGATTGACGCGATCTCGGAGGGTCGTTACGAGATCGTCGGCAGATCCGCGCTCCGAACCCCGGACGATATGTGCCCCGGCTGAAACCCAATCCCTTCCAACGGCGACGCCCTCGGTACTGCCATCCCCCGGCGCGAGGGCGCCGCCGCCCCCCTTCAGTCAGCCGAGAACCGGCGGTGCTTTACGTGCCCTTGTCACAGCAGGTGTCTGTCAGCGTACAGAACGATGAGGGGTCCATCTGCGTAAGCTGCGTGTCCAGGGGACTGAAGGCGCGACGAGCGGCGCGGTGCCGTGCGCCACGGCTTAATCATCCTCGCGAGGAAAGCGATTCGCCATGAGGTACGGTCGGTAATGGCTCGACAGCTTCCGGACGCTCCCGTCATCCGCTGTGTCGGTTGTGGTGGGCCCCGGCTTATACCGCTGACATTCCGCGGCGGTCGGCGCACGAGGCAGTCCGAGCTACCTGTCCGCCCAAACGCGAAATGCGTTACCTGCGGGTGCCGCTACATCGGGACGCAACCCCTACCGAGAGATAGTGCCTTGATCTCGCTCGCCGCCCGCGACGATGCGAATAGGTCGGCACCGTGGGGGCGCGCGCTGGCTGAATGGGCGGTGCTGATCGACAGCGCGAAGAAGCGACCGGGCGCCGAGCGGCAGAATCCTGCCGATCGAACGCCAGCACCCCCACCCGGCCTGCGTGCAGTGCTCGTAACGTAGCTGGAAGGCGAGGAGCGAGCGCGGATCGGGTTTCCAAGTGCTCGGGATGGACCCGTGACGCACGCATGCGCTAGTAGGTAGCTCCGTGAGTCGCAAGTTAGCGCCCCGCGGGCGCCTACCCCAAGGTCGGCTCTGTTGCGCCAATTGCACGCTCGGCTGAGTCAGGCTCCTCGGCCGCGCGGGATCGCTCTTGGCAAGCCCGAAGCCGCCAGACCGGGCGGAAGGACGGTGGTGGCCCGCTCGCGAATCGGTGGCTTGCCTCACGGTCGTTGGGTCGCCAAATACTGTGTTTCGTGCCCTTACAACCAAGAATGACCGACGGGAACGCCCGCCGGCCATTCTGTATATGCGCGGCCAGACTCAATCGACCAGTGCCGGTGTCGCCGCGCCCACCAGCTTGGCCATGATCTGCACCTGTTCGAGCACTTCGCTCCCCGTGTAGAGGAACTCGATCTTGAGGTGGTTGACGATCTGCTCTCCTTTCGCCTGGAGCGTCCTCTGCTCCATCGAGTTGAAGAATCCCGTCACCTTCTCCTCGGGTCCCTTCAGGACGAAGAAGCCGAGCTCCTCTTGGAAGTCACCCGTCCGGAACGCGAAGGGTTCGAAGGAGGTGAACGCCCCGTCTGCCAGCTTCTCGCCATAGAGGCTGAGGGTCTCGGTGAAGAGGTCAACGCACGCCGCCTCCCTCCCCGGCATCACCCCGCCGTAACGCACAACGACTCCGATTTCCATCGTCGTCTCCTCCTTGGGTTCGACGCGCCAACGAACAATCCTCATCACACTGCCCGCGGCCGGGAGGTGACTAGAGGCGAAGGTCACACGGCGATGGAGGCGGGAGGGTTCGGCACTGCTGAGCCTGCATAGCCGACCCGGGACGGGCCTGGAATCGTTTTGGGGAAAAGCAGCGTCATCACCTCCGCCCGGACAAGGACAACTTCGCGAAGACCGGGAAGGAACAAAGCTGCACGCTCGGGGGCGCCACGGTCATTCTCTTGGGTCCTCTCAACGTCGCCATGGGATGGCAGCGGTCGATCACCACTGTTGCTCACCCCCCGCATGCTCGCGAGCCAGATCATCATGGGCACCGTGCAGGATTCAGCGTGGCCGGATTCGGATCTCTTCGATGTCCCGATAGCGGACAGGTCGCTGGACGCATTCGTGGGTATCGCTGAGCCCGCCCAATACGCGGCGCTCCAGGCGGCGAGCGCGACGGCCCGGGAGCGCTTCAGCGGTCGCGTCATCTGGAGCGTGAACTCGACCTCACGGGGCGGCGGTGTCGCCGAGATGCTGCGACCCTTGCTCGGGTACATCCGCGGCGCCGGTGTCGACGCGCGCTGGCGGGTCCTTCGCGGTGACCCGGGTCTCTTCCGCGTGACCAAACGCATCCACAACCACCTGCACGGAGCCCCCGGAGATGGCGGCGACCTCGGCACTGCGGAACGCGACGCCTACGTCGCCAGCCTCGAACCCAGCGTCCGCGCCCTGCAGCGGTTAGTGCACCCCGAAGACGTTTGTCCTTCTGCACGACCCTCAGACGGCAGGTCTGGTGGGTGCTGTTCGCTCCATCGGCGCTCGCGCGATCTGGCGATGCCATGTCGGCGTCGATGAGCCCAACGAACTGGTCAGGCGCGCCTGGGGGTTTCTGCTGCCCTTCATCACAGGTGCCGACGCATACGTCTTCTCTCGACGCGAGCATGTCTGGCACAATCTCGAGCTACCCCGAGTGTGGATCGTCCCTCCCTCGATCGACCCCTTCTCGCCCAAGAACCGCGAGCTGAGCGCCGCCGAGGTGAGCGGGATCTTGGCCAGGCTTCGCGAGCAGGCGAACCAAGTGTGGTGACCAGCTCGGGCGCCACCAGACGGTTTGCGGCCAGCGGTCGACGAGTCGAACGTGCCCCCGTACTTTCAGCTTCTGGCTTCGGCGCATTCTGGGCGCTCCCAGTCCCGGTCACATGCCGGTTGGCGGTTCAACAGCCTGTACCGTGGCCGAATGGGTGCACCGCTGCAAGCACAGCGCCCAGCACGGCGTCGTTCTGCACGCGGACCGTGTCATCCGGACGCCATGTCGCGGCGACGCTGAGCGCGACGAGCCTTCCGGACGCGGCGACGGTCGCGACCGCGGCTGCAACGGCTTCGAGGCCCGGCCCATTCGCGGCAGGGAATCGCAGCCCGCTCAACAGGCTCGCGTCGAACACGTCGAGGTCGACGTGTAGGTGCAAGGGACCATCCGGCAACGCCTCGCGCACCGAATCAACGGTGGCCCGGCGCACCCGCGATGCACTCAAGGCCACAACCTCCGGAGGATCGAGGTCGCGACTGTCAACGAGGAGTACCCGGTCTTCTGCAAGCGGAGTGAGCCCGAGTCCCTCAGGCAGCGACAGGTCTCCGCGGCCAACCGCCTTGGCGAGCGGAAGTCCGCCGAGGTATCCGGACAAGGTCGTCTGCTCCGTATGGAAGTCGCCATGAGCGTCGAACCAAACGAGCGCGGCGTCGACCCCGCTTCGCTGGACTCCTGCAAGGACCGCGAGCGCGGTCACGCAGTCACCGCTCAGCACGACTGGATCCCTGACGTGTGCCACCCGCTCCGCGAGCGGCGCGTACAGCTGCACGAGACCGACCCACGGGTTCGCGCTGTCCCCCGGCGCCGAATCGACACTCGACACGTCAGACGGCAGCGTCACATTGAGGCCGCGCTCCAGAGGATCGAAGATGTGCCAGTTGAGCATCAGCATGCGCTCAGCCTACGCGTGCCGGCTCGTGGCCGGTCAGCGTGGTGCACCACGACAGCGCGCTGTGCTCGGGCCCGAAGGGCTCGACGTGCAAACAGCGTGCCACTGCCGAGTCGCCCCGAAAGCCAGAGGGGGCCGTTCCAATTAGCATTGGCGCAGTGCGAGCGGCGCTACGGATCCGCAAGCGCCGGTGCACAATCGAGCGGTGCGCCGCCAGGGCCGTGACAGCTGATATCGCAAACGTGAAGATCCGCGGATGGCCCATTGTTACCTCTCCGATGACGTCAGCCCGCTATCCCCGATGGCTCACGGCACTGGTGGTTGCAGGCTCGCTGCAGCCGTTCTGAGTGTCTATGCAGCCGGCGACTGGAGGAAAGCCGACGTCGACCTCTTCCACATCTACGCGCTTGGCTTCTGGGGCAACCTGTGGCATCCGCTGCTGCCGACGGAGTATCCACCGCTCTCGATTCTGCCGTTCTCGCTCACGCTGCTCGGTCCGGCAGCGTGGTATCCGGACGTGTTCGCGTTCTGGATGGGAGCCATTGCGGTGCTGGGCTATCTCGCCTTTCGGCGACTGACCTCGCAGCGCCAAGCGAACGCGTACGCGCTCTACGTCCTCGCGGCCGGAGTCGCGACCCTCCTCTTCCGCTTCGACCTCGTGCCTGCACTGATCACCGTTGGCGCGGTATGGCTGTCGCAACGCGGTCGCTTCAGCGCGGTCTATCCGTTGCTCGCGGTTGCCACGCTCATGAAGCTCTTCCCCATCGTGCTCCTCCCGGTGGCCGCCATAGCGCACTGGCACTCACGTCGAGGCGACCCCGGTTCTCGATGGACTCATGTAGCCCTTGGGGTCGCGTCCTACGCCGGAATCGTCGCCGCGGGATTCATCGTCGCCAGCGTGGTCGATCCCGTCCATGGACTCAGCTCGTTCACGTACGACCTCCGCCGTCCGGTCGAGGTCGAGTCGGTGTCCGCCACTGTGCTGTGGCTGGGGTCGATCTTCGGTGCCACGGCCAGCCCCGACATCAGCTTTGGGTCGTTCAACCTCATGAGCAGCATGAGCCCGGTGATCAACGCGCTCGCGGCTGTGGCGCTGCTCTGCGGGCTTGTCGGCGTCTACTGGTGGCAGCTCCGAGGACGTTTCTCCGTGGGGCAGGCAGCCGTCGCTGCCGTGCTGGTGCTGCTCTGCACCAGCAAGGTGCTGAGCGCCCAGTACCTGATCTGGGTGGCGCCGCTACTCGCCCTCACGGTGGGCTTCCAGCTTCGATGGTTCATGGTGTGCCTGCTCACGGCGCTGGTCTTCCCGGCGCTGTGGCCGGACGCCGTGGGGCACGGAGCCGTGGTCACGTACAGCGCTGTGTTGCTCGCCGGCACTGCTGTGCGCAACGCGGCTCTGGTGTCCCTCACGGTGCGATTCCTCAGTGTCCCGGGCATTGATCTCGAACGTGAGCCATTCGGCAGACAGACCGCGCCCGCGCGGGCTCGAACTCAGGTCCCGTGATCCGAACGTAGTTGCGTCCGTGGCTCGACCCCCTGAGATTATTCCACGTGAGTTCAGCCCGTTTTCCTGCGCCTGTGGGACACGAATCTGCCCGTCCTGTCGGGTCGCACATCGGACTTGCACATCCCTCGAGCCGCAGAGGAACGTGCCTTCGCTCAAGTGTGTTAATTGCACGCTAGGGTGCGGAAGAGCTTCGTCACGTGGCGGCACGACGAGCCCTACCTGCTGGGCTGTCAGATCCCGCCGCTTTCTTCAACCTACTATCGGAACGAGGGTTGCGCTCCACGAACCGGAGTGCCCGTTTGCGATGTCGGTGTAGGAGCCCGACATACTGATGCTGCCCTTGCTACTGCCGGACACCGTCCCCGTATACGTGACCACGCCAACGGCGCCGAAGCTGATCGAGCTGCCCGTCACGGTGCCGCTGATCTGCAGGGTCTCGCGCGGTGACGACAGCACGATCACCCCGTGGAGTGCAGAACCGCTCTCCATGAATTGGAGCACGAACGTGCCGTTGAAGGGGCCGCTGTACTGTCCCGTCCAGTTTCCGGATAGGTCGACAATCGGCGTCGGCGTCGGCGGGGGAATGGGCGTCGGGGTTGCGGTCGCGGTCGCGACAGGCGTCGGTGTCCCACTGCTGATGGACGCACTGCATCCTCCGAGCGCGATCGCCGCGAGAGCGAGGCTGAGGGCAAGGAACCGGTTGCGGAACATTGGTTTGGCCTCCTCCTGGGTTGGCGCGGCCACTCCCTACCGATTGTTGAAAGACGATGGTAGCTCCGCGTCGAACGCGAGTCATCCATCGTCCAGACCTGCCTGGTCGTTTCCATCCGCCGTGACGGAGCGGGACGGTCCTCCGGGTAACGGTGCTCGATGAGGAAGGCGGCGCTCTCCGCACTCGGGCGATGATGCATTGTTGCCGTCGACGACGTGTACCGGCGAGCAGCAGGCAAGGTGCAACCTCACGATACACATCTGTGGGTTGACGCCCATCACCTCGTGCACTGGGGCCACGGCGGGGACACCACCCTCGACAACCTCGTCCATCGCTAATACAACCCCCTCCGAGGGTCGGTGAGATGACCGTGGGGCCACGCAAGGCGGGGTTAGCCTGGTGGCGCAGTGACGACCGTGAACCTTCGGCCGGACCGCGTTGACGACGGCTGGTATCGCTGACACACTCGACTCGATGGCACCTGATCGAGCCAGGTACGGCATCGACACCGGGCCCTCCGGCATTCCGTACTTTGTCTTCGTCGAAGCCGGTTTCTTGGCGGCCGACCGGTGGGCAGCGCGGCGGGGTCGGCGCCGGGTGGGGATTCTGGCGAAGGCAGGCGCCGTGGCCATGCTCGGGGTCGCCGCAGGCTACTTCTACTCCACGGGTCCCGGCAAGCTGTCGGTGTGGAGGGAGCTGCTCGAGGAGCTCGACCTTCGGGGCGACGAGCACCTGCTCGACGTCGGCTGCGGCCGAGGCGCCGTCCTCATCTCGGCAGCCCACCGGCTTCCCCGCGGTCGTGCGACCGGCGCCGACATCTGGCGCCTGCGTGACCAGACGGGAAACAGCCGGGCCGCCGCCGAGCGCAACGCGAGGGTCGAGGGCGTCGCTGATCGTGTCGAGCTCGTTGAGGCCGATGCCCGGGACCTGCCGTTTCCGTCGGACTCGTTCGACGTGGTGGTCAGCAATCTCACCTTCAACAACATCCACGGCACCGAAGAACGGGCCAGGGCACTCCGTGAAGCAGTCCGAGTCCTTCGCCCGGGCGGGCGGATGCGCATCGTCGATGCACGTGCTGACCGGTATGCCGCGGTCCTGCGGATGGCCGGATGCTCGGACGTCGAGGTGCGCCGCCTCGACTGGCGGACGTCGTTCGGCCTTCCCGGCCACGCCATGGTGCTCGTCGCCGCCGTGAAAACAGCCGTTGAAGGGAGAGCCTGACCCGGCGGTGACCGGCTGGCCTGGGTAAACGACCTGCACCCCTAGAGAGAATCTCGGCCTGCCTGGCCTCACGATCGTGGACTCACTGATCGAGCCCTCAAGATCATCGGCGCGGTGAGCAACAACCTCTTGATGACTGGCCCGCCCCGAACAGCGAGTTGCTGCCAGCCGGCGCCTTCCTGCTGGCTACGGCCCGATCCTCTCGGGACACAACTGATTGGTCAACCTGTTGCTGCTCTGACCTCATCGGAGTGCCACCCGAGCTGACCGCTCTGGGGCCGCTAGTCGACCGGAGGTCGCGCCTCACGAGATCGGCTCTGGTGTGAAAGTGTTACGCCAGGGTGGTCGAGGGTGGCTTCACCGGCAACCCGCCGAACGCTTCAGCCACCAGTCGGCTCCGGGAGCGCACACTGTCAAGGAGCGCGTAGCACCGCCCCCCGCCCCTGCTGTTGGCCACGATGTCGAAACCTGCCGACGCGATCGTCAGCGCGAGCCCGCGGCCGTCGCACCCATTGGCGCGGGGACCGGCACCACGCGGTCCCTCCCCCCGGCCTTGGCTTCATACATGGCCAAGTCGGCGACGCGGATGACATCGTCCAGCGTGGCGCCGTGCATCGGGAACACCGCCACGCCGATTGAGGCCGTGACCCTCATGCCGTTCAAGACCGGCTTCCTGGCGCCGAGCGTCGCTCGTATCTTCTCAGCGACGCGCAGGGCACCCCCCGAACCACTGTCATGCAGCATGACCAGGAACTCCTCGCCGCCAAATCGCACCACGTCGTCACCCGTTCGCACCACAGATCGGAGCGCGAGTGCAACCTCTCGGAGCACTCGGTCACCGGCTGCGTGTCCACCCGTGTCGTTGATCTGCTTGAAATGATCGAGGTCGAGGAGCAGGACACCCATGTTGGAGCCACTTCGCAGGCAGCGAGCCGTTTCCTGAGGTGCCGTCTCGTCCAACCATCGCGTATTCCGCAGGCCGGTGAGCGCGTCAGTATGCACTCGCGCCTCCAGCTCTCGGTAGAGTTGCGCGTTGTTCCACGCCGCGGCGGTGACGTGCGCGAAGAGTGCGCAGTGCTCGAGGTCCCGATCAGTGAAACTGTCGATGCCGTTCCGCCAGACGTCGAGAACGCCGATGCGATGGTCACCCGAAATCAGCGGGATCACCAACAACGACTCGGATGACTGATCATCCCCGGTGCCGGGGATGGTGCTGGCGGCCGGGTGCGTGGTCGTGTCGCCACAGTTGTAGGGCACGCCTCGCGCCAACGCCCACCCGGTGATGCCTCCGCTCATTGGAAAGTGCAGATCTCGCAGTTTCACGACCTCCGATCCGGCGAGCACGCGGGGGATCAGACAATCGCGTTCCCAGTCGGCTTCAAAGATTGCCAGGCCGGTCATCGGCAGCGCGCGCTGGAGGAGATCCCCGAGGACGCCGAGGATACGCTCGGGATCATGTTCTGCTTGGAGGACGCGTGCCGCCTCCCCCAACGTCTGGGCGAAGTCGTCGGAGGCGGCCTCGGCCCCCGTGCTTGATGCAAGGCTCACCACCTTTGTTGGAGCCACAATCGAGCGGCCACGAGTAGCCAAGATGCGAGGCTGGTGCTGGCGGAACCAGGAGGGGCCGACCAACGCATCGCCGGCGATCGCCAGATCGCCGGCGAAGACCAGCGGAGGGCTGAGATATGCGCCGCTACCGTGTTGCAGCCCGGATTTGATAAGCGCGTTCGCAATGTTGGCGTCGTCGACGCCGCGTGCGACCAGGCACACGTCGAGACGTGCGCCGAACGAGTTGAGGCCAGCCAGTTCTGCGTTGGCGACCGCGCTACTGATGACCTGCGCCACAACCGGAGCCTCCAAAAGCAGGAAGTCCGGTCGCAAGGCGGCAATACGATCGTGGCACTCGGTCGCCCACCCGCTTGCTTCGAAGGCGATCATGAAGCCTGCTGCGCGAAGTTCGGCGACCCTATCGTCGATGGAGGGGTCAGCGCCACAAGCAGCGGCGCTTGAGATGACCCATGCAATATCCGATGGCTTGGCACCGTGCTCGGCGGCAAGCTCGGCCGGATCAATCCCAGCCGCGTGCAACGAATCACCGAACATCGGCACGAGGAGCACCGCTGGCCTGGTGTGTTGCACCGCCTCAAGCGCGCTGCGCATTACCGACAGGCGATCAGCCCGCGCGCTCCGCCGCGGGATCGCCTCGTACGCGACGATTGCTCGGTCGGGGATGTTGTAGACCGGCAACAATGCAACCGCCCCCGGAGCCGTCCACGAGTAGGCTGTAGCCGAAACCTCCCGGCGGGAAACGCCGTTCATACCGAGAGCATCGGCGACTGGACTGACGGGGTGGTGGTCTTAAGACTACGGTGGTGTCACATGCGAGGCTCAAAGCTCCGAAACCAAGTGAAGCGAGATAGGAGCCTGACGCTGTGTTACCCGCAGGCGTATTAGATCGGGGGGTCAGGAACTCCACTCCCTCTGGACCCTTGTCTACGATCAGCCCGGCCGCGGCCGCGGCAGCCGAAGGGTTCAGTTCTGGTGCGTTAGTTGCACGCTGGGTTGCTCGAGAGCCATCGGCCTCGACGGCGCCCTCCCTTGTTGGGCGCGGCGGCCGACCTGGCCCAAGACGTTGTTCACGAACTGGATAGGCACCTTGTCGACGCCGATCCACGTCGTTGAAAACAGCGCGCGCTCGGGCAGGGGGTCTTCCTGCACCAGATTCTCCTTACCGCCGCGGTCCTTCTCGGTAAAGCCCACAGTAGCGGCTCCTCGATCGGCGGGTCAAACAGTCCGCGGGGCTCAGCGGAAGGCAGTCGGATCGCCGGAGAACTCGAAGCCCATCCGTGAACGCTCGTTCCGTAGCTGGTTCAGCCGACGCTGAGCACGGAAGAATTACCGTCCAGAATGGAGCCCCACGCTGCGGCGCGCCTTCGACGGCTTCATCAGGAAACGTGCGCGTGCCCGGTGTGCTCGATGATCTTGCTCATGGGTTGACCATTTGCTTTTGGAATAGATAGGCCACACCACTTGTCACCCAAGCGATGATCAGTCCGACTCCGACTCCCCTGAAGTATATGTGTCCTGAAACATATCCCACGAAAAGAAATATCACACTCAGGACGAACTCGAGTGCGATTAGCGACGTAAGCAGATGATGTTTCAAAAGCCTTCGTCGCCAATCTGGCAAGAAGAAGCTGTTTTTGTCCATGTTCTACCTTTCTATCATGATCTGGTACTGCCTAAAGTACCTCCGTTGAACGGACCCTGGGGTTATAGAGACTCGGGCTAATAACTCCCAGCCATCGCGACCTGAGGCGACTGATGAGAATGGGTGGCCTCGAGCTCAGCGGAGGGATCATCCCGATCTCTCTCCCCCGCGCACTTTGCCGACGAACTCAGGTGGTGGCGGACGTCCTGAAGCGTGCGGTCGGACGCGGCGATGTCGCGGGACGGAGGGTCCGCGACGACCGCGATTGACCTTCTGGCTCCCATGGAGGGTTGGCATACGTGCTGCCAGGTCGGTTCCTTTCCCACGACAGTCTCGTAGAAGGCGTTCGCGGAGCGAGGTTGCGCGGTTACAAGCTTTGGGTCGAAATACCGTCGGCGACCGCCTTCTGGAGCGCGGTCACTTCGGCGAGCATCCACGATTGATATGTGAACCCGGGGGTCGGCATTGTCTCGTACACACCGATGACCGGGACGCCAGCGCTGTGCGCCGACGTCATGAAGCTCTGAGTGAGCGTGTCAGTGACCTGCTGGTTGTAGACGAACACCTTGACCCTGTGCTGCGTGAAGAGGCTTGTCTGGAGTGACACGGACTCGGGGGCGGGGTCGACGCCGTTCATGATGTCCGCCTGAAACGCGTACGGCGTCAGGTTGTCAACCCCAGCCGCTTCAAGCATGTAGTCGGCCACGGGCTCCGTGGTTGCGACCGGGGTTCCCGGGTACTGCGCCTTGAAATTGGCGATCGCCTGCAACCAGGGACTCAGCGACGCGATGAACATCGCTGCGTTGGCTTTGAAGTACGCGGCATGCGCGGGCTGCAATGCCGCGTAGTCAGCCGCTAGGGCATTGGCAACCTTCGGCATCGTCGTCGGCGAATACCAGAGGTGCGGGTTCGGCGTGCTGTCCGGCAATCCCAAGAGGTGCTCAACATCGATGACCTTGCGCGCCTGATTCGGTGAGGCCGACTCTATCTTGGTCATGAAATCGTCGTAGCCGATACCGTTCTGGATGACCACCTGGGCGGAGCCGACCTCCTCCGCCACGTTCGGGCTTACCTCATAGGTGTGTGGGTCCGTGTTGGGATTGCTCTCCACCGAGGTGACCGAGACGTCGGCTCCGCCGATCTGCGCGGCCACGTTTCCGTATTCATTCTCTGCGGCCACGACCATGATGGGCCCGGCTGGCTCGGGGGCGTTCGTCGGAGCGCAGGCGGTCACATCAGGACCACGCCGATGCCCAGGAACGCCACCCGGGAGAGCTGCGAGGTAGACAAAGGAGGCAGAACCTTCATGAGACCGGAGTCTACATGAAACTCAGTATCGTCTAGGCGTGAGATCATATAACGGCTGCAGTCGCCACGCGGCTCTCGAGGGTCGGGTAAGCCGCTCATAGCCTTCGGGCGATCGACCGTGCGTTCCTGACCGTCCACGGACCGCTTTCTGACACCCATCGCTGGGCGCCACCTGACCCGTCAAGCGCAGACGCGGTGATACCGAGTCGGATTACACCAGCAACGTCCGGCGTGCAAGACCGAACAGCCGGGCTATCTGCATCGCCCCCACGTCCAGGGTGTGCCGAGCGCGATCGAGTTGAGGCTCCTGGCAATTGCGGCGGGCCTCCAATCAATATGCTAATCTCTAAAGTTACAGAGATTCGTGTGGTGGAGCGTGAATGGCCGGAGCGTTGCAGCGGTTCAAGGCAGACTTCTTCAAGGCGCTCGCCCACCCGACCAGGATCCGCCTGCTGGAGTTGCTCGTCGACGGGGAAAAGAATGTCAGTGAGTTGCAGCGCGGCCTCGGCCCCGATGCTGCGGCTGCCTCGCAGCAACTCGCGATTCTGCGCATGAAGAATCTCGTGGACACCCGGCGCAGCGGAACCAGCATCTACTACCGCCTCCGTGACCCCCAGGTCAAGGAGGTGCTCGACGCTGCCCGTCGAATCTTCGACGCCCACGTTGGGGACTTGCGAAGCGTCGTCGAGGAGGCCCGAGCCGACGATCGGCGCAGTGCCCGCGCGGCGGCGGCCAGTGGGCCCGGCCGACGCGAGCGCGAGCGTCTGCCTCGTTGACCCTGGCCGCTGAGTGCCGGCCTGTCGGGCTGATCGGCTGCCTGCGCGTTCAACCGTCGCGTTAGGCGGCGTCGGCACTCATGGCAGCCCAACGCTCCCGGCTGCCGGTGTGCAGTCGTGTGACAGCGCTACGGTTGCACGATGACCACGGTTGCGGTGCGGGTGCACCCTAAGGCGGCCACCGCGCGCCGCACCTGGGACGGGAAGACGCTGTCGCTATGGGTGCTCGAACCGCCCGCACGTGGCGCTGCCAACGCCGCCGTGGTCACTGCCGTCGCCCAATGGCTGCAGGTGCCGCGGCGCGAGGTGAGGGTGCGCTCCGGACGTTCAGGTCGAACCAAGCTGATCGAGGTTGCCGCAGAGATCACGCTTCCTGCCCCTGACGCCTCGTTCACCTAACGCAGCGGACGCGTCGCTCGGGACGCCGCCTCCTGCTGCAGGGCGGGATCCCATGAGGCACATCACCGCGGTTGGACCATCCGGCCGCCACGGCCACGAGGACGTACGCGTGCAGCGACCATCGCTCGAACTCCGACGCGCCGTTTCGCCCGGTGATCCGGTGCGCGGCTAGTCGCGTCGCGACAGCAGGCGGTACAACAGCCAGCAGAAGACGCCTGCAACGATTCCTTGAGCCCTAGAGTCGCCGGGTGCCGAGCGCCTTCGGCTCCCCCGTCGTGACCCGCTTGCCGCCCGCTCGATGCCGGCCCTGAGAAGCCGCCTTCGTCGGCTTGCCGACCAATGACGCTCCCTCGAGCATCGTAGCGACCTGCTCCAGCAGCGCCCGCACAAGCTCATTAGCGATTCGACGCGTCACCGCTTGTCCAACCAGGCCGTCTCGCCCGTGAAACATCATGGGCGAGAACATGCCGCCCACGCTGAGCCAACTCGAGCCCCCGCCCAGCGGCAGCACAGTCAGCTCCAGTTCGAGAATGGCGTGCGCCGTCGAGGCGTCGTCGAATTGCTCGAGCAGCAATCGCCATGTCCGCACGCGCGACGGGCCAAGATCCCTCGCGAACGCGCGCAGCGTGAATTCGCGAAATGGGTTGCCGTCGAGGCGGACCTCCCGCGCTCCCAAGGACCCTCTCCTCCCGAGCCACGGCCAGCCCTTCCGGTCCAGGAGTTCGCGGACCTCCTCCGGGCTCCGATCGACCGCAAGGCTGGCGTGGACCCCCGGGATCATTTCGCTATCCTCATAAGTCTGAAGCTATGATGATTCTAAGTCATCCTCCACCGAGGCCGGTATCCGTTTACCGAAATTGGCCGGACCACTGCTCAGGCCTCCAGGTGGCGCGCTATGACACCGAGGACCTCGAACGCCTCCTCGACGGATTCACGGTCGTTGAGTCGACTCGCGAGGAGCACATCACACCCGGCGGCGCCGGCCAGCCCTTCACCTGGATTGCGGCGAGGCGGCGGTCGAACGCGTCCACTTGACGTAACTACCTACTCCGGGTCCGAAGGTGCGTCCCAGGGCGCCGTTCGGCCATGGTGAAGACCCGCCGTGGTCGCGGCGTCGAAGGTTCGGCCGAATCTCCTGGGAGCCGCGACGCAGCCGTTTGCCCCAATGTCGATGACGTACCGCTGGGACGACTACGGGCGCCGCATCTCTCCACCTTGCTCCCTCCCACCACGGACGCAGTGCCTCCGGCGCAGGCCATCGGATCGCCGGTGGCCATGGCGGAATGGGCGCTCAACTGCACGGGGCGAACAGCGCCGGCTCCGCGCCCGCTGGTAGCCAGCGCGGCAGGAAGGACCCAGAATATCGACCCGAGCCAAGAGCCGACTATGCATCTGACTATGACGCGATCCCAGGACGCCCGCACCCGTTGAAGGTACTCGCGGTCTGTGTTCCCGGTGCCGGGCACATCAATCCGCTGCTACCGCTGATCGAGGCTTTCGGTCGCCAGGGAGACCGGATCGTGGTTGCCAGTGGCTCCGACATCGCCTCTTCCGTAGAGCGGGCGGGGGCCGAGCTCTGCCCCGCCTGACAGGCCGAGCAGGCCTGGTTCCAGGTGCTCCGCGCGCGCGTTCGCGGTTTCCCCGGCGACGGTCTCACACCCGAGCGGATCCATCACTACTTCGTGCCGCGCCTGTTCGCGGAGGTGGCAACCGCCGACATGATCGACGACGTGCTCGCCTGCGGTCGAACGCTGAAGCCCGATCTCGTTCTGTTCGAGACGTACGCGTTCGCCGGTCCGCTCGTCGCCGAGCTGCTCGGTGTGCCGGCGGTGCACCACGCCATCGGGGCGATGCTGGAACGTGAGGTCCTCGAGCTGGCCAACGACGCCGTCTCGCCGTTGTGGCGGTCGTTCGGCGTCAGTGCACCGGGCTTCGCGGGTGTGTATCGCGGGATCACACTCGCCATCTGTCCCCCAGCGCTGGACGTGCTCGACGTCCCCGAGGGCGAGCGGCTCCCGCTGCGTCCAGCACCGCTACCCCAACTGCCACCGGCCGTCACTGGGCGCCCGCTCGTATACCTCACGCTCGGCACTTCCTTCAACACGAACCTCGACATCTTCAGAGCCGTGATCAACGGGCTCGCCAATGAGCCGGTCGACGTCCTTGTGACCGTCGGCGCCGACCAGGATCCGGCTGCGCTGGGACCGCTGCCCGCGAACACGCGCGCTGAGCGGTTTGTTCCCCAGGCCACAGTGCTGCCGACGTGTGCCGCGGTGGTACATCACGCCGGCTCGGGGACAATGTTCGGGGCACTCGCGCACGGACTGCCGCAGGTCGTGATCCCCCAGGGCGCCGACAACTTCGTCAACGCATCGCTGCTCGAACGCGCCGGGATTGGATCTTCCCTGCGACCTGGCGCGGTGAGCCCCGAGAACGTCCGCGCGGCGGTGCGCCGGGTCTTGGATGAGCCGAGCCATCGCGTGGCTGCCCGACGAGCCGCAGCCGAGATCGCCGCGATGCCGAGCGCGGACGACGTTGCCGCCACACTCCGTCAGCGTTTCGGCGACGGCGGCGGTGGGTCGACAACGTCGGAACGGCAAACTGAACCATGACCGAAGCCGGGCCACCTGACGCTCCGCGTGACGTAGCTCGGACCACCCCCGTCCACGAGTTCGACGCACACTACGCGTCAACGCCGCCGTGGGACATCGGCCGACCCCAGCAAGCCTTCCAGCGGTTGGCCGACACCGGACAGCTGCGTGGCCGCGTCCTCGACGTCGGGTGCGGCACCGGGGAGCACGCGCTCATGGCCGCCGGTCTCGGCTTGGAGACGACCGGGGTCGACGCCGCGCCGATCGCGATCTCCATCGCAATTCGAAAAGCGGAGGAGCGTGGCCTGACCGTTGCCTTCCTGGTGGCCAACGCGCTCGAGCTGCCAGCCCTCGGCATCGCATTCGAGACCGTGCTCGACTGCGGCCTTTTCCACATCTTCAACGACGACGATCGCCCACGCTACGTCGACAGCCTGCGAGCGGCGATTCGTCCGGGCGGCCGCTACCACATGCTCTGCTTCAGCGATCGCCAGCCAGGCGACTGGGGACCGCGACGGGTCCACACCGAGGAGATCGACGCCGCGTTCTCTGACGGATGGCTCATCGACTCGATCGAGGCCGACACCCTCGAGGTGACCATCAGTGACACGGGCGTGGTTGCCTGGCTGGCCGCGATCACCCGAGTCTGAGCGCCGCCTTGCGAATCCGACCCGGGCTGTGTGCCGCTTCAGGTGTTCCATCCGCCGGTTCAGACCGAGCGAAACTGCATGCCCACCAACACCGGAGGCTGGTGCAACGCTGCGGATGAGATCCTGAGTCGCGCGAACCTGGAAGCTGATTTCGGGAGCGGCGCAGCGACTGCGCCACAATCGCCCGATGTCCGGGACACCCGAACGCCACGCGAGGCGTGGTGGGATGCTGGGGACACCCTATTCCGGCACCCGAGTGGGCTTCTCCCTCCGCACCACCCGATATGACTTGCCGAAGCGCGGCGGCAGCCTTGCGGGACTCGTGCCGTCAGGCCGCCGGCGGTTGCACCGGCCCGTTGGGTCGACGTTGGGTTCGGACTGTCGACGAGGCCTCCCATTTGTGCCCCACACTGCTAGAGAGGGCGACCGATATCCCTTATCTGATAAGGGAATGCGGAGCGAGAGGGATTCGAACCCTCGATACCAGTTACCCGGTATACCGCATTTCCAGACCGTCTGAGGAGGGTGCAAGGCGGGGCATGCGGGGGCATTTCGTATTCGAAATCGATGTGGAAAGGGCACCGTAGGGCAGGCGCAGGCACCCACGTTGGGACTCCGTTGGGTCTGAGATTGGGTGCTTTCCGGCGTCCCTGAAACGCAGGCGGACGCCTCTTCTGTGCGATATCCCCTCCCCGCCGAACCGTCTGATCACAGCAAGCTCGGGTCTAAGTAGAGCTGACCTCCCGATGGTCGGTAACAGCCGGCCATGGGCCATCGGAGACCTCCTGTCGGTGCGGCGGATCGGACCCAAACCGGGCGCAGTTGGCGCTGGCGACCCGCCCGGCGATGTCGAGGGCACAGCGCAACGCCTCAGGACCGAGCGCCATGAGCCCGCCGGGATGCAGCGCATCCGCCTCCGCGAGCCAAGCAAGCAAGCCAGCTGAGAAGGCGTCGCCTGCGCCGACTGTGTCAACAACGGGGCCGGAAGGTTTCGGTCCGACAACGCACGAGCCATCGGGTCGGAAGGCCAGAGCCTCTCGAGGTCCGCGTGTAAGCACGACAATCTCCGGACCGTTCCGGACCCACGAGCGCGCGACCGCAATCGCATCATCCTCTGGATACATCAACGCGAGGTCACCCTCGCTCACCTTAACGAGATGCGACTGTCCGACGAGCGAACGGGCTCGGTCAGTAAACGCCGAGGTGTCGGCGATGCGCGAGGGGCGGACGTTCGGATCGTAGGAGACCAAGACGCTACCTCGAGCGCGCACCTCCCGGATCCATGACGCGAGAGCCTCCGCGCCAGGCGCAGCGGCCACGGCGAGAGACCCCGTGTGAACGGCTTTGACAGAGAGTCGATCGGCAGGCGGCAGTTCCTCGCGCCGCCACTGCCAGTCGGCCGTGTCCCGTCCATAGAAGTCGTAACTGGCGATCCCCTCAGCATTGAGCGCAACGATCGCCAAGGTTGGAGCCTCGCTCGCCGATACCGAGAAACCAAGATCCACGCCGTTCTTGGTTAGGTATGAGTTAAGCCAGCGTCCTAGGCTCGACAATGACAACCGCCCGGCAAATCCCACCGCGACTCCGAGGCGAGCCAGTCCCACGGCCACGTTCGCCGGGCTACCGCCCGGTCGGACCCTCAGAACGAGCGCGTCGTTCGACGTCGACGCGCTCGTTCCTGTCGCGCTGCGTCGTAAATCGGTAGGATCGCGGGAAGCGAGGGATGAGGAATCGGAGTCCTCGCCATCGAGCACCGCATCGGCGATCAACTCACCGACAACTAGCAGCGCGACTCGCTCGCTCATTGCCGCTGGAACCGCCGTACATCAGGGTCGTGTGCGCAACCGCTCATCCCGTGGAAGATGCTGCTCGCTCCATTCGCTCAAGCACCTGTGTGAGGATGGCTTCGGAGTGGGCGGCAGACACCGTGAAGTCGGTGTGGAAGTACACACCGTCCGCAATGCATCGGCTGAAATACCGCTTGCTCAGTGCGCTGTCCAACGCTCGCATCTGCGTGTACGTTGTCACCGGGTCGCGCGTCCCGATGTATACCGCGAACATGCATCCGACCCACTGCACACGCGCAGGCACGGGCGATCTGTCGAAGACTCCCTGAAGCTCGCGAAAGAACCACTCAGTTCGAGTCAGAAGGTTCGGATAGAATGTTGGCTCCGAAAGCAGGCCTAGGGTGGCCCGCGCAGCGGCTAGCCCCAGGATGTTGCCGGCGAACGTGCCGCCCTGGATCGCTCCCTTCGGTGGCGGCTCCATCAGAGTCGCCATAATGTCTCGTCTCCCGCACAGGGCCGAAAGCGGGACGCCGCTGCTCAGGCACTTGGACAGCAATGTGATGTCAGGGGTCACGCCGTACAACACCTGAGCACCCCCGAGGCCGGTCTTGAACCCCGTGAGTATCTCGTCGAAGATCAGAATCGCACCGTTGCTGTGGGTCATATCGAGCGCAGCCGCGAGATACGCTGACGACGTGGTGATACAGCCGTTGTTGAAGTCAATCGGCACCATGATCACCCCCGCCACACGTCCGCGGTGACCAGCGAATGCGGCCTCCAACGCCGGAAGGTCGTTCCACGGGACGGGTATCACCGTGTCACCCACGGAAGGGGGGATCCCTCCTGAGGACAGAATGACACGCGACGGCCGGCCGCCGGGGTTGTCCGTGTCGGTATTCGCCGCGAGTGAGTTGACCATGGCGTAGTCACTTCCTCCATGGAAATGACCGTCCATCTTGATGATCACATCCCGTTTGGTGTGTGCCCGCGCGAGGCGCATCGCAGACATCACTGCCTCGCTGCCGCTGGCTGTGAATCTCACGGCCTCTGCCGATGGGATGATATCGACGATGTTCGCCGCAACCGTCTCGCCCAAGCCGGTCTCGTAGCCGATGACCACCCCATCCTCAAGAGCGTCGCGCACAGCCTCCATCACGGTCCGGTGCCCGTGACCGACCACGGTGCTTCCGTGCGCCATGAACATGTCAAGGTAGCTCGTGCCATCCGCCGTCTCGATGGTGGCTCCCTTCGCGCGCCGCACCGTGAGATGCCCGCCGGTAAAGGGGTTGATGCGAAACTGCGACGAGATTCCTCCGAGTAGGGCGCTCTCGACGCCCACTCGGTTCTTAGCAAGCAACTCGCTCATGCCAACCTCCTCACTGGTTAGCCTCTGCCGACCGCTGTCAGCTCAGGTGGATCCGGCGACACGAAGCTCGCGTCAAACGCCCTGTCGTCACTCACAGCCCGGCGCGCCGCCAGGAGCTCGACCTCCATGAATCGGTAGGCATGCCGGGCCAGATCAGCCCCATCGCTCCAGAGGTCACGCCACACCGCAAGGGACGAGCAGAACTCCGGTGAGATGACAGCAGATGAGAAACTCTCGAAGGCGATCGGCCCGTCGTATCCCACTCTCACGAGCGCACGGAAGAGCTCGCTGAACCGAATGGTGCCCGACCCAAGATAGCCGCGGTGGCTTTCGCCAACATGGACGTAACCGAGTCGATGGCCACACTGCAGGACTGGCCGCTCGAGATCCCCCTCCTCGATATTCATGTGATACACATCAAGGTGCACCACAACGTTTGAAGCCCGTGTGGCCGTGATGAGTTCAAGAGCCTGCTCAGCGGTGTTGATGAGATTGCTCTCGTACCGGTTGACCGGCTCCAAGCCAAGGGTGATGTCCATCTCTTGAGCCACCTCCGCCACACGATGGAGCGCCTCGGCCGCTTGAGCCCGGTTAGCCGGGGTGCTCGGAGAGAGGTACTTGGCCATAGCGCTGTAGATCACACCCCCGAGGTAAGGGGAACCCAACTCGCCAGCAACCTGAACCGCGCGAGTGAGTAATGCCTCGCCGCGGGCGGCGATTTCAGGATCGACGCTCGAAACGTCGGTATCGAACCCGAGGCCGAGTGAGCAGGTCACTGCAAGTCCGTGCCTCGCTAGGGCTGCACGCGTCATCACAACATCGATCGTCGCCGGATCCATCAACGGAAGTTCGATGAAGTCGTAGCCGGCCCCCTTGGTCATCTCGAGAGCCATTTCACACTCGCGCTCGCTCCACCCCGGGACCCAGACCAAGGCGTGAACACCAAGACGGTTAGCCATTTTTTTCTGCGGCCTCCTCGATAACTTCGAACGTCAGCGCTGGCCTATTGCCGTACCTCGTCCGGCAGCTCATACCACAAGACACGGGTGCCCACCCGGCTTCTCAACTTCCATCTCAAGGACTTCGGGGAGGCCACCATTCCCGCCTCGATCTGGTCGACTCGTTGCTGCGCGGAACGCAGCTTCTCGTCCGCCAGCAGGTGTGCGACATCGGTCCGCACCCTAGTCAGACTCTTCATCACGGTCGTGTAGAGGCCCCAATCTTTGGACGTGGCTTCGGTCAGATGAGCGAGATCGATGGCCTCGGGGTCCGATGCACTACCGACCGAATGATCCAACAGAATGGCAAGGACGTCCTTCATATCCTTCAGGTTCATCTCAACAATCTGCAGCTTCGTCAGGAGCAGATCGGCTGGGGGGATCACGCGGCGTCCCGGCAACAGACTTCGGCTCAGGTCAATGTTGTGGCACATCGAGAACGCCCCGAGAAAGACATCGATCTGCCAACCGCCAGACTCGTGATAGAAAAGCAGCCGGGTCTCACCGTGCAGCGCGTTGAACCGCTGGTCGCCGCTGTAACCGCATTCCGACAACAGCGTTCGCGTTGCCGGCCCGGAGGTCCTGTCGGTCACGAAGTCGATATCAGGGTAGTTTCGGCACAGTTCCGGCAGCTGAGCGCTCGGGCACGACTCGTACACCGCCAGCCCACCAAGCAGTCGCAGGTGAAACGCCCGCTGTTCCGCCAGTTCAATGAGACGATCCGCCTCGCTCACCAGCTCGTCGACAGGCAGGACCGGAACGGTAACCGCGTTTGAAGTCAGGTTAGGCTGCGATGAGGACATGGTTCACTAGCCCCTTCTTCTCATCCAGTTCCAGGAGCACACCTCGAAGCACGCCCTCGCCATACTCACTACCGGGGTTGATGCATCGAGTCCTCCCGATACGCACCACGGCGCGGGACTCGTGGATATGTCCATGCAGCGCCACACTTGGCTGATACCGCTCAATGGCGTCGCGGACGGCGGTGGACCCCACCGGCCCGGTGACAACCATCCCTCCGGATACGCGCGGCTTGAGGCTGCTGTCCAAGAGCGGTGCAATGTCCAGGCCGCTGCCGTAAGGAGGTACGTGCAAGCAGAATACGGCGGTGCTTTTGTCCCTCACCCGATCCGCCATGGCACTAATCCTCGCCAGGAGCGCCTCCTCGGGCTCCTCCCGCGGCGTGCGCCAAGGCGTGGGATTCGAATAACCGGTAGTGATCATCTCCATGACCCCGCGCAGCGTGATCACCTCGCCTTCAGGCAGGCGCACCACGTCCGAGTTGCGGAGGACTTCGTCGATGCCAAAGTCATCATCGTTGCCTGGCGTGACGTAGCACTCCACATCTCGGCCTCTGAGCCGCTCTTCAGCCAGCGCCACCCATTGTTTCGCGACGCCTGCCATTGCCACGACGAAGACCTCAGCGGCTAACGCAGGATCCGCCTGGATCCGCACTAACCGCTCAGGATCAGTGCGGAAGGAGTACGCAGCTGCAGCGCGGATCTCACGCTCCGCCTCTGCGGCTCCTTCCGAGTCAGTCACGACGTCGCGGTCGAGCCAGTGATAACGGAACCTGCCACCACCCTCATCCACGAGCGGGATCAGCAGCTTGCCGGTGATGTCTCCTCCAATCACGAGCACCGAAGCCTCGTACACCTTCGCCGCGTTCAGAAACTTTCTGAAGCAGACGTCGGATCCGTGAATGTCAGTTGTGAAGAAGAGCCGAAACCTGCTCATGATCAAGAGTCTGTCCAGATCTCATTCGGGTGGAAGTACCCTGTTCGCAATCGATAGGTCCAGGCCCCGCCGGCGGTTCAGCACCCGCGAGATCCAATAGATCGGCAGGGCGACGAGGAACATAGATGCACTGGCCGCCAGGGACGCGGGCGCGATGGTCCCACCCAGCGCCGGTGTGATCCAACCAAATACTGCGACCATCGAGCAGATCACGAGGTTGAGCGCCCCACCCCAAGTGATTAACGGCACGCCCCAGATCCTGTGAGTCACGATTCCTGGCGCTGTTGCAAAGATGTCGGGACGGCGCCACGGAAGGATGATGGCTCCTACCGAGACAATCGCGATCGCGGTCTCCGCCATAGCGGTGAGATTGATGATGTACGACCAAAAAGCGGTGTATAGGGTCAAGAGCAGAAACATGTAGGCGAGAACACCGGCCACGAGGGTCGCATTGGTCGGCGAGTGCGTGCGATCACCGACCTTGGCCATCCAATCGGGCAGGATTCTGTCGAAAGACCAGGCAAACATGTTCCGCGTGACCACCATCATCAGAGCGGGCAGAATCCACAGCATGCAGCAGCAGAATCCGAGCGCAACGATGACCTGCAGAGCTTTGTTTGTCGTCAGGAAGAGCGATAGGCCGGACAGGAATCCACCGGTTGGTACTGGGTACTTCGATGGGTCGGCGTTGAAGAGATACGCAGCATCCTGGATGAAGGTGCTCCCCATGGCATGCACCACGAGAAGCGCACCGCCTACGAAGCCAATGATCCCAAGAAGCCAGGCAAGTCCCACCGACTGTATCGCCGCGCGACGAACTCGCTTGATCTCGCCGGCGAAGTAGCCGATCTGCTGGAACCCGAAGAAGCTCTGTGCGGCGAAGATGACCATCAGCCACTGGTTACGGCCAACCGTGCTTGCCACCACCTGGAAACCGCTGTGCCCTGCGGTTGAGATGATGCCCTGGTACGTGTTGGGGCCAAGCGCAGCGTTGAGGTTCGCCGCGAACTGCGTGGTATCGACCGTCATCATCAGAATGAACCACACCACGAGGCCAATCATGTTCAGGAGGAATACGGTCAGCAGGAACTTCTTCACGGACTGCAAGCCGCGAAGGAATACCCAGACGAGCACGGCGATCATCGGAACACCCAGCACGGCAGCGCCGGTCAGGCTGGAGCACCAATTCGCTAGTCCTGTAAGGCCAAGCGGCCAGAGGAGAGCCGGAATGAACCACGAGCATAGAAACCAGATATTGATGGCGATGAAGGCGATATTCTCGAGTGTGAAGAAGAAGTTGACCGCGAAACCGAGCCACCCCCAGAGCGTGCGCGACGTCCAAACATAGTCCCCGCCAGAGCGCGGCATCGTGGCGGACAGCGCTGCGTATACGTAGCCCAAAACCAGCGCGAAGACGCCACCAATGACGAAGGCAATTGCGACGCTCGCGCCAGGAAACACGTAAGGCGCGAAGGCGAACGTCTCAGTCAAGCCCAGCATGACATTGAGGAGCGCGAAGCCGACGACGAAGCTGTCAAACCATGACATTTCGCGGACAAGACCGGTGGCGTTCCGGATGAAGTAACCCGAGCCGCTCTCGGCCACCCTTGTCGTACCCGCGGTGATGGGAACCTCCATCTCTAGATCCTCCTCAATTTGCTTGGCGGGTTAGCTCGAGTCCACCGAACCGGTCAGGGTCGCTGTGTCGTGGAAACCTCGCGCGTCGTGGCCAAGGGCGGCGCCGAGGGCATGCCTCCTACCCATCGAAGACGCCTGCGTCGACGGCCGTGGTCAGCGCAACCCGCCCCCACGTGTTGGGCGTGCTCTCACGCGGCCTCGCGCGCCAACCCTCGGTCCGCACAGCAAACTCGTTCACGCGGTCCATCTTCATGCGCCCGTTCGATAACAGAAGAGGCCTTTGTCACCGATTTCGATGGACGTTCGGCCCTGGGCAACTGCCCGAACTCGGACGGCGCTTTCTGAGCCAGGGCGGGGAATGCGAGGCAGTCCGGGATCACGCCCCTCTCCGATGACCAGCACCGTGGTGGGGGGATTCGCTAGCTCGGCCGCGTAGTCCGAGCTGTGACCCAGACGCGGTCCTCTGGCAAGGACGAGACCGATTCGCTCCCCCGGGCTAAACTCGCGGGGGGAATCCCCTTATCCCTGGTGCGACCGCGTCGCTCCGCTGTACTCACATCGAGGGAGACTCCCTTGCCCTACGTAGGGCATACGGAGCGAGAGGGATTCGAACCCTCGTGGCGGGTTACCCCACCAACCGTATTTCCAGGTCTCGGGACCGGGGTGCAAGGAGAGGCAACTGCGGGCACCGCCTATTCAGATTCCCTTCACTAAGGGCATGGTGAGGCACGATCGGGCACCTGCGTTGGGTCTCCGTTGGGTCTGCGAGGAGGTCCCGTCGATGGGGTGGTGCTCCTCAGACGAGCACCAGCCGGAGCGTCGTTGATCATCCCGCTGATGCTTCTCCCCCGCCTCCAGACGTCCGCCCAGCGGTAATCGGAGGTTGAGGAGCCGCCGGAGGGGCGTCGACGCTTACCACGAGCAGCGGCTGGCTTACACTGATTCCCGTGACGCTCTCGCCAGCCAGGGGGCGCGTTGTCATGGTCTTCACGGGTGGAACCATAGCGATGCGCATCGACCCAAGCGTCGGTGGCGCCGTGCCCGCGCTCGATGCGAAGGGCATCTTAGAACGCACGCGCGGACTCGACGAGATCGCCAACGTCGAAATCGTCGACTGGGGTCGGGTGCCAGCTACGCACATCACCTTCGCTCAGATCATCGAACTCGCAGGGATCCTGGAGCAGTCACTCGGCCGCCCCGACATAGACGGCGCCGTACTGGTCCAGGGGACGGACAACATTGAAGAGACGAGCTACGCGCTTGACCTCCTCATCGAATCCACCAAACCAGTGGTCGTCGTGGGAGCCATGCGCAACGCTGATGAGGATGGGTACGACGGGCCGGTGAATATTCGCGACGCCGTTCGCTGCGCCGTCTCACCACAGCTCGTCGGGCAGGGGGTGCTCGTAGTGATGGCTGGGGAAGTGCACGCCGCGGACGACGTCGCTAAGACAAGCCCCTCTGCATACGCCGCCTTTCAGAGTCCGAACTTCGGACCCTTGGGGCGGGTCGACAATGGGACATTGACCGTGCGGCGCAACCGTTCAGTCCAGCGCCGAATCAAGACCACGCGAGCTGTCGAACCGATACCGTTAATCCGAACTTACGTCGGCGTCGATGGGACGCTTGTCCGCCTGACGCAAGCCAATGGTGCGCGAGGGTTCGTCATCGAGGGAGCCGGCACAGGCAACACGCCACCAGATCTGCTCGCGGCGTGTGCAGACGCAATAGCCGAGGGTATTCCAGTGGTCATGACTTCACGCTGCCTCTCGGGGCGCGCGAGGCCTGCATATGCCTTCACTGGGGGTAGCGTCACATGGCGGAATGCGGGAGCCATCTTCGCGGACTATCTGAGCGGTCTCAAAGCTCGGATTGCGCTCAGCCTCGGTCTCGGCGCTGGCATGGACCTAGAAGCGCTCGCGGAGTTCTTCCGTGGGTGACGCGGCTTCAGCCCATTGATAGCCTCCACTGGACTCGGTCCCTGCAGACCATCGGTGCCTTCCATCGCACGTCGAGTGCTGGAGCTGGGCAACAACCTATCGCCGCTTACGGCAGCAGGCCCCACACAGTCAGGATACGCGCTGGAGAAACGTCTCGATGACCTTGACGGTCTCGTCGGGCTGCTGAAAGAGGTGGGTGTGTCCGGCACCCCGGAGCACCACCAACTCTGCGTTGGGGATCAACTCGGCGATCTTCCGGGAACCAGCACCACGAGGACCGGGATCGATCGGTGTCATCTGGTCGAGGTCGCCGGTGACAACTAGTGTGGGCACCGTAATTCGATGGAGATCGGCGACGTAGTCGATCTGCTGCATTGCCCTGCACGCCGCGATGAAGACAGCCGGCGTGCACGCCTCGGACGTCACCCGTCGTATGGTCGGCACGACTTCTGCGCCCGCGGGGCTATCGAGGTACTCACGGGTGAAGCCCTGTTGCGCGAGCAGCATGGCAATAGTGTCGTCCTCGAAGCCGATCTTCTCGAGGATGCGGATCCAGACTTCGAAAGTCATCCAACCAACTGCGTCGAGCCTGGCGGCACCACAGCTGAGTATCAGGCTATTCAAACGGTCGCCGTGGTCGATCGCAAACTGCTGTGCCACCATCGACCCCATCGACGTGCCGTGCAGATGAACCCTGTCGAATCCGAGGTGGTCGAGTAGCGCAGCAACGTCATCACTCCACGTCTTCATGGAATAGCCGGAAGCTGGCCGATCCGACTGTCCGTATCCGCGGAGATCTATCTCGAGGATCTGATAGCGCGGCGACAGGCGCGGCGTGATGGTCTCGAAGTTCTGGTGACCGAACGCCGCGCCGTGGATGTGCGCAACGACGTTGCCCGTCCCCACCAGTTCATACCACAGATTGACGCCGCGAACAGCCGCTATGGTCATCCATGCCTCCGCCCCGACGCGCCCGGACTGAAACGACAATCGGCTCGCCCCGCCGTCGCGGCTCACTTTTAGTAGAATGCGATTCCAAGATTTTACCTCCTAGGGGATGCGCCATCGCAAGCCAGATCGATCTCAGGTCTGAAGTCGTCACCCGCCCTACGCCGGCGATGTGGAGGGCCATGGAGGCGGCTGAGATCGGGTGGGCCCAGAAGGGCCAGGATCCGCACGTCAACCGCCTAGAACGCACGGCGGCAGAACTCACCGGCAAAGAAGCCAGCCTCTTTGTCTTCACGGCCAGCCTGGCCAACCTGCTTGCGCTGCTGGTCGGAACGAATCGCGGCGACCAAGTGATCCTGGACGCCGACATGCACCTCGTGTGGATCGAAGGTTGGAACCTCGCCTCGATCTGCTCGCTCTTTCCCCGCCTCGTCGAGACCGACCGGGGGGCAATGCCGCTGGATCGCGTCGAGGAGTTGCTGAACTGGTGGCGCGGTCCGGCCGCGTCCCATCCATCGCTCATCGGCATCGAGAACCCGCACAACGACCATGGCGGCACCGTCACCTCTCCAGACCATATACAAGCTCTGGCGGAGTTGGCGCACGCCAACGCGTGCAGGGTCCACATGGACGGGGCGCGTCTGCACAACGCCTCGGTTGCATCCGGGCGTCCGCTCATCGACTTCACGCGTCACGTCGACACGGTGGCCATCAGTGTCAGCAAGGGACTTGGTTGTCCCGTCGGCGCCCTTCTCTGTGGGAGCGCGGCCGACATTGAGGCAGCTCGCACCAAGGGATTGCGATGGCTCGGTTCTTCAGGGATGCACCGAGGTGGGATCTTCGCGGCCGCAGCCCTGTATGCGTTCGAGAACATGGTTGATCGGCTGGCCGAGGATCACTATCGGGCGAAGATGATCGCTGATGGGCTGCGCGGCCTCCCCGGGTTGACCGTGAACGCGCCGGAGACGAACCTCGTCAAGGTTTCGACCGCGTCGTCGGGACGTCTCGCCGCTGACTATGTACGCGCGGCGGAAGAGCGCGGTTTACTCGTCGCGCTCCGAGAGCCGCAGGTCTTCAAGTTGATGACCTATCACGAGGTGACGGACGATAACGTGCGAGACGCCCTGGCGATTCTCGAGGAGGTGGCACACGACCTGGCGCAACCGTCGCCGCAACACTCGGAGGTGAGATAGGGCAGTGCATTCGATCGGCATCGACGTCGGCGGCACGTTTACGGATTTCGTGGCTATCGACGACACCGGAGTCGTCTCCGTCTTCAAACATCTGACCACCCCGGCGGATCCTTCCATAGGGGTGCTCGAAGGACTCCAGGCGTTCGCGGAGCGGAGCGGGCTCGAACTGCCCTCCATCGCACGGATCATCCACGGCACGACCCTTGTCGCCAACAGCATCATCGAGCGACGTGGGTCCATGACAGCTCTGGTGACGACCACTGGGTTCGCCGATGTACTCGAGATTGGCAGGGAGGCTCGGTACGACCTTTATGATCTGGCTCTAGAACGGCCCGAGCCCCTGATACCCCGACCGCTCCGTTTCGAAATCACCGAGCGAACGCTCGCCGACGGGTCTGAGCTTGAGGCTCTTGATGAGAACGCGGCACACGATCTGGTGGCGCGGCTTGGCGCGGCGGGCATCGAAAGCGTCGCCATATGCTTCCTCCACTCCTATGCGAATCCGACTCACGAACGACAGCTCGCGCGCATCTTCGCTGACGACGGCAGCAGGATCGATGTCACGCTTTCGTCGGATATCGCCCCGGAGTGGCGGGAGTACGAGCGGTCGTGCACCGCTGCCGCCAATGCGTACGTCCGCCCGTTGGTTCGCCGGTACATGGCTCACCTCGAAACCGGCTTCGATGCAATGGGTGCTGGTCAGCGGCTGTTCGTCATGCTCTCCCAGGGCGGCGTCACGTCAGCTGCGCTCGCCACCGAACTTGCTGTTCAGTTGATCGAATCCGGACCAGCGGGCGGCGTCATGGCCGCTGCCTTCCTCGGCGGACGTCGCGGGCTCCGGGATCTGATCTCATTCGACATGGGTGGAACCACCGCGAAGGTCAGTTTGATCCAGGGCGGCGCCCCCCTCCACGTTCCGGAGATGGAAGTGGCACGCGTCGCCCGCCTCAAGCGCGGCAGCGGTTTGCCGCTGAAGCTGCCCACCATCGAGATCACCGAGATCGGAACGGGGGGCGGCTCGATCGGGCACCCCGATTCACTCGGCCTCCTCAAGGTCGGGCCGCAGAGCGCTGGCGCCGATCCCGGCCCTGCCTGCTATGGCAAGGGAGTCGAGGCAACGGTGACCGACGCCGATCTTCACCTTGGTTACCTGAATCCTGCGTACTTCCTCGGTGGCGCGATGCCGTTGTTTCCGGAGCGCGCTGATGCCGCTCTTGCCCAGCTCGGCGCGAGCCTCGGGATCGACACCGAGCAGTGCGCGCGCGGTATTTTTGACATTGTCAATCACCAGATGGCCCTGGCGATCCGCACCAATGTGGTAGAGCGCGGACACGACCCACGGGCGTTCACGCTCGTAGCGTTCGGCGGCGCCGGCCCAGTGCATGCCTACGAAGTCGCCCGAATCCTCGGCATTAGGCGGCTGCTGTGCCCGCCGGCTGCCGGCGTTGCGTCGGCTCTGGGGTTCCTGGTTTCCCCCTTCTCCGTCGATCTCTCTCGCACCCTCGTGGGCCGAGTGGGGAACCTCCATTGGGACCAGGTGCAGAGCCGGTTCGCGGACATGGAAGCTCAGGCGACCGAACTGTTGCATCGCGCCGGGGCGGACCCAGCGACGATGACCATCCAGCGCCGCGTTGATATGCGCTACGCGGGCCAGGGATATGAGGTTCCGGTCGCATTACCGGATGGAGCGCTCGTGGCGACTATTGAGCCTCAGCTCCGCGCCGCATTCGACCTCGCCTACGAAAGACGCTATGGCGGCCATCTGGACGACTCACCTATTGAGACGCTGCACTGGCGACTGACCGCGACGATCGAACGAGATGCGTTCGACATCTCGTTCCCGCTGGAGTCGTCGGAGGAAGCGGCACGCGGGCGGCGTCAAGTCTACTTCCCGGAAATTGAGGACTATGCCCAGACCATCGCCTACGATCGCTATCGGCTTGCGCCCGGGACCCGAGGCGACGGGCCAGCGCTCATCGAGGAACGTGAGTCCACGATCGTCATCGGGCCGGGGGCGACGTGGGAAGTTGATGACCTTGCCAACGTGATCATCTCGTTGCCCGGGAGAAAGACCCACGAGGAGGAACAGTCATTGTGACGACACTGAGCCCAGCATCCTCCGCGCCACGCAATGCGTCCAAAGACTTCCTCGTCTACGTCAACGGCGAGATGGTGCCCAGCCAGCAGGCGGTGATCTCCGTATTTGACAGCGGACTGAACTTCGCCGACGGCGTATTTGAAGGCATCCGGGTCTACGCGGGCCGCGTGCTTCATCTCGAGCACCATGTCAAGCGGTTGTTTGAATCAGCGAATGCCTTCGACATCTCGATCGGCATGACTCCGGCGGCCTTGACGGAAGCCATTCTGGAGTGGCTGCGTGCTAATAGCGTCTCAGATGGATTCCATTTCCGCCCCATCGTCACGCGTGGAAACCGGATCCCGCCTCGCCTCGATCCACGGTTCTGCACTGGTGGATCCAACATCATGTTCGTCGGTGGATCAATCGGCCCGGCGAACATGAAAGGCCAGCGCGTTGTCATCTCGAGTGTGCGCCAGATCAATAGCGATGCGATCGATGCACGTATCAAGAGTCTCAACTACGGCAACAATCTTCTCGCCCGGCTCGAGGCCATCCGGCGCGGGGTGGACGACGCGCTCATGCTCGACTCGCAGGGATTCCTTGCCGAGGCGAGCGCTGCCAATGCGTTCCTAGTCAAGGATGGTGAGTTGCTCACACCGTACACAAAGTCCTGCTTGCCAGGAATCACGCGACGGACAGTGATCGATCTGGCAAGACGACGTAACTTGTCGGTTGTCGAGCGCGACCTGACAGTCACCGAAATCATCAACGCTGAAGAGGTCTTCCTCACCGGTACAGGCACCGAGCTGGCGCCGGTCGTCGAGGTGGAAGGCCGGACGATCGGCTCGGGAACTGCCGGGGAGATCACCACCGCCTTGTATGCCGACTACATGGCGTTGGTTTCGGCCGAAGGCGTGCCGGTGACGGCGAAATGAGCGCAATAGAAGCGCGCCCGACACTCGACCCGGTGACGCTGGAAATCGCCTGGGGGCGCCTTCAGGCTGTTACCGACGAGGCCGAGGTCACCCTGATTCGCACCTGCTTCTCTCCGATCATTCGAGAGGCATTCGATTTTGGCGTCGTCTTGCTCGATGGCGACGGCGGTTCCGTGACGCAATCGCAGCGCAGCATGCCTTCATTCGTGGGAACGTTGCCGCGAACGCTTCGGGCCGCCCTCGAGCGGTTTCCGGCCGAGACCTGGCGACCGGGCGACGTCGTCGGCACAAATGACCCCTGGCTCGGTACTGGGCATCTCCCCGACGTCACCATGGTGCGACCGGTGTTCCGGAACGGCCGCATCGTGGCGTATTTCGGATGCATCGGCCACTGGGCGGACATCGGCGGCGCGATCTGGTCAGCTGACTGCCACGAACTGTTCGAAGAGGGATTACGCATCCCGCTCGGCAAAGTCGCTGTCGACAACAAATTCGACGAGATGCTGTTGCGTGTGATCATGGGCAATGTTCGCCTCCCCGAGCAGGTCCGCGGCGACATCTACGCGCAGCTCGCCACCATGGAGGTTGGAGAGCGCCGGCTCAACGAACTTCTGGACGAGCTCGGCGTCGACGATCCCAAGCCCATCTTCGATGAGATCCAGCGCCGCTCCGAGGCTGCAATGCGCGCTGCGATCAGTGCCATTGACGACGGCACATATGTGAACGAGATCGAGATCGATGGTATTGATCGGCCCCTTTTGCTGCGCGCCGCGGTAACCATCGACGGCGACGAGATGCACATCGACTGGACCGGTTCTGCGGAGCAGACTAACTGGGCGATCAACGATTCCTTTAACCACTCCTACGCAATGAGCGTGTACCCGGTCAAGTGCGCGCTTTGCCCAGATGTTCCCAACAATCAGGGCTCATACCGTCCGATTCGGATGACCGCACCCGAAGGCACCATCGTCAACTGCAAGTATCCGGCTGCGGTGGCCTCTCGACAGATAATTGGGCACTATCTGTCGGCCGTGGTTTTCGGTGCCCTGGCCAAGGTTGTGCCCGACCGCGTCTTGGCCGACAGCGGCTCGCCGTGCCCGCGCTTCGTATTCAGCGGCCTCTGGCCCGACGGCCGTAAGTTTGGATCGGCCTTCCTCCTCTCCGGCGGCATGGGTGCTCAGGTCTCCCGTGACGGCCTGTCGGCCGCGCCGTGGCCGTCCAACGCCGGCACGACGGCTGCCGAGATCGTCGAGTCGAACACGCCACTGCTATTCCGCCAGCGCGCGTTGATACCCGACTCCGGTGGCGCTGGGAAGTTTAGAGGCGGACTCGGGGTCGCAACCTCCATACAGCTTAGAGGTGACAGTTCGGCGATCCTCTCGATGATGACCGACCGGGTTGAGCATCCACCTCTCGGGCTCTTCGGCGGGCTCGCCGGGACTCCTAACGTCCTCACTCGGACGTCAGGAGAACCGATCGAGCCGAAGTCGCGAACCGAGGTGCATCCGGGGGAGATCGTCACGATGGCGACGCCTGGAGGAGGCGGGTACGGACTCGCCGCTGAACGCGAACGAAAACTGATCGAGCGAGACATTGCGTACGGCTATGTCACCCCGGAGGCTGCTCGTCGCGTCTACGGATTCAGCTGACAGCGTGTGAGACCACATCCTTGAACACATATTGGGACTGCCTCCCGACGGGGAGCGAAGCGGACGAGGACTCGCAGCCGCGCGTCTCGTCGCGAGCGTTGCGTCGGTTCGCCGCTGACGTTCTCACCGCCGCCGGGCTCGAGCCC
>Ga0116215_1000194_pt1 | contig 49574 bp, 44 predicted proteins | sample Sb_taG_7_FD_89698 | JGI IMG/M metagenome (GOLD analysis project Ga0116215, IMG submission 89698) | Peat soil microbial communities from Weissenstadt, Germany - Sb_50d_2_FS metaG | ecosystem: Environmental > Terrestrial > Soil > Wetlands > Peat | place: Germany: Weissenstadt | collected 2010-09-21
ATCGTCCGCATGGGCATCTGGGCACCGAGGTCTCCGATGAAGTCGAAGGACCCCGAACCGATGAGGGGGTCGAGGGAGCGCTTGCAGAACTCGCGCACCTTGGGTTCGAGTTCGTTCATCTTTCTCGGAGTGAACACCCTCGACATGAGGACACGGTGAAGGTGATGGCGCGGCGGATCCTCGAAAAGGATCACGCCGGAGGGAATCTCGATGTTCGCCTTTATGATCTCGAGGACCGAGCCCTTACCCGAGCGGTAGGTCTCCCAGTCGAGCAGCCCCTTCTCCACGTCGTCGAAGCGGCTTAAGGCGTAGAAGTCGTACTTCTCGTTGTAGTAGAGGGGAGCCTCGTCGCGAAGGCGCTTCCATACCGGGTAAGGATCGGTATCTATCTCGAAGTCGTAAGGGTCGTAGTAGACGTCGCTCTCGTTCGTCAGAGTCACTTCGCGGACTTCCTTCCGCTCAGTCGACAGGCCATGCCACGGACTTGACCTCGAGATACTGGTCGAACCCCGCCACCCCGTTCTGTCGTCCGATGCCGCTGTCCTTGTACCCGCCGAAGGGCAGGTCGGCTCCATAGGGGGCCCCACCGTTCACGCTGATCGAACCGGCCCTCACCCTTCGCGCCACCGCCAGCGACCGCTCGAGCGATGCCGAGAAGACTCCGCCGGCGAGCCCGTAGTTGCTGTCGTTAGCGATGCGCACAGCGTCGTCGTCGTCCTCGAAAGGAATGACCGAGAGCACGGGGCCGAAGATCTCCTCTCGCGCGATGGTCATCTGGTTATCCACGTCGACGAACAGTGTCGGTTCCACGTACCAACCCTTGTCAAGGTGTGAGGGCCGGCCGCCTCCGAGGACGAGCTTCGCTCCCTCTGCCTTCCCCTTCTCGATGTAACCCATGACGCGGTCGCGCTGCTTGGAGGAGATCAGCGGCCCCATGATCACGTCCGGCCGCTGCGGGTCGCCGTAGGGGACCGACTCCATCGCTCCCTTGAGCAGCTCGACTCCCTCGTCGTAACGCGACCGGGGGAGGAGCATTCGAGTCTGGATCGCGCATCCCTGTCCTGCGTGGAAGCACACGCCGAGTCCCATCAAGGTGGCGATCGACAGATCTGCATCGTCGAGCACGACGGTCGCCGACTTGCCTCCGAGCTCGAGGAAGACCCGCTTGAGGGTCGCCGCGCCTTTCTCCATGATCCGCTTGCCGACAGCGGTCGAACCCGTGAAGGAGATCAGGTCGACCTTCGGCGACAAGGTGAGCTCCTCGCCGACGAGGTGGTCGGACGAAGTGACGACGTTGAACACCCCGGGCGGGATGTCCGTCCGCTCGGCCACGAGCCGGCCTAAACGAGTGGCGTTCCAGGGAGTGTCCGGTGCCGGCTTCAGGATCATGGTGTTCCCGGTCGCGAGGATCTGTCCGACCTTGTTAATCGTCACCTCGAAAGGAAAGTTCCACGGCACGATCGCACCGCAGACACCGACCGGCTCCTTCCACACGCGCTTGACGGTCATGGCTCCGGTGAGGCCGATGGCGTCCGGAAGCGCGGTCTCCCACTCGAACTCGTCGATGAGCTTCGCCGGGTACTTGAGCGCACCTTCGAGCGGTGCGTCGAGCTGAGGTCCTTGTGTGATCATGCGCGGGCAGCCGACCTCGAGGATCAGCTCCTCGCGCAGCTCCTCGCGCTCGGACTCGAGCGCTTCCTGCAGCTGTTCCAGGCACCGCTTGCGCAGAGCACGATCGGTCGCCCAGTCGGACTCGTCGAAGGCCCGCCGCGCGGCGTCGATCGCCCGGTGCATCTCGGTGGCGGAGGCGTCTGCGACTTGGCCGAGCACCTCTTCGGTGGCGGGGTTGACGTTGTCGAAGGTCTTCCCGGAGTCCGCCTCGACGAGCTTTCCGTCGATCAGCATGCGCGGTTCCGAGTGGACGGTCGGGGCGTCTGTCACCGGTGCTCCCTTCTCCGGGCGCTCGCCCCTCGGCGTCGGCCCGTCTCTGGTCCGAAGATACCTGATATTGACGTCGTCATCAAAATTGAGATACCTTCGGTACATGGTGCGAAAGTCTGACTTTCCGGTCTTCGACGCCGACAACCACCTCTACGAGACCCGCGACGCGTTCACCCGGCACCTCCCCGAGCGTTACCGCAGCGCGATCGAGTACGTGGAGATCAACGGGCGTACGAAGATCATGGTGCAGGGCAAGATCAGTGACTACATCCCGAATCCCACGTTCGACGTGGTCGCGAGGCCCGGGGCCCAGGAGGAGTACTTTCGAAAGGGCAATCCCGAAGGCAAGTCGTACCGGCAGCTCATCGGCGAGCCCATGCGTTCGATTCCTGCGTTCAGGGAGCCCGGGCCGCGTCTCGAGGTCATGGACGAGCTCGGAGTCGACCGGACGCTCATGTTCCCGACCCTTGCCAGTCTCCTCGAGGAGAGGATGCGCGACGACGTCGAGCTCACTCACATCGTGATCCACTCACTCAACGAGTGGCTCCACGAGACATGGACCTTCAACTACGAGGACCGCATCTTCACGACGCCCGTCATCACCTTGCCCATCGTCGAGAAGGCGATCGAGGAGCTCGAGTGGGCCGTGGAGCGTGGCGCCAAGGTGGTTCTCATCCGTCCGGCCCCCGTTCCCGGTTACCGTGGCTCGCGATCGTTCGCATTTCCAGAGTTCGACCCGTTCTGGAAGGCGGTCGTCGACTCGGGCGTGCTCGTGGGCATGCACTCCTCGGACAGCGGGTACTCCCGCTACACGAGTGACTGGACCGGCCCGTCGGAGATGCTGCCTTTCCGCCTCGATCCGTTCCGGATGCTTGCGTCGCACCATCGGCCGGTCGTGGACGCCATGTCAGCCTTCGTCTGCCACGGGACTTTTGCCCGCTTCCCGGAGTTGCGCGTTGCCCTGATCGAGAACGGTGCCGAGTGGGTCGCGCCCCTGCTCGAGCAGTTCGCGCACACGTACCGTCAGATGCCACAGGAGTTCCCCGAGGATCCTATAGCCGGGTTCAGGCGCAACGTGTGGATCGCGCCGTTCCACGAGGACGACATCGCCGAGCTGGTCGATGCCGTGGGAGTCGACCACGTCATCTTCGGGTCCGACTGGCCGCATCCCGAGGGGCTCGCCGAGCCGACCAGCTTCGTCGACCGCCTGCCTGCAGAGCTCTCGGACGAGGAAAAGGCGAAGATCATGGGCGGCAACCTCGCCAGGATCATGAAGGTCGACTCTCCGGTGGCGGCCTGACCGTCGCCGTTCGCAATCTGATGCACCGGGGCACGTCGAGCGCGTCGTCCAACACTCGAACCAGATGAACCTCGAAGGGCGTTCGGCGATCGTCACGGGCGGCGCGGGTGGCCTGGGCTCCGCCACCGTCCGCCGGCTGGCAGGCTCGGGGATGGGGGTCTGCGTCTTGGACCTCGATCCCGAGCGCGCAGGTGCGCTGGCGACGGAGCTGGGCGACAGCGCGACCACGACAGGCGGTGACGTGGCGAACGACGACGACGTAGTTGCGGCCATCGATGCTGCATCCTCGCTGGGTGCGCTTTCCCTTCTGGTGAACGTTGCTGGTGGAGGAGTGGGCGGCGGGCGAACGGTCGGCCGCGACGGCTCGCCGCACGACAAGGCGTCGTTCAAGACGACCCTGGAGATGAACGCCGTGGGAACCTTCAACGCCACGCGGCTCGTGGCTGCGGCGATGGCTCGCAACGCACCGGACGAGGACGGCCAGCGCGGTGTGATCGTCAACACGGCGTCCATCGCCGGGTACGAGGGTCAGATCGGACAGGTTGCCTACGCGGCCGGAAAGGCCGCCATATTGGGCATGACGCTTCCCATGGCTCGGGATCTCGCGCCCCTCGGGATCCGGGTGTGCGCGATCGCGCCCGTTACCATGGATACCCCGGCCATGCAACTCGTATCGGACGAGGTAAGAGAACACATCGTGAAGGACATCGTCTTCCCCAAGAGGATGGGTCGGCCCGAGGAGTTCGCGATCCTCGTCGAGTCGGTCGTCCGGAACCCCTACCTGAACGGCGAGAACATACGGCTGGACGGAGCGCTGCGCTTCGCCCCCAAGTAGGAACCAGCTTCTGCGCACGTGGTGGCGATGTCAGGGGGCGGACAACCAGTGACGACTCGAGGCCCGCGGACCTGGGGTCACGCGGCCGATCTGATCGACATCCTCGACGTGAGGCCGGCGGGGGACCGGCGCTACGTGAGCACCGCTCGAGCCGACGAGCGACGCCCGGTGGTCGAGGGCAGCCAGATGCTGGGGCAGGCGATCGTCGCCGCAGGCCGCTGTGCTCCGGGTAGGCGTGCGGTGTCAGCTCAGATGGTCTTCGCGCGGGCTGCGGACGCGGCCCTGCCGCTCGTGTTCGAGCTCGACGAGCTCTGCTCCGGCAAGACGTTCACCGCGCTCACCGTGAGCGTGAGCCAAGGGGAACGTCGGTGCGCGGCGGGAGCTCTGCTGCTTGACGCGACCGCTTCCGACGTGATCCGCCACGCGGCCGACCCACCGACGGTGCCGGGCCCTCACGAAAGCCAGCCCTACGACATGGCGGTCAGCGGGCGAGAAGTGCGCGTCGTCGACGGCGCATACACCGACGACCCCCACGCGGCGGTAGGTCCGCCGGTCATCGATGCATGGGTGCGCTTCGACGAGGTCACGGACGACCCGTGCATCCATGCCGGGCTCCTCGCACAATTCACCGGTCACATGTCGATTGCCGCCGCACTTCGGCCGCACGCAGGAATCGGGCAGGCAGAGGCCCACCGCACGCTTTCGACGGCTGTCAACGCCATCGCCATCTCGTTCCACGCCGCCGTGCGCGCAGACCGCTGGATGCTGTACCACCATCGCTCGACCTTCGCCGGCGACGGGATGACCCATTCGGAGTGCAGCGTCCATGACGAGCAAGGAGGACTTCTGGCGTCGTTCTACGTCGACGCGATGGTTCGCCGTTTCTACGGTGGGGCGGCGGAGATGGACGAGCGGACCGCACTGTGACCAGGGTGAGGCCTCTTCCCGAGCTCACTCCGGCCAACGAGTGGTTCTGGGGCTCGGGTTCGGACGGTTCGCTTCGGATACAGCGCTGCTGCGATTGTGGACGGCTCGTCCAGCCGCCGGTTCCCGTCTGCCCATACTGCAGGAGTCGTTCGTGGGAGCCCACACGGGTGTCGGGGAAGGGGACGATCGTCGGCTTCACGGTCAACCATCATCAGTGGCTTCCGGGCTTCGAGCCACCGTACGTGATCGCCAATGTCGCTCTTGCGGAGGACGCCACCGTCCACCTCACTACGAACGTCGTCGATTGTGATCCCGACGAGGTCTGCGTGGGCCAGGAGGTCGCCGTCCGCTTCGAGCACCAGGACGATGTGTGGATCCCGCTATTCGAGCTGACGGGAGGGAAGGACCCGGTCGATCGCGTCGAGCCCCCCACGAGGCCCGTGCCGCGGACGCCGGTGAGCCCCGAACGTTTCGAGCACCGCGCTGTCCTCTCCGGGGTCGGTCGATCCGCGATTGGGCGCAGGCTGATGGTCGACCCGCTGTCGCTCACTGTCGACGCCTGTCTCGCTGCGGTGGCCGACGCAGGACTCACGCTCGAGGACATCGACGGCCTCTCCACTTATCCCGGTCCGGTGGGTATGGGGATGAGCGAGGGTGGCATAGCCCCGGTGGAGGAGGCGCTGCGGCTGCACCCCACCTGGGTGAACGGCGGTTTGGATCTCCCCGGACAGGGAGGCGCTGTCATCGCCGCGATGCTCGCGGTTGCAGGTGGGCTGTGCCGTCACGTCCTTTGCTACCGGACGGTGTGGGAGTCGACGTACGCGACTCTGCGTCTGGGTGGAAGGGGAGCAAACCGAGTGACGGGCATGCAGGAATGGCGGGCTCCGTACGGTGCGATGTCGGCTGCGAACTGGATCGCGATGAACGCGAACCAGTACTTCGACAGGTACGGGGCAAACCGAGAGATGCTCGGCGTCATCGCCGTGAACGGCCGTGCCAATGCAGCGCGAAATCCTGCTGCCATCTACCGGGAACCGATGAAGATGGACGACTACATGTCGGCGCGGATGATCACGACGCCATTCGGGCTCTACGACTGCGACGTCCCATGCGACGGGTCGGTGGCGGTGGTCGTCTCGGATGCATCGGTGGCGGCGGACCTGCCGAGACGCGCCATTCGAATCGAAGCAGTCGGCACGCAGATCCTCGAACGTGTGTCTTGGGATCAGGGGACGCTCACCCACGAGCCACAAGTGCTCGGTCAGGCGGCACATCTGTGGACCCGGACGAGCCTGCGACCCGACGACGTGGACGTGGCGTTCCTCTACGACGGGTTCACCTTCAATGCGATCTCATGGCTCGAAGCGCTCGGCTTCTGTGGACTCGGCGAAGCGCAGGATTGGCTCGGCTCCGGCAAGCGGATAGCGCTCGACGGAGACCTTCCGCTCAACCCGCACGGCGGTCAGCTCTCCGAGGGGCGGACGCACGGATTCGGCTTCATCTACGAGGCGGTAACACAGCTCCGACGCGAAGCAGGCGACCGCCAGGTGCGTGACGCCACCACGGCGGTGGTGGCAACAGGCGGGGGTGTCCCGTCGGGGGTGCTCTTGTTGCGACGCGAAGGGGAATGACATGTCGACGGTTCGTAGTTTCGAGCAAAGGCGCAGGTAGAGTGCGGTGCCCAGGCGTGCCCGGACGGAAGGAGTCGGCGTGTCGCTAGCCATACCCGCCGAAGGCGACAAGCCGAACGGACCTCGGTCACGCAAGGGCGTCCAGACACGGGCCCGCCTCCTCGAGGCGGCCAAGGAGATCTTCGAAGAGACCGGGTTCCTCGATGCGCGGATCTCGGATATCGCTGAGCGTGCCGGGCTCTCTCACGGATCCTTCTACCACTACTTCGACTCGAAGGAAGAGATATTTCGCGAGATAGCGGCCGATGTCGACGAGAGGTTGAGCGCACCTCTGGTGACGGTGATCCTGGACCCGTCTTCGCGTGCCACCCCGCGCGACCGCATCCGCGAGGCGATGCGGCGCTACTTCGAGAGCTACCGCGAAGAGGCGAAGATCATCGGGGTGATAGAGCAGGTCTCAAGGTACGACAAACAGGTCGGGGCGCTCCGCCAGGCACGTCACCAGCACTACACCGAGCAGATGGCGATGTCGATCCAACAGCTCCAGAGACACGACATGGCGGATCCGGCACTCGATCCCGGGCTGGCCGCGGCAGCGCTGGGATCCATGACCGTCCGCTTTGCCGAATCATGGCTCGTGCAGGGGGCCGTGGACTGCAGCTTCGACGCAGCGGTAGAGCAGCTGACGACGCTCTTCGTGAACGCCATGAAAGCGAACGTCGAGTTCGAGGAGTCGCCCCGGCGCCCCAACGCGAAGTGAGCGATCTGCAGGTGAATGTGCTGCGCGGTCGGGCTGTCAGTCCGACGACGGCAGCGGCTTCGCACTCTTGAGCTCGAGGGGCTGGTCGCCGACCGACAGATTTCCGGCTCCCGGCTTTGTGCAGAGCACCTCCAAGGTCTCCTCCGCGTCCACGTAGCGCTTTCCGAGAGCCACCGAGCCCTCGAGTTCAGAGTCTTTGCCTGCGGAGCTCGCACCAGGTTGCGCTTCGACCAGAGCCACCCCACCACATCTCAGGTCCACGTCCCCTTCGGGCGCCTTGATGACGACGAGCTCGACCTCGCTCACAGCGCTTCGAAGCCGGATGCCGGGTTTCAACTGCAATGACCTGTCCTTCCCCGCTGTGCGACCACGTTCTGTCCTCGCCGCTCTTTTGCCACGTGGCCACGAGGCTCGCGACCGTCACAAGCTAGCCCGTGGCAGCAGGGGCGACGGATGCTTCCGGGAGTACGCGCACGGCAGAAGGGAGGTCGTGGACCAGGCGGACGCGCTGCTCGTAGAAACTCAGGAGGCCCCGTATGGCCTGACATTCGGGGATCGGTTCCTCGTAGCTCCATGCGACGTCCTCGACCGTCGCGTCCGCGACCACCGCGCTCCAATGCGAAGCGGTTCCCTTGTAGGGGCAGTACGTCGTCGTGGGACTGGGCACGAGCAGGTCCATACGCACGGCGCCCGGGGTGACGTACAGGCGAGGCTCCAACCCGGTCTCGTAGACCCCCACGGTCTCGGTGGTGTCCACCATTGCGGTGTCACCGATCTCCACCCTCAGCCTGCGCCTGGTACGCATGCAGTCGACCCGGTGATAGGGGTTTCGTGGGTGACCGAAGACGGGTTCGTCCTCCTCGTACCACTGGTCGACGGCATCCCATACCACCCTCACGAATCCCGGGGCTTCGGTTTCTTCCTCGCAGACCGTTCCGGCGACGTCCTCGACTGGGAAGGCGTATGTCGGAGGGATCCCCGGCCGGTGAACGAGCAAGGTGCGTTCGCTGTCGATCACCGTCCGCCCGCCGATCAAGCCGCGCACGCGTCTTTGGAACGGCTCGACGTAGACGATGTGGCTGGGCATCGGCACGCTGAAGTGCCCTGCCGGTCTGGGTCCGAGGGGGCCGCGCCCCGAGGTGAGACTCACAGCACCGCACATGTTACGGGCGGCGACACGTGATGGTATACAGACGCCGTGGTCAGCGTCGACGGAATGCTGCGAGCGCTCACTCTCGAGCCGCTCGGACCCGACCGCTACAGGGCCGAGAATGCCGACTTCGGGCCCGGCGTCGTCTTCGGCGGCCAGATCCTCGCCCAGTCGGTGCTGGCCGCTGCGGCAGGTCAGGACGGAAAGCTCGTGAAGACAGTGCACACCGTCTTCGCTCGCGGCGCTGCTCCCGACAGACCCTTGGAGATCACCGTCGACCCGATGCACTCGGGGCGGGCGTTCGCGAGCAGCACGGTGACCATGAGCCAAGGCGACCGACTTTGCGCGCGCTCAATCGTCTTGTTGAGTGCCGACGAGCCCGACTTCATCCGCCATGGTGAACCCGCCCCTGTGATGGAGCTTCCGAAGGAGGATCCCTCGATCGAGGAATCCTCAAACGCGTGGCAGGTCGAGATCGTGGGTGATGTCGACATCCACGATCCGGAGGTCGTGGGGCCACCTACTCTCGACGTCTGGACCCGCTTCGTCGGCCTGCCCGAAGACCCTTCGTTCGACCAGCCGCTTCTCGCGTTCGCGACCGACAGCTTCCTCATCGCGACGGCCATGCGGCCGCACGCAGGCGTAGGCCAGTCCCAGGCTCATCACACCTTGTCGACTGGGGTGATCAGCCATACCTTGACGTTCCACGAGCCCTTCTCGGCGCGTGATTGGCTGCTCATGTCTCACAGAAGTGTCTACGCGGGCCGGGGTCGTTGCTACGGGAGGGCCGATGTGTTCCGGCAAGATGGCGTTCTGGCCGCTTCGTTCGTGCAGGACGCGATGATCCGTCCTGCCGAGCCTTCTGCAGCCAACCCGAAGCTGTAGGCCTCGAAGTCGGCGAAGCTGGGCTGAGGTCAGTACCTCGCCGTCACGAGGGAGAAGGCGCCGGCCGCGGGGCGACGACGACCGAGGGCATCGACACACTCGCTCCGCGCTGTAGCAGCGCGTCGACGACGGAGACCAGCTCCTCGACTTCGAGCAGCGAGCCGCTCAAAAGGTTGCGGGAGACCCACATAGGAGCGAACTTCGCGGCGAGCTCGGGGTCCCATTCCTCGGGGAAACCCGACCGGGAGTCGCCTTCGCCGCCCCCGCAGTCTCCTACCACTAGGCGGGTGAAGTTCACGCCCGGATGCTCCGCCCGCCATGCCTCCACCAGCTTGTCCAAAGCCGCCTTGCTCACCGCGTATGCGCCCAGTCCGGGCCACGGGGGAGTGAGCGAAGCACTGACAGAAGAGAGGTATACGGCAGTTCCCTGAGTGGCCGTGAGGTGCGGCAATGCCGCGGCGGTGACGAGCGACGCCCCGATGACGTTGGTGTCGAACACGCGTCTCCACGTATCGACATCGGTGTCCGCAATCCCAACCAGCGGCCCGATCGCAGGCGCGTAGACGAGGGCGTCGAGACCCTCGAAGGCCGCGGCCGCCTCGGCGATGGCGGATTCGCAAGAGTCGAGTTCGGTGACGTCGCATTCGATCGCCAGTGTTCCGGGGCCCGCCTCCTTTGCGGCATCTTGCAGTCGTTCGAGGCGGCGAGCCAGGAGCGCCACGCTCGCGCCACGCTGAGCGAGTCCGGTCCCAATGCAACGGCCCAGTCCGCTCGAAGCACCGACAACGACGACTCGCAACATGCCGCGACCTCCCACTCGTCCTACTCGCTCTTCGGCTGTGGCCGCCAGAACGTGGCGAGCAGCCCGGCTGCGCCGAGCGCTCCTCCGCCTGCCGAGATGGCGAGGCCGGGCCAACCCCACAGCCGCTGGAGAAAAGACACGTGACCGTCGATGCTCCAGTTCCCGGGCCCGAGGGTTCCCACCACGATCGCTACCAGCGTCAAGGTGGCTACGTACTCCCAGCCCTCTCCGGGACGGAAGATGAAGAAGCCGTTCTTCAGATGGTTCGTGATCCAGGCGACGAGCATCGTGCCCACGATTCCTGCCGCGGCTATCGGAGTGATCAGGCCGATCGCCATGAGCACGGCGGCTCCGACCTCGGTGACAGAGGCCGTCCACGCATGGAGGATCCCGGGCTTCATGCCGAGGCTCTCGAACCAGCGCGCGGTGCCCGGGATCTTCCCGCCTCCGAAGATGTGGTTGATCCCATGCGCGAGAAACACGCCGGCCAGCCCGAGGCGCAGGATCAGCAGCGCCAGATCGACGGAGTGCTCGGTCAGGAGAAGCGCTGCTTCGTGCATCGAGAACACTTCACAACCTTTCGTCGGGTCCTCGTACGTTATCCGGCTGCATTCCCAGTCTCGCTGCGATTTTGTCGGAGGCCGGAGTGGATGCACCAGCGCCGTGAAACTGGCTGTGTTCGGTCATTTCCGCGCTCTCTGCAGCGGACCTGGACCGAACCCCGCCCATCCCGATGTGGGGTCGACGCGACCTCAGGGGCGAGAATTGGCTTTCCCGTTTTGGAAGTGGGCTTTCCCTTTTGCGAATATGGTCCTATTGTCAAACAGGGTGGGGGAGGACCGCCGTGCCGCAGCACGGTTCTTTGGGGAGGTCACAGGACGATGCTGCCTCGGCGCGCCCGCCACGACCAGTACGGCTCCCCTGCCAGGGAGCAGGGCCCAATCGGGATCGATCGCAAGCATCTGATCAACGAAGCGTTTTCCTTGGTAGGGGGGAGGAAGCTCTCCGACCGATGCCTGAACAGCCCGTTTACGACACCTCGGCAGGCAGGTGTTCCCGCTTCAGGCGCCCTCGAATCGAGAGCGGAGTAACCATTGCGAAGGGTTGCGGGCATCGCGCTACTGCTGGCGCTATCTCTAGTGGCGGCGGCCTGCGGCGCGCGCCTGAGCCCTGCCCAGATCGCCGCCTTGAACGCCACCGGCGGAGGTAGCTCGAGTCAGGGATCGACCTCAGGGGCCGCCGGATCTGCTTCTTCGGGGGCCGCCGGCTCGGGCGCCACTTCCCAGGCGTCCGGCGCCACCAGCTCGTCTGGATCTGGGGGGGCATCGGGCGGCTCCTCGACCCACCCAGCGGCGTCGAGCAGCTCGTCGGCGGCGACCTCGGGCCTGAGCGTCGACAACTCGGTGTGCAGCGGTCCGGCCAGCGGGCCCGGCATCACCTCCTCCCAGGTCGACCTGGGTACGGTGACTACGCTGACCGGTCCCGTCCCGGGCATCTTCCAGGACGTGGTCTACGGTGTGGACGCCTTTGCCGCCTACATGAACAGCCAAGGCGGCATCTGCGGACGCAAGCTTGTGTTCGACGTCGCCGACGACGACCTCGACGCTAGTCAGAACCAGACCGCCACCGCGTCGTTGGCCAACTCGGTGTTCGCCTTCGTCGGCTCCTTCTCCGGCGTGGACCAAGGCGGGGCGTCCGTCATCGCATCGGGCAACATCCCCTATGCCGCCGAAGCGATCAGCGAACAGGCTGAAAGCGACGCAACCAACTTCTCCCCGACGCCGGTGCCCTGCGGCCTGAACCTGGCCGGCTACCAGTACCTCGAGCAGAAGTACCCCAACGCAGCCCAACACATGGCCGTGCTGAGCCTCAACCAGCCGACGGACCTCTACGAGACGCAGTGCCAGCAAGCCGCGCTCGAATCCATCGGTTACAAGTTCGTCTACAGCGACGAGAACATCGCGCTCACCCAGACCGACTTCAGCAGCGACGCCCAGGCCATGAAATCGGCCGGCGCCGAGGGCCTTCTCTTCGTCGCCACCGCCTCGTACTACGCCGAGGTGGCCACCGCCATGCAGAACGCAGGTCTCACCTTGCAACTCCCCACGTGGGACGACAACGCCTACGACCCTGCGTTCGTTCCCCAGGCGGGAAGCGCCGCCAATGGGGCGACAATCGTCAGCCCTGTGCAGATGTACCAAGGGGAGGACGCCGGCTCGAACCCGACCATCGCCCTGCTCGACAAGTACTTCGAGGCGGTGTCGGGCGGGCCGCCGCCGAACGAGTACGGGTTGTGGGCATGGATGTCGGGCATGCTCTTCATCCAAGGGCTCAATGCCGGCGGTGGACTCACACGAGCAGATCTGCTCAAAGGACTGAGCACGGTCACGAGCTTCACCGCAGGCGGTATCCAGGGCCCAGCCAACCCGGCGGCAAAGAAGCCGCCGCTGTGCTGGGTCGTCATCAACATCGTGAACCAGAAGTTCGTGCGCAACTCCGGCGACCCGGCGAGCGGCATGAACTGTCCCAGCACACAGACCTACGACTACGTGACCAACGTGACGGAGCATTAGTAGGAGGCCTGGGGCGGCCATGGGGGAATTCATCGGCTTGAGCATCGCCGGGCTCGCCTTGGGATCGATCTACGCCATCGCCGCCTCGGGGCTGGTCGTGACCTACACCACGAGTGGCGTCTTCAACTTCGCCCACGGCGCTGTCGGGATGTTGATGGCGTTCGTCTACTGGCAGCTTCGGGTGCAGGACCACTGGGCCGCCCCTGCCGCCCTCGGCCTCACCTTGCTGATCATCGCCCCAGCCATCGGGCTGCTGCTCGAGCGGGGACTGATCAGCCGGATCAACGTGAACGACACGGGCACGATGCTCATCGTCACGGTGGCCGTGATGGTGGCGTTCATGGGCGTCGCCTACGTCATCTGGCCACCCGCCACCGGCCGCCTCCTGCCGCTGTTCTTCGGCCCCAACGGCCACCTCTCGATCGACGGGGAGCTCATCAGCTACGAGGAGCTGATCTCCATCGGGCTGGCGATCGCCACGGCGGTCGGGCTGCGCCTGTTCTTCCACCGCACCCGCACCGGCGTGGCCATGCGAGGCGTCGTCGACGACCGCCAGCTCATGGCCATGAACGGCCGCAACCCGCAGCTGCTCAACGCGCTGTCGTGGATGATCGGAGCGGGGCTGGGCGGCCTGGCCGGGATCCTCACCGCCTCGACCTACTCGCTCGACGTCGTCAACCTCACCCTGCTCATCTTGAACGCCTTCGCGGCGGCCATGCTCGGGCGACTGCGCAACCTGCCGCTCACCTTCGTCGGGGCCGTCGTCCTGGGCCTGGCCGACGCCTATGTGACCGGCTACGTGCACCTCACCGGCTGGCTGGTCGAGCTGGTGCCGGTGCTTCCCACACTGTTTCTCTTCATCGTCCTTTTGGCCCTGCCCTCTGTGCGCTTGCGGGCGGGCCGGGCGGCGGTGTCCAAGTCGATCCACGTTCCGAACGCCAGGGCCAGCCTGCGCAATGGAGTGGTCCTTGTGGCGATCGCCGCGATCGCGGCACCGTTCATCCACGGCATCGCCCTGGGCAACGTCAACGAGGGCGCGGCTCTCGGCATCGGGGCCCTGTCGATCGTGCTCCTTTCGGGCTACGGCGGCCAATTGTCCTTCGCCCAATACGCGTTCTTCGGCTTCGGCGCCTGGCTGTTCAGAGAGCTCGGCCACGGTGGCAATCCTCTCGGACTGTTGGTGGCGGCCGCGGCGGGTGCCGTGATCGGCGCCCTCATGGCGCTGCCGGCGCTTCGCCTGCGAGGCCTTGAGTTGGCGCTCTCCACCCTCGCCTTCGGCACGCTCGTCTGGTACATGTTCCTGTCGCAGCCACAGATCATCGGCGGTGGGGACGTGACCATTCCTCGGGTCCACCTGCCCGGGCTGTCGCTCGCCAACGACCGGGTGAACCTGGTGTTCCTGGCGGTGGTCTTCTCGCTTCTCTCGGCCGGCGTGCTCGCCGTCCGGCGCAGTCGCTTCGGTCGCATCCTGGTCGCCACCAAGGACAGCGAAACGGCCTGCGCCACATTGGGCCTCAACCTGCGGCTGTCCAAGGTGCTGCTGTTCGCATTGGCCGGCGCCATCGCCACCTTCGGCGGTGCCCTCTACGGGTCGACCCAGCAGATCGTGACCAACACCGACTTCGAGTACGTCTCGAGCCTCTTCATCGTGTTGATCGTCTACCTCTGGGGCATCTCCACACCTGGCGGGGCGCTGGCCGGTGGGATGTCCTTGGCGCTCGTTCCACTCGTCGAGGTCCACATCCCCGTCCGCTTCCAAGCCCTTAGCTACTTCCTCACCGGACTCGGGGCCCTGGCCATCTTGTCGCACCCCGAAGGCCTTATCCCGGTGATGAGCGAGCGGCTGCGCCAGCTCAATCCGCTTGCCCACTATCGATCCCGCCAACCCCGCCAGATCCGCATCGCCGACGATCAGTTACTGACAACAGTGGAGGTGAGTCGTGCCACTCCTGCAGACGCGTGACGTCACAGTTCGCTTCGGCGGCGTGACGGCGCTGGAGTCGGTCAGCTTGTCTGCCGAAGCAGGTGTCGTCACCGGCCTCATCGGTCCGAACGGGGCGGGCAAGACGACGCTGTTCAACGTGATCACCGGCTTGCAGGCACCGACCTCGGGTCGAGTCCTGATCGACGACGCGGACATCACCGACTACCCCGTCCACCGGCGTGCTCGCCTGGGCATGGCGCGCACGTTCCAGCGCCTCGAACTGTTCGGATCGCTGACCGTGCGGGAGAACATCCAAACGGCAGCCGAGATCCACCAACTCGGGCGGCGTGAACACACCGATGTCGGCCGGCTCACTGACTCCGTGCTCGATCGGGTGGGGCTGATCCGTTACGCCGACGCCGCGGCTCACACACTGCCGACTGGATTGGCCCGTCTGACCGAACTCGGTCGAGCCCTGGCCACCACGCCGCGTTTGCTGCTGCTCGACGAGCCGGGGTCCGGGCTCAACAGCACCGAGTCGGAGCAATTCGGCCGGCTGCTCGCCGACCTGGCAACAGAAGGAGTGGCCATCCTGCTCGTTGAACACGACATGGATCTGGTCATGCAGGCATGCGCCTACATCCACGTGCTCGATTTCGGCTTGCACCTCACCTCGGGCGCGCCGGACGAGGTGCGCGCTGACACCCAGGTTCAGCTGGCATATCTGGGCCAAGCCGAAGCCGTGTCCACGGAGATCGGATCATGACCGCGCCCGCCCTCCAGCTGATCGACGTGCACGCCGGCTACGGCGGCATCGAGGTGCTGCACGGCGTTGATCTCGTCGTTCCCGCTGGTTCCCTCGTCGCGCTGCTCGGCCCGAACGGCGCCGGCAAGACCACGACGTTGCAGGTGATCGACGGCCGACTGCTCCCTAGCGCAGGATGCGTGCACATCGGTGGGCGGCACACCAACGGAACACCTGCGCAGCGCCTGGCCAGGGCGGGGGTGTGCAGCGTCCCCGAGGGCCGAGGCATCTTCCCGAACCTCACCGTCGACGAGAACCTCCTCATGGTCACGCAGCTCCACGAGGGTCTGGCCTCATCGGAGGTGCGAGAGAGGACGTTCGCCCGGTTCCCACATCTCGCCAAGCGGCGGAGGCTCCTCGCCGGCAGCCTGTCCGGTGGCGAGCAGCAGATGCTCGCGATGGCGCGGGCGATCGTCACCGATCCCGCGCTCCTGCTCGTCGACGAGCCTTCCATGGGCTTGGCGCCCATCGTCGTGGACGCCATCTACGACGTACTCGGACAGCTCACCGCCGAGGGAATGACCGTGCTCCTCGTCGAGCAGTTTGCCCGCAAGGCGTTGTCCATAGCCGACTTCGCGGCGGTGATGACCAACGGCCGGATCTCCGCCTTCTGCGAGCCGGCTGATCTCGAAGACGTCGCCGGTGCTTATCTGGGGGTCTCCGCATGAAGCGCCGCATCACCCGTCTGGCCTCGGCCCTCGCTGTCGCCTCGGCAGGTGTGGCCGTGGGGATCACCTTCGGCGCACCCGCCGCCCACGCCGATACGAGCCTGCTGGCGTGGACCACCCAGGCAGATGCCAACACGTTCGACCTCGTCGTCGACAACGCCAACGGGCTCGATGGTGCCCACCCGCTGACGGAGCTCGACCTGCCCGAGGACTCCTCCAACTTCGAGACCGGGCCCCTCGGCTACTCGCTGGCGTCGATCCTGTGGCCGGGGGCCGTGCTCGGCAACCTGGGATCTGTGGCCGGCGAGGCAGGGCTGCCGAGCCAGGTGGCCTCGGAGCTACCCAACGACTCGCTCAAGGCGGAGTCCTACTATCCAGCCGGTCCCAAGTCGGCCACCTACCCACCGGGCGCGGCGTCGACCGGCCTCGTCGAGATGTCCTCGTACGCCGACAGCACCCAGTCGTGGGCGAAGGCCGGGCTTTCCGATGTGTCGGTGCCCAGCTTGTTCGACCTGCAGGCCGTGCAGGGGAGCACTACGGCGACGGCTACCTCCGCGGCCGAGTCGACGGCGTCGGGCACGTTTCACTCGGTCAGCCTTTTGGGCGGTCTCATCCAGATCGGCGCCACCTCGTCGACGGCCTCGGCCAAGAGTGACGGCACGACCCCGAGCGGCTCGTCGAACACCGACATCGGTGCCATCACCATCGATGGCCAAAAGGTCAGTGTGGGAAGTGGCGGCTTGGTCGTGGGCCCGGCCAGCGGGGCCCTGTCGGGGGCACTCGGAATAGGGACCTCGGTCATCAACGAGCTGGTGTCGGTGCTCAACCTGAAGATGGCCCTCCTGCCGCAGACCAAGACGAATCAGGGAGCGGCGGAGACGATCACTTCAGGGGGCTTGTCGGTCAGCTTCTCGCTTCCGTCGAACTTGAGCCTCAGCCTCGATTGCAACTCCCTTGGTTCCGAGTTCGCGCAGCTCAACATCCTGTGTCAAGCCCCCAACGAGCTCGAAGGACTCAACTTCACCTTCACCCTCGGCCGGGTCACCGCCAGCGCCTTGGCGACGCCACCCTTCTCCGTGGCGCTGCCTATGGGCCTCGGCTCGTTGCCGATTCCCACGAGCCCGGCTGGAGCTGGCCTTGCGACTGGCGTCAGCGGCAGCCCGTTCTCGGGGACCGAGCCGGGCTCGACGATCACGCCCACAGCCGCCGCCGCCCCGGCGCGCAGGTCCGCTGGCCTGCTGCCGGTATCGCTGTCCTCGCCGGTGGGTGCAGACTTGCTCGCCGTCCTCCTAGCGGTGGCGATCGCCTTCGGTCTCGGGCTGCGACGTTTGGCCACCGGAATGGCGCTCGCAAAACCCGACGACAGCTGTCCATTGGAGGAGAGAAGATGACTGCCATCGCACAGCCGTCACGCACCACTGCGGCGCGCAACCGACAGCGCGCTCTCGTCGAGGCCATCTCCTCTATGCGGGGTCGCCTCGCCAAGGTCACCTTGGAGGGGCTCTGCCTCACGGTAGGCGCGCTGTGCCTGCCCATCGGGGTCGTCACGATCATTCTCGGCTGGTACGGCGCCGCCCACACCGGCCACGTCTACGAGCAGAACGACTATCTCATCTCGGGCGGCCTACTCGGCCTCGGCATCATCTTCATCGGCGGGTTCCTGTACTTCGGATATTGGATGATCCGCCAGATCCGAGCCACCGAGACCACTGGTCAGCAGATGCTGCGGGCGCTCGAGCGTCTGCAGGGCAAGACCGGCGGAGACGTATCGGCTGGGGTCGGGTCTGGAACCCGGGCCGCGGGTGAGGTCCTCGTGGTCACCGAGCACGGCAGCATGCTGCATCGGCCCACCTGCCCCGCCGTGGCGGAGCGCAGCGTTTGGATCGTCGACGCCACGCAGGCGGCCAACTACCAGCCGTGCGAGGTGTGCCAGCCCTATAACTGATGGCGCGCTGATCGCGGCGCGTCCGCGCCGCCGTCAGCCGGGGATGCGCGAGGGTTCGGCAAAGGCCAGCAGTGTTCCCCGGTCTCACGCAGACTTCTGCGCGGGCGACCGACAACGTGGTCGTTCGTCAGCTCGAGGGCAAGCTGGACACGAGGTTCATGACGCTCACGGGTTCGGTGCCTTCTTTCTTGAGCCGGGTCGAGGACCGGTACCCCAGGTCCACGTCCGAGGCCTGGGCACGCAGGGCTCCGACCGTGGACTGCTCCTTCGGGATGTGCCGGAAGGCGTCGAAGGAGAAGATGCGGAGCGCGTTCTCGTGGGTGATCTTCGCTTTGTCTTCGGGGGAGACGCCCTCGAGGTATCCGGCGAGCGTTTCCGGGGCCATGGGCCAGGTGGAGTCGGAATGCGGGTAGTCACATTCCCACGTCACCATGTCCACATTGAGGCGGTCGCGCGAGGCGATACCGAAGGCGTCGTCGATGAAGCAGGTGACAATCCTCTCCAGGAAGACCTCGCTCGGGAGCTTGTCGCCGAAGTTCTGATGGGTCCACGCACGGTGCATCTTGTAGACGCGGTCGATCCGCTCGAGGAAGTAAGGGATCCATCCGATGCCGCCCTCGCTCAAGGCGAAGGTGAGATCGGGAAACTTGCGCAACAGGGGTGACCACACGAGGTCGGCCGCCGCCTGCACGATGTTGATCGGCTGCAGCGTGATCAGGGTGTCGACGGGTGCCTCGATGGAGGTGATCACGACCTGCGACGAGGACCCGATGTGCAGGCATACGACCGTGTTCTCCTCGCTGCACGCCCTCCAGAACGGGTCCCAATGCTCGTTGTGGATCGATGGGTAGCCGAGCTTCTCGGGATTTTCCGAGAAGGTCACGGCATGACAACCCTTGTTTGCGACGCGGCGGACTTCCGCTGCCATGGCGTCGATGTCCCAGATGGGCGGGATCGCAAGCGGGATCATGCGACCTGGATACGTGCCGCACCACTCGTCGACGTGCCAGTCGTTGTATGCCCGCAATACCGCCAGACCCAGGTCCTTGTCGGTGGCGCGGGCGAAGAATTGCCCGCAGAACTGGGGATAGGAAGGGAAATTCATCGAGGCGAGCACGCCGTTTGCGTTCATGTCACGGATCCGCTCGTGGATGTCGAAGCAGCCGGGCCGTATCTCGCTGAAGCGCGTCGGCTCCACGCCGTACTCATCCGGTGGCCTACCGGCCACGGCGTTCAGTCCGACGTTGGTCGCCTCCTGTCCCTCGAAGACCCAGGCGTCGGTGCCGTCGGGCTTTGTGATGACCTTCGGGGCCTGATCTCTGTACCTGGCCGGGATGTGGCGGTCGAACATATCGGGGGGTTCCACGACATGGTCGTCGACCGACACGAGGATCAGATCGTCGACCTTCATTGTGCACTCCTGACCGTGTGCGTGATCAATCGAAGAGCACCGGAATGGCCGTCGGGGAGCGGAATACCTGTCCCCGGATGTGGGGGTCATCGGCCTGCGGATCGAGCCGCAGGTTGGGCAACCGGTCGAGGAGCAGGTTCAGCGCTACGCGCATCTCCATCCGGGCCAGGTGCATCCCGAGGCACACATGCGGCCCGTGACCGAAAGAGATGTGAGGCTTGGGGTCGTCGCGACCGATGTCGAAGCGGTCGGGGTCGGCGTGTCGAGTTTCCTCCCGGTTGGCGGCAGCCAGCATGAGCATGACGGTCGACCCCGACGGAATGGGAACGCCGTCGATCTCGGTGTCCCTGGTGGCCAACCGGGTGATGTTGAGCAGAGGGGTCTCGAAGCGCAGCGACTCTTCGATGGCCTGCGCGACCAAGCCGCGATCCGAGCGCACTGCGTCTAGCTGGCCGGGGTCCGACAGGAGGGTGAACAGGAGGTTCCCGGTCGACCGGTACGTCGTCTCCACGCCCGCGGGCAGGAGCAGGCGAACGAACGAGAAGATCTCCTCGTCGCTGAGCCGCTCGCCGTCGAGCTCGACATTGGCGAGGTCGCTGATGAGGTCCTGACGCGGCTCGCGCCGGCGGTCCTCGAGAATGTCGGCTACGTATGCCTTCACCTCTTGGGAAGCGGCTATGGCCTCCTCCTGCTTGCTCAGGAAGCTGAGGATGGCGATCGACCAACGCTGGAACTGACGGTAGTCATCGCGGGGCAATCCCAGGATCCCCGCGATGATTTTCGTCGGGTAGGGGAAGGTGAACTCCCGGACCAGCTCGGCGCCGCCCCGACCGGCGAAGGCGTCGATGAGCTCGTTCGCGACTCCATCGGCAAGCTCGCTCTCCCATTGGGCCATGACCTTCGGGCGGAAGGCGGTGGACACGAGTGCCCGGTAGCGGCGGTGTCGGGGACCGTCCATCCCCAACATGATGTGCTCGCCCATCACCGGGCCCATGATCAGATCGATGATGTGGCCCGAGGAGAACGTCTCCGAGTCACGCAGCACCAGGGACACGTCGTCGTAGCGGTAGACGAAGAACACGGGGGCTGATTCCTCGTGCGGCATGAGCGACGAGTCGAGGCGCTGGATGGGGTGCTCCTGACGCGCCGTCGCCAGTTCCGGATACGGGTCACGTGTGTCCCCGGCGACGGCGTCGTCGAAGAGACCGAATTCCTCGCCCTCGTCGTCGCCGACATGGCGGTCGACGTCTGCGCCCGCTGCGCCTTGCTCCAGCGACGATTCCACGTACCCTCCCGAGCGTCAGCCTGGTGTAACCAAATATTCGTTCACACGCCAAGGTACTGGGCTAGCCTCGGCTTCGTCAATCGAGGACGGTGGTTCCGGCTGCCTGAACACCTCGCCTGACGGCCCGAGAGTGATCTAGACCAACCTGGGCCCTGGCTCCTTTCGGGGCAGTGGGAGGAGGACCGATGAATCTCCGCGTTGACCTCGGCGGACGGCGCGTTCTCGTCACCGGTGCGTCGAGCGGCATCGGAGCCGCCGCCTGCCGGTCGATCGTGGCGGCCGGTGGCTCGGTGGCAATGCTCGCGCGCCGCAAGGACCGTCTCGAGGAGCTGCGCGCCGAGCTGGGCGAGCGAGCGGTTGCGGTACCGTGCGATGTCACCGACCTCCAGGCGCTGCAAGGCGCGGTGGAAGAGGCGGCCCGGTCGCTGACGGGGCTCGACGGTGTCGTCACCGTGGCCGGCAGGTCGATGGTCGGCACCATCGCCTCCGGCACTCCCGAGCGCTGGCAGGAACTGATCAATCTCAACCTCGTCGGCCCCTTGGCCACGATCCGCTATGCGATCGACCACTTCCCCACAGGTGGGAGGCGCGACATCGTGATTGTCGGCTCCACTGGAGCTATCACGCCCATGGTCGGCGTAGGAATCTACGCAGCCAGCAAGCGGGGCCTTCGCGCCGCCTCCGACGCATTGCGCCTGGAGCTCGCCCACTCCGACATCAATGTGAGCTGTGTGATGCCGGGCATGTTCGACACCGAGGGCCTCACCATCGAAGGCATGGTCTTCGACGGTGAGATCCCACCCTCCGACATTCCGTATTTCGCCGGCGACGGGGGACCGGGGGCGGCGGCGGACCTGGCCGATGCCATCACCTTCGTGATCAGCCGCCCCGAGGGCTTCTGCATCAACGAGCTAGTGGCGCGGCCTACCGGGCAGCTCAATCCCTGAACTCGGCATGATCGACTTCAGCGAACAGGTCGTCGTAGTCACCGGAGCCGGCCGTGGCCTCGGGCGTCTCTACGCACTCGACCTAGCCCGGCGTGGTGCCTCTGTAGTCGTGAACGACGTCGGCGGCACTATGCAAGGCCACGGATCGGACGCGAGCGTCGCCGAGCAGGTTGTGAAGGAGATCGAGAGCCACGGCGGCGCGGCTGTCGCCTCTTCCGACTCGGTGGCGACTCCCGAGGGCGGAGAGACGATTGTACAAACGGCGGTCGAGACCTTCGGCCGGCTCGACGCCGTCGTCAGCAATGCCGGGATCTTCGACACCCATCCCTTCGACGAGCTGCCCGTCGAGGACTGGCGCCGGATGCTGAACGTCCACCTCGATGGGAGCTTCTTCCTGAGCCAGCCGGCGTACAGGGTAATGAAGAAACAAGGCGGCGGTCGCTTCGTGTTCATCACCTCCTCCGCTGGTCTCTTCGGCCAGCCCAACTCGGCGCACTACGCGGCGGCCAAGGCAGGGATCGTCGGGCTGGCAAACGTGATCGCCATCGACGGGGCGCCGCATGGGATCATGGCCAACACCGTGTTCCCCTTCGGCTACTCCCGGATGGTCACCGAGACCGTGGGCGACCGCGACGAGCTCGGTGACGAGGTGCCATTCCTGCGGGCGATCGAGCCGGAGCTGGTGGTGCCGATGGTGGTGTTTCTGGCCAGCAGAGCGTGCACGTTCACGCATCAGAACTTCTCCGCCTGCGCCGGTCGCTTCGCCCGTGTGTTCGTCGGGCTGGGTGAGGGCTGGGTCGCCTCCGGTGGGCCGCCCACGGCCGAGGACATCGACGCCCATTTGACCGAGATCGCCGCCACCGAGCCCTTCACGGTTCCGGACTCGATCTTCGACGAGGTTGCCCAGATCTGCACCCGCCTTGGCATCGCGTTGTGAGGACAACTCGTGTCGCGCTCCAAGCCCGAGGTCAGTCGACAGGCCAAGCGACCGACTTGACCTCGAGGTACTGCTCGAAGCCGGCGACGCCGTTCTGGCGCCCGATCCCGCTTTCCTTGTAGCCGCCGAAGGGAACGTCGGCGAAGTAGGGAGCGCCGCCGTTGAGCCCGATGAACCCGGCGCGTAACCGGCGAGCCAAGTCGATGGAGTGCTCGAGGGATCCCGACATCACATTGCCCGCCAGACCGTAGGGGCTGTCGTTTGCGATACGAATTGCTTCTTCCTCGTCTTCGAAGGGGATGACGACGAGCACCGGGCCGAAGATCTCCTCGCGGGCGATGGTCATGGAGTTCTCGACGTCGACGAAAAGGGTGGGCCTCACGTAGTAGCCCTTGTCGAGGCCCTCGGGTGTGCCGGTGCCGCCCACGAGGAGCGTGGCACCCTCGTCGATGCCGTTCTGGATGTAGCCCTGGATCCGCTCGCGCTGCTTGGCCGAGATCACCGGGCCGCAGAGCACGTCCGGCTGCTGGGGGTCCCCGGGGACGACCGTCTGATAGACCCCCTTGAGGATCTCGACGCCCTCGTCGTAGCGCGAGCGCGGCAGGAGCATGCGCGTGGGCGTGGCGCATCCCTGGCCCGCGTGGAAACAGGGCGCGATGCCGATCAAGCACGAAAGCTGCAGGTCGGCATCCTCGAGGACGATGGTGGCCGATTTGCCGCCGAGCTCCAGGAACAGTCGCTTCATCGTTGCCGCGCCCTTCTCCATGATCCGCTTGCCCACTGCAGTGGAGCCGGTGAAGGAGATGAGATCGACCTTGGGGGACAAGGTGAGCTCTTCGCCCACCAGATGATCGGAGGCGGTCACGACGTTGACGACCCCGGGCGGGATGTCGGTTCGCTCGGCGATCAGCCTTCCCAGTCGGGTCGCGTTGAAGGGCGTGTCCGGTGCGGGCTTGAGAACGACGGTGTTGCCGGTGGCGAGCGCCTGCCCGAGCTTGTGGATCGTCACCTCGAAGGGATAATTCCACGGGACGATCGCCCCAACGACTCCTACTGGCTCGCGCCAGACCCGTCTGGCGGTCATCTGGTTTGTGAGCTCGGACAGCTGGTCGCCCAGGTCCATCTCCCAGGGGTACTCGTCGATCAGCTTGGCCGGGTGGGTCAATCCGCCGGCCAGCGGCGCATCGAGCTGCGGGCCGTGTGTCACCATGCGCGGGCACCCGACCTCGAGGATCAGCTCCTCACGCAGCTCCTCTCGCTCCGACTCGAGTGCCTGTTGGAACTGCTCCAGGCAGCGCTTGCGGAAGGTGCGATCGACAGCCCAATCGGTTTCGTCGAACGCGCGCCTGGCGGCGTCGATGGCACGATGCATGTCTGCCTTGGATGCGTCCGCGACTTCGCCGAGTACCTCTTCGGTGGCCGGGTTGACGTTCGAGAACGTTCCCGCCTCGCCGTCGACGAGCTTCCCGTCGATCAGCATCCTCGGCTCGAAACGTACCTTCATGTCTGTCATGTGATCGCTCCTCTTCGGCTTTGTGTCATGTGCTCTTGGGACTGCAGCGTCCACTGCTTGTTGCACTCACCTGTGGCCGGCCGGACTGTCCGGTCTCCCAGCGGTCCCAGATGCCGGCCGAGTACGGACCGGGCTGGCCCGCCTTGGCGTAGAAGCCCTGTGGGTCGTAAACCTTGGCCTCTGGATAGGGGAACGGGCAGGCGACTGACGTGGCGGCGCCACTTCCCCGGATGATGGCGAAGCCGCCCCCGTAGAGGAATAGATAGGCCCCGTTTATGAGAACGAACATCACCGCAAAAGTGCCGAGGGCCGGACGGCTCCGCAAGGCGCGGATCCGGATGCGCTGGGCCAGCTTCTCCGCCACCGTGCGCCCGGTGTCGTCCCGGTAGAGCAGCACGCCGGCCGGGATCATCACGGTGGTGACGAGGGATGATTCCCACAGCAGCGGGAACTGGTAGGTGTGGCCGGTGAAGACCGACCCCCACGGGATCACCTGAGAGTAGATGTACATCCCTGTGCGCACCAGGATGATCTCCTGGATGGCGTCATAGACGAAGCCGACGACGTAGATCAGGGCGGCCAGGCTGATCAGGGGATGCCGCCAGACGAAGGAGTCGACAGGGCGCCGTCTCTGGATGCGCCGGAGAATCCACACGGCCGGGAAGAACGGCGCAAGGTAGAACATGACGTAGCCGACGACGACGAACGGTTCGACCGTCGGCGACAGCGACACGAGTGGCCACGTTTCGGGCCAGTGCCAAAGCTGCGGGTTGTAAACCGCGTAAGGGGCCCAATTCATTATCGGGTCCTGCCAGACGATGGCGGTGCAGCAGATGGCCATGAGCAGGATCGGATGCTTCGGATGGCGCCGCCACATGATCACGAAGGTGCAGGCGATCAGCACCATGGCCATGATCGTCCCGGCCTGTTCCGCCGCCAGCCAATGGGTCCAACCGAAGAGCGGCGCCACGGGACGGGGAGCTCCATGCACGGCAGGGTTGGCGATCCGCGCAGCCACTGCTCCGCGCCGCGCATTGTGGGCGACGAAGATGAATGCCAACGCCGCCGCGCACGCGAGAAGAGACCACCCGACGACCGTCTTGCCGGATGTCGGCGAACGTTCGATCTTAGGCAGCTCGGGCGCGAGCCGACGGGTTGAGGTGTCGACGGCCGCGCTCATTCTTCCCCGAACCGTGCAACAAAGCGCGCCTTGCCGAACTCCGGTTCGAGCTGGCGGGCCACCAGATACCCGGCACCCACCCAACCCCGGTGAGTCCAGTTGCCGAACGAGAGACGGGTCCCCGGTGCGCCCGATGCCGCCGGCAACATCTTCACGCGCTCGAGCGCCTCTTTCACGCCCCGGGGCGTAAGAGGATGAGCATCGGCAAAAGCGTGGAGAAGCACCGTGGCGAGGTCGCGGTTGACGACAGGGACGCAGTACTCCGGCCGGCGTCCGTACGCCTCCTCGTATTCGTCAAGGAAGTGCTGGCCGACTCGGTTCGACTCGTCGTACTGATCCAACCCGGTCCACCCGAAGATGGCATCCCACATGATCTGGTGGATCCAGGCATTCTGGAACGCCGTGCCGAGGAACCTGGGCGGGTCCCAGCCGAGCTCTCCCAACACTCGGTTGACGTTGAGCAATCCAAAGCCGAAGCCACAGTGGACGAAGGCGGACACCTTGGCCTGCTTGAGGGCGCTGACGTGGGCGGTGATGTCCTGCGCCGTCTGCGGGATCCACTCCTCCACGGCGATGCGGATTCCGCGCGCCGCAGCGGCCTTGCGGAAATTGCGTATGTAGGACTCACCGACCAATGACTGCTCGATCAGAGCACCGACTTCCGTATGCCCGCCCTTGGCCAAGAGATCTGCCCAGAAGATGGGCTCGTCGGTCATCGATCCCATCGACAACGAGAACGTCCACTCCCCGAGCCACTCCTCACTGCCGGTGACGCTGATGGCCGGGACGTGAAAACGCTCCTCGATCTCCTCGCGCGTCGGCACGCAATTGTCGGTGATGGCGGGCCCGAACACAGCCAGGCATCCCTCGTCGACGAGCTCGCCGTAGGCGTCGATGACGGCCTTGATCGTGCCTTTCGGCAGGCCCTCGACCTCCCGGAAGACGATCTGCACGGGACGGTCGATCATCCCCCGCTCGACACCCTGGCGGAACACCAGCTCGAACGGACGAATCAGGTCCAGGCGGGATTCCTCGGGATACCCGTCGGGAAGCTTGAAGTCGAACAGGTACCCGAGCTTGATCGGCTCGGCGCTGCTCTCGTAGGACACGGCCCTCCCCTCGGGGCAGCGACCGGCCGCCGCCCGGCCCCCATAACCTGATATTTGTTCCGACGCTAACGAGCCCAGGTGAGCCCGTCAATCGGAGCCGGAGTCGCCAGTCAGGTAGGCGTCGATCATCTCGAACAGCCCGGCTGTCACGAGTGGATCGTCGCTGAGCGGACCGGCCACTGCGGCACGGGCGGCTTGACGCAGGTCGAGGCCCTCGGCCACCAGTTGCCCGGCGGATACGAGAACTCTGGTGGAAGCCACCTCGCGCAGTCCAGCGGTCTCGAGCCGGCGGATGGCCTGGCCGAGCTGCACGAGCGTCGCCGCTGTCTGGTGGTCGACGCCGGCTTCGTGGGCGACGACCTTCTCTTCGATGTCGGCCGGCGCAAAGTCGAGCTCGATGGCGACCAGGCGTTGGCGGGTCGAGTCCTTCAGATCCTTCAGCACGCTCTGGTACCCCGGGTTGTAAGAGACGACCAGGCAGAACTCGGGGGCCGCCTCGAGTGTCACCCCGAGGCGATCGATCGGCATCTGGCGACGATGGTCGGCCAAAGGATGCAGCACGACAGTCGTGTCCTGACGGGCCTCGACGATCTCGTCGAGATAGCAGATGGCGCCCTCACGGACCGCACGGGTCAGCGGGCCGTCCACCCACGCCGTATCGCCGCCTTGGATGAGGAACCGTCCAACGAGGTCCGCCGTCGTCAGGTCGTCGTGGCAGGCGACCGTGATCAGTGGCCGCTCCAGATCGAAGGCCATGGCTTCGACGAAACGCGTCTTCCCACAACCAGTCGGCCCCTTCAGGAGGAGAGCCAGCCCCTGGCGATACGCCGCCTTGAACACCTGCTCTTCACTCCCGACAGGAACGTAGTACGGCCGTGTGCCTCGGCTCATTCGGTTCTCCTCTCGACGCCGAGGCGCGTTCTCGTCCGCTCACGCCGCTGGGACAGCCTCCGCTGGAGCTCGGCCGAGCGGAGGGCTGAACGGAACAGAGGGCTCACGATCGTCGGGAGCTGCTCAACCCGGGGAATGGCGGCGTGGGCTGCGGTGCCGAAGACTCGCCGCAGGGCGCCCGCATCGGTGCGTGCCCCGATGCTGAGACACACGCATCCGATCCCCCTGCGCCGAGCCTCGGCCAACGCTCGACGGGCATCTGCTTCGCCGTAGGAGCGCTCGTATCCGTGGTCGTAGGCCAAACCGTCGGAGAGCACCACGAGCAGCCGCCTCGTCGTGCCCGCGTCGCGCTCGAGAACGGCAGTGCCGTGGCGAATGGCCGCCCCCAGGCGCGTGTAGGCGCCCGGCACGAGTCCGCCGAGACGCTGCATCACCAGGGCGCCGGGGTCCTCTCCGAACCGCATGACGGGCACGATGTGGACGGCTGACCTGCCTTGCGACCGGAAGCCGTAGAGGGCGACCCGATCGCCCAGCTCGTGCAGGCCCACGGCGAGCGCTTCGGCAGCGGCGCGCTGGTGCTCGTGCACCGGCACGCCGGTGGCACTCGGCTCGCCGGCCGAGCCGGAGACGTCGAGCAACAGCAGCACGGAGAGATCGCGACGGCATCTCAGCGTGTCGATGTAGACGGCTTCGTCGGGCACCGACCCGGCCCGCAACTGCACCTGGGATTCGACCGCCGCGTCGACGTCGACGTCGTCGCCTTGTCGCTGCCGATGGCGGCGCTGGAACTCCATTCCCAGACGCCCCAACGCTCGGCGAAGGCCGTGGGTGTCGACCAGCCGGAGCGGCGCAAGCTCCGAGACAGGTGGGTCGATCTCCTCCACCGTGCACCAGTCGAGCTTGTACCGCCTCTTGTTGAGGTCCCACTCGGGGTAGGTGGTGGTCCACGACTGCTCGATCGCCGCGGTCCCCCGAGGAGCGGGCGCCGCGGTCGTAGAGAGCCACCGGGTGCTCGACGACGGTCTGGGCACCGGGGCCCAGTGCGTCGGCGCATCTGCGCCGGGAGGACCGCCCCCTTCGGAGCGCGCATCGCCGAAGAGCCTCTTGATCAGCCTGCCGATGGCCCCCCCGCCTCCAACCGGGCTCGAGAGGATGTCCACGCCAGGAGCGTCGTCCTCCTCGCCGCGGTCGAGCTCGTGGAGATGCACTCGGTCGTCACTCCGGGGTGCATGCCGGTGGTCGGCTTCGCCCTCCCCGGGAGCGAGCGCCGACGACGGCACCATACGGCGCGGCACGATGATCCCGAAGATCTCCGGCGGCTCTTCCAGGGGCTCCCGGCTGCCGGCGATGTCGAGCGACTCCACCGGTGATGTCGTGCGCAGCGCCGCTGTGCGGTCGATCACGGGGCGCACCGACGTCGGCAGTAGATGCTCATGCGTGCTCAGGGCGCGCTGGCCCTCCACAGCCAGGTACCGGCGCGCCAGCGCCGGACGGTGGCCCAGCGCGGCCAGGACAGCCGTGTCCAGACTCCCGGCTCCAATGAGCGAGGACTGGACGGCGAGCATTGCGAGTTGGTGACTCGAATCGGCGTTCGAGTCGATGAAGATGGTCACGCCGTCGGTCCACGCGAGCTCGCCGGCCCCGGCCGGCGCCACCTCGACCCCTTGTCCGGCGATGGCAGAGGCCAGAAGCCGGTACCGCACGATCCCCCTCGGGCCTTCCCGGTCACCTTCACTGAGCGACGGTGCCGATCCCGTCAACAGGGACAGAGCCCCGCGACCCTCCCTGAGTGGCGCGTGCCTACGCATGGCGAGCCGTCACGTCATGCCCGCCGGCGGGCCATGGCACCACGCAGGACGGTGTCCCTGGCCAGGGCTCGAGCGGCGCGGGTTCCGGCGGCGCGCACGATGGTCGGAGGGAAGGCGATCACTTCCTGTACGCCGCGGGCTCGAATCTCTGCGTTCCCGCCTTCGATGTGGATCTCGCCGGCCTTGTCGCCCTCTGCCAGCAGCGCCTTGATCTGGCGGAGGTACCACGCGACGGACAAGCCCAGGTTGGGCGTGCTCGGTGGCGACTGCCGGAGCCAGGCGAGCTGGATCCTGAACTCGTCGCTGAAGCGGTCGATCACATGGATGTTGGCCCACATGAGGGCGTCGATCTTCTCGAGCGGGGTCGACGCCGTACTCAGCGCGGCTTCCCAGGCCATCTTCACCTTGTCGGTGTACGACCGCATGATCGAGATCAGAAGCTCGTCTTTGGACCTGAACGACCGGTAGACGGTACCCGTGCTGACGCCCGCTGCCGCGGCGATATCCCTCATGGTGGTCGCTTCGTAGCCCCGGCGACCGAACTCCTTGCGGGCAACGGCTCGAAGGTGCGTGGTCCGGCCGTTGTCGTCCTCAGATTCGTCCTCCCAGGTGGCGACGACCTTTTCCACGGCCTGGGTGGCGTGCGAGCGGTCGAGGGTGGCGTTCGACGGCGTGCGGGGGGAGATCCCGTCCAGCAGGAGGCGGAGCCTGACCTCCGGGACCAGGTCTGCGCCTGGGGCCATGTGCGACACGCCCACGCCGACGTGCAGCATGCTCTGGCAGAGGCGGTCGCTCAGGAGCGTCAGGTCGATGCCCGGACGGATCGCTCCTGACGCTCGGCCTTCTCGGAGAAGCTCGAGCATGGCGCCCTCGATGGCGGTCGACGCTGTGCTCGCCAGCAGCGCCAATTCGTCTCCGAGCACCGAGGGAGGTTCGTACAGACTGAGGAGCAGGGCCGCACGATGCCGTACGCCGCAGGCGGCGATCGCTCGCCCGAACTCGATGATTCGCTCTTCGACCGGTTGGGACGTCGGGTGCTGCAGGTCTCGGAGTGCTCCATGCGCAATCCGATCGAGCTCGTCGCGGTAGCGCCGGACCAGCTCCACGATGATCGCTTCCTTCGAATCGAAGTGGTGGTAGAGGCTCCCCGGGAGGATGCCGCAGGCATCGGCGATCTCTTGAAGCGAGGCACGGAGCCCTTCCGACGCGAACAGGGTGGCGGCGGTCTCGAGAATCTCGGTTCTGCGGGCGCCGTCGGTCGGCATAGATGGAAATCGTAGTAAACCGGCTCGCCTGCTTGCGGACCAATCGTTAGGTTCGGTATCTTCGGGCCTCCGTCGCCGCAAGGGGTGAGGACGATACCGGTCAAAGGCGAGACGGCACGGTCTGCTCAAATAAGGTCTCGATGTCCGGACGCCAGGTGTCCCCGCGATGGGGCTCGAGGCGTGAACCGTCACGGTCGATGACAAAGGAGCCGGTTTATGGCTGATTACAAGTTTCTTCTTTACGAGACGTTCGACTCGGGGAAGATCGCCCGGATCATGCTGAACCGCCCCGATGCCCGCAACGCCCAGAACCGTGGACTGCTGGTGGAGTTGAACGAGGCCTTTCTGCGCGCCGAGGCCGACGACGAGGTGAGAGTTGTGATCCTCGGAGGCACGGGCCCGATGTTCTCCTCCGGCCACGATCTCGGCTCCAAGGTCTCGATGGAGGAGTTCAAGCCTGGCCCAGGCCAGCACCCGACCCGGAGCATCAACGGGGGCACCCGCAAGGCGGCGGAGAGCCTCATGCTCCAGGAGTGGCACTACTTCTACGACAACAATCGTCGCTGGCGGAACCTGCGCAAGATCACGATCGGTCAGGCGCACGGTGATGTCTACGCCGCGGGCCTCATGCTGCTGTGGGCGTGCGACCTCATCGTGTGTGCCGAGGGAACTCGCTTCGCGGACGTGGTCGGCACGCGGCTCGGCATGTGCGGCGTCGAGTACTTCGGCCACCCTTGGGAGTTCGGTCCTCGTAAGGCAAAGGAGTTGCTCCTCACGGGCGACTCGGTCGATGCCGACGAAGCTCACGATCTCGGGATGGTGAGCAAGGTCTTTCCCGCTGACGAGCTCGGTGAGCGGACCATCGAGTTCGCGCGGCGCATCGCGCAGCTCCCGACGATGACGTCGCTCCTCATCAAGGAGTCGGTCAACCAGAGCGTCGACAACATGGGCTTCTACAACGCGCTCAATGCCTGCTTCACGCTCCACGAGCTGAACCACTCACACTGGGCTCAGGTGAACGACGACGGATACCCCGTCGCGAAAGAGGACTCCGGCATTCCCAATTGGCGCGAAGCCCCTCCAATCGTCCCAGCCATGAAGGACAAGGTTCGCGCCGAGTCGTAGTCGCCGGCGCAGTCGGCCGGGCAGAAGGGCAGAAAGGCGGAAAGGCAGGGTATTGTCCTTGACGTCGATGTCAGAACGCGAATTGACCAGGTGGTCGCCGCTGCTCCTCGCGCCGGTCCCCGGGAACCGGAGGTAGCCGATGACCGCAGTCATGGAGGGGGTCCGCGTCCTCGAGGTCGCGGAGCAGACCTTCGTCCCAGCCGCATCCGCTCTGCTCGCGGACTGGGGGGCGGACGTGGTCAAGATAGAGCACGTCGAGCGAGGAGATGCGATGCGCGGCCTCGCGTCGACCGGCGTCATCGCGATTCCTTCGGACGTCCACGTCCTGCTCGAGCACTCGAACAGAGGTAAGCGCAGCCTCGGGCTTGACCTCACCTCGCCCGAAGGCCGCGAGATCCTCTACAAGCTCGCCGAGACCTCCGACGTCTTCATCACTAACAAGTTGTCGGGCGTCCGGAAGAAGTTGCAGATCGACGTGGAGCACCTCCGATCCCGCAATCCGCGAATCGTCTACGTGAGGGGTAGCGGGCAGGGGGAACGGGGCCCCGAAGCGGACAAAGGCAGCTACGACTCGCTCGCCTTCTGGGCCCGCGCGGGTGTGGCGATGGGCGTCAAGAGGCCGGACCAAGACGATGTTCCCCATCCTCCCGGCCCGGGATTCGGCGACTCGATAGGCGCCATGACGATTGCGGGTGGGGTGATGGGCGCCCTTTATCACCGCGAGCGAACGGGTGAGGCCACGACGGTCGACGTCTCGCTCCTCGGCACCGGGCTCTGGGCGCAAGGTCAGGCAATTGCGCTCTCGGCGCTCATGAACGTGCCGTTCGCGATCCCGACCGGACCAAGGAGCTCGGTGAACCCGCTCACCGGGAACTACAAGACGAAGGACGGTCACTTCATCTCGTTCACGTGCCTGCAGGCCGGGAAGTACTGGCCCGGGATGTGCACGGTGATAGAGCAGCCGGATCTCGCGAGCGATCCCCGGTTCGCTGATCATCAGTCCCTCGTGTCCAACGGCGTCGAGGCCATCGGCTTGCTGCGCAAGTCGTTCGCGGAGCGCACTCTCGCCGAATGGCGTGAACGGCTCGCCGATTTCGACGGTCAGTGGGCCGTCGTGCAGGACTCCCTGGAAGCAGCCACCGATCCCCAGGCGGTTGCCAACGGGTATCTCCAGGAATGCACCACTTCGGCAGGCGTAGAGTTCCAGCTCGTCGCCGCTCCGGTGCAATTCGACGAGAAGCCGGCAAAGCCGCAGCGCGCGCCCGAGTTCAACGAGCATGGGGACGAAATTCTCGCCGAGATTGGTCTGGACACCGAAGCGGTCTTGGATCTGAAAGTACGCGGCGTCGTCGCCTGAATCGGGGACGGCAATAGGTCGGGAGGGACTCGCAAATGTTCAATTCGTTTCGTTACGACGGGAAGCACGCCTTGGTCGTCGGGGGAGCCACGGGCATGGGGGCGGCGACAGCGCAGGTGGCCCTCGACGCCGGCGCCCAAGTGACGGTGATGGACCGCGCCGATGTGACAGTGGAGGGTGTGAAGGCGATAAACCTCGACCTCTCGGATCCATCCTCCATCGATGCCGCAGTGGAACAGTGTGGCGGGCCGGTCAACGTCTTGTTCTCGTGCGCAGGTGTTGCCGACGGTACCCCCGGCATCGAGAAGATCAACTTCATCGGGCACCGCTACATGATCGACAAGCTGCGCGCCAAAAAGATGTTGCCGCGTGGGTCTGCGATCGGGTTCATCTCCTCGGCTGCAGGGCTCGGCTGGCAGGCGAACCTTCCTCAGCTGAAGGAATATCTGGACACGCCTGACTTCGCCGCGGCGGTGCAATGGATCGAAAAGCACCAGACGGACGACTACATGCTGAGCGCGTACATGTGGAGCAAGCAGGCGATCTGCGCGTACGTCTCCCGGCAGGCATTCCCGTTCCTGAAGGAAGGCATCCGGATCAACGCGATCTGCCCGGGACCCACGGACACACCTCTGGCACAGGCGAACAAGGAGATTTGGCTGGGTTTCGGCGCGGACTACCGTGAGGAGCTCGGTATAGACGCCTCCACGCCCCTCGAGCAGGCGTATCCCCTCGTTTTCTTGTGCAGCGACGCGGCGAGCGCGATCACCGGCATCACTCTGATTGCCGATGCGGGGTACATCAGCTCGGGCGTGACCGAGTCGTACCCGGCCGCGACCGCCATCGCCAACTTCCTCCTTGGCATGCCCTCCTGAGAAGGTGGCATCCGGTCGGTGAACGCGAGAAAGGTGGGCCGACACGCGGCCCGGCCGGTGGACCTGCCGGTAGCGGACTGAGGACCCGGGACTCCCTGCCCTTCGTGGGGGCAGAGGGTGACTCGGCGCCACCCGCAGGGGCCCGGACGAGCCGCTCACCAGCACCGATGTCTGTCCGGGGCCTGGGTCACGACTTGACTCTGACATCGAAATTGGTATCGTTGGCAGCCGTCGCTGTGCTGCATCCAGGCCCGAGGATGCGCGAATGCGGGAGCGGCTGGAGGGGGAAATAGTGCGTTCGCAAGCCCGGGAGAAGGCGCGGTGCTGCAGTACGTACTGATCGGGCTGGCGCTCGGCTCTATCTACGCAATCGCGTCGTCCGGGCTGGTCGTTACCTTCGTCTCGTCAGGCGTCCTCAACTTCGCTTTCGGGTCGATGGCCTACGTGGTGGCGCGGTTCTACTACTGGCTCAACTCGCAACACGGGTGGTCGACGTGGAGCTCTGGGCTCGTTTCCCTTCTCGTCTTCGCCCCGGTGATGGGAATCGTCCTTTACATGGCGCTATTCCGCTTCCTCCGGGGCCAGTCCACCCTCATAAAGCTGGTGACGACCATCGGGCTTTCGGTCGCGCTGCCGCCGATAGCGGACCTGTGCCTCGGGACCCAGTCCATCACCTCGGCCCCCGGGCTGGCGCTTTCGAGCGATCGCCCGTTTCATCTCTTCGGCACGGCCATCACCACGGACCAAGTCATCATCTACGGCTTCTTGTTGTTCGTGGTGTTGGCGGGGACCGCGGTCCTGCGTCTCACAGACCTGGGCCTACGTGTTCGGGCGATGGTCGACTCCGAATCCATGTCATCGCTGTCGGGGACGAATCCCGGTCGGGTTGCGCTCGGCGTCTGGGCGATCAGCGCCACCCTCGCCGGGCTGGCCGGGATCCTGGTCGCGCCGACCAACGGCCTTACCACCACCGGCATGACTGCGTTGATGGCCGCGGCGTTCGCAGCAGTCGTGGCCGCTCGCCTCCGGTCGCTCCCGGGAGCAGTGGTGATCTCGCTCGCAATGGGAGTAGTGACAGACGTCATCCAGAAGTACCTGCCCGTGAACAGTTCGTTTACCGCTGCGATCATCCCGAGCATCCCGTTCGGGTTCATCCTGATCTTCTTGATCGTCTATCTCGTACGGTCCGGGTCGGTGGACGAGAACGTTGGCGCGGGAGGTCCCCTCGATCAGGCCATCAAGCCCGCCAACGAGGATCCTCACGCCGTGGATACAGAAACCGTGGGAAGTGTGGGCCGGTTCAGCGTTGCCGGCTTCCCGCTGAGCCGGTTCACGGTGCTGAGCGCTCTCCCGCTCGTCGTCGTCGCACTTCTGCCTCTGATCTTCCACGGGTCGGCATTCTGGTTGGGCACGGTCGCCCTCGGTCTCTGTTATGCGATCACGTTCCTGACCTTCACCGTCGTGACCGGGGAGGGCGGGATGCTGTGGCTCTCCCAGATCATCTTCGCGGGTGCCGGGGCATTGGCTGCTGCGCAGTTCGTCACGGCATGGCACGTGCCTGTGCTTCTGGCGATCGTCATGGGTGGTGTGGTTGCAGCGGCGGCCGGCGCGGTGATCGGCTTGCTCACGATCCGTCTCGGGGATCTCTATGTGGGCCTCGTCACCCTGAGTTTCGGTCTGCTTGTAGAGCAGCTCGTATTCACAAGGCCCCGATTCTTGCAAGAAGGTGCGGGGGTAGTGCTCAACCGGCCGGGGTTCGCGAGCGGCGACCTTGCATTCTCCTACCTTGCGATCGGTGTCTTCGTGATCTTCGCGCTGCTTACCTTGAACCTACGTCGCTCCACGAGCGGATTGGCACTTCGGGCGGTGCGAGACAGCGAACCCGCTTCGCGAACGTCTGGACTCAGCGTCCTGCAAGTCAAGGTGATCGTAGGCGCGCTGGCCGCGTTCGTGGCGGCCGTCGGCGGTGGTTTCCTGGCACTCGACGCAAGGGTGGCCCAGCCGCAGTCCTTCGAGACTTTCCTCGGCCTGGTGTGGCTGGCGGTCGTGGTGACGATGGGGATCCGGTCCATCACCGCGGCGGCGATCAGCGGCCTGTCCCTCGCTCTGCTGCCCGCGGTTTTCCAGACCTGGGTCCCGGTCCGCTTGGGGGAGGTACCTGCGGCTCTCTTCGGCTTGGGGGCGGTCATGGTGGCACGCAATCCCGAGGGTGTCGTGCTCCACAACGGCAGGCAGTTGCGCGCGATCTTGTCGAAGTTCGGGCCACGAGGTGGGCAACGAAGTCCGAGTGGCTCGGCTTCGAGCGACGAATTGGATCCACAAGGCGGTAACGGAATGAGTCCCGCAGGAGCTCCGGCCGGCGGCGTCCATGCGAAGGCTGCAGCGCCGTGACCGATGTTGGCGGAGGATCTGCAGCCGGCGCACAGACCGTTGTCGGAGGAGCGAGCGAAGGGGCGACAACGGGATCGCGAGCGCGACTCGAGTGCTCCGAGATCACAGTCAACTTCGGCGGGCTCGCAGCGGTCAGCGACGTTGCCGTGGCTGTTCCACCCGAGCGGATCGTCGGGTTGGTAGGCCCCAACGGTGCCGGCAAGAGCACCCTCTTCGCAGTGATGTCGGGCTTGTTGCGCCCCAATCGCGGCAAGGTCATCCTCGACGGTGCCGACATAACCTCTGAAAGACCGCAGTTGCGAGCAGCAAAGGGGCTCGCGCGGACCTTCCAGCATCCTGAGCTGTTCAGCGGCCTGACAGTACGGGACCATCTCGTGCTCGCTTACCGGGCGAAGCACGCCAGACGGCGGATCTGGTCGGACCTCTTCACCATGGGAAGTCTTCGCCGGCCTGGCTCTCACGAGAACGACAGCGTCGACGAGCTGATCGAGATGCTGGGCCTGGGTCGGTTGGCGCTTCGTCCAGTCCTCGGCCTCCCCCTCGGCTCGGCACGCCTGGTAGAGCTCGGAAGAGCCCTGGCAGCTTCGCCGACGGTCCTCCTTCTCGACGAGCCGTCGTCGGGAATGGACTCGGCCGAGACCGAGCAGTTCGAGAGGACCTTGAGACTCGTCAACCAGGAGCGCAAGGTCTCGGTGCTTCTGGTGGAACACGACGTCGATCTGGTGATGCGCCTTTGCAGCAAGGTCTACGTCTTGGACTTCGGCTTGATGATCGCTAGCGGCTCGCCGGAGGACGTCCGTGCGGACCCAGCCGTGAGAGCGGCCTACCTCGGCGAAAATCTCAAGGTCTCCGAGGCCTCGGGCAGCGAAGACCTGAGTAGCGGCCCCCGAACTCGTACCCCGGCCGGCGCGCGTGTTCCTGCCGAACCCGTTAAAGGGGGCACGCAAGCGCCCGAACTCTTGGTCGAGGACCTCTGGGTGAGGTACGGGGACGCCACGGCGCTGCACGGGATCTCGTTCAAGGTCGATGCGGGAAAGGCACTCGCCGTATTGGGGGCGAACGGGGCCGGCAAGTCCAGCCTTGCGCGTGCGATCTCGGGGCTGGTGTCCCCGGCGCGGGGAAGGATTCTGCTCGGGGACGAAGACATATCCGCCTGGCCTGCTCACCGCATCCGGCGGTCGGGGATCGTCTATCTGCCGGAAAGCCGAGGCATATTCCGTAGCTTGACCGTGACGGAGAACCTTCGCATGGCTGCGGGTTCCATCGAAGGTCGCCAGACGCGCAAAGAAGCAATAGAGCGCGCCCTGGAGATCTTTCCCGCGCTGGCCTCGCGGCGCCGTCAGCAGGCTTCGCTTCTGTCGGGAGGCGAGCAGCAGATGTTGTCCCTGGCGCGTGCCTTGGCGAGCTTCCCAAAGCTGCTCGTCGCCGACGAGTTGTCGCTCGGCCTGGCTCCCAAGATGGTCGATCTCGTCTTCGACGGCCTCTCACGCGCGAGGGAAGCCGGTCTAACCCTCGTCATGATCGAGCAGTACGTCCACCGGGCCCTGGAATTCGCCGACGAGTGCATCGTGCTCCAGCGCGGTGAGTTGGCATGGGCCGGTTCGACCGGAGAAGCCCACGGCGAGGTACTACGGCACTACTTGGGGGAGGCGATGGTGGCGGCGGGCTGACCACTCGGGCGAGTCGAGCGAATGTTCCCGCTACGAGCTGGGAGCGGAGGGTTCCAGAACAAATCCTGTCAATTCATCCAATAGAGATGATCGGAGAAGATACGACATGCGGAACATCAAGGCGAAGTTGTTGGCGGCGGTAGTCGGCCTCCTCGTAGTGGCAGCGGGCTGCAGCTCGACCTCGTCGGGGTCCGGCTCGGGCGGGTCGGGCAAGACGTACACGGTCGGTGTGCTCACCGACGCGACCGGTATCGCTTCCACCAACAACGGGAGCTCTGTCCAAGGTGTCAAGGCCGGGACCGTGTACGCGTCTCGAAACGGTTACAAGATCAACTACGTCGTCGCCGACACAGGCTCCTCTCCTTCGGGCGTCCTGACAGCGATGCAGAAGCTCGTAGAGCAGGACCATGTCTTCGCTGTGGTCTCGGTCTCGTCGCTGACGTTCCTGAACTCGAGCTACCTGACCTCACAGGGCGTCCCAGTGGTCGGGTTGGCGGAGGACGGGCCCGAGTGGATCACCGCACCGAACATGTTCTCCGCCTTCGGCCCCATCGACTTCACGAAGGTAGCCACGACTTCCGGGCTCATCTTCAAGAACCTGGGAGCGAGCAACGTCGGGTCCCTTGGCTACAGCATCTCGCCGTCCTCGGCATCCGCTGCCCAAGCGGTCGGGATATCGGCGCAGAACGAGGGGCTCAAGGCCGGGTACGTGAACTCGAACTTCCCGTTCGGGAGCACGAACGTCGGACCTGTGATCCTGGCGATGCAGTCCGCCGGCGTCGACGGGGTGTCAGGCTCGGTCGACTCCAACACCTTCTTCTCTTTGGTCACGGGCCTCAAGCAGGCAGGGGTCAACGTGAAGGTGGCTCTCTCGCCGACCGGATACGGCGGAGATCTCACACAAGGTGGTCCGGGAGCGGTCCAGTCGGCTCAAGGCGTGTACTTCCTGTCGTCGTTCGAGCCCGTCGAGATGAACACCCCCGCCACCCGTCAGTTTCAGCGCGACCTCAAGGCCACCGGTGTCAACGGTGACCCGACGTTCGGGGAGTACGGGGGGTACACGTCGATGGCCCTCCTCGTGGCAGGGCTCCAGGCGGCCGGCTCGAACCCGACCCAGGCCGGGCTCATAAGGGCCCTCTCGGGCATAAAGTCCTTCAACGCTGCGGGGCTCTTCGGTAGCCACACGCTCGATCTGAGCCAGCGGACCAAGACGATCATCGGCGTGGACAACTGCTACTGGATCACCCGGCTTTCGGGCTCCAAGTTCGACCTCGTGCCGGGGATGGACCCGATCTGCGGGAGCGTGATACCCGGAAAGACCGTCTCCGTATCCGGCTGACGATGAACGTGGCGGTGCTGCTCGAGATGGCGGCCGACGGCATGCCCGAAAGGGTGGCCGTCGGCCCGGCCGGCGGAGGTGTCAGCTACGCGGGACTGCTCGAGCGCGCACGCAGAGCGGCGACCTTCATCAAGAAATCCTCAGCAGAGCGCGTCGGTTTCGTCGGCGTGAACTCCCATGTACTGCCGATGCTGGTGTTCGGCACAGCGGTCGCCGGCGTGCCCTTCGTTCCCGTCAATTACCGGCTGGCCGACGACCGCCTGCGGTCCGTGGTCGAGAGGATCTCACCTGCGATTGTGGTAACCGACGAGGACGGTCCCCGTATCGCGGGCATCGACGGGATCGAGGTTCTCGACAGCCGTGGGTTCGAAGAGCGCATCTGGTCCGCACCCCCGGAGACCGACAGTTACACGGGCCCGGACGAGGTCGCGATCTGGTTGTTCACGAGCGGCACCACGGGGGAGCCAAAGGTGGCCCTGCTACGGCACCGTCATCTCGTCTCGTACGTACTTACGACTCTCGAGTTCATGGCAGCCGAACCGGAAGAGGCCACCCTGGTGAGCGTGCCGGCATACCACATCGCAGGCGTGGCAACGATCCTCTCGAACACTTACGTCGGTCGTCGCATCGTGTACCTGTCCAAGTTCGACCCGAAGGAGTGGGTCGAGGTGGCCCGGCGCGAGGAGATAACCCACGCGATGGTCGTGCCCACGATGTTGGGGCGCATCCTCGACGCACTCGAGGACTCCGGGGCGGAGCTGCCACACCTTTCGCACCTCTCCTATGGCGGCGGGCGGATGCCGCTGGCGGTGGTCGAACGGGCGATGGCACTGCTCCCCAACGTCGGGTTCGTCAACGCGTACGGGCTGACCGAGACCAGCTCGACGGTCGCGGTGCTCGGTCCCGAAGAGCATCGGGCCGCTTTCACGAGCGACGATCCCGCCGTGCGGGCTCGGCTCGGCTCGGTCGGTATCCCCCTTCCCACTCTCGAGCTGCAGATCCGCGATCCCGAGGGCCTGGCGCTTCCACCTGGTCAGAGCGGTGAGATCTACGTCCGGGGCGAGCAGGTAGCGGGGGAGTACGAGGGGCGCAGCGCGCTCAGCGAGGACGGATGGTTCGCGACGAAAGACGCCGGATATCTGGACGAGGGCGGGTTTCTTTTCGTCGAGGGACGACTAGACGACGTCATCGTCAGAGGCGGCGAGAACATCTCCCCTGGCGAGATCGAGTCCGTGCTCTTGGAGCATCCCTCGGTGCGCGAGGCCGCGGTCGTCGGTATCCCCGACGACGAGTGGGGGGAGTGCCCGGCCGCCGCGGTCGTGCTCGAGCCCGGTGCCGAAGGCGATCCCCTCGAACTCCAACTCTGGGTACGCGAGCGTTTGCGCTCGACCCGGGCACCAGTGGTCGTGGAGATACGCGAAGAGCTGCCTCACAACGAGACGGGCAAGCTACTTCGGCGCGTCCTCCGCCAGGAGCTTGCGGAGGCTCCTCGGCTGGCACCCTGACGCTGTGAACGCGTGAACGAGGCGGTGGTTCCAAGCGCGCAAGCGGCGATGACCCCATGGACCAAGTGGTCGCGACCTCAAGGTGAAGGCCCATCGGAAGCGGCGACCGGTTCGAGGATGTCTCCGGCGAACTTCCGGATGCCCTCGATCGCCTCGCTCGAGCGCGACCAGGGTCTCACGATCAGGCGGGTCACCCCGGCATCCTCGTATCGCTCGACATCGGAAAGGCTCGTCACCGCGCCGCCGAGGGTCACCTCTACGGGCGCCGTTCGCCCATGGCGATCACAAAGCTCGGACAGCCGTGCCAGCGACGGGCCGAGGTCCTCGACGCTGTGGTTCATCGGCACCCAGCCGGTGCCGACGGTGGCTGCCCGTCGAAGAGCCGCCGGCCCATCCCCGCCGATGTGCAAGGGTGGTCCCGGCTGCTGGACCGGCTTGGGCTCGAAGGCGACGGGATCGAAGTCGAAGTACGTCCCGTGATGTTCCACGACCGGTTCGCTCCAGAGCCTTCGGCACACCTCGATTGCTTCGTCGACTCGTGCGCCGCGGTTGTCGAAGTCCAGTCCGACCGCCTCCCACTCGGCCCGCAACCAGCTGGCACCGATCCCGAGGGCGAGACGACCACCGGACAGGACGTCGAGTGTCGTCGCAGCTCGTGCTGTGACGAAGGGATGCCGAAGCCCGATGTTGTAGACGTGGGTACCGAATCGGATCCGAGTTGTCAGGGCGGCCAGATGGCTCAGGTAGACGAAGACGTCGTAGATCGGCACGTCCGGTGGGATCGGTGGGTGATCCGACCCAGCGTGCGGGCTCCCCGTCGAGGCGAAGGGCACCACGAGGTGCTCGGGCATCCAGACGGACTCGAACCCGGAGCGATCGGCCTCTTCGGTCACTGCCACCCAAAGGCGAGGGTTGACGCTGCCGAGATGCACGCCGAATTTCATTCGTGGGTTCCCCTTCTAGGTCCGGTCATCTCGGCCAATGGTAATAAGTACCATCGACGTCAACATCGGTTTCGATCGTGGGCCGGCGGGTGCAGAGCGCAATGCTGGGCTTTGCCGACCGTCGACACGGATTAGATAGGAGTGCCCGAATGGCAACGTACGTCCTGGTGCACGGTGGAGCGCACGGCGGATGGTGCTACCAGCGAGTCGCACGCGTCTTGCGCTCGGCAGGACACGAGGTGCACACGCCGACCATGACGGGGGTGGGTGAGCGATCGCATTTGATCACCCCAGACGTGGATCTCGAGATGCACATCCAGGACATTGCTTCAGTGCTGCATTACGAAGATCTCCACGATGTGATCCTCGTGGGCCACAGCTACGGCGGGATGGTGATCACAGGCGCCGCCGATCGCGCCGCAGACCGCATCGGTCGCATCGTCTATCTCGACGCGGCTACTCCCGTGAACAACCAGTCCTTGGTCGATGTCGCGGGACCGATCATCGAGGCTGTCCGACCGATGGGGAAGGTGGTCGACGGTGTCGAGCTAGTCCTCCTCCCGTCACCAGATTCAGGCCGCTTCTACGGAGTGACCGACCCGGGCGACCTGGCGTGGATGGCCGAGCGGCTCACCGCCCATCCTTGGAAGTGCTTCGAGCAGCCGCTGAAGCTGAACAACGAGGCTGCCATGTGGGAGATCCCTCAGTACCACATCGTCTGCACCTCGACCCTGGCGACTCGAGACCGCGCGCAAATGGAAGAGGCGCGTGCAATGGGACGCCTGTGGGACATCGACACGGGCCATGACCTGATGATCACCGAGCCCCAAGCGGTCGCCGAAGCACTTTTGAAGATTGCGTGTCTGTGAGAGAGTCGCTGCAGCCAACGAGGGAAGGCGGACGGTGTTCTTCGCCCTGAGGTTCGACTTCCGCAATCCGGCTTTCGCCGGCACGTCGATCGCCGATCGATATGCCGCAGCCCTCGAGATGGCCGAGTGGGCCGACGGCCTTGGGTGCGTGAACATCGCTGTCTCCGAGCACCATGGATCCGCAGATGGGTACCTGCCCAGTCCGGTGCCGATACTCGCCGCCATGGCCGCCCGAACGACGAATGTGCGGTTCACCTTCGCCGCCCTGATCGCTCCGTTCCACGACCCCCTCCGCATCGCGGAAGACCTCGTGGTCCTGGACAACCTCTCCCGAGGACGGATCGACGTGATCGTCGGGGGTGGGTACGCGCACCGCGAGTTCGAGATGTTCGGAGTCCCGATGAGCGAGCGCTCCAGACGCGTCATCGAGCTCGTGACCACGCTGAAGGCGGCGTTCACGGGCGAGCCGTTCGAATTCCGCGGCCGCACTGTGCAGATCACACCGGCTCCGTTCCAGCCGGGTGGTCCGATGGTCCTGATGGGCGGGAGCAGCGAACCGGCTGCGCGGCGGGCAGCTCGGATAGGCGACGGATTCGTGCCCTCCGAACCCGACGTCTGGGAGTTCTACCGCGACGAGATGACGAAGCTCGGCAAGCCCGATCCCGGTCCCCATCTGGGAGGTGGCACCGGAATCGTCGCCCTTGCTGCCGATCCGGAGAAGGGTTGGGAGCAGCTTGCCCCTTACTTCCTCCACGAGAACAATGCTTACGGGGCATGGCAGTCCGAGGACGGCCTCGCCACCGGCTATCGGACCGTGACCGACACCGATGCCCTTCGCTCGTGTGACCGCTACCGCGTCATGACCCCCGACGACTTCGTCGCAGAGATGAAGATGGCTACTTTCCCGTTCGCGGTGTTCCATCCCCTCTGCGGTGGGATTCCTCCCGGGCTCGCGTGGGAGAGCCTTCGGCTCCTCGAGCACGAGGTGCTCCCTTCATTTCGGTGACATGTCTCCGAATCGGATCCTCTCCGATACCCTGACGGACGAAATGGGTGCCGCGAGCGGGCATGTACGTCTGAACAACACGCACGTCGCATTGCGCGGCTGCTGGCATCCGCTCGCCCGTTCCAACGAGGTCGGCGAGCATCCGCTTCGGGCGCAGCTCCTCGGAAAGCCCTACCTACTGTTCCGTGCGGCGGGCCGGCTCGTAGTCTTCGAGGACCGCTGTCCGCACCGGCTCGCGCCACTCTCGCTCGGCCGCCGGGAAGGGGACTTGTTGCGCTGCGCGTATCACGGCTGGTGCTTCGACTCCTCCGGAAGCTGCGTGGAGATCCCTGCCCTCGGCCCGGGTGCCGCATTGCCGAAGAACGCCCGTCTCGTCGCTCCCGCCGCTGCGGCCGAGCGTTTGGGAATGGTCTTCGTCGCCCCCGAGGAGCCGCTGGTCGAGCTGCCCGTCATTCCCGAGGCCCAAGAGGCCGGGTTCGAAATGTTGGAGCTGGTCCCGACCGAGGCGCGCGCGGGAGCAGGTCTCATGGCCGACAACTTCCTGGACTTCGCCCATTTCCCGTTCGTGCACGCGGGGACTTTCGGAAGCGAGGAGTCAGCCGAGCTCGCTCCGTACGAGGTCACGAGGGACGGGTGGGGTTTCGAAGTCGTCTACGAGCACCGATTCGCCAACCGGGAGGACCCCGGAGTCGCGGCAGGGATCCGACCCCTCGTCCAGACCCGGCGGATGACGTACCGCTACCACGCACCGTTCTTTCTCAGCTTGCGGCTCGAATTCCTCGAAACGTCGGGAGTCAACGTCATCGGTTTCTTCATCCAGCCGGAGACCGAAGAGCGTTGTCGGCTCTACACAATGCTGTGGCGCAGCGACCTCGGAGAGGGTCGTGCCGAACGCGAGCGCGCCGTCGCATTCGAGCAAGAGATCCTGTCCGAGGACCTCGCAGTGCAGTCTCGATACGACGATCTGTCCCTGCCGCTCGACCTTCGGAACGAGCTCCACACCCGAGCCGATCGCAACACCGTCGAGCTGCGAAGGGTGCTCGCCGATCTGGTGGCCGCCAGCGCCTCGAGGGAAAGATCTAGAGGACCACTACCGACCTGAGCACGTCGCCCTTCTGCATTCGCGCGAATGCCTCCTCCACATCGTCGAGTCCGATGGTTTCGGTGACGAACTCGTCGAGCGCGAGCTTTCCTCTCAGATAGAGGTCGATCAGCATCGGGAAGTCCCTCGTTGGGAGGCAGTCCCCGTACCACGACGACTTGAGCGCTCCTCCGCGTCCGAACAGTTCGATCATCGGGAGCTCGATGGTCATCGAGGGATCGGGCACTCCCACTTGGACGAGGGTCCCGGCGAGGTCGCGGGCGAAGAAGGCTTGACGATAGGTCTGGGGAAGGCCGACCGCCTCGACCACTACATCAGCCCCATTGCCGCCGGTCAGCTCCCGTACCGCCTCGACCGGGTCCTCCTTGCTCGCATCGACCACGTGGGTGGCCCCGAATCGTCTTGCCCACTCGAGCTTCCGTTCGTCGACGTCGACCGCGATCACCATGCGAGCTCCTGCGAACGCAGCGCCTGCTATTGCAGCGTCACCGACGCCGCCGCAACCGATTACCGCAACCGAGTCGCCACGGCTCACCCCACCTGTGTTCACGGCCGCGCCGAATCCTGCCATCACTCCACACCCGATGAGGCCCGCAGCTTCCGCGCGTGCCCCTGGGTCGATCTTCACCGCCTGAGTGGCGGCCACGAGCGTCTTCTCGGCCAACGCGCCGATCCCGAGCGCCGCACTCAACTTCGTCCCGTCCTCCAGCGTCATCTTCTGCGAGGCGTTGGCGCTGTCGAAGCAATACCACGGTCGTCCTCGTAGACATGAACGACAGGCTCCGCACGGGGCTCGCCACGCCAGCACCACGTAGTCGCCCGGTGCCACATTGGTCACCCCTTCGCCGACCGACTCGATCGTGCCGGCTGCCTCGTGTCCGAGGAGGAAAGGGAATTCGTCGTTGATGGCACCCTCGCGGTAGTGAAGGTCCGTGTGGCACACCCCACAGGCCTGCACCCGCACGAGTGCCTCGCCCGGTCCCGGAGCCGGGACGGTCACCGTCTGCACGGTCACGGGCTCTCCCTTGCCGACGCTCACCACGGCACGCACTAGCTCAGCCACGGCTCTCCTTCCCGCGGTCGGTTCGCGGCTCTTCGGCTGCGAGATTGACACGTTCGATGCCGCTGTACACCTTGAACCTTCCTTCGCGCAGAAAGCCGATCAGCGTCAGCCCGAACTCCCGCGCGAGGTCGACCGCCAAGCTGCTGGGGGCGGAGACCGAGCACAGCGCCGGAATCCCGGCAACGAGAGCCTTCTGCACCAACTCGAAGCTCGAACGACCGCTGAGCATCAACACGTGATCGGAGAGAGGGATCCTGCCGTCGAGGAGCGCCCAGCCGACCAACTTGTCCATTGCGTTGTGCCGGCCCACGTCTTCCCTGATGGCGACGAGCCGCCCGTCCGGCGTGAAGAGCCCCGAGGCGTGCATGCCGCCAGTGGCACCGAACAGCTTCTGGCCCTCGCGAAGTTTGGGACCGAGCGCGCGCAGGACCTCCGGGGTGAGCTCGGGACCCTGTCCCAGCCGTCTCAGGCCGCGCCCGCGTACCGCGTCCAACGAGGCCTTCCCGCAGACACCGCAAGAGCTCGTCACCGAGAAGTGTCGTTCTAGACGACCGAAGTCCACAGGGACGTCGGTGGCCAGCTCGACGCTCACGATGTTGTAGCGCTGCTCCACATCGACGTCGGATTCCACGCAATAGCTCACCCGCCGGATCTGGGCTTCGCTGTCTATCACTCCTTCGGTGAAGAGGAATCCGGCTGCCAGCTCGAAGTCGGCTCCCGGGGTTCGCATCGTCACAGCCACGGGACGGGGACCGTCTGCGGTCTTGATTCGAATCTCGAGCGGCTCCTCGCCAGCGAGTGTGTCTTCGGTCCTCGTGGCCGAGCCTCCGTCGACCGACCAGGTCCAAGTCGTCGATGTCGCACCCGTACGTACGGGCATCAGATCGATCCGACGGGCTCTGCCGGCAGGGCCTCGACGCGGACGACGGCGTTGTAGTCGGGGATCACCGCCATCGGCGAGCGCCGGGTCCGGTCGATGAGCACTTGCCCCTCGGGCCAGTGGACCTGAACGGTTCCCGGCTTCACCGGTGCCAACATCGCCCTGGCGCGCATCTCCCCATTTTCGCTCCTCAACATCACGGAACTGCCGTTCAAGATCCCGAGCCTTTCGGCGTCGTGGCTGCTGATCAACACCGAGTCGCGCCTGGCACCTGTGTGGTCGTCCCGATCGCCCTGCACCATGCTGTTGAACTGACGTCCCCTCCGGGTGCTCAAGAGGAAGGCGCCTTCGGGGATCTCGAATCTGGGAAGGTGAACCACACTGAAGTGAGCCTTGCCGTCGGCTGTGGGGAAGTGCCATCCCGCACACAGGTGGGGTCCTCCGTACTGGAACTGGTCTCCCTCCTCTCGAAGCGTCGTGATCAGGGCGTACTGGGGGACCGTTCTTGAAATGTCCTCCCTGATTGCGCCGGTGCCTCGTAGCTCGAAAAGGTGGGCGAGCTCCGGGCGCGTCCGCCTCGCGAGCTCGAAGAAGACCTCCCACTCAGGACGCGCCTCTGCGATCCTCGGACCGGGGATCTCGGGGCTGAAGATGACGCGTCTCTCGGTCGATGTCTCGGTCACCCCTCCGCTCATCTCGTAGCGCGTCTGCACGGGAAGGATCAGCACTTCCTCGCCCGGGTCGACGAGCATCTGGCTTGACAGGACGATATCGAGGTGCACCCGAAGCGGAAGACGTGACAAGGCCTCTTCCACGTACAGAGGGTCGGGCAGCACCTCGAGGAAGTTGCCGCCGGAGGAGATGAGGACGTCGAGGCGTTCCTCGTGGGACGCATCGATCATCTCTGGAGCAGAGAGGCCTGTGGTGTGGGGAACTTCGAATCCCCACACCTCGGAGAGCTTCTTGGCGTTCTCCTCGTCGACCACCGCGCCGCCGGGGAACGCCGTCGCATAGGCACCCATCTCGGCCCCCCCTTGAACACCCGAGTGCCCCCGAATCGGCATGAGCCCGCAGTGCTCGCGGCCGACGAAGCCCCTTGTCAACCCCAGGTTTATCGTCGCCCGCACGTTGTCCTCGCCGAACGCGTGCTGAGTGACGCCCATGCTCCACACGAGGACCGCAGTGCTCGCCTCTCCGAGCATGCGGGCGAACTCGAGCATCTCCGCCCGCGAGGTGCCGGCTATCTTCTCGAGTTCCTCCCAGCTCTGAGCGTTCAGCTCCTGTTGCACTGCCTCGAGCCCACTCGTGTGGCGGTCCGTGAACGTCCTGTCGACCCACCCGCGCTCGATCATGTGCTTCAGGGTCCCGTTCAGGAAGCCGATGTCACCACCCACGTTGATCTGGAAGAACCGGTCGGTGATCTTGGTGCCGAACAAGGCGCTCTCGACGTTGGATGGGATCCAATAGCGCTCCATGGCGGGCTCCCGGTAAGGGTTCACCACCGCGACCTTCGTGCCGGCCTTCTTGGCGTGGTAGAGGTACTTCATCGCGACCGGTTGATTGACCGCGACGTTGGAGCCGATGAACACCACTAGGTCGCTGCCGATCCAGTCGGAGTACGAGCACGTTGTCGCAGCGACCCCGAGCGCCTCTTTCAGCCCGAATGTGCTCGGTGAGTGGCATACACGAGCCGCGTTGTCGATGGAGTTGCTGCCCATCGCGCGCACGGCCTTCTGGGCCGCGTAGTAGTTCTCGTTGGGTTGACCTCTGCTCGTCATGTACACGCCGAGCCGTTCAGGTGCGCTCGAACGGATCCTTCCTGCGACCAGGGTGAAGGCGTCGTCCCATGTGATCCGACGGAACCCTGCGTCCCCGCGGCGGCGAAGCATCGGGCAGGGGAGTCGCCCAAGCTCGCGAAGTTCGGAGCTGCGCATCGAGCGCAACCGCCGAACGTCGGCCAGCTCTCGATGGTCCATGGCGGGCATCGTGTTTAGCCGGAGCAATCTCAGGCGAACGTTGCACAGGTGGACTTCGTCCATGGTCCAGTCCCGCATTCCGCTCGTACCGAGGGCGCACCCGTCACAGACCCCGTGCTTCAGGATCCGCCAGGCGTAGGGGAGGCGATCTCGGTTCTCGGATAGAGCTCTCGCGATCTCGAGATAGTTGTTCGGACGACCCTCGCCGATCCCGAAGGGTCTGAGGCTCGCCCACAAGGAGGGGTCGAGCCGCCTGCGCTTGTGCGTTCTTCCTCTGCTCACGTGCATGCGATGCTACCTAAGGCCCGGATCGGAGGCTCTGCCGGCGACATGGCGAAAGACAAGCAAGACAACGGCGCCGTTGTGGAAGGCGTGGCCGGGATCCTTCTAACCGGTGGCTCCTCGAGGAGGCTGGGTTTCGACAAGGCCGCGCTCGTCGTCGAGGGTCAGGCGCTTGCGCTGCGTGTCGCTCGGACGATGTCGAACGTAGTCCACCCGATCGTGGAAGTCGGGCCGGGCCGTTCGGGTCTGCGCGCTGTAACCGAGGACCCGCCCGGGTGCGGCCCGCTCGTGGCAATCGGCGCGGGATGCAGGTTTCTTCGCAGCGAGGGTCACGGCGGTCCCGTGCTGGTGCTCGCCTGCGATCTGCCACGCGTTGCCGAACCCTTGTTGACCCTCCTCGCCCGTTGGCCAGGGGAGAGATCTGTGGTGCCGGTGGTAGCGGGGATGGCACAACCACTGTGCGCGCGGTGGTCGCGCAGTCATCTCGATTCGATCCCCGAGAGAGTCGACACCGGTTAGCGCTCGATGCGCTCGCTCCTCGACGACACGGTCGAATTCGTCGACGAGAGTGTGTGGGCACGCGTGGCACCGCCGAGCGCATTCGGCGACATCGACCGTCGAGAAGACCTCGATCAACTGGGAATTCGCTGGGCCTTCCCGACAACGAACAACTGACTCGTCTAGCCGGAAAGTCCAGG
>Ga0116215_1000197_pt1 | contig 48997 bp, 43 predicted proteins | sample Sb_taG_7_FD_89698 | JGI IMG/M metagenome (GOLD analysis project Ga0116215, IMG submission 89698) | Peat soil microbial communities from Weissenstadt, Germany - Sb_50d_2_FS metaG | ecosystem: Environmental > Terrestrial > Soil > Wetlands > Peat | place: Germany: Weissenstadt | collected 2010-09-21
CGCGCTCAACCCGATCGCGGTCAACGCGCTGCGGACGTTCCCGGAGATCGGCCCCGTTATCTGGGGTGCGCGGACGACGGTCGGAGCGGACCAGCTCGCCGACCAGTGGAAGTACCTGCCGGTCAGGCGGACGGCGCTGTTCATCGAGGAATCGCTGCGGCGTGGAACCCAGTGGGCGGTGTTCGAGCCCAATGACGAGCCGCTGTGGTCCTCGCTGCGGCTGAACGTCGGGACGTTCATGCAGGGGCTGTTCCGCCAGGGTGCGTTCCAGGGCTCCACCCCACAGGAAGCCTACCTCGTCAAGTGCGACAGCGATAACAACCCGCAGAGTCAGATCGACCTCGGCATCGTCAACATCCTGGTCGGCTTCGCCCCACTCGAGCCCGCCGAGTTCGTGATCATCAACATCCAGCAGCAAGCTGGCCAGTCCTAACAGTCAGGGGAGCGACGATGCCACAGTTCACGGTCAACGCCAGCCGCGTCGACCCTTACAAGAACTTCAAGTTCCGGGTGAAGTGGGACAACGCCTACGTCGCCGGGGTCAGCAAGGTGAGCGGGCTCAAGCGCACCACCGAGGTTGTCAAGCACCGCGACGGCGGCGATCCCACCACCTCGCACAAGTCACCTGGCAGGACCGAATTCGAGGCGATCACGCTCGAGCGCGGGGTCACGCACGACGTCGCCTTCGAGCAGTGGGCCAACAAGGTCTGGGACTATCAGAACGCGCAGGCACAGAGCGCCGACAAGGAAGTGTCACTCGCCGACTTCCGCAAGGACATCATCATCGACGTCTTCAACGAGGCCGGCCAGAAGGCCATCTCGTATCACGTCTACCGCTGCTGGATCTCCGAGTACCAGGCGCTGCCCGACCTCGACGCGAATGCGAACGCGGTCGCGATCCAGCACATCAAGCTCGAGAACGAGGGCTGGGACCGCACCACAGTGGCCGAGCCCAAAGAGCCGTCTTTCACGGGCTAGTGGCCGACATAGGGGACCCTGCAGCCTCGACCGCCGCCGCTCTGCTCGCAGCGTGGGAGACCGGTGCCGTCGAGGCCCCGGTCGACCAGGCTCCGTCGCTGCTGCGCACGCTTGAGCTGCTGGCGCCCGGGGTGAGCGTCGAGCAGCTGGCGGTCGGTGACTGCGACGCGTCCCTGTACCGGCTGCGCCGTGAGCTGTTCGGCGACCTCGTCGAGGCGGTCGCGATCTGCGCGCAATGTGGTGAGGAAGTCGAGCTCGAGGTCTCGATCTCCGAGCTCGAGCAGGGGCTGACCGCACCCGAGGCCCCCCCTCCCGCGCTCGAGCTCGACGGATACACGATCAGCTACCGGCTCCCGCTCAACGAGGATCTGAGCGCGCTCGCGGCGCGAGGTGCGCAGGACGACGCGGCCGGCGTCGCCGAGCTGATTCGCCGCTGCGTCGTCTCGGTCCGAGGGCCGGACGGCGCTGCCGTGCCACCGGGCAGCCTACGCACCGACGTCGGGGGCGCCCTCGCCGACGCGATGGCCGCCTCGGACCCGGGGGCGTCGGTGGAGCTGGCTGTCACCTGCCCGTGCGGTCATGCCTGGGTCGACGAGCTCGACATCCGCTTGATCCTGTGGACCGACCTCACCGACTGGGTGGGCCGGACGCTCACCGAGGTTCACCATCTCGCCGGCTCCTACGGGTGGTCGGAGGCGGAGATCCTGACGCTTCCGGCGTGGCGACGCCGCTGGTATCTGGAGGCGGTTGGGCTGTGACCCGCTATCTCTCCCGGGTCGCACCTCGCGGACAGCTCGCCGGCTCGATCCGACCCCGGATGCGCGCACGCTTCGAGCCGGCTCCGCTCGCGCCGATCGACGGACTCCACGCAGCGATCCCATCCACCATGCCCCAGCGCGAGGAGCTCCCGCTCGAACGGACAGAGACGGTCGACGCGCTCGCCGCGGGCTCCGCACGGCAGAGTCCTGCGACGCCCGAGGCCGCCCGCGAGGAGCGACGCCGCCGAGCGGCCGTCACGCGACCAGTCGAGCAGCTCGCCCCGGCAACACCCCCACGGCTCTCGAGGCGGGGCGACTCGCCGGGGACGCCAGTGGGGCCATCTGCGGCTGAGGCGTCGGCGGATCGCGCTCGCGCCACCGACGCCCGCCAACGGTCGTGGGCCGATCCAGCACGGCCGATCGAGCGCCAGCCATCGCCGCACTCGCAGCGCGAGCTCGACAACCCCCCCGACGTACGCACGCCGGAAGCCCGGAGCGAGCGGCGCTCCGCCGCCAGCGGCGATGCCCTCCCGCCGCCACGCCCTCCACGCCCTCCACGCCCTCCTCGCCCTGAGGATCGGCCCGAGCCGAGCGACCGTCCGACGCTCGACGAGGCCCCCGAGGACCGGCGCGAGCGCCCAGCTCGTGGCATAGCGGCCCGCGCCCACGCCCGGCCGGTGCGCGGCACTTTCGCCACCGAGTCCTTCGAGGTATCCGTGAGCGCCCAGACACCCGCCCCTTCCCCCGATTCGCCGCCGCCCGCGCAACGCCTCGCCGCTCCACCGCCCACCCTCCGGCCACAGTCGCCTGCCACGCTGGCGAGCCGCCTGCCCTCGCCTCCCCGGCCGCAACCGGGCTCCGATCGCGGCCCCACCCATGTGACGGTCTCGATCGACCGGATCGAGGTCCGCGCGGCGGCACAACAGGAGCCGACCGCGCGGGCACCGGCACGCCAGACGCGCCGACGGGCGCCGACGCTCGACGAATACCTTCAGGCCCGGTCAGCTGGACGGATCGGATGAGCACGACCGCCGCCGTCGCCACGGTCACCTACACGCTCAAGGCGATGATCCAGACCGAGCTCTCCGCGGACGCGGTCGTCACGGGCAGCAAGGTGACGGCCGCGCCGCCGGACAAGGCCAGGTCTGGCAATACGGGCAACCAGGTCAACGTGTTCCTGTACCGGATCTCGATTGACCCCGCGTGGCGCAACATGGACGCCCCCGGGACCCGGCCCGGCGAGACCGGACAGCCGCCGCTGCCACTGATCCTCTCCTATCTGATCACCGCCTACGGCGACACCGAAGACGACATCCTCGCCCACCGGCTGCTGGGGATCGCGATGGGCGTCCTCAATGACTCCCCGATCCTGAGCAGAGCGGAGATCGCCAAGATCGCGGACAAGGTCGCGGGCGGGTCCGGCCTCGACCAGCAGGTGGAGCTGATCCGGATCACGCCAGATCCGCGGCCACAGGATGAGATCTCGCGCATGTGGACGACGTTCGGGACCGGCTACCGGCTGTCGGTCAGCTATGACGCCGCCGTGGTGCTGATCGACAGCGCCGAGGCTCCCGTGGCACCGATGCCCGTGCTCGTCCGCGGCATTGGCGACCGCGGACCGACAGCCACCACCGTGTTCCCGCCGCAGATCGACATGGTGGTCGCGCCGGGCATGTGGGGCGCCGCCCGCCCCGGCGACACCGTCACTCTGATCGGCCGCAACCTGGCCGCGGCCTCCGCCATCCAGGTGACGGGCGTACGGCTCACCGCTCCGGTCACGCTGCAGCCACGGGTGAGCGCCACGGGCGAAATCACGGTCCAGATTCCGAACCCGTCCTCGGCCCCCGCCGGGACGCCGTCGCTGCCGGCCGGAACGGTGGCGCTCGCCGCCCTGTACGACGCCGGCGTCGGCACGCCGGTGCCCGGCCCGGCGGCGCCGCTGGCGCTGGCGCCGATGATCGAAAGCAAAGCGCCTCTCAAAGCGAAGCTCGACGGAACTGGCGCCGCCACGCTGCAGATCAACTGCCAGCCAGAGGTGCTTCCAGGCCAGACCGTCGCCCTGGTCGTCGGCTCGACGATCGTGCCGACGGAAAGCCCGCCGAAGGCCTCCAGCCAGCTGAGCTTCGCGCTCACCAAGCTGGCCAAGAAAAGCACCTATCCACTGCGGCTGCGTGTGGACTCGATCGACAGCATCCCGGTCGCGGGCGAGGCGCCGGCGCCGGAGAACGCGAGCGAGCCCGCGCCGATGGCGCTCGACCCGGCACAGACGCTGGTGACCTCGTGACCGGGGTCGAGCCGTGGGAGCAGATGAACGCCGCCTACCTGTCGACCGGCCTGTCGTGGCTGCACGAGCGGTTGACTCCCGACGCCGAAGCCCCCGAGGCCGCCGAGCGCTGGTGGGAATCTGCCCGCTTCAAGGACGCCGAGGTGGCACCGGCGCTCGAGCTGCTCGGCGACAGATTCGCGATGTCGCGGTTCGAGCGGCTCGTGCTGCTGCTGGTCGCGGCGTCCGAGCTCGACCCCCGGATCGCCGCGGCCTGTGCTCGAGCCGACAGCGACGGGCGGGCGTATCCGACGCTCGCGCTCGCGCTCGCCGCGCTCCCGGACCCGGCCTGGGATGTCGTCTCGCCGCACCGTCCCCTACGTCACTGGCGGCTGCTGCTGCTCGACGACCAGCGCGCTGACGCGCTGACCGCCACCAGGCTGCGGATCGACGAGCGAATCGTCAGCTTCCTCAAGGGCCTGAACGTGATCGACGGCGCCGTCGCGCAGCTGCTCACCCCGCTCGCAGCGGCCTTCGCCGAGCCGCTGCCGGAAAGCCAAGAGCTGACCGTGCAGCGCATGCTCGCCATGCTCTGCCAGCCGCCGACCGCAGAGCCGGCGCCCGTGATCGAGCTGGTCGGCGTCGACCCCGCGGTCCGCCGCGGGCTCGCGGCGTGCGCCGCCGCCCGTATCTCCCATCAGCTCTACGAGCTGCGCCCGGAGCGGATCCCCTCGACGCAGGACGAGCTCGCCGCGCTGCTCCGGCTGTGGGAGCGCGAGACCCTGCTGCTGCCGGTGCTGCTGTACATCGACGTCGCGCACCTGCGCCTGGAGGAGTCCGCGACCGTCGTCTCGACGATCGAGGATCTCCCCGGCTTGGTGCTGCTCGGATGTCGCGAGCAGTGGCCGCTCTGCGGCCGGCGGATCAGGGTCGTGGACACAGCTCGCCCGACTACGGAGGAGCAGGAGGGGTTGTGGGCCGCGATGCTCGGCGACGGCGCGCCGCTCGCCGCGCGGCTCGCCTGCGAGTTCGATTTCAACCAGTCGGTGATCGCCGACATGGCCCAGCTCGGCTCCGGCGGCGAGCAGCAGCTGTGGAATGCCTGCCGGGCGCAGTCGCGACCCCGGCTCGACACGCTGGCCCGGCGGGTGACGCCGGTCGCGACCTGGGAGGATCTCGTGCTGCCGGAGGAGGAGCTGCGGCTGCTCCATCACCTGGTCGACCAGGTGCGGGGACGGATGCAGGTGCTGCGCTCATGGGGCCTGAGCGAGCGCATCCGCCGCGGCAGCGCGGTGACGGCGCTGTTCACCGGGGTGTCGGGAACGGGCAAGACGCTCGCCGCCGAGGTGATCGCCGGCGAGCTCGAGCTCGACATGTACAAGATCGACCTCGCCGGGATCGTGAGCAAGTACATCGGCGAGACCGAGCGCAACCTCCGCCGCGTGTTCGATGCCGCCGAGGAGGGCGGTGCGCTGCTCCTGTTCGACGAGGCCGACGCCCTGTTCGGCAAGCGCAGCGAGGTCAAGGACAGCCACGACCGCTACGCCAACATCGAGGTCAACTATCTGCTCGCGCGGATCGAGGACTTTCGCGGCGTCGCAATCCTCGCCACCAACCAGCGCCACGCACTCGACGAGGCGTTCATGCGCCGCCTGCGGCTCGTGGTCCGGTTTCCGTTCCCGGCGCCGGCCGAGCGCGCGCATCTGTGGGAACGGGCGTTTCCCGAACGTGCACCGATCGAGGAGCTGGACATCGAGCGGCTCTCGCGGCTCGCCACGAGCGGCGGCATGATCCGCAACATCGCGCTGAACGCGGCGTTCTGCGCCGCGGGTCGCGACAGCAAGGTGACGATGGAGATCGTGCTCGAGATGGCCCGGGCGGAGTTTCGCAAGCTCGAACTGCCGATCAACGAGGCCGACTTCGGGCTGGAGCCGGTGGCCGCGTGAACGTCGAGGTGCGCATCGGCCGGATCGTCCTCGACGGAGTCGAGCTGCGCCAGCACGAGCGCGCGGCGCTCCCGCGCGCCGTACAGATGGAGTTGCGGTCCCTGCTCGAGCGGACGCCCGCCGAGCGAGCTCGCCCCCGGCTGTGCGGACACGAGCCGGACCTGCACGCGCCCAACCCGCGCGTCCAAGCTATCGCACGCCAGGTCGCAAGCGCCGTCCACCGCGGCCTCGCGGCCGGCGCGGCGCGACCCACGATCGACCGTACACCAGCCGCCACCGCATCCACCGCTACCGCTGCGAGCCGGCCCAGATGAGCGCGCCTGCAAGCGGATACCCGGGCACGCCGCGGATGCTCCGGGGCGGACTCGTGCGGATCGACCCGAGGACGCGAAAGCAACTCGACGTCGTCGCCTTTCAGTACAACCCCGACACCGTCACCCGCACGATCCAGCCGCGCGCGATCGGCGGCGAGCCGGGCGACCGGCTCGAGGTGCTGCGCCTGACGGGTCCCCCCCACGAGTCGATCAAGCTCGACGCCGAGCTCGACGCCACCGACCAGCTCGAACAGCCGACGCTCTCGGCCAACGCCCCGGCCACCGAACAAGGACTGCTGCCGGCCCTGGCGGTGCTCGAGCGGCTCGTCACCCCCACAGCCAGGGAGCTGACCGAGGTCGACTCGCTGTTCGACCAGGGCACGATGGAGGTCGCGCCGATGGAATCGCCCCTGACCGTCCTCGTCTGGGGGGTCAAGCGCGTGGTGCCGGTCCTCGTCAGCAGCATGTCGATCACCGAAGAGGCGTTCGACCCCAAGCTCCAACCGATCCGCGTGAAGGTCAGCTTTGAGTTCAAGGTGCTGACCACCAACGACCTGCCGCTGGCGCACATCGGCGCCAGCCTCTACATCGCCTACCGCCAGGGCGTCGAGCAGCTCGCGGGGATGGTCACAGGCAGCGACGCCCGTCCGCTCGGGCTGGAGCACCTGCCGTGAGCGTGAGTCGCTACTCGAACGTCCCGCATGGGATCTGGACCGCTCCGGGCGGCCGCAAGGTGCCATATCTGACGCGCAGGCTGCTGCCCGCGGCGGGCACGATCCCGACCGCGAGCATCCGTACCGTGCGGCTCGGCGAGCGGGTCGACACGATCGCCGCCGCCACGCTCGGCGACGCCACGCTCTCGTGGATGCTCGCCGATGCCAACCTCGCGATGCGCCCGACCGAGCTGGCGGTCCCGGGCCGCACGATCTCGATCCCACAGCCCGGCGGGGGCACTCGCGGTGGCTAGCCAGCTGACGCTCAGTCTGATGATGGGACCGCTCACCCCGATTCCCGTGCCACGTTCGGTCATGGAGGCGCTCACCCAGGTGAGCGTAACCAGCGCCAGCTCCGGATCGCCGGGCTCGTTCTCGCTCAACTTCTCGACCAGCAAGGTCTCCGATATCACCAACGACCTGCTGCCGTCCGGCTATTTCGACCCTCCGACCCGGGTCGTCATCTCCGCCACCCTGAACGGCGCCACGACCGTGCTGATCGACGGGGTGATCACGACCCACGACGTCGTTCCCAGCGACGAGGCCGGCAAGTCGACGCTCTCGATCAAGGGCGAGGACCTGACACGGATGATGGACCTGATCGACTTCAGCTCGTTGATCGCGTATCCGGGGATGCCCTACGAGGCGCGCGTCGCTCTGATCGTCGCGAAGTACAGCGCGCTCTACGGGATTCTCCCGATGGTGATCCCAAGCGTGATGCTGTTCGTCAAGAACCCGGTCGAAGGCATCGACGGGCAGGTCGGCACCGATCTCGCTTACGTCAAGATGCTGGCCGAACGGGTCGGGTACACGTTCTTTCTGATGCCCGGACCCGAGCCGGGCATGAGCCTGGCTTACTGGGGACCGAAGCTGCAGGCGATGATCCCGTTCCTGGCACCCCCGACCCCGTTCGCGATCGACTGGGACGGGAGCAGCAACGTCGAGTCGCTCCAGTTCTCCTTCGATGGCTTCAAGAAGACGCTGTTCGTCGTCCTGATCAAGGTCGGTGACGTCCCGGTCCCGCTCCCGATCCAGGTGCCGGACGTCACCCCGATCTCGCCGCCGCTCGGAGCGAAGATCCCGATCCCGTTGAAGCTCACCCCAATCACGGGCTTCTCGCCCTACTCTCCGATCGAAGCTGGCGCGATGGCGCTCGCCCGAGCTGTCGAGGCGGCGAACGTGGTGAGCGGCCGCGGCACGCTCGACGTTCTGCGCTACGGCTCGATCCTCAGCCCGCGGACCGTCATCGAGGTGAAGGGCGCGGGGATCACCTATGACGGCTCCTACTACATCGAGAGCGTCACCCACACGATCAAGCAGGGCTCCTACAAGCAGGACTTCTCGCTGCTACGCAACGCGCTGATCGCGCAGGGATCCAGCGGGCTGGCACCGCTCTCCTCCGGTGGCGCGGTCCAGCAGCTGCCGGGCCTCGAGACACCCGCGGCGCAGCCGACGCAAGGCCCTTCGCCGATCCCCGCCGCGCCGGCGCCGAGCCCGCCGCTGCCCAACCCGGCCAGCGGCGGACCGCTGCCGGCGCTCCCGGCCGCCAGCCCTCCGGTCCCCTCCAGCGGCGCCAGCCTCGCCACCTCGCTCCCCGCGTCCCCAACCAGCTGAGAGGAACCGATGGCCGAAACGACGACCGACGCCTCCACCGAATCGACCTACGCCTTCGAGCCGGCCGCAAGCCCGAGCTCCGCGGCGCTCAGCGACCCGGACGCGGTTGGCGTCAAGCGCCACTACGGCAAGTTCCGCGGCACCGTGATCGACAACACCGATCCCTATGGCCAGGGTCGGCTACTCGTCAGCGTGCCCGGGATCGTGCTCTCCAACTGGGCGATGCCGTGCGTGCCCGTGACCGATCTCATGATGGGGACCTACGTGCGCCCACGGATCGGCGCGAACGTGTGGGTCGAGTTCGAGCGCGGCGATCCCAATCAGCCGATCTGGGTCGGATGCTGGTGGGGAGAGCAGCTGGAAGTGCCGCCGATGGCGAGCGCCGCGACCGCTGTACCGCCGACGAACACCGTGATCACCTTGGAGACCGCGACGAGCGGCATCTCGATCTGCGACGTGCCGATCGAGTACCCGATCCCCGGAAGCGTGTTGATCCAGAGCGGCGCCGGCACCACCTCGATCGCGCTGACGCCCGCCGGCATCGTGATCACCGCTCCGACGGTGACGATCAACACCGACCAGTTCACGGTCACCGCACCCAACTTCACCGTCTCGTGAGCACGATGGTCAACCTAGCCTTCCCCTATCAGCTAGACGATCGCGGGCGCACCAAGACGGCGAGCTACGACGACCACGTCGAGCAGATGCTGCTGCAGCTGCTGCTCACCCGGCCCGGCGAGCGCGTCAACCAGCCAGAGCTCGGCTGCGGGGTCGGCGACGACCTGTTCGGCCCCAACTCGCCGGAGCTCGCCGCGGCGCTGAACATCACGATCAGCGCCGCGATCCAGCGCTGGCTCGGCGACGTGATCTCGTTGAGCTCGCTCGAGGTGACCGCGGTCGAATCCACGCTGACCGTCAGCCTCGCGTATGTCGTGCTCGCGACCGGGCAGGCGACCACGACAACGCTGACCGTGGCAGGGCCGACGTGAGCCCGCAGCTGCAGTGGGGCGACCTCGTCGTCGACGGTGAGGACCGGCGACGCAAGATCCGCGAGCGGCGGCGTAACGGCGTCGACGGCGTGGAGGTGTGCGAGCACGGTCGGCAGTTGCTCGTCTACTTCCTCGAGCACACCCCGCGCGGGCTGGAGCACGGGAACATCCGGATCGAGGGGCCGCCCGGGGCGCGAGCGGTGCGCGCGACGCACGTCAGGCGCGCGACGCACGAGGACCGCGAGCTGGAGGATCGCCTCGTCGTCGACCTCGACCGGCCCGGCACCGCCGGCGCCTACCGGCTGAGGGTCGTCGAGCGGATGCCCGACGGACGTCCGGGCTGGGCCCCGTACCGCGACATGGACCCCCGTTACGCGCAGGCGCGATTCGTCTTCGACATCGACGCGCCGTTGCCGGCGATCGCCAGTGGTCCCCCAGGGGCGCCGGCGGTCGACGACGGGATCTCCTACCTGGGGCGAGACTTCGCCGGCCTGACCCAGCTGATGCTGAGTCGGATGGCGGTCACGATCCCAGACTGGGCCGAGCGCCATGAGCCGGACATCTGGATCGCGCTCGTCGAGCTGCTCGCCTACGTCGGCGACGACCTCAGCTACTACGAGGACGCGGTCGCGACCGAGGCGTATCTGCAGACCGCGCGGATGCGCGTCTCGGTCAAGCGCCACGCCCGCCTCGTGGACTACCGCGTCCACGACGGCTGCGCCGCACGCACGTGGGTGTGTCTCGAGGTGAGCTCGCCGCTGACGCTGCCCACCGACCAGGTTCGCTTCGCCGCGGTCGGAGCATCGCTCGACGGCGCCTCACCGGTGATCGACGCCGCCGACCCGCTGCTGGCGAGCTGTCAGCAGTACAGCGCGCTGCCGGATCCCGCGAGTCCCGAGAAGGCCGACGTACACCTGCGCCCGGCCCACACCGCGATCAAGCTGTGGAGCTGGGGAGAGTCCGACAGCCACCTCGTCACCGGGGCGACGCAGGCGGTGCTCGTCGACGGCGAGCTGGCCAGCGGTGAGAGTCAGCAGCGGGCAGCGGGCGCCAGGCACAAGCGGACACTGCGGCTGCGAGTCGGCGACGTGCTGATCCTCGAGGAGACCGCCGATCCGGCGACCGCGGGGCTCGGACCGGCCGACCCGACGCACCGCCAGGCCGTCCGGCTGACCGAGGTGCGTTCGCTCTACGACGAGCTCTACGAACAGCCGCTGGTCGAGATCCGCTGGGCCGGCGCGGACGCTCTGCGCTTCGATCTGGGCGTCAAGGCCGCAGGCCGCGACTGCGCGCAGGCAAGCGGCAACGTCGTGCTGGTGGCGCACGGACGCGAGGTCAAGGAGCCGCTCGATCTCAGCAACCCGACGCTGAGCCAGCCCGGCCTCAGCTTCTCGACCCCGTTCCCGGATCCAGGTGCGGTCGCTGTGCAGCAGGCGCACCGGCTGCGCGGCATGTACGGCGCCTGGCGCGAGGAGCTCGAGCGCTGGCGAGTGCAGGCCGAGCAGGGCAGGCCGCTCGCGGCGGAGCAGCTGGCGGCGCTGCGCGCACAGTTCGGCTCGGACGAGCTCGACGCAGTCGGGCTGGAAGACCGCGCCGATGAGGACCCGGTCCAGCAGGCGCTCGGACTGGGGGAGTTGCTGGCACGAGGTGGCCGCATGCTCGCCGAGCGGACCCGACGAGCCGACGTGCTGGCACGGCTGGCGCAGGCGAGCGGGCCGCTCCAGGCGCCGCTGCTGCACGAGCTCGACGAGGACTGGGGCCGCGAGCTCGCCGACGCGCTGCACCCCGACCACCCCGGCACGTGGGGTCCGGCGGCCACGTCGCTCGCGCAGGATCCGCGCGCGGCGCTTCCGTTCCTACAGCTCACGCAGGGGGCCGGGATCGATGCGCGCACCTGGTCGCCGGCGCTCGACCTCGTCGGCGTCGCGCCGAGCGAGCGGGCGGTGGTCGCGGACGTCGACGACCAGGGCATCGCGACGCTGCGGATCAGCTGCCCGCCCGACCCCGGCGCGGCCGTGACCGCGACCTACCGGGTCGGCAACGGCAGCACCGGCAATGCGGTCGCCGAGGCGGTGAACGCGGTCGTCTGGGTCGGCTCGCCGTCTGGTCCGGGAGCCCCGGCGGGCTCCGCCAGCGTGCTGCTCGGCGCGATCAAGTCCGTTCGCAACCCGCTGGCGGTCAGTGGCGGGATCGATCCGCAGGACAGCGCCACAGCCAAGCTCGCGATCCCGGGCTCGTTCCTGGACGGCCAGCGGCGGGCGCTGAGCGCTGCGGACTACGCCGCCGTGGCGGCGGCGGTGCCCGGTGTCGGGCGCGCGGCCGCCGAGCTCAGGTTCACCGGCTCGCAGACGGTGGTCGAGGTCGCGGTCGGGCCCTCGCTCGGCGATGATCCCTCCGCGGAGTTGCTCGCGGCCGTCCGGCGCACACTCGAGGAGGCCCGCAGGATCGGCCACCTGGTAACGGTTTCCGGCCCCAGCTACAGGCCGCTGGTGATCGAGATGGAGGTCTCGCTGGCGCACACCGCGATCCGCCGCGTGATCGCCGCGACACTCGCGACCACGCTTTCGAGCGGCTGGCTCGCCGACGGCACGCCCGCCGTCTTCAATCCCGCCAACCTCGGGTTCGGGCAGAGCGTCTACTCGAGCCCTGTGATCGCCGCGGTCCAGGCGCTCGCGGGCGTGGAGTCCGTGACGCTGACCCGCTTCGGGTTCGCGGGCGAGCCCGCACCCACGAGCGGGACGGCCGTGGCGGAATCACTGCCGATCGGGGCGCTCGAGCTCCCGCGCATGGACAACGACCCGACGAAGCCGTCCCACGGCTATGCGCTTATCGCGCTCGAGGGGGGCCGATGAGCGCGCTCGGCCCACCGCGAGCATCTGCACGGCGCGCCGAGCTGCTCGAGCGGCTGATCGTCGCGCTGACGAGCGGCGCCGGAACCAACGGGCCGCCGCTGGCGCTCAAGGATCGCGAGCCCGACGACCCGACGATCGCGCTGCTGGACGCGTGGGCCACGGCAGCCGACGTGATCGGCTTCTACCTGGACCGGATCGCGGATGAGGGATACATCTCGAGCGCGACCGAACCAGGGTCGATCCTGGCGCTCGCCGGCCTGCTCGGCCACGCGCCAGAACCCAGCATCGCCGCGACGACCAGCGTCGCCTTTCAGCTCCAGCCCGATCCGACCGACACAGCCGTGGTGCTCCAGGCGGGGCTGCTCACGCAGTCCGTGCCCGCCACCGGCGAGCAGCCGCAGACGTTCCAGACCACCGACGTCCTGACCGCGCGTCCGAGCTGGGGGCTGCTGGCCCCCAAGCGCTCAGCGCCGTTGACGCTCCCGAGCGCCGGCGCGGCCGCGCTCACCTCGATCGTGATCGCGGGCACCACCGCGAAACCGCAGCCCAACCAGGTGATCCTCCTGCATCTCCACGGAGCGTCCGAACCGACGCCGGTGACCGTCGCCGGCGCCACCGTCGACCCCGTCGCCAACCAGACCACGGTCGCGCTGCAGCCAAGCGTCGCCGCCACCGGGCCGCCGCCGCCGAGCGCGAGCGGAATCGACGAAGCGGTCGATGCGCTGCTGCCCAGCCTCGCCAGGACGCCACCCGCGATCCCCAGCTCGCCCAACCAGCTGGAACGCCGCCCGCCGGCCGTGTTCGGATCGGCGGCGGACAGCACGACGCGCGTCCTCTCGGCGCTGCAACCAGCGATCGCGCCAACGCTCTACGGGGCGCTCTCGCGCTCGACGATCGGCCCACAACAGGTCACCGGCGCGTCCGTGTGCCAGGTCCAGGCAGCCCCATTCGGCGCCCAGGCGCCACCGCAGCAGATCTTCGACGCCACCGGCAAGCCGACCGGCAGCGAGGACTGGCCGATCGCGAACACGCAGAAGGTCACCCTGTCGATGACGGCGATCGACGCCGGCGGCGCCCTGCACAACGCGGCGCAGGCGCTCGGTCTGCGCAACCCGCCTTCGTGGCCCCCCAGCTTCCTGCGCGGCCACGACACGCCGACCGTCAGCCTCGCCTACGAGGACGCCACCAAGCAGACTTCGGGGACGGTCGAGATCACCGGCAGCGGCCCGTGGAGCTCAGCGAGCACGACCGCCTTCGCGATCACCGCCGACAAGCGGGCTCGGGTGCTCACGTTCGGATGCACCGAGGGGTCGCCGGAACTGAAAGTGAACGCGACGCTCGACCAGACTGGCGCCGTGACGTTCACGGTCGAGGATGGATCGGCTCCACCGCCGTCGTACACGTGGGACCCGACCGTCCAAACCCCGATCCACGCCCAGGTCGGGATCCACCGCCTCTCGATCGCGTGGTCGGCGCCGCAGGGCGCCGAGCCCGGCGCACTCGACCTCACGATCACGCTCGAGACTCCGCTAGCGCCCGCTGACCCCAACGTGCTGGCGCTTGACCGCCTCTACCCGGGGATCCTCGCCGACACGCCGGTGGTGATCGAACGGACCGACCCCACCGGTGCCTCTCAGCCGCCCGTCGTCGCGACGGTCAAGTCGACCGACACGGTCGCGGCGTGCGCCTACGGGATGACCGGCCAGGTCACGCAGCTGACGCTCGACAAGGCGTGGCTGGCGCCGACGGACCTGTATCAATCGGCGCTGCGCCAGATCACCATCCAGGGCCAGCCCGCGGCGTTGCAGCTGCGGTCCGTGCCCGTCACCGACGACGTCGCGGGAAGCTCGATCGAGCTCTCCAGCTTGATCGCCGGCATGGAGGCCGGGCGCGTGATAGCGATCACCGGCACTCGCACAGACCTTCCCAACGGCGCCACCGCTCCCGCGGGCGAGCTCGCGATGGTGCTGCAGCTGCACACCGGACCCGACGCGCCGGTCGGCGACACGCCTTACACGACGCTGATACTCGCGGCCCCGCTCGCGTATTCGTACGAGCGCTCGTCGGTCAAGATCTACGGCAACGTCGTCAGCGCCCGCCAGGGCGCGACGATCACCGACATCCTGGGCAGCGGCGACCCCGCCCAAGCTCGTCAGACATTCACGTTGTCGAGCAAACCACTGCTCTGCGACCCGGCGCCGACGGCGAGCGGCAGCGCGACGACGCTGTCGGTCACCGTCGATGGAGTCTCCTACGAGCAGGTGCCACGGCTGGGCGGCTCGGCGCCCGCGCGATCGTTCATCACCGGCACCGACCCGACGGGGCGCGCGACGATCACGTTCGCGAGCCCGCTCCCAGCCGGCAACGGCAACATCAGGGCCACCTACCGCGTCGGCGACGGAAGTCAGGGGAACGTGGCGGCCAACCAGGTCACGCAGCTCCTGAGCCGTCCGAGCGCGCTGCTGAGCGTCACCAACCCCCTGCGGGCGACCGGCGGCGCCGGCGGCGCAAAGCCTGAGGATGTGCGCGCGGCCGCCCCACTCGGGATGCGTGGGCTGGGTCGGCTGGTGTCCGTGAGCGACTATGCAGACCTGGCGCTGTCGTGGGCCGGGGTCGCAAAGGCGACCGCGCGGAGCGCAAGCGACGGGCGCGGCGAAGGCATCCTCGTCACGGTCGCCGGCCCCGACCCGGTGCCGCTGGATCCGTCCGGGACGGCGCTCGAAGGTCTGACCGCGGCCGTCCAGGCAGCCGCCGATCCGGCCATGCGGGTGACCGTCCTGCCGGCAGACCTGTACATGATCGTGCTTGCCGCCATCGTCGCGCACGACCCCTCAGTCGCGTGGGACGCGGTCGCCGACGCGGTCCGTGCAGCGCTCCTGGCAGCGTTCGGGTACGCCAACCGGGCGCTCGGGCGGGGCGTCGTCGAAGCCGATCTGATCTCAGCCGCGCACACCGTGCCCACGGTGCGCTCGTTCGCCGTGACCGGGCTCGCGTTGGTGCCGAGCGGCGCGACCGCGACCCACCTCGCGATCAACCTCCCGGGGCTGCTGAGCGCGCCCGGCGCCGGCATGCTGGCGCCCTCGACGGCTGCTTCCCTGTGGGGGTCGGCAGCGCCGAACGCCGGCACGCTCGTTCCCGACGGGGTCGCGTTCCTGTCCGCTTCGGTGCCCGACACGCTGCTGCTGCGGGAGGCGACCGTATGAGCGCCCCCGATGCGATGTACGAGCTCGACGGCCTCTACAACCTGCTGCCGGCGATCTATCGCACGCGGGACGCGACGCTCGGATCGCCGCTGCGCACGCTCCTGCGGGCGATCGGTACGCAGGTCGACCAGCTCACCGCGGACATCGACCAGCTCTACCAGAACTGGTTCATCGAGACCTGCGAGGACGATCTCGTCCCGTACTTCGCCCAGCTCGTCGGGCTCGACCTCGGGCCGGTGCCGGCATCCGGCGGCGATTTTGCCGCTGCGGGAACGAACGCGACCTGGCGCCGGCGCGAGGTCGCCGACGCAATCGCCGACCGGCGCCGCAAGGGCTCGTTCTCGGTGCTCGAGCAGCTCGCGTTCGACGCGACGGGGTGGCCGGCGCGCGCGCTCGAGCTCACCAACACGACGCTCGCGACCCAGTCGATCCGGTTCCCGACGATCGGCCACAGACGGTCGATCGACATGCGCGACGGCGACGCGCTCGACGTCCTCGACACGCCGCTGTCGCGCGCCGCCCCACTGGCCGACGTGCGCCGGCTGTCCTCGCACCGCACCCCCGGTGGCACCGTCCCGGGGGGCGTCGCGGTGTGGCTTTGGCGGCTGGTCGCGGACGGGGTCCAGCGCGCGCCGGCGAGGGTCCATTCCGGCGATAGCCGCTACTGCTTCGATCCGCTCGGGCGAGACACGGCGCTCGCTGTCTCGCCCGCGCCTCGAGCCCCCGGGGCGGCGCCCGTGCTCGACCTCGACGTGCCGGTGCCGATCAGCCGCGGCGCGCTCGCGCGGCGAACCGCTGACTACTACGGACCTGGACGGAGCATCTGCGTCTACCGCGCCGGCGAGCCGGTCCCCCGCGAGGAGATCGTGGTCGCCGACCTCGCGGGCTGGAGGCACCGGGTGCCACCTGGGCGCGTCGCGATCGACCCGGAGCGTGGACGGATCGCGTTCCCTTCGCGTCACCCGCCCCAGGAGGGCATCGAGGTCAGCTACTCCCGGCTGACGGTCGGTGGGATCGGCGGCGGCAGCTACGAGCGCCCCCTGTCACCCACGCCCGCCAACGCGACCGTGTACGCGGTCGGGACCTCCGCGGGACAACACCGGAGTATTCGCGCGGCGCTCGACGCCTGGACGGCCGCGAAGCGCAAGGGGACCGCGTCGCCCGCAGCCGTGATCGAGATCGGACACGACGGCGTATACGCGGAGCCGCTTCAGATCGAGCTGTCGCCCGGCGAGCAGCTCGTGCTACAGGCGGCGCAGGGATGCCGGCCGGTGCTGATACCGCTCGAGGATCGAGGCGACCGTCCCGACCGGCTGCTGGTCAGAGGCCGCGAGCACGAACCACCCGAGCAGAGGCGGGGGCGCGGCGCGAAGGCCAAACCACCGCCGGTCCGCGCATCCGCGCCACCCGCCGAGCTGCCCTCGCTGACGCTCGACGGGATCTGGATCGCAGGCCACCCACTCGAGCTCGACGGCCTGCTGGGACACGTCAGCATCCGCCACTGCACGCTCGTCCCTGCCGTGGGTGACGAGCAGCTCCAGGCCCGGCACGACCTCGCTCCGAGCCTCGTGGTGCGGGCGCTGCCGTGCCCGATCTCGATCTCGTCCTCGGTCCTCGGCAGGATCGAGGTCGACCCTCCGGAGCTCGGGTTCGACCCGGTCGCGTTGTCGGTCGCCGACTCGGTGCTCGCGGCCTCGCGACTGCGCGGACGCGCGCTGACAGGGGTGGATGGAGAGCGCGCTTTCGCGTCCCTGACGCTCGAGCGCGCCACCGTGCTCGGCAGTACCGACGTCCACGACGTGAGGCTGATCGAGAGCTCGATCCTCAACGGGCCGCTGCGGTGCGAGCGCAGACAGACTGGATCGGTCCGCTTCTCCTACATCGCACCGGAGTCCGAGACGCCGCGTCGCACCGGCTGCCAGCCGGACAAGGTGCGCGAAGCCGTCGAGGAGGAGGTTCGGCGCGGCACGATCGAGGCGTCCGAGCGCGCGCGTGCCCTTGCGCGCGAGACCGCACGCGTCGAGCCACGCTTCGACTCTGTCGTCTTCGGCGAGCGGGCGTACGCCCGCTTGGCAACAGGTGCCGCGACCGAGCTCATTCACGGTGCCGCCGACGAGGGCGAGCTCGGCGTCTACCACGACATGTGGCAGGCGCTGGCAGTCGCAGACCTGCGCAGGCGGCTGCGCGAGTTCGCGCCGGCAGGCACTGACATCGGCATCCGCTTTGCGACCTAGATCTGGAGGCATTTCGTGTACGGCGACTTCTCTCGCGTTTTCGACAATCGGTACGGTCAGTACTCCGGGGTACTCGCACAGCAGGGCAGGTTCCTGCTGGACGCCGAGTTGAACGAGCAGAACGCGATCGTGCTCGACTACCTGCGCCGGCTGACAACCGACCTGCTCGGGCCGTTCGCCGCTCCACGTCACCGTGCGGGCTTCGAGGTCACGCCGATCCCCGACGCCAGCGGCGAGAAGTGCGCAGCGGTCGAGCTCGGCCCCGGCCATTACTACGTGTACGGACTGCGTTGCGAGGCCCCCAGGCCCGACGACGAGCCAACCCAGATCGGCCACACGCGCGCGGCTCCGTTCGTCGTGTACCTGGTCGTGTGGGAGCAGGCGATCAGCGCGATCCAGGCGCCGGAGCTGCTGGACCCGGCGCTCGGGTTCGACACACCCGACACGACACGACGCCGCCAGGTCCGCTGGCGTCCACAGCTGGCCACGCACCTGCCCGGCTCCGACGTCGACCTCACCGAGCTCGACCGCGAGCGAATCATCGATCACTTCCACCACCACAACGCCGATCCCGAGCGCCTGCCGCGGATGGCCGCACGCGCACGCGTCACCACCGACCCCGAGGAGGCACCGACGGCCTCGCCCGTGGCGGCGGCCTATCGTGGCGTCGAGAACCAGCTCTACCGGATCGAGATCCACGCTCCCGGCAGCGGTAAGGAGGCCACATTCAAGTGGTCGCGTGACAACGGCAGTGTCGAGTTCGGCCTCGCGGACCTCACCGGCGATGGCGACCCGTACACGGCCACGCTGACGAGCCTGGGGCGAGACCCGCGCACTGGCCTGCAGGAACAGGACTGGGTCGAGCTCGTCGACGACCGCTGGGCTCCGGTGGGTGACCCGCCGCCGCTGATGAAGGTCGAGAAGGTCACGGCCGCGAGCCGGCAAGTGACACTCGCCGCCACCGACGAGCAGCCACTCGTCTTCGACGCGTCGCTGCACCCGCTCTTGCGCCGCTGGGACCAGCGGCCTGAGGACCCGGCAGCCGGCCAGGGGATCCCAGTCTCCGACGCCTCGGGCAGGTGGTATGAGCTCGAGGACGGCATCCAGATTCAGTTCGATCCCGCCGCGGGCCACTATGCCCGCGGCGACTTCTGGCTCGTGCCAGCGCGAACGGCCACCCGCGGCGTGCTGTGGCCCGATGCGGACGGGCAGCCGCTCGCGGTGGCCCCGCAGGGGCCGGCGCGATACCTTGCGCCGCTCGCGCTCGTGCGAAGCCTTGACGAGGTGCCTGCGGTAGACCTCCGGACGCGGTTCGGCCCGCGTATGCACGAGCGCGAGGAGGTGGGCGACGAGCCCGCCAGGCTCGACATCGCCGACGCGACCTCGCAGACGACGATCAGCCCGCCAATCCTTCGGTTCCGCCTGCGCTCGATCTCGAAGTTCGCGAAGGGCGCGGCGTCGAACGTCTCTGACGGAGCGATCACGATCGGTCGCGGCCCGGGCGAGGGCATCCAGCTCGAGCAGTCGGACGTCTCGCGCCACCATGCGATGCTGCGCGTCGACGGGGAGCGACTCACGATCGAGGACGCCGACTCGCGCAACGGAACGTTCGTCAACGGGGATCGCATCCACGAGCCCGTCGAGCTTCAGCTCGGCGATGTGATCGCGTTTGGCAGCGAAGACGTTCAGCTGGAGGTCGAGCCCCCCGGCGGGAGCGAGTCGTGAGCGAAGCTCAGGGAACGGTGACGACGGTCGTGACCGGCGCCGCCAGCACCGTGATCGTGCCGGCCCACTGGCACATGCACGTGGCCCCGATGCCGATCGCGGGGACACCGTCGATCAGGACCCCGGTCGGCGGCGCCCACGGCGCCGGGATGATCGGCACGCATGGAGCCGGTCCCTCGGCCGCCTGCACAGCCGGGTTGGCGGGGCTCACGCACATCCCGAACGACGGGACATTCGCGATCGGAAGGTGGTCGTTGATCGTCGCCACCGGCACCCCAGTCGGTGCCATCAGCACGTGCGGCGGCCCGGGCGCGATCGTCAGCGCCGACGGCGCCGCACCCATCGCGCACATGAGCTGCGAGCCGGTCCCGGCCAGCGGAGGCATGTCCTGGACTGTGGCAGATCGAGCTATGCCTCGCAACGGCCGCGGGCACGCTGCACGGCGCCGCGCGGGGATTCCACCGCGCGTCGGAGCGTCGCCGTGAGCGACGAGCGCAAGCCGCCCGAGGAGGATCAGCCGACCCGTATCGCCCGCCACGGCGATACCGCCGCGGAGACCACGCGCATCGCCCGCGTCGGGAGCACCGCCGACGAAACCACACGGATCGCGGCGCGAGCACCTCTCGAACAGGCCGAGCGTACCCCAACGGGACCAGAGCGCGAGCACCTGCAGGTCGCTCGGGCCGAGCTGGTGGCCGGCGACGTGTTCGCCGACCGTCGTATCGACCGCGAGCTGGGGCGCGGTGCGATGGGGATCGTCTATCGCGTCACGCACCTCAAGCTCGGCCGCCCGGAGGCGCTGAAGATCATCGCCCCGAAGCTCGCCGGCGATCCCGCTTACCGCAAGCGATTCGAGCGCGAGGCGACGCACACGGCGATCGCGGCCAACTCGCACGTGGTGACCGTCTATGACGCGGGTGAGCGCGACGGGTTGCTGTACATCTGCATGGAATACGTGGACGGGATGGACCTGCGCTCGCTCCTGGCCTCGCAAAGTCCGCTTCACCCGAGCCTCGCGGCAAGGATCACCCAGCAACTGGCCGCGGCCCTCGACGCGGCCCATTCCCACGGGTTGATCCACCGTGACGTCAAGCCGGCCAACGTGTTCGTGTCTGGCGCTCCAGGCGCCGAGCATGTCCGTCTCGGCGACTTCGGCGTCAGCCGCGCGCTCGCCGCGAGTGACCTGACCGAGGCGGGCAGCTCCGTCGGGACCCCTCACTACACCGCACCCGAGGTCCACCTCGGACGCGAGGCTGACCATCGATCCGACATCTACTCGCTCGGCTGCACGCTGTATGAGATGCTCACCGGGCGCAAGCCGTTTCCCGCGCAGACGAGCACCGCTGTGGCGATGGCCCACTGCCAGCAGCCACCGCCATCCCCGCTCGATACGGTGCCGAGCCTGCCCGCCGCGCTGGAGGCGGTGGTGGCGAAGGCGCTGGCCAAGAACCCGGACGAGCGATATCAGACCGCGGGCGACCTCGGCGAAGCGGTGGCGGAGGCGGTCCGCGCCGGCGATCAGCCGCAGGAGCGTGTTGAGCGGGTCCCGCCCCCGCCCCCCGAGCACTCAGCGCCACCGCCCCCACCCCCCGTGACCGGCCCGCCTGAAATCCCCGACCAGGGCGACAGGCGAGCCCGCGGTCTCGCGATCGCAGCGGCCGCGACGGTGGCCGTGGCCGCGATCGTGGCAGTCGTCATACTGCTCGGCTCCGGGTCCTCCTCCCCGAGCCAGCCCGCGAAGAGGGCATCCCCGTCCACCTGGCCCGTGTACCGGTCGAGCGCCTTCTCGGCAAGCCATCCGCCCGGGTGGCAGGTGAGCGCGCTCGTCCAGGACGGCTACACCGAAACCCGGTTCACCGATCCGAACAGCGGCGCGATCGTCCTCATCGACCGCACGCCCGGCGACCCCGACACCCCGGAACAGGCGGCGATCTCAGTGCAGGCGTCGGCCGCAACCGAGGCCGGCTACAGCGAGGTCGCGTTCGACGCGACGACGCTCGCCGGCCAGCCGGCGTGGCGCTGGGTGCTGTATCTGCCCGAAAGCTCGTCGCTTCCGGGCGGCGAGCGCGTCGACTTCTTCCGCCACATCGCAGGCGACCGCTACGCGACGCTCGGCCTCGGCGGGAACTTCGCCCACACCGAGCAGGTGGCACGGCAGGTAGCTGCATCGATCCGTGCGGGGCAGCAGGGGTGACCGTGAAGCGAGCGCGGCTTCACCCGCGAGCGGACTGGCGGAGGCGCTCTGCCAGGAGAAAGCGAGCATCGAGGACGCCGTCAGGTCGATCGCCGGCTCGGTGGTCGTGAACGACTGCGCGTTGTCCGTGTAGACGGCGCCGGCGCCGTCGAAGCGCGCGAACGGGTCGCCGCCTTGGAACGCTAGCGGGCAAGCCTCGTGACTGCGCCGGCTCCGGACTGCCGCCCTCACACGCGCTCGCGCGCTGCCGCGCGGTCGGGATCGGAGAGCAGCTCGCGCGCCTGCTCGCTGGACTCCGCCGTGCGGATCAGCACCGACAGCACCGCGCCGAGCAGCGTGTCGGGCACTGCGTCCGAGTCGATCAGCTTGAGCATCGGCAGCCCGAGGCCGAGCCCGAGCATGATGTTGGCGAACTGCTCGGCCGCGTGCGGATTGGACTCGAAGCCTGCATCGACGGCGCTCGTGGATGCGAAGTGGGCGAACGTGGCGCGCAGCGTGGCGACACCCACGGCCAAGCGCTCGCGCAGGCGCTCGTCGCGCTGGGCGTACGTCCACAGCTCGACGAACAGACGGAAGGGGTCGGGGTCCTCGCTCAGGCCCTGCATCCAACGCGCGCTGCCCGCGAGCGGGCGCTCCCAGGTGATGCGCTCGCGGTCGAACAGCGCGAGCTGTTCGACGACCTGCTGCGCCAGGTGCTCCTCCATCAGCGCCAGCAGCAGGTTCTCCTTGCTGCCGAAGTGCCCGTACACGGCTCCCTTGGTGAAGCCCGCCTCGGCGGCCACCTCGTCGAGCGTCGCGCCGCCGAAGCCGCGGCGTGCGTACACGTGTGCGGCGGCAGCGAGCAGCTGCGCGCGAGTGTGCGCCTTGCGCGCACTGCGATCGAAGTCCCCGCGCGGCATCAGTGAATCCCATCTCTTGACATATACTCACGAGTAGATATACTGCTAAGTATAGCCATGAACGCGCTGCACACGAGCCTATCCACCGACGAGCTTCCCCCCGGCCCGCGACTGCCCTCGCCGCTGCAGACGCTCGGCGTGTGGAGCCGCCCGACCGCCTATCTCGAGCGCCTGCGCGCGCGCTACGGCACCCCGTACACGATCCGCATGTTCGGCCAACCGCCGATCGTGGTGATCGCCGACCCGGATGCGATCAAGCAGATGTTCCAGGCTCCGCCGGACGTGCTGCACCCGGGCGAGGGCGCGCGCATCCTCGAACCGGTCGTGGGCGCGAACTCGGTGATCCTGCTCGACGAGTCCGCCCACATGGAGCAACGCAAGCTGCTGCTGCCGGCCTTCCACGGCGAGCGCATGCAGCGCCTGGCGGGGCTGATGGTAGAGCTGACCGAGGGCGAGCTCGAAACGTGGCCGCGCGGACAGGCGTTCGCCCTGCATCCGCGGCTGCAACGGCTGACGCTTGAGATCATCCTGCGCGCGGTCTTCGGCCTCGAGCGCGGCGCGCGCCTGGACTCGCTGCGCGAGCTGCTGACGGAAGTGCTCGCATTCAGCGAGAGTCCGCTGTCGCTGATGCCGCCCCCGCCGCCGTGGTTGGCGAGGGCCACGCCGCTGGCGAAGCTCGAACGCCTGCAGGCGCAGGTGGACGAGCTGATTTTCGGCCTGATCGAGGAGCGCCGGCGCGAGGCAGACGAGGGCGAGAGAGACGAGAGCGAGGACGTGCTGGCGCTGCTGCTCGCCGCCAGGCACGAGGACGGCTCGCCGATGAGCGCGCAGGAGCTGCGCGACGAGCTGATGACGGCGCTGGTGGCGGGACACGAGACGACCGCCTCGCAGCTCGCGTGGGCGTTCGAGCGCCTCGCGCGCGAGCCGGCGGTGCTAGCGCGTCTGCACGAGGAGGTGGACGCGGGCGAGGATGAGGAGTACCTGACGGCGACGATCAACGAGATCATGCGCTGCCGCCCGGTGCTGCCGAACGCGGAGCCGCGACTGGTCAAGCAGCCGGTGGAGATCGGCGGCATCGTGTACCCGCCGGGCGTGGCGCTGTTCGCGAACGCGTACCTGCTGCATCACGACCCGGCGATCTACCCTGAGCCGTACGCGTTTCGCCCGCAGCGCTTCCTGGAGAGCGAGGGCGGTCGAGCTCCTGGCACCTACACCTGGATCCCGTTCGGCGGCGGACGCCGGCGCTGCCTGGGCGCGAGCTTCGCGCTGCAGGAGATGAAGATCGTGCTGCGCGCGGTGCTCGAGCGCTGCGAGCTGCACCCGGTCGGCGAGCGCGCGGAGCGCACACGCCGGCGCAGCATCACGATCAGCCCCTCGCGCGGGAGCCTGCTCGTCCTGCGGGAGCGCCGTCGCGGCGACGCGCTCGCGCCGGCTGCAACGAGGCCGGTCGCGGCGCTCGCCTGATCCGCCCGCGGGCGGGTGCGCAATCATCTCCGGGTGACCCTGCTCGCCGTCAAGCTGCTGCTCGCTCCGAGCTTCGTGGTGGGCGCCTCGCTGATCGCCCGCCGCTACGGGCCGCGCGTCGGCGGCCTGATCGCAGGGCTGCCGGTCGTCGCGGGACCGATCCTGCTCGCGTACGCGCTCGCGCACGGACGCGCATTCGCGGCGGGCGCGGCCGCGGGGACGCTGCTGGGACTGGTGTCGCTGATCGCGTTCGTGGTCGTCTACGGGCGCCTCGCGCCGCGCGTGTTCTGGGGCGCGAGCATGCTCGCCGGATGGCTCGCGTTCGCGGCGGGCACGGCGGTGTTCAGCGAGCTGTCGCTGCCCGTCGGCGGCGCGCTCGCGCTCGCCGGGGTCGCTGTGGCGGCCGGGCTCGCCGCGCTCCCCCGGGCCGGGCGCGACCGCCTGCTGCACGCCTCCCCGCCGCGCTGGGACCTGCCCGTGCGGGCGGCGTGCGCGCTCGCGCTCGTGCTGACACTGACGGCGGTCTCCGGCTGGCTGGGGCCGCAGCTGAGCGGACTGCTGGCGCCGTTCCCGATCATCGCGACCGTGCTCGCGACCTTCACCCACGCCCAGCGCGGCGCCGACGAGCTGCTGACGCTGCTGCGCGGCCTGGTCAGCGGCTTCGTCGCGTTCGCGCTGTTCTGCTTCACGCTGGCGGCGACGCTGCACCACCTCGACACGGGCGCCGCGTTCGCGCTCGCGACCGCGCTCGCGCTGGTCACTCAGGGGGTCGTGCTCGTGTTCGTGAGCACGCGCTCGCCGGCAGGGGCGACGTGGTGGCGCACGCGCTCGCGAGCCTCGGCGTAGCGCAGCACCTCGTAGAGGATCAGCGCGACGAGCACTGCGGCGAGCAGGCCGAGCGTGGCGAGCGCGGGCAGGCTCGCACCGGCTGGCACCAGCGCGAGCAGCGCAAGCGCGCACAGCAGGCGCCGCACGCTCAGCGAGCCCATGTTGCGCAGACGGAAGGCGACGTGCGCGAGCAGGTACATGGCGGCACCGCCGAGCATTGTGACGGCGGGGATCGTCCCGAGCGAGTCGTCGACGTGCAGCAGCGTGCGCTTGATGCCGACGGCGATCAGCGCGATGCCGGCGACCATGGGGAAGTGCAGGTAGGAGTAGGAGTCGCGCGCGATCTCGTTGCGCTCCCGCCCCTCGGCGGCTCTCGCGAGGCGCCGGCCGGCGACGATCGCGGTGACGTCGAAGTAGGTCCACCACAGAGCGGCGGCGATCGCGATGCCGAGCACCGCCGCGACCACCACGCCGGCGCCGATGCTCGGGCTCGCGCCGACGCCGATCGCGACGACCGACTCGCCCAGCGCGATGATCACGATCGCGCCGTGGCGCTCGGCGAAGTGCCCGGGCACGAGCTTCCAGCCGTCGGCGCCGAACAGGTACGGGCCACCGAAGTCGAGCACGATCGCAAGCCCCCACAGGGCAAGGTGCAGCCCGCCGCCGGCGACCGCGGCGATGAGCAGCAGCGCGACGCCGATCGCGGTGCTGCCCGCGAGCCCCAGCACCGAGCGGCGCAGCTCGCCGTCCTCGCGGCTGGCGATCACGAACAGCGCGATGTGCGCCGCGCGTACGGCCGCGTACGCGCACGCGAACAGCAGTGCCTCCGAGCCGAACGCGCCGGGCACGCACAGGGCGGCCACGAGGAACGCGGCCATCGCCGCGAACATCGCCAGGCGCACCGCCCCCTCCTCGGGGTCGACGACGCTCGTCAGCCACGCGTAGCCGCACCACGACCACCACAGCACGCCCAGCACGAGCATGCTCTTGAGCACGCCCTCCCAGGTGGGCGTGTGCGAGATCAACGTCGTGCACTGCGTGAGCGCGAGCACGAACACGAGGTCGAAGAACAGCTCCAGCGGGGTGACACGCTCGCCCTCGCGCATCACCGCCCGCACGCGCGGGGAATGGCTGCGGGCCGGTGTGCTCGTGCTCACCGGCCCATATTCGCAGCCTTCAGTGCAGCGACATGTTCGGCTCGCCCGCCGAGTTGAGTCCTTTGCCGGAGATGGTGCATGTGCCGCCCTTGGGCGCGCCGGCGTTGTAGGCCTGCGTGATGCAGTTGCGCAGCGCGAGCTGCGCCCAGTAGTTGGGGTGCAGGTCTTCCTGGATCTCATACGGCGGGAAGATCGCGGTGATCGTGCGGATCTGGTTGATCCACTCGGTCTTGTTGACCGCTTCGCTGGCTTTCCACGAGGACAGGCCCTCTTCCTCGAGCAGGCCGACGCCTTTTTCGCACAGGCGGTGCCCGTTGAACGCGGAGGACAGCTGCATCGTCTTCACGTTCGACAGACCGGCCGCTTCCGCCGCGCCGAACAAGGCGCTGTCGATCGTCGGCAGCATCGTCGAGTTGGCGTAGTTGGCGTCTTTGTTCCAGAAGCCGCAGCCGCCGACTTCCTGGCGCGTGAAGCCGCTCTGGGGGTAGCGGAATTCGGAGCCGTTGGGGATCGGCGACGGGTAGTCCTGCACGAGAATCGTGTACTGCGAGCTCGTGTAGCCGGCGTTGGTCATCGCGGTGGCGACGTTTTTCAGGCCGGTCTCGATTTCACCCTTCACTTTGTTGACGTTGCTGGAGGTGAAGTTGTTGGTGACGGAGCTTTCTTCGCTGCAGTACGCCGGCCACCATTCGGGCGTCAGCAGCCAGTCCTCCACACAGGTGGTGATGATGCTCGCGAAGTTGAAGTTGTTGCCGCCGATCGAGATCGCCACCAGCTTCACGTTGTGAGCGGCGGCGAAGTGCTGGAGCATCAGCGCCTGGCCTTCGTGTCCGGCGGAGTTGTAGAAGTCAAGGCCCGGCTTGAACAGGCCTTCGCTGGTGAAGCTCGAGGTCTTCGCGCCCGAGCAGGCGAGGTTCTCGCCGTTCACCCCGCCGCCGATGTACACCTCGGCGGACTTGGAGCGGTGGCAGCCTTCGATCGCTTCGCTTGAGCCATTGTCGTCGTAGGCGGATTCGCCGAGCGCGTCGATCTTGGAGGAGCTCTCGTTGGTGTTGCCCGCCCAGCGGCCGGCCTCGCCGGAGATGTAGGAGTCACCGAGGCTGACCGTCGTGGGCGTGCCGTTGCCGGGGCCTTCCGCGCGCGCCGCGGGCGCGAGGCCGCTGAGCGCATAGACGAGCGCCGCCGCTGTGAGCGCTGCCAGAACTGCGAAGTGGGACCGCGTGCGGGATGCGATCGAGCCGTGCATGTGTCTCCCCTCACTCTCCGCGCGCCGCCCCTCGGCGACGCTGTCGCAGCGACCCTAACGACTGGCTGGCCGGCCAGTCAACTCAGACTGAGGGTTCGTCTCCGACTGCTGCGCGCGCGGGTGGGCGGGCGTCGCCGGCCACGCGGGCGGGCGCCTCGCCCCAAAGCTGCTCCAGGCGATAGAACTCGCGCGTCTGCGGGGTGAAGATGTGAACGACGACGTCCAGGTAGTCCATCAGGATCCAGCCGGCGTCAGCGGAGCCCTCGACGCGGCGCGGCAGCGTGTGGTGCTCGTGCTTGAGCCCCTCGAGGATGCCGTCGTGGATGGCCTTCGCCTGGCGGCCGGTGTTGCCGGAGCAGACGATGAAGTAGTCGGTGTAGCCGAGCACGCCGCGCAGGTCGAGCTCGACCACGTCGATGGCCTTCTTGTCGGAGGCGTAGCGGGCGATCTCGCCGACGAGCTGCTCTGCCGGCATGGGGCGCTCGCGCGGCTTCATCGCCCGCCCGCCGGCGCTGGCACACGGTACAGGTGATGCTCGGCGATGTAACGGGCGACGGGCGCTCCGACGAGCTCCTCGATCGACTCGCCACCGGCGGCGCGCTGGCGCACGAGCGAGGAGGAGACGTCGATCGCTGGCATGTCCAGGAAGCTGACGCGCTCGACCGCGCCGAGGCTGGCGAGCGCGTCGAGCATCGGCTGGCGGGGGACGCCCTCGCGCGCGGCGATGGCCAGCGCTGCCAGCTCGAGCAGGCGCGTGGGCTCACGCCAGGAGCGAAGTGTCGCGGCGGTGTCGGCGCCGAGGATCAACGTCAGCTCCGCTTGCGGGTGACTGGCATGCAGTGAGGTCAAGGTATCGACCGTGTAGGACACGCCGCCGCGCTCGAGCTCGATCGCGCACGCCGACAGACCCTGCTCGCCGTCGAGCAGCAGCTGGCACATGCGCAGGCGATGCGTTGGACCTGGATCCCGCCCGCCGGCCTGCCCACCGTCAACCCGAGCGCCCTCTCCCCCGCCCTCGCCGTCGGACTTGTGCGGGGCGGCGTATGCGGGCACGAGCGCCACCAGCTCCAGCCCGAGCTCGGCGCGTGCGTGGCGCGCGAGCGCGAGATGCCCGCGGTGGGGCGGGTTGAAGGTGCCGCCGAGGATGCCGAGCGAGCGCGGGCGGATCTTGGATCGCTCTGCCGCCGCACCCGCCTGGCGGCTCATGCTTGCCCTGTCAAGAGCGGACGTGTCCGTCGCCGTCGACGAGGTACTTGAACGTGCACAGCTCGCGCAGCCCGATCGGCCCGCGCGCGTGCAGCTTCTGCGTGGAGTTGCCGATCTCTGCGCCCATCCCGAACTCGCCCCCGTCGGTGAAGCGGGTGGAGGCGTTGACGTACACGCACGCGGCGTCGACGCCGAGCTGGAAGGCGCGCGCGGCGGCGGTGTCGCGCGTGACGATCGCCTCGGAGTGCCCGCTGCCGTAGCGGCCGATGTGCTCGATCGCGTCGTGCACCGAATCGACGACGCGCACGGCGATGATCGGCGCGAGGTACTCGGTCGCCCAGTCCTCTTCGGTGGCGTCTTCGAGGATTAGATCTGGGATGGCGTGGTTGTGGTCGGTCGCGTCGTGCGTGGGCGCGGTGGCGTGGCTGTCTGCGATCGCCTGGTGGGTGCGGCGGTCGGCGCGGATGGCCACGCCGGCGGCTGCGAGCGCGCGCAGCGCCTGCGGCAGGAACTGGGCGGCGACGCGCTCGTGCACGAGCAGCGTCTCGGCGGCGTTGCACACGCCGGGACGCTGGGTCTTGGCGTTGAGCACGATCGCCTGCGCCTGGTGGAGGTCGGCGGACGCGTCGACGTACACATGGCAGTTGCCGGAGGCGGCGTAGATGACGGGCACGGTGGCGAGCGCCTGCAGCGCCTCCTTCAGGCTATCGCCGCCGCGCGGGATGATCAGGTCGAGGCTGTCTTTCTGCGTGGCCAGCTCGGCCAGCTCCGCGCGCCCGCCGCCGGCGACGAGGCTGACGCAGCCGTCGGGCAGTCCGGCTTCGACGGCGGCCTCGGCGGCGACCTGGACGAGCACGGCGTTGGAGTGCGCGGCGGAGGATGAGCCGCGCAGCACGATCGCGTTGCCGGACTTCAAGCACAGCGCGGCGGCGTCGATGGTGACGTTGGGACGCGCCTCGTAGACGACGGCGACCACGCCGAGCGGCACGCGCACCTTGCGCACGTCAAGGCCGTTGGGCAGCCGCCGGCCGTCGATCACCTCGCCGACGGGGTCCGCTAGCGCGACGATCTGGCGCACGGCGCGCGCGATCGCGTGCACGCGCCCGCCGTCCAGGCGCAGGCGGTCGAGCAGCGCTTCGCCGATGTCAGCTTCGCGCCCGGCGTCCATGTCGCGCTCGTTGGCGGCGAGGATCTCCCCGAGGCGCGTTTCGAGCGCGAGCGCGATCGCCTCCAGCGCGGCGTCCTTGACGGCTGTGTCGGTCTGCGCGAGCGTGCGCGAGGCGCGCTTGGCCTGGGCGCAGATGTCGGCGACGGGTGAGGCGACGGTTGCCATGACCGACAGGGTACGACAGGGCGCCTGCGGCGACGGCTCGGCACGCCCTCCGGAGATGCTGCGCTCATCCTTCGAGCGCGCAGTGGAAGAAGAGCCGTGTGTGAGGCGCTTGTCCGTGAGCGACATATGAGCCAGGACGATCCGGGCGCATCTTTATGCGTCATGGTCTACACTTTTGTGCATGCGTACGACGATCACGCTCGACGATGAAGTGTTCCGGGCGTTCAAGCAGCGCGCCGCTGAGCATGGGACGTCGCTGACCCACGAGATCGGGGAGGCGCTACGCTCGGAGCTGGCGGCGAGCGCAGAGGCGGTGAACGCCGAGCCCTACGAGGTCCCTGTCTTCCGCGGTACTGCACCGGTGCCGGGCGTCGATCTGAATAGCAACGCGGCGCTCGCTGAGATCCTCGACGCCGCCGGGTGATCCTGTTCGATGTCAACGTATTGCTCAACGCCCATCGCGTCGAGCAACCCGACCATGAGCTTGCACGTGATCTGCTGCAGCGGACCGTCGCGGACGTGCGTCCCTACGCTCTGTCGGAGTTCATCCTGGGCTCGTTCGTGCGTATCGCGACGCACCCCCGCGCGCTGAACCCACCGACACCTATAGGCGACGCGCTGGACTTCTGTGAGGGGCTTCGCTCGCGGCCGAACGCACGCATCATTTCCCCCGGCCGCCGCCACTGGGCTATCTTCACCAACCTTTGCCGGCGCTTCGACGCCGTCGGCAACCTCGCGGCTGATGCGTACCTGGCAGCGCTTGCGATCGAGTCTGGCTGTGAGTGGATCAGTTTCGACCGGGACTTCGCGCGTTTCCCAGAGCTCGACTGGCGCTCGCCCTCAGACTGAGCCGCCGCCACGTTGCGTGTCTCGTCCCCTGGTGTGCGCTCAGGGCTCGCCGCCACTTTGAACCGATCTCCCCGCCAGGTAGTGGGTCATTTTGGAGCCAACTGACCCACTACCCCCCGCCAACGCTATATAGCCATGGTTAGACGGTCAGTCGAGCACGAGGTAGTCGCGGTGGACGGCCTCCTCGCTCGCGCGCGGCAGCGCGCCCCGCACGGCCTCTGACTTGAGCCCGCGCACGCTGCGCAGCTCCTCGGCGGAGTAGCTGCAGATGCCCTTCGCAACCGAGCGCAGCCTGCCCCCGTCGGACTCGTCGCGCTCGACGATCTCGACGGCGTCGCCGGCGTCGAACTCGCCTTTGACGTCGGTCACCCCGACGGGCAGCAAACTGGCGCTGCCCTCGCGCACCGCCCGTGCGGCGCCGCGGTCGACGACGACGGTGCCGTGCGCGGGCTTGGCGTACTTCAGCCACAGCTTGAAGCTCGAGTAGCGCGCCTCGTGCGCGGGGAAGCGCGTGCCCTCGCGCTCGCCGGCGAGCACGGCCTCCAGCGCGCCCGCGCGCGCGCCGTTGCAGATCACGGTGGAGATGCCGGCGGCGGTGGCCATCTCCGCGGCGACGACCTTCGAGCGCATGCCGCCGGACCCGAGCGGCGAGGTCGTGTGGCCGATCTGCAGGTCCTCCAGGGTGGCGAAGTCGCTGACCTCGGCGACGACGCGCGCGTCGGGGTGCAGCCGCGGGTCGGCGGTGAACAGCCCGTCGATGTCGGTCGCGAGGATCAGCTCGTCGGCGGCCACCAGCACGGCGACCTGCGCGGCGAGGAAGTCGTTGTCGCCGAAGGAGATCTCGTCGGTGGCGGTGGTGTCGTTCTCGTTGATCACCGGCAGCACCCGCCATTCGAGCAGCGTGCTGAGCGTCTGGCGCGCGTTGAGGTAGTGCGTGCGGGCGCTCATGTCGAAGAACGTGAGCAGCACCTGCGCGCTGGTCACCCCGCGCTCGCGCAACAGCTCGTCGTAGACGCGGTAGAGCTTGCCCTGGCCGACGGCGCTCGCGGCCTGCAGCGAGCCGATCGTGCTCGGGCGCTGGGGCAGCTCCATCACGCGCATGCCGCGCGCGATCGCGCCGCTGGTGACGAGGATCACCTCCCCGCCTTCGCCGTGCACGCCGGCCGCTGCGTCGCACACGCGCGCGAGCGTCTGCTCGCGCAGCTCCCCCTCAGCGTCCGCGACGACGCTCGACCCGAGCTTTATGACCACGCGCTTCATCGGCGTGAGGGAGCGTAGACGCTGGACGTCCAGGTGCGAGTTCAGTCGGCCTGCACGGAGTCGGCGCGCCGCCGTTCGCGTGCGACTTCCAGCGATTCGACGTCAATCCTTGGTAAAGCGCGGCATCGCCTGAAGCACGATCGCGATACCGCCCACGATCACGAAGTCCACGCCTCCGTCGACCAATGCCCGAACCAGGCTCGCCGGATGGTAGTCAGGCCAGTTCGCCACGGGCGCTTTCACCAGCGATGGTTAGCTGGCGCCCGGCCTCATACATGCTTTCCAGCTGTGCGAGCCTCTGGTCGGGCGTCAGCCTGAGCTGCTCGATCACAAGCGTCTCGTCGATTCCCCTGGCGAGCGGCTCCGTCGTGAGCGTCAGCTTTCGCCCTGCCCCTCGCAGCGCGTGTTTCAGCGTGGCAATCGTGGGATTCGCCCGCGTGCCCTCAAGCTTGGCGACCGCTGCCTGGCTGACGCCAAGCCGCCTGGCGAGCTCGGCCTGGGTCAGCCCAGCATTCACGCGAGCGTCCCTGAGCAGTGATGCTGCGACCGACATGGGGACCATTATAACTTATAGGTCGTTGACAATTGTCGTTGGCAGGGCCGCCGGTCGGCGCGCCCGCGCGGCCTTGAGCGCTTGTTAGAGCGCGTGCTGGTCCAGCTTGAACGTCTCGCCGGCGATCTCGATCTCGTCGCCGGGCTGAAAGCCGTGGCTTTCAAGCGCGCCGATCACGCCGATCCGTCGCAGCCTGCCCTCCAGGTAGGCCATCGCGTCCTCGTTGTCGACGTCATAGCGCGCGCATAGCCGCTCGATGCCCCTTCCCCGTACGGCGAACACGCCAGGCCGCAGCAACTCCACGCGAAATCCCGATCCCCCGTCGCGGTCGCCGACGGGCCGGAAGACCATGTGCTCGGCCAGCTCCTCCCCGCCGCTTGCGACCACGGGGGCGTCCATGCGCCCGTTCGCCGCCCCGTTCGCCGCCCCGGTCGGCGCGTCAGCGGGCTCGGCGTCGCGCGGCGCGACGCTCTGCAGCAGCTCGGCGGCGAGCTCGGCAATCCCCTGGCCGGTGGCGCTGGAGGTTGCGATCACGGGGACCTGCACGCCCAGGCGGTGGCGCCACGCGGCGACCGCGCGCTCTGCCTGTTCGGCTGGCACCAGGTCGGCCTTGGAGAGGGCGAGCATCCGTGGGAGCCGGATGAGGCGCTCGTCGTGCGCGGCGAGCTCTCGCTCGATCGTGACGAAGTTGGCGACCGAGTCGGCATCCTCGCCGCCGGTCAGTTCGGGGGCGATGTCGAGCACGTGCACGAGCAGCCGCGTGCGCTCGACGTGCGCGAGGAAGTCGTGCCCCAGGCCCGCGCCCTCGCTCGCGCCCTCGATCAGGCCGGGGATGTCCGCGACGACCAGCTGGCGTTCCTCCCCTTCCAACACGCCGAGCACGGGCGACAGCGTGGTGAACGGATAGCTGGCAACCTTCGGCGCGGCGCGCGTCAGGCGCGCCAGCAGCGAGGACTTGCCGGCGTTGGGCAGGCCGACCAGCCCGACGTCTGCGAGCAGCTTGAGCCGCAGCTCCAGCCAACCTTCCTCGCCGGGCAGCCCGCGCTCAGCAAAGCGCGGCGCCTGACGGGTGGCGGTGGCAAAGCGCTTGTTGCCCCTGCCACCGCTGCCACCCCGCGCGACGGTCGCCCGCTGTCCGTCCGCGATCAGCTCCCAGCGGCGCCCGGCCAGATCTTCGCCGTCGTCCTCCCGCGCCGCGATCTCAGTCCCGGGTGGCACGCCGATGACCAGCGTCCGGCCGTCGGCGCCGTGGCGCAGCGCCCCCTCGCCGTGTCCGCCCCGCCCCGCCGGGAAGTGGCTGCGACGACGGAAGGCCTGCAGGTCGCGCAGCGAGTCATCGCACACGAACAGCACGTCCCCCCCGCGACCGCCGTCGCCGCCGTCGGGACCGCCGCGCGGCACGTGCGCTTCGCGGCGAAAGCTCGTGCTGCCGTCGCCGCCGGCGCCCGCCTGGACGTAGATGCTCGCTTTATCGTGCAACATGTACAGCCATCGTGACAGCAGATCCCGTACTCCTAATCACGGGCGCGTCCTCGGGCATCGGCGCGGCCAGCGCCCGCCACGCGGTGGCCGCCGGCTGGCGCGTGGTGCTGGCGGCGCGATCGCACGAGCGCCTGCTGGAGCTGGCGGCCGAGCTCGGCGGACCCGCGCGGGCGCTCGCTGTGCGCTGCGACGTGACCGAGTGGGAGGACCAGCAGCAGATGGTCGAGCAGGCGCTCGCCGCGTTCGGCCACCTAGACGCGGCGTTCGCGAACGCGGGCTTCGGCGGGCCGCGCGGCTTTCTGTCGGACACGGTCGAGCATTGGCGGGAGATGGTGCTGACCAACGTGTACGGCGCGGCGCTGACGATCCGCGCGTGCGTGCCCGCGTTGAAGGACTCGCGCGGGCACCTGCTGCTGACCTCGAGCGTCGCCGGGCGTCGGGCGCTGCCGGGCTCGCTCTACTCATGCACCAAGCACGCGGTCACGGCGATGGGCGAGGCGGCCCGCCAGGACCTGAACGGCACGGGCGTGCGCGTGACGCTGATCGAGCCCGGTATGACCGACACCCCGTTCTTCGACCAGCGCCCTACCGATGCGTTGCAAGACGAGGACATCGCCCGTGCGGTGATCTATGCGCTCTCCCAGCCGCCGCACGTGGACGTGAACGAGATCCTGATCCGGCCGACAGCGCAGCCGCTTTAGTCTGCCGGCACCACGCTGACGAAGCGCCCACGCCGCCCGCTGGTGAACTGCACGGTCCCGGCGGCGCGCGCGTAGAGCGTGTCGTCTTTGCCGATGCCCACGCCGGCGCCGGGCTTGAAGCGTGTGCCGCGCTGGCGCACGATGATCTCACCGCCGCTGACGCTCTGGCCGGCGAACGTCTTGACGCCCAGGCGTTGGGCGTTGGAGTCGCGGCCGTTGCGGCTGGAGCCGAGCCCCTTCTTATGCGCCATCCTGGGCCTCCTCCTGTTTCGCTTTGGTGGCTTTCGCGTTCGGCGCGGTCGCCTCGCTCGCCGGCGCGTCCGTCACCGCTGCCTTCGCTTTGGCGGGCGGTTTCGCTTTCCCGGCGCTGATGTCGGTGACCTCGATCTGAGTGAGCTCCTGGCGGTGGCCGGTGCGCCGTTTGTAGCCGCGCTTTGGCTTGAACTTGAACACGCGCAGCTTCTCGCCGCGCACGTGCGCGATCACCTTGGCTGTGACCTTCACGTTCGCGAGACCGTCCGCGTCGAAGATCGCCTCATCGGAGCGGTAGAGCATCGGCTCGAGCGCCACGTCAGCTCCCTCGGCGGCGGGCAGGCGCTCTACGAGCAGCTTCTGGCCCCGCTCGACGCGGTACTGCTTGCCGCCGGTCTTGACGATCGCATACATATCTGTGGTTTGGGTTGAAGTGGCCTGCGAGGCTCAGCCGAGCGACTCACACCGAACGGCATGATGCCTACTCGGGGGTCGCCTTGGCCTTGGCAGCGGAACGGCGCCGTCCGCCCCTGCGGCCACGACGCCGAGGTTTTGATTGTACGCCATCTGCCTCCGCCTCGCCGGGCGCGCCGTCCTCACCTGGCGTCCCGCCCTCCGCGACGCCCACGCCCGCCAGCGCAACGACCGCCGACTCCTCCTCTGGTTCTGAGTCGATTCCCGTCGGCAGCTCGCCCAACCCCGCTTCGCGGCGGGCCTCCTCGTCCTCGTTGTCGATACGCGATCGACGCCGCCTGCCAGGCCGCTCGGTTTGCTCGGTGGCCTGCTCGGCGCTGGTGGCACGCCCACCCCCGGCGCGCGCCGGCGCGCGCCGCGCACCGCGGCCGTTGCTGCGCGTGGAGCTCGCGCGCACGGGCGCCACGATCGGCTCGCCGGACTCGTCCAGCAGCAGCGCGCTCGCGGCCGTGCGGCCAACCTGGTCGATGCGCACCATGCGCTTTTCGCCCACGTAGGGGGAGGCGCCGGCGATGGAGATGATGTAGCCGTCGATTTTCGCGACCGCGTCGTCGACGTCGTACATGTGCGGCTCGACGATCTCCACGAGCACCTCGTCGCCCTGGCGGAAGGGCAGCGCGCGCTCCTCGACCTCGGCGCGCGTACCCGTGAAGGTGATCGCGAAGTGGTCGAGCACGAGCCCTTCGGAGCCCTCGAACAGGAATGACTTGCCGGTCTGTGCCTCCAGCGCGTGCAGCACACGCGAGCCATGGCCGGTGAACTGGGTGCTCACGCGGGGGTTGGCCTGGACCAGGAACGCCTCCGCCTCGGGGTGTTCGGCGACGACGTCGCGCAGCCTGCGCTCGAAGTCGATCGCGATCGTCTCCTCCGAGCGGATCACGCCCTCGCCCTCGCAGGTCGGACACGGCCGGCTCATGATCTCGCGCACGCCCTCGGTGACGTTCTGGCGTGTCATCTCGACGAGGCCGAGCTTGGAGATCTCAGCGGTGAACGTCTTCGTGCGATCCTCGTCGAGCGTTTTGCGCAGCACCTTCATGACCGCATCGCGGTTGCGCGCGCGCGCCATATCGATGAAGTCGATCACGATGATGCCGCCGATGTCGCGCAGGCGCAGCTGATTGACGACCTCCTCGGCGGCCTCGAGATTGGTCTTGGTGATCGTGTCCTCCAGGCCGGCGCCCTTGCCGCGGCCGATGAAGCTGCCGGAGTTGACATCGATCACGGTCAGCGCCTCGGCGTAGTCGATGATCAGGTAGCCCCCGCTGGGCAGGTCCACGCGCCGCGAGAGCACGCCTTCGATCGCCTTGTCCACCGCATAGGCCTCGAACAGCGGCTCGGGCTGCTGCCACAGCTCGACGCGCTCGACCAGCTCGGGTGCGGTGCGTGTGAAGAACGACACCAGCCGGTGGTACTGCTGCTCGTCGTCGACGATCGCGCGCTCGAAGTGCGCGGAGAAGATGTCGCGCACGACGCGCACCGACAGGTCGGCCTCCTGGAAGACGAGATCCGGAGCGACGGTCTCCTGGACACGTTTGTCGAGCACCTCGTGCAGCTTGTGCAGGTACTTGAGCTCGCGCTCGAAGTCCTCCCGCTTGGCGCCGTGCGCGGCCGTGCGCACGATCACGCCGCCACCGTCGAGCTGCAGGCCCGCGGTCTGGCGGCGCAGGCGTTCGCGCTCCTTGTCCTCCAGGCGCCGCGAGACGCCGACGCCCTCGCCGGTCGGGGCGTAGACCATGTAGCGCCCGGCGATCGTGACCTCCATGGAAAGGCGCGCGCCCTTGGTCTTCAGCGGGTCCTTGACGACCTGCACGACGATCTCCTGGCCGGGCTTGAGCAGGTCGGAGATCTTGCGCCCGCCTCCCCCGCGCCCGCGTTTGAGCGTCTCGACCCCTGGCAGCACGATCTCATCGACGTGCAGGAACCCATTCTTCTCGAGGCCTATGTCGACGAACGCCGCCTCCAGGCCGGGCAGCACGTTGTCGACCTTGCCCTTGTAGATGTTGCCGACGATCGAGCGCCCGCCGCGGCGCTCTAGGTAGAGCTCAGCGACGCGATAGCCGGCGTCGGGGCCGGCGCCGCGCTTGCGTGCGCGACCGGCGGAGGAACGCGAGGCGGCGGGTGTCCCGCTGGCCTCCAGAAGCGCCACGCGCGTCTCCGCGCGGTCGACGCTGACGAGAACTTGCTTTTTCAATTTGATCCAGTCTTTCGGTGTGGGATGGAGCCGAGCATCGGGGGAGTCGGCACCGGGCCGGCAGGCCCGCATGCGGGCGCAGCGCCCGCTGATGTGCGCCTCGCGCGAAAGTGCCGGTGGCCCGGCGGCGCGGAGGGTCTTGTGGGAGATGCTCGGCGAACATTCAGGTCTAGTAACGCAGTACGCGGCCCTTCAGTGCGGCGGAAGCGCGCGCCTGGACGTAGATCGATTGCAACAGGCCCACGCCAAGCAGGGTCGCGATCACCGACGAGCCGCCGCAACTCATGAGCGGAAGTGTGACTCCCGTGACGGGCATGATCCCAATTGTCATCCCTACGTTGACGAAAACCTGAAACATGAGCATAGCCGCTATGCCGGCGGCGATCAGCGAGCCGAACAGGTCCTTGGCCATCACGAGCACGCGCAACGTCCGTGAGATCAGCAGCGCGTACAGCGCCAGCACGAGCCCCGCGCCCACGAACCCGTACTTTTCGCCGAGCGCCGCGAAGACGAAGTCGGTGTCGCTCTCGGGCACGAAGCCGTAGGGCACCTGGCTGGCGTTTTCCCCGCGACCGGTCTTGCCGCCTGAGCCGATCGCGATCTTCGACTGCTGCTGCTGGTAGGAGGGGTCGGGCTGGCCGGTCTTGGATTCGCGTTCTTTGGCTTCGCTTTCCTTCTGCGTGCCCGACGGGTGGATGAAGGCGGTCAGCCGTTCCACCTGGTAGGGCTTGAGCACGTGCACGCCGACTGCGGGGGCGGCCACGAGCACGAACGCGATCGACACGCACACGAGCGCCGCGAGTGCCGCCAGGTGCCGCCAGGAGGTGCCCGCGATGAACAGCAGCATGCAGGCGATCGTCATGTACACCAGGCCCGAGCCGAGATCCGGTTGGGCGATCACGAGCATTGTCGGCACGAGCGCGACGACCAGCACGCGCACGGTCGTGTCGCGCTCGCGCAACCGCCGCGAGCGCCCGACGATGAACGCCGAGACCGCCAGGATCAGCAGGATCTTGCCGAGCTCGGAGGCCTGGAAGGAGAACAGCGGGAAGTTGATCGCCCGCTGGGCGCCGTTGGCCGAGTGCCCGAGACCCAGCACCGCGAGGATGCTGAGCAGCAGCGCCGCGTAGATCACGTTGTAGTGAGCGCGCAGGCGCGCATAGTCCAGGCGCGAGATGCCGAGCATCAGCACGAAGCCGATCGCAAGGTAGACCGCCTGGCGGTCGACGTAGTAGTGCGGATCGCCGGGCAGGAGTTTGCGCGTGGCCGCGGTCAGCGTGACGAGCGAGCACACGCTCAGGCCGACGATCGCGAGCGTGAGCAGCGGGTCCAGCGGCAGCCGCAGCCTGCGCGGCGCGGGCGCGGGCGCTTCTTCGGTGGGCTTGATCGGGCTGAGCGGCATCAGAAGGTCCTCGAGTTCCCGGCGACGAAGCGCTTGGCCACTCCGAACCATTGCGAGGCGATCAGGCGCGCGATCGGGGCCGCAGTTTCGGCGCCGAAGCCGCCTTCTTCGACCGTGACCGCGATCACGATCGGGCGCCTGGGGTCGGCGATGTAGCTCATGTACCAGGACTGTTCCACATGCCCGGCGCGTTCAGCGGTGCCGGTCTTCCCGTACACGGGGTGAAGTAGCTGGTTCCAGCCTGTCCAGACGTCAGCGGAGGTGCCTCCCGACGTGCTGGCGGCCTGGTGAATGCCTTCCATCACCAGGCTGAGGTCTTCGTAGTTGAGGTGGACCTTGCGACTGGGAAAGCGCAGCGTCTGCAGCAGGCTCCCAGTGCTTTCGTCGATCTGCCTGCCCAGATGCGGGGTCACGACCGTGCCTTCGCCTCCGTTGCGGTAGGCGTTGGCGAGCGTCGAATAGGCGACCGCCATCTGCAGCGGGTCGGTCAGCAGCTCACCCTGGCCGACCGCCAGGTCCATGTTGTAGCCGACCGTCCACGGCGCTCCCGGTTCGGCCACGATGTAGCAGCGTTTGCCGTGGTGCGCGCGCTCGCACTTGGATTCGAGCGCGTCCTGTTCTGCGATCCATTTGCGGTCGGGCACCACCCCAGAGAACTCGCTCGGCAGGTCGATCCCGGTCGGCTCGCCCACGCCCAGCTCGTGGGCCTTCTTCTGGATGATGTTGCCGTAGGCGTTGGCGCGCTCGCCGACTTCAAAGAAGTAGGTGTCGGAGGAGACCTTCAGCGCTTCCACGAGGCCTACTGCCCCATAGTCGTTGTGTCCGGCGTTGCAGAACGGCTCGGTCGAGACGAAGATGCACTGCCCCGCACCGAGGGTTTCCGTCGGTGTGATCGCGCCTGCTTCGAGCGCCGCCATGGCAGTGATTGGCTTGAAGGTCGAGCCCGTCGGGTACTCCCCTTCGTCGGCCAGATCGGTCAGCCGGCCGGGGACGTTGCCGCCGTTGCCCGTCAACAGGGCGTATTCGTGTTTGCTGAGCGGTTTGGCGAACCTGCCCGGGTCAAAGCTCGGGGATGAGCCCATCGCGAGCACTTCGCCGTTGAGCGGATCCAGTGCCACGAACCCACCGGCGATCGCCGGTTTGCCGATCGCGCGCGCATGTTCCATGCCCTCCAGCAGCGCCTTTTCACTGGCGCGCTGCAGGCTCAGGTCGAGCGTGGTCTGCAGAATGTGGCCGGCGTGCGGCGGGGTCGGCGCGAGTTTGCTGGGGACGGGCTGGCCTTGCGCGTTGACCGCCACGTGCTGCTCGCCCGGTTCGCCGCGCATGTAGCGGTCGTAGTAGTACTCGAGCCCTGCCTGGCCGACGATCGTGCCCGCTTTCACGCCCCGGAAGCCGGGCTGCTGGAGCTCGGTTTCGTTGACCTGTCCGACGTAGCCGAGGATCTGCGCGGCCATTTCGCCGAAGGGGTATTCCCGGATCGAGACCGGTTCCTGCACGACTCCGGGGAATTCGTCGGCGTGCTCGCCGAGCACCGTGAGCGGACCCGCTCCAGCTGCCGTCTTGATCGTCACGTGCGCATATGGCGTCACCGTCATGCCTTCGACCACACGTTCGTCGATCGTGCGGGCGCTAACGCCGATCACACTGCTCAGACGACGAAAGAGCCGAGCGAGCGCCACCGCCGAGCGGGGCAGCCGCGGGATCGCCACACGCGGGGGAGCGGCCGCGCGCCGCAGACGATCGAGCTCAACCCGCTGCGCGTGCGTCAAGCGCCTCAGATTGCCCAGCGATGCCTGATAGCTCGAGAGGTCGACTGCGGCGCCGTGGCGGGCGACTTCGGCTTCGTCGAGGCTGCTCTGGTATGCCGCCACCTGCGAAGCGATGCCGGCGGGCAGCTCATCGGGCACGATCTGCACGGCGTTGGTCGTGGTGCTGCCCACGAGCGGTTGGCCATCGCGGTCGAGGATCGCCCCGCGCGGCGCCGCGATCGGCAGTTCGCGTTCACCGTTCGCGTTGGCCTGCGAGACATACTGTTCGTTCGAGAGGACCTGCAGATACCACAGACGGAAGAAGATCACGCCGAACATCACCATCGCGATGCCGCCGATGATCGCCACGCGCAGCGCCAGCTGCGGCGAGACGGGCACGCGTGGATCCCGCCGCCGTACGGGCTCGATCGCGCTCACGCTTTGGTGAGGGGGCTGAGTCCCCCGGTCGTGTATGCGCGCCGGCGCCGGCGTCTGGGATCCTCCGGCAGGGCGCCCTCGAGCACGCGCCGCGTGAGCGCCCACATCGGCAGCGCAACGATCGCGTTGACGAGCACGCCGAGCACGATCACGCGCAGCAGCTCGAAGCTGACCGGAGCATCCACGCCGAGCATGAACTCCATCAGCGAATAGCCGACGAGCGCGACCGCGGATGCGCCAGCGCCGACGAGCAGCGGCGTGAGCGCCGCGTGGGGGTCGTGCTGGCCGATCTGTGATCGGTCGCGCAGCCGTCCGCACCAGTAGCCGATCAGCGTGAACACCAGCGAGGTCAAGCCGAGCGTCTGCAGCAGCGCGAGGTCGACGATCAGCCCAACTGCGAAGCCGGCGCCTGCGCCGATCGTGGACCCGCAGAGCAGCCCTATGAACGCCACCAGCAGCGAGGTGAGGTCGGCGTTGACGCCGAACACCGGCACCTCGGAGACGACGCCGATCTGAAAGAACACGATCGCGAAGGCGAACGCGGCCAGGCGCAGCGCGAGCTGCCCGGATGGGACGCTGTTCACCCTCCCACCTGTGCGGAGGCGAGCTGTTCGCCGGCGGGCGGGCCGCTTTGGCCGGGCGGAAGCTCGGCGAGCAGCCTGCTGTCCTTCGCGGACGCCGAGCCCGCGGCGGCGGTCAGCACCTGCACGATGTCCAGGTCGTGCAGGTTGGCGATCGGGTGCACGTTGACGGACTTGTAGGCGCTTTCTTCGTTGACGGAGGTCACCTGCCCGATCACGAGTCCGGGTGGGAACAGTGAGGGGTAGGCGGGCGTGACCGTGCCCGACGTCACGACGTATTCGCCCGCGTTGGCCTGCGTGGTGGCGGGCAGGTATTCGAGCAGCAGGTCGTTCGGGTCGCCCACCTTCGGCTGCACCAGGCCGGTGGCGGTGCCCGTGCCGATCCGCGCTGAGACGCCCATCGAGCTGTCGGTGATGAGGTCCACAAGCGCCCCGTCGGGCGCCACCTGGGCGACCTTGCCGACCAGCCCTTCGCCGTTGATCACGGGATCGTTGATCCGTACGCCGGCCGATTCGCCCTTGTCGATCGTGACCGTCGCGTACCAGATGTTCGGATCTTTGACCACCACGGTGGCCGTCACCGGCCGGTAGTTGCCGACGCCTAGCTGGTCGAGGTGGGACAGGCCGAGCAGCTGGTGGTAGGAGCGTTTTTCGGACTGGTCGGCGACCAGTTCGCGGCGCAGTTTGTTGTCCTGCTTGAGCAGTTCATCGCGCTGGCTTTTGGCGTGCAGCGCTTCGCCGAACCAGCCGAACAGGTCGCGTACCGGCTTCAGCGCCTTGTTCGCGCCGTCTTGGATCGGCGAGACGACGGTTAGGAAGTCACGCTGCACGGCGTGCAGCCGGCCGTTGGGAGCCTCGCCGAAATAAGCCGTCAGAAGCAGCAGTGAGAGCACCACGAGCAGCCCAAGCAGCGCTCGTCGACGCCGTACCGTCTTGTCATGCACCGATGGTTACCTTCCGAAGCGTTCACGGGACAGACTACCCACGGGGCAGGCGGGCCGTCACACACACGCACGCATGCCGGCGCTGGATCTGTGTCCTCGCTCGCTCGCGTGCGTAGCACGCCACGCGGGAAGGGCGGGGAATCGACTCCTGGACCAGCTTGGCCTGCGTGCGTGTGGAATCATCGGCGGCGGCGATTGCGCGAGGTGCGGTTGGAGCGGTGGATCGCCTCGAACTCCTCCAGCGAGCGCCCCGAGCCGACCGCCACGCACGTCAGCGGGGACTCCGCCAGGTGCGCCGGCATCTGGGTCTCCTCGCGCAAACGCTCGTCGAGGCCCTGCAGGAGCGAGCCGCCGCCGGCGAGCATGATTCCCCGGTCCATGATGTCCGAGGCCAGCTCTGGGGGCGTGCGATCGAGCGTCTCCTTGACGGCGTCGATGATCTGGTTGAGCGGTTCGGCGAGCGCCTGGCGGATCTCCTCACTGGTCAGCACGACCGTCTTGGGCAGCCCCGCGACCATGTCGCGACCACGGATCTCCGCCTGCAGCTCCTCCGCCATCGGACAGGCTGAGCCGATCTCGAGCTTGAGCTCCTCGGCGGTCTGCTGGCCGATCAGCAGCTTGTACTCCTTCTTGGCGTAGTTGATGATCGCCTCGTCCATCTCGTCGCCGCCGACGCGGATCGACTGCGAGACGACGATCCCGCCGAGCGAGATCACGGCCACCTCGGAGGTGCCGCCGCCGATGTCGACGACCATCGAGCCGGTCGGCTCGCCGACCGGCAGGCCCGCTCCGATCGCCGCCGCCATCGGCTCCTCGATCAGGTACGCGGTGCGTGCGCCGGCCGACAGGCACGCCTCCTCGACGGCGCGCTTCTCCACGCCGGTCACGCCCGAGGGCACGCACACGACCACGCGTGGGTGCGCCCAACGGTTCTGGTGGACCTTCTGGATGAAGTGCCTGAGCATCTGCTCGGTCACGTCGAAGTCGGCGATCACGCCGTCCTTGAGCGGGCGGATCGCCTGGATCGTGCCGGGAGTGCGCCCGAGCATGCGCTTGGCCTCGATGCCGACCGCGTGGACTTCGCCGGTGCGTGAGTCGATCGCCACGACGCTCGGCTCGGACAGGACGATGCCGCGCCCGCGGACGTAGACGAGCGTGTTCGCCGTACCCAGGTCGACCGCCATGTCGCGGCCGCCGAAGCCTGTCAGATAGCTGAAGATGCCCATGTAGAGAGAGGGGCACGCTCACAGCCGGTCCGGCACCACCACCGATCGGAAGGATCGGCCGGTGGCACGCTCGACGGCCAGCGCTCATCGGGGCGTACCCGTGCGGCAGTCTAGCGGACACCCGTCTTTGACCGGCAAGCCCTGCCAGCTGCTTTGCAGGCGAAAACCGTTGCGAGGCCGGCCCCGCGCCAGCTCGTGTGCGGCGGCGGACTCCGTATAGCAATCGTTATACAGCGTTCGTCGGTGACAGAGACCTCCGCTCCCCAGGTCACAGAGACCCCCGCTCGGCAGGTGCCAGAGATCACGCCTTCGCGGGTGACAGAGACCCCCGCTCCATGGGTCACAGGGACCCAGGGACCCGCTCCGTAGGCTTCGTCCGTGCGCACGGGCGAGCTCGGGCTCTGGTGGCGATCGATCGGCGGCGTGCCCGCGCCGCGAGCGCCCCTGCCGGGCTCGGGGGAAGCCGACGTGACAATCGTCGGCGCGGGCTTCACAGGCCTTTGGACCGCCTACTACCTCAAGCGCGCGCGACCGTCGCTCGAGGTGGTCGTGCTCGAGCGCGAGACGGCGGGCTTCGGTGCGTCGGGCCGCAACGGAGGTTGGGTGTCGGGCTTCTTCTCCGGGTCGCCGCGGCTCTATGAGCGCCGCGGCGGACGAGCGGGCTTCGCGGCGCTGCAACAAGAGATGCTCGCGACGGTCGACGAGGTCGGGCGTGTGATCGCCGAGCACGGCATGGACGCCGACTTCATCAAGCCGGGGCAGCTGAGCGTGGCGATGGACGCCGCGCAGCTCACGCGCCTGCGCGAGCGAGTGGCCAGCGGCCGTGAGCGGGGTCTCGGCGGCAGCGACCTGCACCTGCTGGACGCCGAGCAGCTCGGTGCCCGCGTGCGCGTGGCCGGGGCGCTCGGCGCGACGTTCACGCCCCACGTGGCGCGGATGCAACCGGCGAAGCTGGTGCTGGGCCTAGCGGCGGCGGTCGAGAGCCTCGGCGTGAGGATCTACGAGCAGACGGCGGTTCAGCGAATAGCACCACGGACGGCGGTCACGGCGACGGGCGCGGTGTCGGCGCGCTGGGTGGTGCGCGCGACCGAGGGCTATACGCCCTCGCTCCCCGGCCTGGAGCGGCTGCTCGTCCCGATCAACAGCTCGATGATCGTGACCGAGCCGCTGCCGGCGCCGGTGTGGGAGGAGATCGGCTGGGAGGGGTGCGAGCTGCTCGATGACGCCGCCCATGTCTACGTGTACCTCCAGCGCACCGAGGACGGGCGCATCGTGATCGGCGGGCGCGGCGTTCCCTACCGCTTCCGGTCGGCCACCGGCGGGCGCGGCGAGACCGGGCGGGCGACGATCGAGCACCTTCGCGCCAAGCTGGCAGAGATGTTCCCGCCGGCTGGCGCGGCGAAGCTGGACCACGCATGGTCGGGCGTGCTGGGTGTGCCACGGGACTGGTGCGCCTCGGTGCACGCCGACCCCACCAGCGGCCTGGCGTGGGCCGGCGGCTATGTCGGTCTGGGCGTGGCCAGCGCCAACCTCGCAGCTCGCGCGCTGGCCGATCTGATCCTTGGCGAGCGCAGCGAGCTCACGGCCCTGCCATGGGTTGGGCGCACGCCACGGCGCTGGGAGCCCGAGCCGCTGCGCTGGGTCGCGATCCGCGGCACCTACGCGCTGTACCGCGGCGCGGATCGCCTCGAGCGGCGCAGCGGGCGTCCATCGTCGCTGGGAGGACTCGTGGACGTCATCTCCGGGCGCCACTGAGCTCGGGGTAGAGCTCGAGCAGCGTCGCCAGGGGCAACCCGACGACGTTCTCCACTTCACCCTCGACGCTCAGCGCGAGCTTCGCGCCCGCGCCCTGGATCGCATAGCCGCCCGAGCGTCCGCGCCACTCCTGCACCGATACGTACCACTCGAGCAGCTCGGGGTCGAGCACGCGAAAGGTGACGCTCGTGCGCGCGAGGGCCGTGCGCTCCTCTTCGGGGAGCAGTACCGCCACGCCGCTGATCACCTCGTGCGTGCACCCGCTGAGAGCGCCGAGCGTGCGCCGCGCCGCGGGCGCGTCGGGTGGCTTGCCATAGATCACACCGTCCAGCGCGACGATCGTGTCGCAGCCGATCACCGCCTCGCGCACTCCCGGACGGCTGGCGGCGCGCGCCTTGCGCAGCGCATTCTCGAGCGCCACCTGCTCGGGGTGATCGCCCTGCTCGAGCTCGCTGGCCTCGCTGGCCCTGACCGTGAAGGCCACGCCCAGGCGCTCCAGCAGCGCCCGGCGCTGCGGCGAGCTGGAGGCGAGGACGAGGGGCAGGAGCTCGGACAGCTGACTGAGCTAGGCCAGATCCGCGCGTTGTCCCGGGACGGGGAAGAACAGCGCCGCCTCGCGCGCACCGGACTCCGGCGAATCGGAGCCGTGGACCATGTTGGCGCCCATCTCGATCGCGAAGTCACCGCGGATCGAGCCGGGGGCCGCCTCCAACGGGTTGGTCGCGCCGATCACCTGCCGCGCGGCCTTGATCGCGTCGGTTCCCTCGAGCACCATCGCGAGGATCGGGCCGGAGGTGATGAAATCGACGAGCTCGCCGAAGAACGGCCGCTCGGCGTGCTCGGCGTAGTGACGTTCGGCGAGCGCCCGCTCGACGGTCATGTGCCTCAATGCGACGATGCGCAGGCCCTTGCGCTCGAAGCGGGCGATGATCTCGCCCGAGAGGCCGCGCGCGAAGGCGTCCGGCTTGACGAGAATCAGCGTTCGCTGCATGGATCTTCCTTTGCTCAGGGTTGGATCGTGTAGTTCGACGGTGGCGTCGTCACGCGGTCGGGCGCGGGCGACGGCCGGAACGGCTCGTGCGGGGGGTGCTGGCGGGTCTGCGCTCGGTGCTGGCGATCGTGGGCTCCCCCTCCGGGGAGGATGCGGAGGCGATCGCGGGCGCCGGCTCCTCGCGCTCGTCCACGCTCACCGGCTCCTCCACGACCTCCGCCAGGTCGCCGGCGAGCGTCTGCGTACCGCGGCGCCGGCGCGAGCGCGGGGCTGAGATGCCAGGTACGTCGGCCTCGCAGTACGGGCAGATCGTCCACGCCTGGTCGAGGGGGCGCGAGCAGTTGACGCAGCGCTCCTTGAGCTTGCGCAGGCAGCTGGGGCAGCGGATGAAGTCGCGCTCGATCTGGTAGTCGCAGTGTGGGCACAGCGTCTGGCCGAGCTCGCGCAGGCGCGCCTCCGCGGCCTGTGTCTCCAATTCGCGCTCTCGCACGTCCTCGAGGTACTCGGGCGGGCGCAGGATCATGTAGACGATCGCGCCGACGAAGGGGAACAGCAGCGCGGACACGGTGGCACAGCCGACGAGCATCGGATCGAAGATCCGCCGGCGGGCGTCCGCGTATGTCCAGTAGACCAGCGATAGGTACAGGACGACGACGAATACGATCAGCAGGTCGACGGCCAGGTTCAGGCCGCTGCTTTCAATTCCAAAATCCGCAAAGGGGAGCATCGGCCGGCTGAGTTTAGAGAAACAGACGGCCGAAACCATAGCCAGCGGCGAAAAATACGAGGATCACAAGCGCCACGATCAGCGCGACAGCGCCGATCATCGTGAGCACCGATGGACTGTTGTCGTTCATCTGGCGAAGCTGCGGGGGCCTGTTCCTTGCACCGTCAGCGTATCGCTGCGGCCAGCCTGCGCGAGCAGGTCTCCGACCAGGTAGACCGATCCGGTCGCGAGCACCGCGCCGCCGTGCGCGAGCGCCCAGCTGCGCGCCTGTTCCAGTGCCCGCGCGGGCCGCGGCTCGCACGTGCTCGCGTCGAAGCCGAGCTGGCGCGCCAGCGACTGCAGCGCGGCCGGCGAGAGCGCGCGGCTGCTGGGTGGAGCTGTGAACCATGCCCGCGCGCACGCCGGCAGCAGCGACGCGAGCATCGCGGCGGCGTCCTTATCCTCGAGCACCCCGAGGACCAGCGCGAGCGGCGCGGGCGCCAGCACGTCGGGCAGCGACGCGACCAGCGCGGCGACGGCGTCGGGATTGTGCGCGCCATCGAACACTGTCGGCGGGCTCTCGCCGACGAGCTGCAGGCGTCCGGGAACGTCGGACGAGCGGGCGGCCCGCGCGACGGCGTGCGCGTCCAGTGGCACGCCCGCCAGCTCCAGGTAGGCCTCCGCGGCGGCGCGTGCGAGAGCGAAGTTGCGACGCTGGAAGGCACCTCGCGCGAGCAGCTCCTCGGCGAGCGGCACCGCCGGTGGGCGCACGATCGGCGCTTCACGCTCGTGCGCAACGCGCTCGGCGACCGCAAGCGCCGGCGCCGCCAGGTCCTCGCCGAGCACGAGCACCGCCCGGGGGCGCAGGGCCGCGAGCTTCTCCTCGGCGATGTCCTTGATCGTCGGCCCCAGCCAGCGCGTGTGCTCGAGCCCGACGTTCGTCAGCACGGTGACCGGCGCGCCGATCACGCTGGTGGCGTCATAGCGCCCGCCGAGCCCGGCCTCGACGACGGCCACATCCACCTCCTGGCGTGCCATCTCCCACAGCGCCGCGGCGGTGAGCAGTTCAAACTGGGTCACATGGTCGTCCTCGGCGAGCGTGCGATTGACGCGCTCGGCGGCCCATGAGGCGCGCGCGACAGCGGCGGCGAAGTCCTCGGCGTGCAGCTCGCCGCCGTCGATCAGCACGCGCTCGCGATAGGAGACCAGGTGCGGTGATAGGTATGCGCCCGTGCGCAGGCCGTGGCGCTGAAGGATCGCGGCGGTCATTCGCGTGGTCGATGACTTGCCGTTGGTGCCGAGCACGTGCACGGTATCGAAGCGCTGGCCGATCTTCGATCGCTCGGGAGAGCCGAGCACGGTCATCATGCGCCGCATCCTGTCCAGGCCGAAGCGCATGCCGAACAGCTCCAGCGAGCGCAGATGACGCTCGGCGTGCGCCTCCGTCCAGCCAGTGGGCTTGGCGGGCTCCATGATTGCTGTGACGGCGCCGACCTCGTGCGCCGCTAGGCGTCTGGGTGCTCGCGCA
>Ga0116215_1000198_pt1 | contig 48972 bp, 48 predicted proteins | sample Sb_taG_7_FD_89698 | JGI IMG/M metagenome (GOLD analysis project Ga0116215, IMG submission 89698) | Peat soil microbial communities from Weissenstadt, Germany - Sb_50d_2_FS metaG | ecosystem: Environmental > Terrestrial > Soil > Wetlands > Peat | place: Germany: Weissenstadt | collected 2010-09-21
GCCGGATCGGGGATCTGTTTCACGCAGACGACGACGTTCATGGCCTCGATTGTCCCCGAGAACTTGCCCTCGGACCAATCCACCCCGGTGGCGCCGGGCGCGTCCGAGGGGCCCGACGGCCGGAACCGTCAGATCCGTCCCAGGTGGGCGAGGGTGTCCACCACCGAATCCGTGATTACGACGTCCACCCCGGCCTCGACGACGGAATCGAGGTCGGCGGGGCTGTTCACGGTCCAGGTGACGACGGCGAGGCCGAGGGCATGGGCCTCGTCCACGAGCCCGGCGCTCACCTGGGAGTGATGGGGGTGCAGCGCCCCACAGCCGAGGCGTTGCGCCGTGTCGAGCGCGTCGAGGGCGTCGAGCGCGGGGTGCACCAAGAGCCCGAGCGGGGCCGGGTCGTCCTCGGGCCGCCGCGGTCGAGCCCCGTCGTCCGCCCTCCGGTAGGCGGTCCCGACGGCGGCCAGGGTGTCGGGCCAGAACGAGGAGACCACGACGTGGGCGGGCCACGGTCCAGCTGCGCCTGCGCCCCGGACCAGGACGGCGGCAAGGTCGAGGGCCACCTGGTCGGCGGGGTCGTAGCCGGGGTCGGTGGGGAGGTTCTTGATCTCCACGTTGACGACTGCTCCCGTGCAGGCGGCGAGGGCGGTCTCGAGCGTCGGGACCCAGTCCGGGAGCTCGTGGCTCCGCAGCTCGTGGACCAGCCCCGAGCCCGGGATCTCTGCGTCGTGATGCACGACCAAGACCCCGTCCGCGCCCCGCCGCACGTCGAGCTCCACGCCGTCGGCCCCGGCGCGCAGGGCGGCGGCGAAGGCCTCGAGGGTGTTCTCGCGCCAGGGGCCTGCCCCGCCCCGGTGGGCGAGGACCGCGACGGGCTCCCCGGGGTGCCGCCGCGGCCACGGGCTCGGGGTGCGGGGGGAAGGTCGGTTCTCCATTTCGTTCCTTTCTGCGCCTTTCCCTGATCTGTGACCGCTGTCGAGCCTTCTCCGCGCTTGCAGGGGTGAGCGCTTGGGAGTAGCTTCACGTTCACCGTTTCCCCGTGGCGTTTATCCCCTGTGGCCAGCCAAGTGAACGGGATCACAAAGGGGAGGACGACCAGGATCGCCCGGATTTGCACGGTACCGGAGGAGGTAGTCGTGGCGCTCATGTGGAACCGCTCGGTCGAATGGGATGCCGACGACTGGCGCAAGGTGGCGGCCTGCCGGCACACCGAGCCGGACCTCTTCTTCCCGGTCGGGACGACCGGTCCGGCCATCGAGCAGATCGAAGCGGCCAAGCGGGTATGCCGGGCATGCGAGGCGATCGAGCCCTGCCTGGAGTTCGCCCTGGCCACCAACCAGGAGTCGGGCATCTGGGGTGGCACCTCCGAGGAGGAGCGTCGCAAGCTCCGCAAGGCCTGGCTCGCAGCCCGACGTCGCGCCTCGTAGCCCTCCCCCGCATCCCCACCTGACCCACCGGCCCCGGAGTCGCTCCGGGGCCGCTGCGCGTCAAGATCCGGCGCAAGACGGTCGATATCCTCGCATGACGGGGGACGTGCAGGCCCTTTCCTTCTCCACTTCCTCGCGGCGGGACCTGCCGCTCCTCGGTGAGAGGTGCCGCCATGCGTGACGCGTCGGAAGGAAGACGGCTCGGCACCAGGTGGGTCGACCGGCCCCTCAGGTCCAAGGGGTTGGTGGTCATCGCCGTCCCCATCGCTATCCTCGTGCTCGTCCTCGGCTCGACGTTCTGGTTCACCCACGTCGACAACCACGCCCAGGGCGTGGCGGGGAACTCGCGCCAGATCCTCGACGTCGCCACCTTGCTCGAGAACAGCATTCTCTCGGCGCAGGCCGACCTCGGTGGCTACCTGCTCACCGGGGACACGTCGTTTCGGAGCTCGTACGCCGACGACGCCAAGTCGGTCCCCGCCCACCTCGGCCAGCTCGAGGCGCTGACCTTCGGCACTCCCGGAAGACAGACCTGGGGCCCCGTCATCCAGCGCGACACCATTGGGCTCGTCTCGGAGCTCGACCATCTGAACCGGCAGTCACCCTCGGCAAAACCCTCGGCCGCGGTCCTCACCCTGTTGCGTTCGCTCCAGGCCGGAACCGACAAGCTCCGGGGCGACGTCTCGTCGCTTTCGAGCCAGGAGACCGCGATCATCGCCGGCCAGCAGTCCGACATCCACACCTCCAACATCGTCCTGCCCGCCATCGCCATCGCGGCGGTGGTGCTGGCCCTGGCCGGGGGTGTGATCGTCTCGCAGCTCTTCACGTCGGGCGTCGTCACCCGCCTGCGTCGCCTGGAGCGCGCCACCGAGGCCGTCGAGCGCGGCGAGGCCCCCGTCGAGGTGCCCAGCGGGCGAGACGAGATCGGCCGTCTGTCGGCCCGCCTCCTCGACACCACGTCGCAACTACGGGAGCGAGCCGAGGAGCGGGACCGCGCCCGCGCCGAGGTCGAACACATCCTCACCACCAGCCCGGTGGTGTCGTTGCGCTACGACGTCGGGACACGGCGCTTCTCGTACGCGAGCCCCAACATCGACCGACTCCTCGGAATCTCCGCCGAGGAGGCCATGGCCCGGCCCGAGGTCGTCATCGAGCACTTCCACCCCGACTCGGCCCGCCAAGTGCGCGACGCCATGGTCGAGGGGGCTGGGCGCCGGGGGAAACGACTGGAGTTCCTCCTCCGCTTCCGGCGCGACCTGTCCTCGGAGGAGTGGCGCGAAGCCGAGGCGGTCTACACCGTCGAGTCGGGACCGGGCGGCGAGTTCCTGGGGCTCGTCGCGTACCTCGTCGACGTCTCCGAGCGCCACCTCGCCCAGCGCGCCGCCGACGAGCGCCGTTTCCTCCTCGAGTCCATCTTCCATGCCTCTCCCGACACCATCGTGGTGCGCGACATCGCAGGGCAGGTGGTCCTGGCCAGCTCGTCGCTGTCCGAGGTCATCGGGACCACCGACATGGGCTCCGCCGAGGCGGACGGGGTGAAGCCGGGCTCGGGGGACGCGGCGCAGCACAACGTGGCCTCGGACGAGGACCGCGCCGTCCTCGACAGATTGATCGGGCGTTGCGTCGCCGGCGAGCAGCGCCCCGATCCGGTGGTGACCACCGGTCGGCTGCACGACGGGGACCTCCGCACCTACGAGACCCGGGCCCGACCGGTGTTCGACCAGACCGGGCGCGTGACGGGGACCGTGACGATCTCCCGTGACATCACCCAGCGCATGCACCTCGAGCAGTCTCTCCGGCACGCATCGGTGGGCGCCGAGCGGGCGAGCCAGGCCAAGAGCGAGTTCCTGTCGCGCATGAGCCACGAGTTGCGCACGCCGCTGAATGCCATCCTCGGCTTCGCCCAGCTCCTCGAGCTCGACGAGCTCTCCGCCGACCAGGCGTCGAGCGTCGACCAGATCCAGGTAGCCGGGCGTCACCTGCTGGCACTGATCAACGAGGTGCTCGACATTTCGCGCATCGAGGCCGGTCGGGTCAGCCTGTCCACGGAGCCCGTGGAGGTGGGCGACGTCCTCGACGAAGTGGCCACGCTGCTCGCCCCTGTCGCCGAGGCGTCCGACGTCGAGCTGTCGGTCGGCACCGGCGCGCCGCGGGCGCTGCGCGTGTACGCCGACCGCCAACGCCTGGTGCAGATCCTGCTCAACCTCGGCTCCAACGCCGTCAAGTACAACAGCAGGGGCGGTTCGGTGGCGTTCCGTACGAGCACCGGCGACAACGGCCGGGTCCGTCTCGAGGTCCGCGACACGGGACCGGGCATCGCGCACGAGCAACAGGACCAGTTGTTCGTCCCCTTCTCGCGCCTGGGAGCCGAGCGATCCGGTGTCGAGGGGACCGGTGTCGGCCTGGCCCTGTCGAAACAGCTCGTCGAGGTGATGGGGGGTGCCATCGGCGTCGACTCGGTGCCGGGATACGGCTCGACCTTCTGGATCGAGCTCCTGCCCGTCGAGCGCCTCGAGCCCGCCGCGGCCGTGCGGCTCGCCCTGCCGGTCGATGCCGCCCCCGGCCCGCGACCGCAACCGGTGGGGGCCGAGGCAGGAGGAGCCCGGACCGGCCCGCCTGCTGGCCCCTCGCCCAACGGCGCCCGGGCCTCCGAGGAGCGCAGCGGGGGCGTGGTCGTGCTCCAGATCGAGGACAACCCCTCGAACGCCGCCCTGGTCGAGCAGGTGCTGGCCAAGCGCCCCCGGGTTCGGCTCGTCTCGGCCGTGGAGGGCCTGTCCGGGCTCCAGCTGGCCCGCCAGCACCGCCCTGACCTGGTCCTCCTCGACCTCCACCTGCCCGATCTGGGCGGTGACGAGCTGCTCCACCGGCTCAAGGCCGTGCCTGAGTTAGCCGACACCAAGGTTGTCGTGGTGAGTGCAGACGCCACGCCGAGCAGGATTAGGGAGATGCTCGACCTCGGCGTCGAGGGATACCTGACGAAGCCGGTGGACGTCGAAGCTCTCCTTCGGCTCGTGGACTACGAGATAGGAGTCAAGCAGGGTGGACACCGGTGAAGGGCTGACCCGAGGTGCACAGGCGCTCGTCGAGGACGTGGCGCGCCTGTTCGTCGCGGGGGACGCGCCCGGCACCAGGTCCGAAGCCGGTCGTGGGGGGGACCCCGACCACATGGACGGGAAGACGTGCGACCGGAGGTAGACCAGTGACAGTGACGCTGACCGAAGAAGACCACATGGTCCTGGTCGCCGAGGACGACACGGCGAGCCGGACGGCCACCAGGATGTTCCTGCAGCGGGTGGGCTACCGCGTCGGAGAAGCGGCCGACGGCCCGGGCACGCTGCGTGAGGCCAGCCTCGGCGGCTACGACCTGGTCGTGCTCGACTTGGGGCTCCCGGGCCTCGACGGTGAGGAGGTGCTCACCCGGCTCCGGCGCGACGGCGAGCTTCCGGTCATCGTCCTGACCGGTCGTTCCGAGGAGTCCGAGCGCGTCCGGGTCCTGAACCTCGGTGCCGACGACTACGTCGTGAAGCCGTGCTCGCTTCCCGAGCTCGACGCGCGCATCCGTGCCGTGCTGCGCCGCGGCCAGCCCACGCAGACGGCGAACCAGATCGAGCACGACGGCCTCATGATCGACCGGGCCGCCCACCGGGTCCTGGTGAACGGGACGACCATCGACCTCACGCCCAAGGAGTTCGACCTGCTGGCGTTCCTGGCGGCGACACCAGACCAGGTCTTCACGCGCGAGGAGCTGCTCGAGCACGTGTGGGGATCGACCCAGGAGTGGCAGGACCCGGCCACGGTCACCGAGCACGTCCGCCGGCTGCGACTGAAGCTCGAGCCCGACGCGACCAGCGCGCGTTGGCTGCACACGGTGCGAGGCATCGGCTACCGCTTCTCGGTGGCGAACGGCGACTGACCTGCGGGGCGCTGACAGGGGCGCAGCCCGGGCCCGGCGCGCGTCAGCGGGAGGTGGCGTCGTTCGCCGCTCTGTGGGCCGGAAGGGTGATCGTCACCACCGTCCCGCCGTTGCTCGCCATGGCGATGGAGCCGCCCAGCTGGCTCGTGACCAGGTCGCGGACGATCGAGAGCCCGAGACTGGTCGTGTGGTCGATCTCGAATCCCTCGGGCAGACCGCAGCCGTCGTCGCGGACCTCCAGCGCCAGCTCGTCGCCGTCGTGAGCGAGCACCAGCTCCACATGGCCGACCGCCTCGCCGTCGTTGTCGGCGATGAACACGGAATCCGGGCCCACCATCGGGAAGGCGTGCTCGACGGCGTTCTGCAGCAGCTCGGCCAGCACGACCGCCAGAGGTGTGGCGACATCGGCGCCCACCTCTCCCACGTCACCGGTCACATGGATCTCGATGCGGTCACCGGAGACGACGGAGTCCTCCGCCATCCGGACCAGTGATCCCACGATCTCGTCGAAGGGCACCTCGTCCCCCGGCTCGCGCGACAGGATCTCGTGGACGAGGGCGATCGACCTGACCCGCCGCTCCGCCTCGCGCAGGGCCTCCTGCCCCTTTCCGGGCTCGAGGCGACGGGCTTGGAGCCGGAGCAACGACGAGATCGTCTGCAGGTTGTTCTTCACCCGGTGGTGCACCTCGCGGATCGCCGCGTCCTTGGAGAGCAGGAGCCGGTCGAGACGGCGGAGATCCGTGACGTCGCGCAGGAGCACCATGGCCCCTGTGACCTCGTCCTGTTCGAGCAGGGGCGTGCACTGCATGAGGACGATGACATCGGGCCGGCGCTCGACCTCCTCGGTGACAGGACAACCCGCCCGCAACGCGGCGCGCACCGCGGTGTCGTCGATCCCCAGCTCCGACAGACGTCGTCCCTCGACCACGTCGCTCACGCCCATGCGGTGCAGGGCGCTCATGGCGTTGGGAGAGGCGTAGCGCACGTGCCCACCGGGCTCGACCAGGACGAGACCGTCACCGACCCGGGGCGCGTCCTCGGTCGTGAAGTCCTCGCCCACGAACGGGAAGTCACCCACCATGACCATGAGCGCGAGCCGTCGGTACAGGTCTCGATAGACGCGTTCGAGGCGTCCGGCCTTGCGATCCTCGAGCGGCGCCACCCGCACGATGACGGCGATGGGCTCGCCACGGTGACGCACCGGGACGCACTCGAGCTGCGCCGTATCCGGCACGGCCGGCACCTCCCCGGTGTCGCGCCCGTCGGGATCGATCGAGGCCAGCCGGACCCGGACGGGAACGGGGATCACGGCGAGACCCGACGACACCTTTCCCGTCTGCATGGCCTCGGTCACCACCGGCCAGTCGGTGCTCTCGACCACCTGGCCCACCAGGTCCACCCGCAGGAGCGTCGCCCACGTGGTCGGGCGGATCTGTCCGAGCACGATCAATTGGGCCCCGGCGGTGCCGCTGACCGGTGCGATCAGGAGCAGGTCCGAGAACGACAGATCCGACAACACCCCCCACGACCCGAGCAGGCGCTGGATGTGGTCGAGGCTGGCGGCGTCGAGGCCCGTATTGGTGGCGGCGAGCTCGGCCGAGGTCTTCATGGTCCGAGCACGGCCGCACCGACAGGAACGTCCACGCCGCGCCGGGCGCGATAGGCGCGCAGCGAGCCCACCTGCAGGTCGTCGAGCATCACGGCGAGATCCTCCACCCGGTGGGCGACATCGGCCAGTTGGTGGGCGTCCGAGGCCGTCGTGAGCGGGACGCCGGCCGCGACCAAGCGCGACAGGAGCCCCGGTGCGGGGTAGGCCTCGTGGGCAGGCTTGCGCCATCCCGCCGAGGAGAGCTCGGCGGCCATGCCCGAGCGCAGCGCCGCTTCGACCAGGCGGTCCCAGCATTCCTCGGGCGCCACGGGCCGGTGCCCGGCCGCCTTCACCAGGTCCGGATGGGCCAGCACGTCGCAGGCCGACGTGGCGGCGAGCTCCTCGATGGCCGTGACGTAGTCGCTCCACGCCGCGTCGACGTCGCGCGTCGACCACTGGGCCATCGACACGTCGTCGCCCACGTCGTCGAACCGCCACGTCCCGATCCAGTGGACCGACCCCAACAGCACGTCGAAGGGATACCCGGCGAGGAGGGTGGCGACGTCGTCCATCCGCCCGCGGTAATAGTCGACCTCCAAACCGAGCACGACCGGCAGGCCGGCGTCCTTGGCGGCCAACGCGCACTCCACGTAGGCGTCGAGGTCGGCGCGGGCGTGTTCGTCCCAGTAGTTCTCCATCGACACCCGCAGGGCGGCATCGGGCTCGTCGTCCCAGAACCCACGCAGGAGCCGGTCGGCCTGCGCGAACCGGAAGAGGTGCTCGGTGAGGGCGATCTCGTGGACGCCGGCCGCGCCAGCGCGCTCGCAGTAGCCGGCCACGTGCTCGAGCGTGGGAGCGGTGTCACGCTGCCCGTGGGGCCACAGGTGCAGGTGGTAGTCGAGCATCGAGGCGGGGGCGGTCGCTCTGGCCGGCTCTCACCGGCCGCCTGCGCCAGCCGGTGACGATGGCCGGATGAGGGTGACCCCGTCGCGCACCGTGAGCTGCGCGCACACCACACGGGTGTCCGACGCCACGGCGTCGTTGAAGACGCGGATGGCCCTGGTGTCGTCGGACTGGTCGGCCTCGTCGACCACCCTCCCGCTCCACAGCGTGTTGTCGGCGGCGATGAGACCGCCGGGCGCCAGCTTGGGCAGGACCGCTTCGTAGTACGCCAGGTAGTTTGTCTTGTCGGCGTCGATGAACACGAAGCCGAAGGGCCCGTCCAACTTCTCCACGGTGCCGAGAGCCGGGCCCTCGAGCACCTCGATACGGTCCGCGTACGGACTGCGGGCGATGTGTGCCCGGGCCGCAGCGGCGTGCACAGGGCTCAACTCGCACGAGGTGATGCGTCCACCGTCGGGAAGGCCCGCTGCCATCGAGAGCGAGGAGTAGCCGCTGAAGGTGCCGATCTCGAGCACCCACTGCGGGCGCAAGGCGTAGACGAGCATCTCGAGGAAGCGGCCCTCGAGCGCCCCCACCATCATCTGCGGGGCGCTGAGCGTGGCCCGGGTCTCGACAGCCAGGGCCAGCAGGTGGTCGGCCGGTTCCGTCGTGTGTGCTACCGCGTAGGCCTCGAGGACCGGATCTGCGATGTCGGTCATGTGCGTGGTCCCTCCCACCGCATCGTAGGCGGCGGAGCCCGGCTCCAGGACCTGCCGAGGCCACCGCCCGACCAGGGAGGGGCGGCGGACCCTCTACGAGGCGACCAGCGGCCTGACGAGGCGCATGACCCGATCGAGCGCGCTCATGTAGGCCCGGTGGGCGCCGGGGGTGCCGTCGCGCGCCGCCACCGCGTAGGTGGCGTGCAGCCACCGGTGCGCGTCGATGCCGTCGGCGTCGGCCGTGAACCCCTCGGCGTCGTCGATCTCGCACAGGAGCCGGTACAACTCGAGGGCGCCGAGCTCGGCGAAGTCCCGGACCAGGTGCTCGATGGGCCGTTTCCCGTCGTCGAGTCGTTCCGGGGCCCGATGACCGTTGGCTGTGCCGTGGGCTGTGCTGTTGGCGGCAACCGTCGCCGGGCCCCGCACGGGGCCGAGATGGTTCGCCCGGCCCTGTTCCTCGTAGCCGAGGACGAGCAGCGCGCCGACCCTTCCGAATCGCTGGACGACGGCGGCGCGGGCGGCCGGCGAGGCATCGGCCCCCCCGAGCAGTGCCAACGCGGTCCAGCCGTCGGCGAGGACATGCTCGGCGCGCAGCCCGACCTCGTCGGCGTCCTCACTCGCCATCGCCTGCCGGACAAGCTCGGTGGCGCGTCGTGTCCGGCTCAGCGAGCAGCTCGGCTTCGAGTCGTTTCGTGCGCGTGGTGACGATGCACCGGAACGATCGGGTGCGCCCTCGACGACGTCGTCGGGGAAATCGGTCGACGAGCACGGGTGCCCTGCGCGGCACCAGGGCACCCCGTCGGCCACGTGGTTCCCACAAGGCCGGCCGGTCGTCGTGAACACAAATCCACACGTCTTCGTGGTCATCACAATGCCCGGCACCGAATCAGGCATCCCTCGCCCGCTTCGGCGGCCGATTCCTCATGCGTTGATGTCGGCATCTCGGGCGGCGTTCTTCATCCAGGACGACACAACCCCCGACCAAGACGACAACACCGTCACCGGCGGCGCACCGGTGGACGACGTCGGTTGCGAGGCACCGCACCATGGACCCAGCTGCGACCCAGAACTCGGCGTGCCCGGCGCGGACCGACTCCATGGCCGGTTGCACTCGGCCCTCGCCCCAGGCCCCGACCACGCCGGGACCCCGGTCCCGGTCCCGGTCCGGCCGAGGCAGGCCGGACGCCGCCGGCTCCCGGCCCGGGATGCCTGGGAAATACCCGAGCTAAGGCCGGGGGCCGCGCCGGCCGATGGAGTCCTGGTGATCGAATCGAGAGGCCTCCTCGACGTGGCTGTCTGGCTCCCGGACGCCGTCGTCGTGGTCGATGACTCCGCCCGGCTGATCTGGGCCAACGAGGCCGCGGAACGGCTGTTCGGGGTGGACAGCACGCGCATGGCGGGGGTCGACGGCCTCGACTTCCTCCACCCCGACGACCAGGAGGTCGCCGCGGTCGCATTGACCAGCATCCAGGGCAAGGCGGTGGGGACCCCGGTCGAGCTCCGGGTACGCGCCGCCGACGGCTGGAGGCTCGTCGAGGTCATCGGGGCCAACCTCCTGGACAGGCCGGCGGTCAACGGCATCGTGCTCTGCCTTCGCGACCTGACCGAACGGCGCCGCTGGGAGGTTGCCTCCGACGAGGTCGGCAAGTTCAGGGCCATCGTGCACAACGCTGCCAGCGTCACCATGCTGTTGGACGCGGCCGGACGCATCCAGTCGGTGTCGGCCGCCATCACGAGGTTGCTCGGTCACGACCAAGAGCTCGTCGAGGGGCGACCGCTGGTCGAGTTCGCGGCACCCCACGATCAGAGCAGCCTGGCCGCCGCGCTGTCCCGTTCCGTCGACGTGCCCTCGTTCAGCAAGGCCCCCACCGTCGTCGAGGTCGACTTGATGCGCCGCGGCGGGAACGAGTCCGTCCCCTTCGAGCTGAGCATCGTGAACCTCATCGACGACCCCACGGTGCGAGGACTGGTGGTTTCGGGCCACGACATCACCCAGCTCCGCGCCACTCGTGACGCCCTCGACGAGCTCACCACCTTCGACCCGCTCACGGGCCTGGCCAACAGAGTGACCCTGCGAGCGCACGTCGAACGGTGCCTCGGCAACCCGACGACGGCGGTGGTGTTCATCGACCTCAACGGATTCCGGCCCATCAACGACCAGTACGGCCGGGAGACCGGCGACGAGCTCCTCCGGCGGGTGGCTTCGCGCCTGGAGTCTTCCGTGCGCCGCGGTGACATCGTGGCGCGTTACGGAGGGGACGAGTTCGTGGTGGTGGCCGCCATCCGCGATCCCGAAGAGCTCAGATCACTGGCGGCTCGACTGGCCGAGGGCATCCAGCGACCGATCGAGCTGCCCGAGGGCACGTTCCGCCTGACCGCCAGCGTGGGCCTCGCCCACCCCGGCCCGGGCGACACCGCCGCGACCCTCCTGGGCCGGGCCGACAGCGCCATGTACATCGCCAAGCAGCACGCCGAGGGCGGAGGGAATCACCCCGCCCAATAAGTCGACCCGATCCCGTCACGGGCTCCAGAGCTTTTCGCCCAGGCGGAGCAGGCCGGCGAGGTCGTAGACGTCGGTCTCGAAGTAGGGCACGCTCACCAACGCCTCGGGCGCATCGGCCAGCTCCGCCTGCTGCTCGGCCTCGCGCTGGGCCACGACCCGGTAGTCGAGATAGCTCCGTCCCACCTCGGCGAGGACGCGCCGGATCTGGCTGACGTCACCGGAGCGCACCTTGGGGGCGATGGACTCGGCGAGCTCGTCGGCCCGGTCGCGCAGCTTCTGGGCGACCACCGCCCCTTGCGGGTCGCGCAGGTAGGCGGGGAGCACTTTGTTGAGGACGATCGCACCCAGATGCAGCCGCCGGTCCTGGAGCGCCTGGGCGAAGAACTCGGCTTCGCGCAGGGGCACCGCTTCGAGGGTCGACACCACGATGAACGAGGTACGACGGTCTGCCATCAGGCGGTGAACGGCCTTCGCCCGCTCGACGAACCCGTCGTACATCGACTGGAAGAGGATGAAGAATTGCGCCACGTCCTCGAGGAACTGCGTCCCGAGGATCCTGTCGGCCACCTGGTAGAAGGGCTTGGAAGCGAAGTTCACGAGCCTCGACCGGTAGGGCACGATGAGCCAGCGCAGCAACCGGCTCGAGAAGAACTCGGCCATGCGCTCGGGCGCGTCCAGGAAGTCGAGCGCGTTGCGCGTCGGCGGCGTGTCCACCACGATGAGGTCGTACTTGCCGTCGGAGTGGATCTCGAACAGGCGCTCCATGGCGATGTAGTCGTGGCTCTGGACGAATCGCCCCGAGATGTTGCGATACAGCGGGTTCGAGAGGATCTCCTCCCGGGTGCGGGCGTCGGGGGCATGCAGGCGCACCAGGGAGTCCCACGACTCCTTGGTGTCGAGCATGGCGGCCCACAACGCACCCATGGGCTTCACGCCCGCCTCGAGGAAGGTGGCATCGGGCACGCGCCGTTCGGTGTTGCCGATCCCTTCGAGGCCCAGGGCGTCGGCCAGCCGCCGGGCCGGGTCGACGGTGAGCACGAGCACCTTGCCGCCCAGTCGCGCCGCGGCCATGGCGCCGGCCGCGGCTGCGGTGGTGGTCTTGCCGACCCCCCCGGGCCCGCACGCCACGACGATCTCCTTCGACGCCAGGAGGCCGTCGAGGGACGCGCCGCGCGCCTCGGGTCGGGGCGGGCTCCGCCTGGGCATCAGGGGGCCAGCTCCTCTCCGAGGGAGACCGCCACCTGGCGGAGGGTGCGCAGCCCGTGCAGCCGCGTGAAGAGGAACGGCAGGTACATCATGGGCACCACAGGGTCGACCCCGGCGCGCAGGCGCTCGAGATGCCCGGCGCGCGTGCGGCGCAGGGTCACCGCCAGGCGTGCGGCGTCGAGGACCGACCTCGGATCGTCCTGCACCAATTTCTTGAGCTCGGCGGACACGCCGGGTCGGCACAGCTCGTTGAAGACCTCCTCCTCGCTGCGCCCGAACAACTCGGGCAGCACGCGGTTCACGATCACCGCCGCCAGCTCCACTGACGTCTCGGCGGCGACTCTCGACGCCAGCTCGATGGTCTCGTTGACGGGCATCTCCTCGGGAGTGGTGACGATCACGAGGCCGGTGGTGGCGGCGTCGGACAGGATGTCGAGGATCCAGTCCGTCTGGGACCGGATGAGGCCCACCTTCACGAGGTCGTTGATGGCCTGAGGTGCCGCCAGTTGCCCGACTATGTGCCCGGTGGCCGACGCGTCCACCACGACGAGGTCGTAGTGGCGCGCCCGCACCTCGTAGCAGAACTTCCCGACGGTGAGGATCTCGCGCACACCGGGGGCGGCGGTGGCCACGAAGTCGAACACCTTGGCCAGCGGCCCGATCCGGCCCACGACGGGGATGCGGAGGTTGAGCTTCAGGTACTCGCGCAGCGACGCCTCGGTGTCCATCGACATCGCCCACAGCGACGGGAACACCTCGCGCGCCGCGAATTGGGTGGGCCCGGTCTCGAAGTAGGCGGACACGTCCCCCTTGGCGTCCATCTCGCACAGCAAGGTGCGCCTGTCGTGCTCGGCCGCGTACAGCGCCAGTCCGGCGGCCACCGTGGTCTTGCCCACGCCGCCCTTCCCGGTGACGAACAGGAGGCGGCGGTCGAGCAACCCCACCATCTTGCGCTCGGCCGTGCTCACAGGCGCAACTGCCGGCCCGCTCGGGTCAGGGGGCGCCGAAACCGACCCGGCGCTCGTGGGTGGGTGCACCCACCTCGATGTAGGCGACCTTGGCCACAGGAATGGCGACGCGCCTGCCCTTGCGGTCGGTGAGCCACAACACCCCTGCTTCTTGGCCCAGGGAGGACTCGATCTCGGCGATCACCGCCTCGCGATCAGCGTCTTCGCCCAATTCGACCTCGAGCTCCTTGGCGCTCTGCACGATCCCGATGCGCACGTCCACCGTTGTCCCGCTCCTCCGATCGGACCGTCCCAGCCGGGCGGTCCACGACCATACAGCCGTGAGCCACACTAAGGCCCATGGAGCCGACCCCTGTGCTACCCACCGAGCGGGGACGCCGCTGGGCGGCCACCATGGCGGGGCACGAGGCCGAGGGCCTGCGCACGGCGCATGCCGACTCCGGCGCCGGGCTCGGCACCGGCGGCCAGGTCGACCCGCTCGGACGCCTCGAACGCGAGGCCGCCGAGGACCTGCTCCTCGCCCCGGGGGCGACCCGGGCCTCGGCCGGGGGGCGGCGCGCCGTGCCCGAGGAGCCCGATCCGTGGCGCACCTGCTTCGAACGGGACCGGGACCGCATCCTGCACTCGGCGGCCTTCCGGCGACTGGCGGGCAAGACCCAGGTCTTCATCTTCCCCGCCGACCACCAGCGGACACGCCTGAGCCACGCCCTCGAGGTGGCGCAGGTGGCAACGGGCATCGCCCGGGCGTGTCGGATGAACGTGGCGCTCACCGAGGCCATCGCCCTCGGCCACGACTGCGGGCACGGTCCCGGGGGCCACATGAGCGAAGACGCGTTGGGGATCTTCCTCCCCGGCGGCTTCGACCACGCCGTGTGGGGGGCGGACGTCTCGCTCGCCGAGCTGAACCTGTGCGAGGAGACGCTCGACGGCATCCGCAACCATTCGTGGTCGCGTCCGGCCCCGGTCACACCCGAGGGGGAGGTCGTCAGTTGGGCCGACCGCATCGCGTACCTGTGCCACGACTGGGAGGACGCCGTGTCGGCGGGGATCGTGACCCCGGCGCTCCTGCCCGACACCGTGCTCGACCACTGCGGCGACACCCGCTCCAGGCAACTGCGCACGTTCATCGAAGGGATGGTCCGCACCACCCTTCGAACCGACCGGGTGGGGTTGGACGAGGAGCTCGCCGAAGCCCTGGCCGCCTTCCGCCGCTGCAACTACCAGCACGTCTACCTGCGCCCCGCCTCGGTGACCCAGGGCGCGTCCGTGGTGGAGGTGCTGCGCGCCCTGGTCGCACACTTCACCGACCAACCGAACCTCATCCCCGGCGTCCACAGCGGCGCGGGCCTGGCCGCGGGCAGCGACGAGGCCGTCTTCGAGGCCGTCGCCTACGTGGCGGGGATGACGGACCGCTTCGCCATGAGAATCGCGCTCTCGGACCTGGGATGGGACCGCGACCGACTCCCCCGGGGGGTCGATTCGCTCACCGGACGTTGAGCTCCCGGCGGTAGATGCGCGCCGGCCCGAGCTCCTCGAGGCGTGTCGCCAACGCATCGAACGCCAGTGCCGCTTCCCCCCCGGCGTCGGCCACCCGCACCGGCACGCCGGTGTCCCCGCCCACGCGGACGGCGGGGACGAGCGGGATGCGGGCCAGCAGCGGTACCTCGAGGTCGTCGGCGAGCTCCTGGCCGCCGCCGGAGCCGAAGAGCTCGTAGCGCGTGCCGTCGTCCCCGGTGAACCACGACAGGTTCTCGACGACCCCGCGCACCGCCAGCTTGAGCTTCTTGGCCGCGTAGGCCGATCGCTGGGCCACCCGCTGGGCGGCGGCCTGCGGGGTCGTGACGACCACGATCTCGGTGCGGGGCAGGTACTGGCCCAACGAGAGCGTGACGTCGCCGGTACCCGGAGGCATGTCGATGAGGAGGAAGTCGGGCTCTCCCCAATAGGAGTCGACGAGGAACTGCTCCAGTGCCTTGTGCAACATGGGCCCCCGCCAGATGACGGGCTGCTCGTCGGGGACGAAGAAGCCCATCGACAGGCAGCGGACGCCGTGCACGACGGGCGGCACCAGGAGGTCGTCCACGGCGACGGGCCCCCCGGTCACACCGAGCATCTTGGGCACGGAGAACCCGTACACGTCGGCGTCGAGCAATCCCACGTCGTGGCCCCGGGCGGCCAGGGCCACGGCCAGGTTCACCGTGACCGACGACTTCCCGACGCCACCTTTGCCCGACGAGATCCCCACCACCCGGGTACGCGACCCCGCGGCCATGAAGCGGTTGGGCCGCCCCGCCTCGTGCCCGAGAGCTGCGGGTGGACCACCGGGTCCGTGGCTGTGGCTTCGGCCGTCGCTCGGGGTGACCGGCTCCACGGGCTCACCACCGGCGCCGAGCGCCAGGCGGCGGTGGAGCTCGTCGCGCTCGGGGACGGTCATGGTGGCGAGCTCGACCTTCACCTCGCCCACCCCGGGCACTGCGCCCACCGCCCGGACCACCAGGCCCACCAGGTCGTCTGCGGCCGGCCACCCCTCCACGGGCAGCGCCACCACCACCGAGGCCCGGCGGCGCCCCGACTGCGCGGACCGCACCATCCCGAGCTCTCCGAGGCCCCGACGCAGCATGGGATCCTCCACGGCCGCGGCGGCGGCGCGCACATCGGCATCGGTGGGGACCACAGCGCCTCTCTCGGAAAGGGTCCGGCTGGCGCGACCAGGGATTACGCCGCACCCAGCCGGTAGACTACCGGTGTGGAATCCGCCCCCGATCTCGGTGGGAACGCCCCCGCCGACCGCAGGTTCTCGGCGGCGGTGGCCGCGGTGACCTCGGCGTTCGGGGACCCGACCCGACGGGAGATCTACCTCCACGTCCGCTCCCACCCCGGTGCCACCGCCTCGGAGCTGGCCGCGGCGTTCTCGGTGCACCCCAACGTGGCGCGCCACCATCTCGACCGGCTGGCCGCGGGCGGGTACCTCGAGGTGAGCCTCGAGCGTCCCCCCTCGGCCGGCGCGGGACGCCCCTCCAAGCGCTACCGCGCCGCGGACGGCCCCGACGGCGATCCGACGCTCGACTTCGTGACCCATCGCGACGACCTGATCGTGGCGCTGCTGGCGGAAGCCCTCGAGCTGCTCGGACCGGTCGAGGCCGAGCGCATGGCCGAGCGCCTGGGGGAGAACTACGGGCGGGTCTTGGCCGAACGCATGGAACCGGGTGAAGGTCAGCGTTCGGTGCGCGCCGCCATGCACGCCATCGCCGACGCCCTCACCGCGCACGGGTTCGCGGCCCACGCCGAGGACCGTGGTGCATCGACGGCGGTGGTGGCCGAGCACTGCCCCTTCGGTGAGGCGGCCACCCAGCACCCCGTGATCTGCGCCGTGGACCGGGGGATGGTCCGGGGGCTCCTGGCCGGGCTGTGCGGGGCGGCCGCCGACGGCCCCATCCCGGTCGTCTTGTCGTCGCGCGCCCGCGGCGACGACGCCTGCGCGGCGCTGGTCTGAGCCCTGGCTCGCCACTACCTCGACCACGCCTCCACCTCGCCGCCGCGGCCCGAAGCGGTGGCGGCCATGATCCGCTGGTTGGAGTCCTCGCGCCGTGACGTCGGCGATCCGGGACGGGTCCACACCGAAGGTCGCGTCGTGCGCGCCACTGTGGAGGCGGCGCGTGAACAGGTCGCCGCGCTGCTCGGCACGCGTCCGCGCCAGGTCGTGTTCACGTCGGGCGGGACCGAGGCGGTCAACGCGGCGACGTGGGGCGCCACCCGGGCGCACCCGGGACGACCCGTGCTGCTGGCGGCGGTGGAGCATTCCTCGGTCCGGGAGGCCTCGGCGCGTGCGGGTCCAGTCGTGCACCTCGGCGTGGACCGACTCGGGCGCATCGACCCGGCCGCGGCGGAAGCCGCACTCGAGGAGGCGGCCCGACAGGGATCGCCCGCATCGTTGGTCCACTGCCAGACGGCCAACCACGAGGTGGGCACCATCCAGCCCGTGCGCGAGGTCGTGGAGGTGTGCCGCCGTTACGACGCGCTGGTGCACGTCGACGCGTGCAGCAGCGCCGGGCACGTCGAGACCGATCTCGACGAGCTCGGCGCCGATCTCGTGTCGGTCAGCGCGCACAAGCTCGGTGGACCGCCGGGGACGGGCGCCCTGGTGGTGCGCCGCGGCCTGCGGGTACCTCCTCTGATCGTCGGAGGCGAGCAGGAGCGGGCGCGGCGCGGCGGCTTCGAGAACGTGGCCGCCATCGTGGGGTTCGGCGCTGCGGCCGAAGCGCTGACCGAGCCCGGCCGGATCGAGCGCGAGGCGTCCGAAGCCCGCCGCCACACCGACGCCATCCTGGCCGCGGCCACGGCCGTCGAGGACGTGGTGGTGCTCGGCGATCCGGACCGGCGAGCACCGCACCTGGTGTGCGTGGCAGTGGGTGGGGTCGAGGCCGAACCCGTCCTGCTCGGGCTCGACCAGAGCGGCATCGCCGCCCATTCGGGCTCGTCGTGCTCGTCGGAGTCCTTGGCCCCCTCCCCTGTGCTCGAGGCCATGGGTGCCGACGCCGAGCGCTCCCTCCGGTTGTCGGTGGGGTGGTCCACCACCCACGACGACGTGGCCGCGTTCGCGGTGGCCTTTCCCCGAGTGGTGTCGCAGCTGCGCGCCCTGCGAGCCTGAACCCCGGCGTCGCTAGCGCGCGGGCGGACTCTTGGACGACGGCGTCGTGGTGGTGGGCGTCGACGGCGTGGTGGCCGTCACGCCGGGAAGGGCGGGGACGGGCTGGTGGGCGCCGTCGAAGGCCTCGTCGATGAACTGCTGCGCGGCGCGCACCTCCGCCGTCGGCGGCTTGTCGGCGAGGAACTGGCGGTACTGCGCCACGGCGCCGTTGTCGTTTCCTTCGGCCAGCAGCATCGACCCCAGGTACAGATGCGGCGCGTAGGCGCCGGGCTCGACGCGCAACGCCGACTCCTCGAGCTGTTGGGCCCTGGCCAGGACCGCCGAGTCACGGGACGCCACCCCCGCTTCGTATTCGAGCCAACCCAACTGGGCGAGGGCCTCGGGCTGGGTGGGATCCTGGGCCAGCACCTCGTCGTAGAGAGGGACCGCGTCGGCGGCGTCGCCCTCCGACTCGAGCGTCTCGGCCTGCGCCAGGGTCCGGCGCAATTGTGCGCCACGGCTCAGGCTGACCGACCCCGTGGCGGTCTGCCCCGGCAGCCGGGTGCCGGACTGCGTCGCCACCACGGCGACAGCCACCGCGGCCACCACGGCGAGCAGTCCCCCCAGCAGCAGGGCGCGCCGTCGTCGCGGGGGCGCGTTCGCGGCGACGAGGTCGGACGCCATCTCGCGGCGCGCCGGTCCCGGCGCGCTGTCCGGGCGCGTCTCGGCGCCGTCGAGGTCAGTGTCGACAGAGTCGTCGTCGAGGGCACGAAGCACCTCGGCGGCACGCCGCGTGTAGCGGTCGCGCAGGACCTCGTAGTCCGCGTCGGAGAGGTCTCCCGCGGCGCGCTCGCGCTCGAGGTCTTCGAGCGAGTCCAACAGGAAGGACCGTTCGTCGTCGAGTTCGGCGCGTGTCACGGAGCCGTCACCACCTCTGACCCGGCGCGGCCCGCGCCGGCGCGCTCGGCCAGCGCCCGCTGGACCAGAGCACGGTCGTCGGCCGACACCGGTGCCGGGGCACGGCTGCGACGTCGCCACAACACCGCCACCAGGCCCACCACTGCGCCCGCCAACACCGCGGGCGGGGCCAGCCATACCCACGCCGTCCACCCCTGCACGGGCGGACGCAGCAGGATGCCGGGCCCGTACCGGCTCACCAGGAACGAGTCGATCTGGGCGTCGGTCTGCCCGGCGCGCACACGGGTCAAGACGACCTGGCGGATCGCCACCGCGGTCGACGCCGAGGAGTCGGCCACCGAGATGCCGTCGCAGCTCGGGCAGCGCACCAGCGCGTCGATGGCGTTGGCCCGCTCGGCCACGGTGGCGGGGGGGCCGCCGTGGGTCGACCCCACGCCCAGGGCCACGCCGACCACGACCGCCAGCGCCGCCCACGGCATCCAGCCCACCCATCCGGGCCGCCCCGGGGACCGGCGCGCCGACGACGCGCTCACGACCGGCCCTGCTTGGCCAGCACCAGCCAGTGATCGAGCGATGCCGCGGTCACGGGCCCGTCCAGGTGCACCACCACAGTCCCGTCGGGAGCCACGATGAACGTCTCGGGAGGCCCCCGCACCCCGTAATTCAGGGCGAGCTGGCCGTCGGGGTCGATCACCGCCGGCCACGACGCTCCCGTGGACTGCATGAAGCTGTGCGCCGACGAGGCGGCGTCGTCGAACACCACGCCCACCAGCGCGGCGTCCCCCGGTGACCGGTGCGCGTACGCGAACGCCACGAGCTCGGGCTCCTCCTGTTGACACGGTGGGCACCAGCTGGCGAAGAAATTGACGACGACCCATCGGCCCCGCAACGCGGCGAGGTCGAAGGAACCTCCTCCCAGGGTGGCACCGGCGATGTCCGGAGCGGCCTGGCCTACGAGGGGCGTGTCGACCTCGGTGGCGCTCTGCGGGGGACTCGTGGCCAGCAGCGCCACCAGCGCGGCGCCCACCACCAGGATCACCCCGGCCACCCAGCGGGCGGTGTGCCGGCGGCGGAGCTCGGGACGCGCCGTCGCGCCCTCGGTCTGGGTCACGGGGACCGGGCCGGGACCGGCTCCGGCGCGTGCTCGTCGTCGCCCCGCGCTTCGGTCCCGACCGGGCTGCGCCCCGGCGCCGGCGCCACCACGACGGGACGAGGTGGCCCGGCATCACCCGATCCCCCGCCGGGATCTCCCGTCTCCCCGGCGGGAACGGGGGCCGACACCGGGTCGGTGGGGCGCCGGCGCCGGCCCGGGACGGCGGCCAGGAGGGCGCCCAGCACGAGCAGGACCCCGCCACCCCACAACCAGGCCACCAGCGGCTGGACGGTGACGCCGATGGTGACGGGACCGCCCGGGGCGGCGGGCAAGGCGTCCACCGTCAGGTACACGTCGTCCTCGAGGCTCGATTCGATGGCCGGCGTCCCGACGGCTTCGGTGTTGGCACCGAACTGGCTCACCGCCGGCCGCAGGGGCCCGTGTCCGTCCACCATGACGAGCGCCTCGGTGGCGGTCCGGGCCGGGGTGCGGACGAAGGCCAGGCGGACCAGCTCGATGCGGTGGCCGTCGCTGAACGCGACCTGGCCCGGCCGCAGCGTCACCTCGCCGCGGTGACCGAAGGAGGTCGCTGCGGCCAGGGCGACGGCGATCACGACCACGCCGAGGTGCACCACCATGCCCCCGTTGGCCCGTCCCACGAGCCCGCGCCACGCGCCCGCACCGCTGCGACGGGCGCCCCGGGCCGACAGCACGAGCTGACGGGCGTTGGCCGCCGCCGCGAAGGCGCCGAGACCGAAGGCTCCCAGCGGGGCCAAGCCCCGCACTCCCCCGGCCACGCACGCCACGATGACCAGCGCACCGACCCAGGCGGGGACCGTCAGACGGTCGCGCAAGGTGCTCGCCGTGGTCTTGCGCCACGGCAGGGCGGGGCCGATCGCCATGAGCAGGAGCAGGGCGAGCCCGATGGGCAGCGTCATGGCGTTGAAGTACGGCGCCCCGACGGTCACCTGCTGGCCCCGGAACGCTTCGTAGAGCAAGGGGAACACCGTCCCGAGCAGCACCACGAAGGCGAAGAGGACGAAGAGGAGGTTGTTGACCAGGAAGGCGCCCTCCCGGCTGACGACGGAGTCGATCCCGCCGGGGGAGCGCAGTCGGTCTCCACGCCAGGCGATGAGGCCCACCCCGCCCGCCAGGACGACCCCGAAGAAGCCCAGCAGCAGGGGGCCGATGTCGGAGTCGGAGAAGGCGTGCACGGAGGTGATGACCCCCGACCGGGTGAGGAAGGTGCCCAGGATGGTGAGGCAGAAGGTGGCGATGACGAGGGACAGGTTCCAGACCCGCAGCAGACCGCGACGCTCCTGGACCATCACCGAATGGAGGTAGGCGGTGGCGCACAGCCAGGGCAGGAACGACGCGTTCTCGACCGGGTCCCACGCCCAGAAGCCGCCCCACCCGAGCACCTGGTACGACCACCACGCACCGAGCACGATCCCCACGGTCAAGAACCCCCAGGCGAACAGCGTCCAGCGCCGGGTGGCCACCTGCCATCCCTCGCCGATGCGCCCGGTCACGAGCGACGCGACGGCAAAGGCGAAGGGGATCGTGAACCCGACGAAGCCCAGATAGAGCAGCGGGGGATGGAAGGCGACGAGCGGGTTGTCCTGCAACAGCACGTTGGGCCCCAGGCCGTTGCCGGGCACCGGCCCCGTCACGGTGGCAAAGGGGTCGGCAGGTCCCGCCATGAGCCCGAAGAAGAACGCCGCGACCACCAGGGTCACGAGCGTGGCCCACGCCACCAGGGGGTCGGCGGCCTGACGCCGGAAGCGCCACACCATGGCCACGATGTAGCCGGCGAGGATGAGCCCCCACAGCAGGATCGAACCCGCCAGCGCCGACCACATGCCGGTGATGGTGTAGAGCAGCGGAGTGGACCGGCTGTTGTTGGCGGCCACGAAGGCGAGCGAGAAGTCGTGGGTGATCAGGGCGCGTTGCATGGCCACCGTGGCGACGACGGCCCCCGCGAGCACCAGCCCGGCGTAGACACGGGCGGTGCGGGCCAGGTCGGTCCGCTTACGGGCCAGGCCGTAGGCGATGACGGCCACTCCGGCGACCGAAGCGGCGAGGGCGAGCAGGACGCCGCTGCGCCCGAGGGCGGCGTTCACCGTGTGGTCCCGTTGGGGGCCCTGACTCGGTCGGGATGCTCCTGGACGTACTGGGCGGTGTGGTCGACGATGAGCTGGTCGGAGACGAACGAGCCCCCCGAGAAGTGGCCGACCACGACGACCGGGATGTCGGGCTGGAAGAGCTGGGGCGGGTTGCCGTGGTTGACGACGTCCACCTTGTCCACCGTGCCGGCCGCCACGAAGGTGACACCACCGGGGATGCGGCGCACGGTCCCGGGGACGACCACCCCCTCGAGGCGAAACGTCTGGGACCCGAGCATCGTCTTGTGCGCGAGGGCCTGGTCGACGGTCTCGAAATAGTTGAGCGAGCTGCCGAGGCCCTCGACGAGGAGGAAGACGAACGCGGCGACGAGCACGGCACCGACCACCCATAGGCGCCGGCGCGTGGGACGTCGCCCCGGTCCCCCCCGGGAAGCGGAGTCCGGCGACGCCATCGGCGCTCGGGTGTCTCCGTCGTCGTCGGACGGGGCGGGGGAGGCGACGACGGTCGGCTCGCTCACGGTGTGGGGTGGCCCCGCGTACGCGAGGCGGCGCGCTCGAGGTGTTGTCGACGGCGCCAGAGGACGGCCCCGTAGGCGGCCAGCACGCCCAGGGCGATGGCGTACCCGGCGTCGATGTAGCTCATGGCGCCCGCCTCATCGTCGGCACCCGCTCACGCCGGGGCCACGCCGGGGTCCCCGGTGACCGGGCCGGTCCCTTCCGCCCACCGCTCGTGCAACGCCACGTCGAGCTGCGAGTCCTGGAGGAGCTCGGACAACACCTCGACGCGGTAGCGGATGGCGAGCATCCACGCGAACAGCAACGTGAAGGCGACGAACCCGAGCAGCAGCGTCCACGCCATCGAGCCGTGAATGGTGGGCGAGAGGTTGGCGTTGAGGACGGTGGCGCCCTGGTGCAGCGTGTGCCACCAGTTCACCGAGAAGTGCACGATGGGAACGTCGACGGCCGCCACCAGCGCGACCACCGCACTGCGACGGGCCCGCGAGTCGGGATCGGCCGGGACGCGGCGCACGGCCAGGTAACCGAGGAGCAGCACGAGCAGCAGCGCCGTCGACGTGAGCCGGGCGTCCCACGCCCACCACACCCCCCACGTGGGGCGGCCCCAGATGGAGCCCGTGACCAACGTCAGCGCGGTGAAGACGGTGCCCACCTCGACGGCGGACACCGCCAGGCGGTCCCAGACGCGGCTGCGCGTCCGGGGCCAGAGCCACAACACACTCGACGCGGCGGCCACGCCGAAGGCGAGATAGAGCGCCACCCACGCGATGGGCGGGTGGATATAGACGAGGCGGACGAGGTCGTGTTGGGTCTGGTCGGGAGGAGTCACCCACAGCCCGAGCCACACGGTTGCGGCCACGGCGACCGCCGCCGCCAATCCGAGACCGCGCACCACCCACGTCGCCGTCGGGCTCCAGGGCTCCACCTTCGGGTCGGTGGCGTTCACGACGCCTCCTGGAGGGGCCCGAAGATGACGACCCCCAGCGCGAGGTACACCGCCGCGAACACGAGAAGGAGACGCAGCCACGGGTCGCCCGCGTTGTCGACGTCGCCCGCATGGCCGGCGATCCCCAGGGCCACCTGCCATGCCCGGGTTCCCGCCAGCAGCACCGGTGCCGCCACGGGAAGGAAGAGGAACGGCAACAACGTCTCCCGCACGCGCAGTCCGGCCGCCAGTGCGCCGTAGAGGGTTCCCGCCGCGGCCAGACCGGCCGTCCCGGCCAGGCCGGCCACGACGATCGACCCGTAGGAACGGACGTGCGAGCCGTAGAGCACCACCACCCCCGCAGTCAGGACGACCTCCAGAATGGCGAGCTGCAGGGCGACGGCCGCCGTCTTGCCCAGGAACACCCCGGCCGGGTCGAGCCCCGACAGCCGCAGACCGTCGCGGGCCCCGTCGGCGGCCTCGAGGGCGAAGCTGCGCTGCACGGCGAGCACGCTGGCGAAGAGCACCGCCACCCAGAACAATCCGGGCGCGGCCTGGGCCATGGGGGCACGATCGGGGCCGAGTGCGAACGCGAAGAGGACGAGGACCAGGACGGCCACCGGGACGACCTGTTGCATCACGACCCTCGAGCGCAGCTCGATGCGCAGGTCCTTGCCCGCCACGAGGACGGTGTCACGCCACATGGACACCCCCGGGAACGGACCGGAGCTCGGGTGCCTCACCACGACTTCCCGCCCCGCGCACGGGGCGTTCCCCGACGACGCGCCCCCCGACGAGGGACACGACCCGGTCCGCCAGGGGCCACGACTCCTGGGGCTCGTGCGACGCCAGGAGCACGGTGGCACCATCGGTCACGGCCTCGGCGACGATCTCTCCCAGCACCGCTCTCGCCCCGGCGTCGAGCCCGGCGTGGGGCTCGTCGAGCAGCCACAGCTCGGGACGACGCGTCATGAGCACGGCCAGCGCGACGCGCCGCCGCTGGCCCGCCGACAAGCGGCCGACGGGGGTGCGCCGCACCCGGCCTCCCAGTTCCAGACGCTCGAGCACAGCGTCGACACCCGACAGGCTCGCGCCGGCGGCCCGAGTGGCGAAGCGAACGTTCTCGAAGACGGTCAGGTCGTCGTAGAGCGCAGCCGCGTGTCCGAGCATCCCCACCCGCTTGCGCAACGCGGGCGCGTCGCGCCGAAGGTCGCATCCGAGCACCGTGCCCTCGCCGTCTGCCAGCGGGAGCAGGCCGGCACACACCCGGAGCACACTCGTCTTGCCCGCCCCGTTCGGGCCTTCGAGTACGACCACTTCACCCTGGGCGACGGCGAGATCGACGCCGGCCAGGGCCGGAAACCGCCCGGTGACGCAGACGGCGGAGCGGAGGAGGACTGCGGTGGGCATGGCCTGCGGCCCATGCTACGGGGGACCCCCTTCCCGGTTCCAAGCGGGGCCGGACCCACCCCCGACGGGCACGAGCCCCGGTTCGGCGCTCGGGGACCGGACGCCCCGGGGCCGCCGTCGGGGGCTCAGCTCACCGTCAACCGACCCAGGCCCACCGCCCTGAGCACGTCCGCACTGACCGAGGACAACCAGTGGAGGTCGTTGGTGAGCAGCAGCACCCCGAACACCACGAGGGCGGCACCCGACACCACGTTGACGAGGAACAGACGTCGGCGCACGCGGGCGAAGAGCGACGTGAGCCTCCCGAAGGCGAGGCCGGTGGCGAGGAAGGGCACCCCCAGACCCAACGAGTAGGCCACCAGCAGCGCCACCCCCGAGGCCAGGGTGGCCCGGGCGGCGGCGAGCCCCAGGACGCCACCCAGGACGGGGCCCACACACGGGGTCCATCCGAAGGCGAACGCCATCCCCAGCACCGGCGGGGCCCACGCACCGAGCCGCGACGCGAGGGGGTGGAAGCGACGCTCACGCAGGAAGCGGCGCGGCGTCCCGATCCCCGCCATCCACGCCCCGAAGACCACCACGAGCACGCCGGCGGCGAAATCGAGCGCACGTTGGTGATCGAGGAGAAGGTGTCCGAGACCCGACGCGGCAGCCCCGAGCGCGGTGAACACGATCGTGAAGCCGGCGACGAAGCCGAGCACCCCCCGCAGCAGGGGTGCCGTGGCGCGCGCCGTCCCCGCTTCGAGCTCGGTGGCCGACAAGCCCGAGACCATCGACACGTATCCCGGGACCAGGGGCAAGACGCACGGCGAGAGGAACGACAACATGCCCGCCCCGAACGCGACCAGGATCCCGAGGGGGTCCGCCGCGATGGTGGCGTGTGCGGTGAGCGCGGCCGTCATCGTCACCACGACGCCGAGGGCGTCGCCTCGGGCTCAGCGGTTCTGGACACGGAGGAGCTCCACGTCGGCGTCGACCATCATCGCCACCAGGTCGGCGAAGGTGACGGTCTTCTCCCACTTGAGCTCTGTCTTCGCCTTGGTGGCGTCCCCCACGAGCAGGTCGACCTCGGCCGGGCGAAGGAATTTGTCGTCGACCACGACGTGCTCGTGCCAGTCGAGGTCGACGTGGGCGAAGGCGATCTCGCACAGCTCGCGCACGGAGTGGGTCTCACCCGTGGCGACGACGAAATCGTCGGGCTCGTCGCGCTGGAGCATCAACCACATGGCCCGCACGTAGTCACCGGCGAAACCCCAATCGCGCTGGGCGTCGAGATTGCCGAGGAAGAGCTTGTCGTCCATCCCGCGCGCGATCCGTGCCACGCCGTGGCTCACCTTTCGGGTCACGAACTCGAGCCCCCGGCGCGGGCTCTCGTGGTTGAACAACATGCCCGACGACGCGTGCAGGCCGTAGCTCTCCCGGTAGTTGACGGTGATCCAGTGGCCGTACACCTTGGCGACCCCGTAGGGGCTGCGGGGGTAGAACGGCGTCCGCTCGTTCTGCGGGACCTCCTGCACCTTGCCGAACATCTCCGACGAGGACGCTTGGTAGAAACGGATCTCGGGATCGGCGATACGGATGGCGTCGAGGACGCGGGTCACCCCGAGCGCGGTGGTTTCCCCCGTCAGGACGGGCTGGGTCCACGAGGTCTGGACGAAGGACTGGGCGGCGAGGTTGTAGACCTCGGCCGGACGGTGCTCACGCAGGATCCCGATGAGCGAGATCTCGTCGAGGAGGTCGCCCGCCACGATGGTGAGGCGGTCCTGGATGTGGGCTATGCGCTCGAAATTGAGGGTCGACGACCGCCGCACCATGCCGATCACCTCGTACCCCTCTTCGAGCAGGAGCTCAGCCAGATACGACCCGTCCTGTCCGGTGATGCCGGTGATCAGTGCCCGCTTACGCATCTGTTGGCTCGCTTCGTCGGTTCGGCACGGTCTGTCAGCGCCCCCGCCAGCGCGGCGCCCGCTTCTCGAGGAAGGCGGCGATGCCCTCGGCGGCGTCTTCGGTCTGCGCGGTGAGAGAGAGCATGGCATGCAGGTGCGCAAGGGCTTGCGGTGCTGCCATGTCCCACACAGCGTAGAACGCGTCGCGCCCCAGCTTCATCGCAGCCGGCGACTTGGCCGCCAACGTCCTGGCCAGATCGGAGACGGCGTCGTCGAGGTCCTCGGAGGGCACGACCCTGGTCACGAATCCCAGGCGTTGCGCCTCGGCGGCGTCGACCCTGCGCCCTGTGAGCATCAGCTCGAGTGCCTGCTTGGGCGGCATGGAACGCACCAGGGGAACCGTGATCATGTAGGGCCAGAGGCCCACGTCGATCTCGGGCGCCCCGAAGCGCGCTCGTTCGGAGGCCACGACCAGATCACAGGCCAGCGCGAGCCCGAAGCCTCCCGCCAGCGCGAAGCCCTGCACGCGCGCCACGGTGGGCTTGCCCAGTCGCCACAGGGCGTCGAACACCTCGGCCAGCACGCCGCGCTCCTCGTGGACCGAGAGCATCCCCCCTTCGGGGTCGTCGGCTCCGGTCATCTTCCCCAGGTCGGCCCCCGCGCAGAAGGCCTCGTCGCCCGAGCCGGCCAGGACCACCACCCTGACGTCGCGGTCGTCGGCGGCGGCGGCGATCGTCCTGCCCAGGCCCCGCATGACCTCCCACGACATGGCGTTGCGTCGCTCGGGCCTGTTGATGGTAATCCGGGCGACACCCTCGTCGACCCGGTACAACACCGTGGGGGTACCCGACACCCCGTGCGTCTGGTCGGTCGGGTCCGTGACGGGGTCGGGCACCCGTGCGACGGTAGCGCCCGGCCCCCGTCGAAGCCCAGCCCGGCATCGAGCGCCATGGCACCGCACTAGCGTGGCCGCTGCGTGGCCAGACCCGTCGCCGCCATCGTGTCGTTCCGCCTGGGCGGATCCGACGGGGTGGCCGTCGAGGCGGTGAAGTGGGCCGGCGCTCTCGAAACCCTCGGCTTCGACATCGAGACGGTGGCCGGTGAGGGCCCTGTCGACCAGGTGGTCCCCGGCCTGGCCATCGGCGCGCCCCAGGCGCCCACTCCGGTCGAGGTCCGCGCCGCGCTCGAGGACGCGGACCTGGTGGTCGTGGAGAACCTCTGCTCGCTCCCCCTCAATGAAGGCGCTTCGGCCGTCGTCGCCGAGGTGATCCGGGGGCGTCGGGCGGTGCTGCACCACCACGACCTTCCCTGGCAACGCGCCCGATACGCCGGGCACCCCCCGCCGCCTGACGATCCCGCCTGGACCCATGTCACGGTGAACGAGCGGTCGCGCCGTGAGCTCGCCCAGGTGGGCATCGCAGCGACCGTGGTGCGCAACGCCTTCGACGTCGACGCCCCCGGTGGCGAGCGCGACGGCACCCGGGCCGCGCTCGGCCTCGGGATCGACCAACGCCTCGTGCTCCAGCCGACACGGGCCATCCCCAGGAAGAACGTGGCCGGCGGCATCGCGCTGGCCGAGGCCCTGGACGCCACGTTCTGGCTCCTCGGGCCGGCCGAGGACGGCTACGGCCCCGAATTGGATCGCCTCCTGGCCCGGGCCCGCACCCCCTGTGTCACCAGTGGCGCCGACCCCGACATGCGGGGACGAGTGGTGGACGCCTATGCGGCCTGTGACGTCGTCGTCCTCCCCTCCACCTGGGAGGGGTTCGGCAATCCCGCCATCGAGTCGGCCGTGTACCGGCGCCCGCTCGCCATCGGCCCGTACCCCGTGGCCGCCGAGCTCGCCGCGTTCGGCTTCCGCTGGTTCGCGCACGACGACCCGAAGGCGGTGGCGGCCTTCCTCGACGCACCCGAGCAGTCGTTGCTCGAGCACAACCACCGCGTCGCCCGGGAGCACTTCTCGCTGCGCGACCTACCGGGACGGATCGCGTCGGTCTTCGAGTCCGCCCGTTGGGACTTCGGCTGACGCCTCGCCCGGTTCCGAGGTGAGGCGCCCGACCGACAGGCGGTCCACCAGGCGCGGGGGAACCGACCGGAGCCGGGCCGACACGCCACGTGCCGGTACGCTTCGGATATGGCGACCCGTCCCCCCACCGGCTCGAGCGGCGCCGCCAAGCGGCTGCCGGCGGACCGGCGCCGGCAGCAGCTCCTCGACGTGGCGCTCAAGCTCTTCGCCCAGCGTGGGTTCAACGCCACCACCATGGACGACATCGCCGAAGCCGCCGGCGTCACGAAGCCGCTGCTCTACCAGCACTTCGCGTCCAAGCGCGCCCTGTACCTGGAGCTCCTCGACTCGGTGTCGCACACCATGCTCGAGGCCATCGGCAAGGCCATCGCCGCCGCCGGCGGTCCGCGCCAGCAGGTCGAGGGCGGCTTCGCCGCGTACTTCCAGCTCGTGGTGAGCCATGCGGATGGCTTCCACCTGCTCTTCGGCAGTGACGTCCCCAACGACCCCGAGCTGTCGAGGGCGGTGCGCAACGTGGAGGACAGCATCGCGGAGTCCATCGACGTCCTCATCGACGCCGGGCTGGACGAAGACCATCGTCGCCTCCTGGCCTTCGCCGTCGTGGGCATGGCCGAGGGCGCCATCCGGCATTTCCTCGCCGCCCGCGACCCGGTCGAGGGGGACCCCCACGAATCGGAGGCGACCCGCCTGGCGCGGCGGCTGTCCGACCTGGCCTGGGGCGGTCTGCGCTCGGTCCACCCCGACTGAGGGGGCCCACCGCTCCCCGGAACGAAAAGCCGACTTGCTGGGTAGACTTTCGTCTGCCGCCACGCATCCAGGCGTGGGCGGGACACGAGGTGGACGCCATGGCGAGTCGCATCAGGTCCGTCTTCAGCTTCCCCAACCCGGTCAACGAATTGGCGGCGCGGCTGGTGGCGGGCGGTGTCGTCGTGCTCAGCGTCGTGGCCCTCGCCGGGGGCCAGCCCTGGCTGCTCGTCCCCCTCGCCTACGGATTCTGGGCGCGGGTGCTCACCGGGCCCACGCTGAGTCCGCTCGGACAGCTGGCCACCCGCGTGGTCGCCCCCCGGCTTCGAGTGCCCCCCCGTCTGGTGCCGGGACCGCCCAAGCGCTTCGCCCAGGCGATGGGAGTGGTGTTCTCGACGTCCGCCCTCGTGCTGTGGTTCGGGGTGGGTGCCCACGGCGCGGCCTGGGTCGCGGTCGGGCTCCTGGCGGTGGCGGCACTCCTGGAGTCGGCCTTCGGCGTGTGCCTCGGCTGCAAGGTGTTCAGCGCGCTCATGCGCGTCGGGCTCATCCCGCAGTCGATCTGTGAGGCATGTGCCGACATCACGCTGCGTCACCCCGAGCTGCGGCGGGAGCCGGCCCGGGTCTGAAGCCCGGTCGCGTGCGGGGGTGGGGAGGGTGGCCCTCAGGCCAGGCGCGGCACCAGTTCGCCGATCAGCACCGACAGCTCACGCGCGCAGGCCACGTAGTCCTGCTCGTCCCCGCCGGCCGGGTCGGTGACGTCGCCCTGCCCGGCGGGGTCGAGGCCGGCCAGCCCGAGCGCGGAGACCCGGAGCGCCAGGGTCGTCTCCCCGGCGGGGAGGTGCCGAGCCAGGTAGCGCAGCGTGGCCGTGCGATCGGCGGCTGCCGGATGGCGGCGACGGACGTAGGAGACGTGCTCGCCCGCCATCGCCACGACCACGTCGGCGGCGTCCAGGTGGGCGTCGGTGAGCTGTCGGCTCCGGTGCACCGAGGCATGCAGCCCCACGACCTCGAGAGCGCGGCGGGTGCGGACGCTCACGGGTTGATGCTCGACGACATGGGTGCCGGCCGTGGTCACGCGCACCGCCACACCGCTTGCCTCGAGCATGACCCCGGCCATGACCGAGCGGGCCGCGTTGCCCGTGCAGAGGAACAGGACGTGCGGCGTCAGGGGATGTGGATGCCCGAGATCGCCCGGGCGATGATGAGCCGCTGGATCTCCGAGGTTCCTTCGAAGATGGTGTAGATCTTGGAGTCGCGGTGCCAGCGCTCGACGGGGTGCTCACGGATGTAGCCGTAGCCGCCCATGATCTGGATGGCCTGCTCGGTCACCCATACGGCGGTCTCCCCCGCATAGAGCTTGGACATCGATCCTTCGCCCGCCTCGAACTGCTTGCCCGTCCGCCCCATCCAGGCCGCCCGCCATACGAGGAGCCGGGAGGCGTCGATGCGCATCTTCATGTCGGCGAGCTTGAAGGCGATGCCCTGGTTCTCGATGATGAGCCGCCCGAACGCCTTGCGTTCCTTGGCGTAGGCGAGGGCGTATTCGTACGCGGCCCGGGAGATGCCGAGGGCCTGGGCACCGACCGAGGGACGGGACGCCTCGAACGTTGCCATGGCCGCCTGTGAATTGGACCGCTTCCCCTCGCGGGCGCGAGCCAACTTGGCGTCGAGCTTCTCCTTGCCCCCGAGCAGGCAGTGCCCCGGGATCCGCACGTCGTCGAGGATCACCTCGCCGGTGTGCGAGGCCCGGATGCCCATCTTCTTGAACTTCTGCCCCGCCGACAGCCCTGGTGTCTTGGGGGGCACGATGAAACTCGCCTGGCCCCGCGAGCCCAGGCTGGGGTCGACGGCGGCCACCACCACGTGCAGGTCGGCGATGCCGCCGTTGGTGATCCAGGTCTTGGTCCCGTTGAGGACCCACTCGTCCTTGGCCTCGTCGTACACGGCCGTGGTGCGCAGCGAGCTCACGTCCGACCCTGCGTCGGGCTCCGACACGGCGAAGGCGGCCATCTGGATGTGGTCGGGGGTGCCGAAGCATTGGGGACCCCACTCCATCAACTGCTCGGGCGTCCCGTTGGCCACGATGCCGGCGAGTCCCAGGGCGCTCCCGAAGATGGCGAGCCCGATGCCCGCGTCGCCCCAGGCCAGTTCCTCGTTGGCGATCGGCAGCAGCAGCCCCGCCGGGTCGAAGAAGCACTGCGTCATGAAATCGAAGGAGTACAGGCCGATCTTGGCCGCCTCCTCGATGATCGGCCACGGGGTCTCCTCCCGCTCGTCCCATTCGTGGGCGGCGGGGCGGATCACGTCTTCGGCGAAGTCGTGGACCCACTTCTGGATCTGGAGCTGGTCTTCGCTGAGGTCGAGCGAGAACTCAGGCATGTCTTCCCCTTGGTCCGTGCACCGATCCGGGCCGAGAGGTCCTGGTCGGCATGGCGGCGGTGGGTCCGAGGACCGCCACCCCGTGGGGCTGGGCGTCGGCCTCGACCTGTCCGTTGTTACCCAACGGTAACCTATGCCCGGCGGTTTCGACAATCATTCCCGTCCCGAATTTCCGGCGCCACCGCACGACCAGGGAGATCGGGGCCCGTCGCGGGCCCGGCCGGCCCGCCCGCTGGGGCAGGGCCCCGCCACCGGGGGCGGGGAGGGACGCGAACTTCCCTCGGCCGCGCCTGCTGGGCCCCGACGCGGCGGTGGTGCGGGTCAGGCCATGGCGGGCCGCACCTCGACGGCCTGCAGGCCCTTGGGGCCCTCCTTCAACTCGAATTCCACCGACTGCCCCTCCTCGAGGCTGCGGTAGCCGTTCATCTGGATGGCGGAGTGGTGAACGAAGACGTCCTCTCCGTCCGGTTGTGCGATGAAGCCGTAACCCTTCTCCGAGTTGAACCACTTGACCGTTCCCGACGGCACTTCATTCTCCCCTCTGTCCTCCTGCGTCCCCCCACGCGCCAAAAGGTAGCAGCGACGCCGCTGGGCCTGGGGGTTTCGGCACCGCCCGTCGGGGGCCGGGGCGCCAGGCGCGGGAAGGGCCGGTCAGGAGCCGGGCCGGCGGTGCAGGCGCGTGCCGTCGGGGCCGTCCTCGACCACCCAGCCCCGCTTCTCGAGCTCGCGCCGGTCGGCGTCGGCCCGGCCGTAATCGCCCGCACCCCGGGCCCGATCGCGATCGGCCACCAGGGCGGCCGTCTCGGCATCGAGACCGGGCTCGCGCCTCCCGAGCGGAAGCCCGAGCGCGGCACACAGCGTCACCACGGTGAGGGCGAGTCGGCGACCTTCGTCGTGATCACCGGCGTCGAGCGCCGAATGGGCCCTTCGGGCGAGGTCGAAGATCTCGGCCAGGGCGCCGGGGGTGTCGAGGTCGTCGTCCATGTGCTCGACGAACGACGCCACCGCGGCGTCGTCGGCTCCCACGCCCGGCGCAGTGTCCGCGGTGACACCGACCGGCGGCGCCGACACTTCGAAGCGGCGCGCCAGGTCGTCGAGACGGGTGAGCGCCTTCTCGGCCTGGTCCACGGTGGCCGGGGTGACCTCGATGGGCGACCGGTAGTGGGCCCGCAGGACGAGAAGGCGGTAGGCGCGGGCATCGGCGCGCTCGAGGAGGTCGGTGAGGGAGGTGAAGTTCCCGAGCGACTTGGACATCTTCTCGCCCTCGACCATCACCCATCCGTTGTGGACCCAGTGGCGGGCAAAGGCCTTGCCCAGCCCCACGGCCTGGGCCCGCTCGTTCTCGTGGTGCGGGAAGGCCAGGTCCATCCCCCCGCCGTGGATGTCGAAGTCCTCACCGAGGAGATCGAGCGACATCACCACGCACTCGGTGTGCCAACCGGGACGGCCCGGCCCCCACGGAGAGTCCCAGGTGGGCTCGCCGGGCCGGGCTTTCTTCCACAGCACGAAGTCCAGCGGCGAGCGCTTCTCCTCGCCCGGTTCGATGCGCGCCCCCGAGCGCAGGGAGTCGAGGCTCTGGCGCGCCAGCAGCCCATACCCCTCGATCCGGTCGACCGACAGGTAGACGCCGTCAGAGGTCTCGTAGGCGACCCCGCGGTCCACGAGGGCCTCGATCAAGGCCACCATGTCCGCCACGAACGCCGTGGCGTGGGGGATGTCGGTGGGGCGCTTCACCCCGAGGCGGTCGATGGCGTCCCACCACACCGTCTCGTACTGCCCGGCAACCTCGGCCTCGGTGCGGCCCTCCTGCGACGCCCGGGCGATGATGTGGTCGTCGATGTCAGTGATGTTCGACACGTAACGGACCTCGAGACCTCGGAACTCCAGGTACCGCCGCAGCACGTCGAAGACGAGCGAGTACCGGCCGTGGCCGAGGTGCGGGACGTCGTAGACCGTGAGGCCACAGACGTACATCGACACATGGCCTGCCTCGCGCAGCTCGAGGGGCCGGACGGTTCCCGTCGCCGTGTCATGAAGGCGCAGCACTCGGAGTACGGTAACCGGACCGTGGACACCCCCGTGGACGTCGACGCGACGACCGATGTGCACCCCTCCGAGCTCGAGGTGCCGCGGCCGCCGGAGGTCCCCGACAAGCCCTCCCTCGAGGGCCTCGAGGACAAGTGGTCCGCCCGGTGGGAGGAGGCGGGCACCTACCGCTTCGACCGCTCGGCACCTCGCACGCGGGTCTTCGCCATCGACACCCCGCCCCCGACGGTGTCGGGATCCCTTCACATGGGTCACATGTTCTCCTACACCCACACCGACGCCGTGGCCCGATACCGGCGGATGCGCGGCTACGACGTCTTCTATCCCATGGGCTGGGACGACAACGGCCTGCCCACCGAGCGCCGTGTGCAGAACTACTACGGCGTGCGCTGCGATCCGAGCCTGCGCTACGACCCGTCGTTCTCCCCTCCCGAGAAGCCCGGGCGGGAGACGACCTCGGTGTCGCGACCGAACTTCATCGAGCTGTGCGAACGGCTGGTGGTCGAGGACGAGAAGGCCTTCGAGCACCTGTGGCGGACGCTCGGCCTGTCGGTGGACTGGACGCAGACCTACACCACCATCGACGCCACGTCGCGGCGCACGTCGCAGCGCGCCTTCCTCCACATGCTGCGCGCCGGGCACGTGTACTCGGTAGAAGCACCCACCCAGTGGGACGTGGACTTCCAGACGGCGGTGTCCCAGGCGGAGATGGAGGACCGGGAGCTCGACGGCGCCTACCACCGCCTGCGGTTCGAGCGGGCAGAGGGGGACGGCGACATCGACATCGAGACCACGCGACCCGAATTGCTCGCGGCGTGCGTGGCACTCGTCGCGCATCCCGAGGACGGCCGCTACCGCAGCGTCTTCGGACACGACGTGATCACGCCGTTGTTCAAGGTCCGCGTTCCCGTCCTCGCCCACCCCCTCGCCGACCCCGACAAGGGCTCGGGCATCGCCATGATCTGCACCTTCGGCGACACCACCGACGTGACGTGGTGGCGCGAGCTCTCCCTGCCCACCCGGACCATCGTGGGGCGCAACGGCCGCCTGCGCACCGTGCCCTGGGGCGAGGACGGCTGGAGCTCCGAAGACCCAGGCGCAGCCGCGCTCGCCTACGGCGAGCTCGAAGGGCGCACCGTGTCCCAGGCCAGGACGCGCATCGTGGAGATGCTGGGCGCAGCGGGAGCGCTCGTGGGCGGGCCCAAGCCGATCCGGCACCCCGTCAAGTTCTACGAACGCGGCGACCGTCCCCTCGAGATCGTCTCGAGCCGCCAGTGGTACGTGCGAACGCTGGCTCTGCGCGAGCGACTGATCGAGCGGGGCCGCGAGCTGCGCTGGCACCCGGAGTACATGCGGCACCGGTACGAGGCGTGGGTGGAGGGCCTGAACACCGACTGGAACATCTCGAGGCAGCGATTCTTCGGGGTGCCGTTCCCGGTGTGGTACCCCGTCGACGACGAGGGCTCGGTCGACCACGACCGTCCCCTCCTTCCCTCCCACGACCGCGTGCCGGTGGACCCCTCGAGCGACACCCCCGACGGGTACCGGGAGGACCAGCGGGGGCAGCCCGGGGGGTTCGTGGGTGATCCCGACGTCATGGACACCTGGGCCACCTCGTCGCTCACCCCCCAGATCGCGGGGCGGCGCGAGGACGACCCCGACCTCTACGCCCGGGTGTTCCCCATGGACCTGCGTCCCCAGGCGCACGAGATCATCCGCACGTGGCTGTTCAGCACCATCGTGCGGGCCGAGCTCGACTACGGCCGCCTGCCCTGGACCGACACGGCGATCTCGGGATGGGTCCTGGACCCCGAACGCAAGAAGATGTCGAAGTCGCGCGGCAACGTGGTGACCCCGCTCCCACTCCTCGAGTCCCACGGTGCCGACGGCATCCGGTACTGGGCGACGAGCGGCCGGCCCGGTGTCGACACGGCGGTGGACGACGGCCAGATGAAAGTGGGCCGGCGCCTCGCCATCAAGATCCTCAACGCGTCCCGCTTCGCGCTGTCCCGGATCGGCACAGCGGCGGTGACCGGGCCCGCGGCGGTGACCGCACCGCTCGATCTGGCCGTGTTGCGCCGGCTCGCCGACGTCGTCGTCGACGCCACCGCCGCGTTCGAGTCCTATGACTACGCGCGCGCACTGGAGCGTACCGAGGCGTTCTTCTGGTCGTTCTGCGACGACTACCTCGAGCTCGTGAAGGGACGCGCCTACGAGGACGCGGCCACGTCGGGCCCGTCCTCGGCGCGCGCCGCGCTGGCCGTCGCCCTGTCGGTGCAACTGCGCCTCTTCGCCCCCTTCGTGCCCTTCGTCACCGAGGAGGTGTGGTCGTGGTGGCACGACGGTTCGATCCACCTGTCGCCGTGGCCCGCAGTCGAAGAGCTGTCGGCGGCACAGCACCAGGGAGACGTCGCCGTGCTCGACATGGCCTCCCACGTCCTGGGCGAGGTGCGCCGGGCCAAGACCACGGCCCATGTGTCGATGCGGGCACCGGTGGCGAGGTTGACCGTCGTCGACGACGCGGAGCGCCTGGCCCTGCTGGCCGAGGCGGAGGGGGACCTGCGCGAGGCGGGTGGCGTCGTCGAGTTGGTGACGCGACCGGGGCCGCCCGAGGTCGTCGTCGAGCTCGCCGTCGCGGACGCGGGACCGGGGTAGTGGCGCCCCACGGCGGAGACGGCCTCGAGGAGTCCCGTCTCGAGCTCGACACCGTGCTGCACGGATGCCGGTCGTCGCACGCGGCGCTGCTCGGCACCGTGACCGGTCTCGACGAGGCCGCCGTGCGGGGACCGAGCCGCCTGGAGGGGTGGAGCGTCGGGCACGTGATCACCCATCTCGCCCGCAACGCCGACTCCCACACCCGCATGCTGAGCGCCGCGCTGCACGGCGACGCCGTGGAGCAGTACGCGGGCGGCCGTGACGAGCGGGCCAGCGCCATCGAGGCGGGGGCGGGCCGTGGCGCCACCGAGCTGGTCGACGACATGGTGCGCTCGATCACCGATCTCGAGACGGCCTGGGCGGCGATGACCCCGGAGGCCTGGGACCGGCACGGCCTCTCGCGGGGACGCCCGTGGCCGTGCCGGGTCATGCCCTATCACCGCTGGCGGGAGGTGGAGATCCACCACGTCGACATGGGCGCGGGGTACGAGTCCGAGGACTGGCCCGAGGAATACGTGCGCCGCGAGCTGGCCGCCCTCCTGGTCACCGTCCCGGGACGGCTCGCCGACGCCGGGCAGCGGCGGCGGCTGCTGGCGTGGATGGCGGGGCGGTCCGCGTCGCCGGGCCAGCTCGACCTCGACCGATGGGAGTCCAGGCCGGGGAACTACTTCAAGGGCGTGGCCCCCTGAGGGGGGCGACGCCCGGCCCGGAGGCGCTCACCCGTCGAGCTTGAAGACGCGCACGGCGTTGTCGCGCAGGAACTTGGGCCAGACGTGGTCGCGCAGGGGGACGTCGGCGAGCTCGGAGAAGATGCGCTCCAGAGTCAATGCCATCGGGTAGTACCCGGCGTACATGATCTTGTCGGCACCCCTGGTGTTGGCGTAGTCGATGATCGCCTTCGGGTAGTACTTGGGCGCGAAGGCGCTGGTCATGTAGTGGAGGCCGGGCCACTTGAGCATCAGCTTCACGGCCAGCTCCTCCCAGGGCTCGGCCCCGTGCCGCATGACGATGCGCAGTTCGGGGAAGTCGTAGCAGACCTGGTCGAAGTGCATGACGTCCTGGCACGCGGACGGCACCCGAGGACCGGCGATCCCGGCGTTGACGACGATCGGCAGGTCCAGGTCGATGCACGTCTGGTACACGGGGTAGTACCGCCGGTCGCTGATGGGCACCTGGGGGTTGCACCCCGCCGGGAAGGTCGTCACCGCCTTGATGCCGCGCTCGGTGTGCGCCTCCCGTATCCGCCGGACGGCGCCGGTGATGTCATTGGGGTCGAGGGCCTCGAGATTGGCCGCGAACCGGTCGGGGTGCTGCGAAAGGGCGCGGTCGACGACCGACCCCGCCAGTCCCACGAGCCCGATGGCGATACCGAAGCGGTCCATCTCCGCCAGGGTCACCGCCACCGGGTCGTCCTCCTGCGTCACGCGATTGGGGTCGTCGTCCTTGAACATGTAGGAGATCGGCGACCCCGACGCCGCGCTCTGCTCGTCGCGAAGTTGAGGGCGGAGGAAGTCGAATCGCCGGGCGGCCCGAGAGCTCGGGAACCCGATCATGCAGTCGACCACCCCGACGTCGGTTGGCATCGGCACGGCCCGCCACCGTACAGCGGGGCCGGGGGGTGGGCGCCCCGGCGGTCCCGGTGGCAACCTAAGGGCAGCCCGAGCGGGCATGGGCCGGCTCACGGGCACGAACTTGGAGGGTGGAGCGATGGACGTCGCCGACATGACGGGCAAGACGGTGGTCATCACGGGAGGGAACTCCGGAATCGGCCGGGAAACGGCTGTCGCCCTCGCCAAGGCCGGCGCCAAGACCGTCATCACCGCCCGCGACCGTGCCCGGGGTGAAGCCGCCTTGGCCGACATCCGAGCGCGCTCGGGGCGTGACGACGTGGACCTCGTCGTCTTCGACCTCGGCAGCATCGCCTCGATCCGTGAGGGGGCGGCCGCCATCTTGCAGCGCTGCGACCGCATCGACGTCCTCGTGAACAACGCCGGACTGGTCCTGACCGATCGGCGCGAGACCGCGGACGGCTTCGAGGCCACCTTCGGCATCAACCACCTCGGGCACTTCGTCCTCACCGAGTTGCTCCTCGACAGGATCAAAGCCAGCGCCCCGGCCCGCATCGTCAACGTCGCCTCCACCGCGCACAAAGGTGCCCGCAAGGGCCTCGACTTCGACGACCTGCAGTCCGCCCGCTCCTACAGCGGGATGCAGGTCTACTCCAAGTCGAAGCTGGCCAACATCTACTTCACCACCGAGCTGGCTCGACGACTCGAGGGGACCGGCGTCACGGTGAACTGCCTGCACCCGGGGACGGTCGCCACCGGCTACGCCCGCGACGGCGACGCGTCGGGGGTGCTCGCCTTCGGGGTCAAGGTCATCAAGCCCTTCATCCTCACCGCCGCCCAAGGGGCGCGCACCTCGATCTACCTGGCGTCCTCACCCGAGGTGGCGGGAGTCACGGGCCAGTACTTCGTGAAGTGCCGGGCTCGCAAACCCTCCGCCGTAGCCCGGGACGACGAGTCGGCCGGGCGTTTGTGGAAACACAGCGAGGAGCTCGTGGCCCAGAAGGGCTGACCTCGCACCACGGCCGTCGGAAGCGGGCCGGGACGACCCTCGTTCAGCTGACCTCGCCCATGTAGGCGCCCAACAGATGCTCGGCCACCTCGGCGGGCGAGCCCGTGTGCACGAGCCTGCCGTTCACCATGATCCCGGCCTGATCGGCGATGGCGAGTGCGGTCTGGGCGAACTGTTCGACGAGCAGGATCGTGATGTGCTCCTCGGCCACGGCCTGCGCCACGAGCTCGTAGAGCTCGGCCACGACGAGCGGGGCGAGGCCCATGGAGATCTCGTCGAGCAGCAACAGGCGAGGGTTGGTGAACAGGGCCCGGGCCAGGGCCAGCATCTGCTGCTCCCCCCCCGACAGCCGACCGGCCAACTGCCGGCGGCGCTCCCCGAGGACCGGGAACCTTGCGTAGCTCTGCTCCTCGAGGTCGGCCATCTTGGTCTGCTTGCTGCGATAGCTGTACATGAGCAGGTTCTCGGCCACGGTCAGGTTCGGGAAGACGGCCCGGCCCTCGGGGACCGCGCACAGTCCCTTTCGTGCCAGGCGGTCGGGCACCGGTCGGCGGATCACCTCGCCGTCGAACGAGACGGTGCCCGACGTGGCCGGCATCCGGCCGCTCGCCACCTTCAGCAGCGTGGACTTGCCCGCTCCGTTGGGACCGAGCAAGGCGTAGACCGAGCCTTCCGGAACCTCCAGCGACACGCCGTGGACGACCTCGATCCGACCGTAGGCAGCCCGCACGTCGGTCATGGACAGCATCGCAGGGCCCGCTACCGGCGGCGCGGGCGCGGCCTGCGCCGGGAACGGGATCATCTTGCTTCCCGCGTACCCGTCACCGGCGTGGGCGGCGGCGCGGCGCGTGTCGAGGAATGCAGGCGAGGGGCTCGGCGGGGCGGGGTCTTCCTCGGCGGCTCCCAGATAGGCGGCCTGGACGGCGGGGTCGGCCTGCACGGTGGCCGGATCGCCCTGGGCGATGACGGCGCCGTAGTCGAGGACACTCACGTGGTCACAGATGTTCATGACGAGGCTCATGTCGTGCTCCACCAGCAAGACGGCGATGCCCCGGCTCGCCAGGTCCACGAGGACGCGCCCCAGCTCGACGGTCTCCTCCTGGTTCAGGCCCGAGCTGGGCTCGTCGAGCAGCAGCACCGACGGACCCGTCGCCAGCGCCCGGCCGAGCTCGACGAGCCGGGCCAGACCGGTGGGCAGCAGGTCGGTGGGCTCGTCGGCAACGTGCGACAGCCCGATGTGGGCCAGGATGATGTCGGCCTCGACCTGCGAGGTGGCCCCGGTCGGACGCCGGCGCCGTGTCTCGCTCGCCATCTGCACGTTCTCGCGCGCCGTGAGCGTCCCGAAGAGCTCGAGTCGCTGGAAGGTGCGAGCGACCCCCAGCCGCGCCCTGTGGTGCGGGGAGAGGCCCGTGATGTCCACCCCCCCGAGCCGCACCCGGCCCTGGGTGGGCGGCTGCAGACCGGTGATCACGTTGAACAGCGTGGTCTTGCCCGCGCCGTTGGGACCGATGAGTCCGTTCACGGCGCCGGCATGGACCTCCAGGTTGACGTCCTGGAGCGCCTGGAGCCCGCCGAAGCGGACAGAGATCTCCTCGACGGCGAGCTCAGACAACCGAACGCACCTCCGTCGCCATGGGGGCATCGGAGAGGGAGGGCATGGGGCTCAGCTGGTCGAAGATCGGCGCCGTGCGTCCCCGACGACGGCTCCAGAAATCGTTGACCTCAGCGTAGAGGCGGCCGATGCCGTTGGGGTTCCGGCCGATGGTCACCACGCCACCGCCGATCAGCAGCTGCGTGAAGTTGGGGATCTGGGGGAGATGCGCCCCGATGACGGGCCCGACCGCCAAGAACACCCCGGCCAGCACCGCACCGGTGAGGAGGCTGACCCCGGACAGCGTCAGGCCCACGAAGATGGCGATGCTGAAGAGGAAGTCGAACTGCGCGGCGCCCACGGTGGTGCTGAGCCCGCCGTAGAGCGCGCCGGCGAGGCCCGCCATGCCAGCCGAGAAGGCGAACACGGCGAGCTTGGTGACGGTCAGGCTCAACCCGACGGTGCTGCACGCCGCAGGTGAGTCGTTCATGCCCACGAGGCGCCGGCCGAAGCGACCGCGCCGCAGCGCACCCACACCGATCACGCACAGGGCCAGCACGATGGCGAGGAACACGTCGAAGGCGCGATCCGTGGTGAAGTGCATGCCGAAGATGTCGGGGCGGCCGACGGTCACGGTACCGCCGATGCCCATGACCGAGCTCGACTGGAAGAACACGTTGTCCATGAGCACCGCGAACGCCAGCGTGGCCAGGGCCAGGTAGAGGCCGCGCAGGCGCAGCACCGGCAGCGCCAGGACGGCACCGACCCCGGCGCACACGCCCACCGCCGCCAGCAGCCCCAGGACCGAGTCGCCGCCCGCCACCCAGTGCATCGTCACCGCCCCGAGGCCCAGGAACGTGAACTGGCACAACGAGACCTGGCCGGCGTACCCCGACAGCGGGACCAGGCTCAGCGCCAGGATCGACAGGGCCAGACCGTTGCCCATGGTGAAGAGGTCGTTGCCGTTGAGGACGGCGCCGAGGGCGATGACCACCACGACGATGAAGACCGCTCCCATGAGCGTCGTCTTGGCGCTCGCCACCCGCGGGGGCCGGACGCGCACGACGCGGCCGATGGCCAGGCGCACCTCGGGGATGAGGAGAAGGGCCAGGAACAGCAGGGCCATGGGCAACGCCGCGTCCACGTCGTTGCGCACGCCTTCGGGGGCGTACCCGATGGCCATGGAGTTGGCCACGCCGAGGATCATGGCGCCCAGGAAGGTCATGGGCAGGCTGCGCAGCCGGCCCACGACGGCGGCCGCGTAGCCGTAGATCACGAGCTGAGTGAGCACCTCGATGTTCATCCCGGACACGCTGGGCGCGAGCAGGATGCCGCCCAGGCCCGCGAACATCACGCCGATCATCCAGGCGTAGGCCGAGATGCGCCCCGAGGGCGCCCCGGCCAGTGACGCCAGGCTCGGGTCGTCCACCACGGCGCGCATGGCGACGCCGGTGCGGGTGCGCCGGAAGAACACCCGCAGGAAGACCGCCACCGCGATGGCGACGGCCACCGTGATCAGCTGCTCCCACGAGAGGTGGACCCCGAACAGCGAGACCGGGTTGCCGTTCAAGAGCTCGGGCGTGTTGTACACGTTGGCCGTCGGGCTCCACACGGCCCCGGCCGCGGCGACGAGCACGAGCAGCAGGCCGAGGGTCACGGCCAGCCGGATGCTGGTGGCCGCGCCGTACAAGGGCCGCATGACCACCCGCTCGACGACGATCCCCAGCAACGGGGCCGCCACGAAGAGGGCGAGGGCGAGGGACACCAGCTCGGGCAGGCCCCAGCCCTGCCACAGCTGCCAGAACAGGTATGCCAGCACCATGCCCATGGCGCCATGGGCGAAGTTGAAGATTCCCGTCGTGTTGTAGGTGACCACCAGACCGCTGGCGCTCACCGCGTAGATCGCCCCGAAGACGATCCCGGCGACGAGGAAGCTGAGGAATTCGGTCACCGCATCACGAGCCTTTGCGAGCTGGCACCCGGAGGTCGGGCCTCGGGGTGATCGTCCATCTGCTCCCCTATGAGGTCGGCCTTACCATCTTGGTGTAGCCGGACTCCTTAAGGAAGGAGTTCGAGCCGCAGTAGAAGCCGGCGTTGGGCGTGGGAGGCACCCGCTTGATCCTGCCGTTCTGCACCTGGGCGAGCAGGAAACATCCTGAGGGGACGGCCTGGGCCGGGTTGCTGGGAGGGACGAGGCCCCCGGCATCGAAGAAGGTGACGTTGTTGAGCGCCTGGATCAGGCCCGCTCGCGTGGGCGGGTTTCCCGCAGACTTGAGGGCCTGGGCGAAGAGCTCCGCCGACGCCCAGCCGTAGACCGACTCGATCTCGAAGTTGGCCTTCGGATCGACCTTCTTCATCCACTTGTCGAACAGTCCCACGGCGGGGACGGTCTGGGCGTCCTGCCCGAGGTACAGCGCGTAGCCCTGCTCGATGTACATGTTGTTGGCGGCGCTGCCCGCCAGTGACAGCAGCTGGTTCGAGTAGGCGGCACCCTCGATGTTGATGGGCTTGAAGCCCTGCTGCTGCATCTGCTTGGCGAGCGTGGACGCGTAATTGTCGGGCAGCTCGGTGGAGAAGAACATCTTCACGCCCTTGCCCTGCATGGAGATGATGTCGGGCAGGAAGTTCGTGTCGAAGGGACCCACACCGTGGTCGTAGACGATGTCGAAGCCCGACGCCTTCATGGCGGCCTCGACGGCGTTCTCGGCAGAGGTGGTCGAGGCCGTGGCGTTCTCCCAGATGATGCCGACCTTCTTGACCTGCTGCGGGTACTTCTTCTGCAGGTACTTGAAGAGATTGAGCGGGTAGTAGTTCTCGGGGTTGGGAAGGGGGCTGTAGAGGTAGGGGTCCGACGACAGCCCCGGGCTGAGCGAGAACCCGACGTCGGGGACATGCGCGATGTCGATGAGCGGCTTCTCGGCCGAGTCGAGAAGGGAGAAGCCACCGACGAGGCCGAATTCCGTGCGGATCTGGGTGCCGGTCTCGGTGGCCACCTGCCCACCTTGGAAGGCGCTGTCCTCGGCGTCGAGGATCAGCTTCCTCCCGTTCACGCCACCCATGCTGTTGACGTAGGCGAAATACGCCTTGGTGCCGTCCTCGGCTCCCTTGAACAACCCGGGGATGGGTGAGGACAGGTCGTCGACCTGGCCCACGGTCACCGACGTGGAGGTGACCCCGGGCGAGGAGCCCGAGCCCCCCGAGCCGGAGGAACCCCCGCCCGTGCCGCCGGTGGGGGTCGAGGCTTGGGTCGTCGTCGACCCTGCCGACCCCTTCGACGAACAGGCCGCCAGCGTGAGGAGACACACGGAGAGTAGGACTACGATCCCGGTCCGTGGCGTAAATGGGAGCGCCCCACGTCCTCGGCGCGCTCGCATCCGCACCTTCTCTCGGTTCGCGTTCACCAGGCCCCCCTCTGTCCCCATTCCCGAGAGTGCGACCCTCTCCCCGGAGCTGCACCCAGCTTGCCATGCCGCCTTCCCGGCCTGGCCGCACCCCCGGACGGCAGCGTCGTCGCAACCTGGACGGAGTCCCGACGGCACCCCGGGTCCGACGCGGGAACGCGTTCTAGTAATGCTACGTCAGATGCCGCCGCTGTGCAGGCCGAAGCCCGATCACGCCCCGGGGCGGCGCCGGCCTCCGGAGCGACCCGTCATGACGCCCTGGGGGCCTGCGACTCCCCTTCCCGGGCACCCGCGGAGCGACGGGACCGCACGCCCTCGAGAAACCGGACGACCGCGGCCACGGCGTGGGCGCTGCGCACCGACGGAAGCACGTCGAAGGCGTGCTGGGTGTAGGGAAGCTCGGCGTAGAGCACGGGCGCTTTCGACACGGCTCGGAGCGCGCTCACGAAGGTTCGGGCGTCGGCCACCGGCACCAAGGTGTCGTTGGTCCCGTGGATCACGAAGAAGGGCGGTGCTTCGGGGTGCACCCGGTGGAGCGGGGACGCGGCCTCGAAGACCTCGGGGTCGTCGGCGAGCCGCCGCTTGAACACCCGGCGCTCGAGCAACGTCAGCAGACCCTCGTCGTACCATGACGTGCCCCGTCCCGCCGTCATGTCGTACACGCCGTAGCAGGGCACGCACGCGTCCACCGAGGCGTCGGCCCCCTCGAACCCGGGCTGGAACTGCGGATCGCCACTGGTGAGCCCCACCAGCGCGGCGAGGTGGCCGCCCGCCGATCCACCCGACACGGCGACGAAGGCGGGGTCACCGCCGTACTCGGCGATGTTCTCTCGCACCCAGGCCACGGCTCGCTTGCAGTCGACAATGTGGTCGGGCCACGTGGCCCTGGGGCTCAGCCGGTAGTTGATGGTGACCGCCACCCAGCCCCGGCGGGCGAGCTCGTGGAGGAGGGGGAGCCCTTGCTCGCGCTTGTCCCCGATCACCCACGCGCCGCCGTGGATGTAGATGAGGACCGGCGCCCCCGTCGGGGGATCGACGCGTCGCCGGATGATGTCGAGTCGATGCGCCCGGATGCCGTCGCCCACATAGTCGATGTTGCGGAGGGCCTGCACCGAGCGCGCCGGGCGTGGGAGCGGGTAGACGAGGCGGGGGAAGCGCCACATCGTCTCGCCGCCGTGGAGGGGGAGGCCTCCCTCCTCCACCACCGGCAGCGGCACCTCCTCCTCGGCCAGGCTGAAGACGTGGCGCACTCGGTCCGACAGCCGGGCGTGGACCACGAGCCCCGTCCACGCCGCGGCGTTGACCCCCAGGGCCACCCATCCGGGCCACGACCCGAGGGCGCCCACGAGGGCGAAGGCCACAGTGGCGGCGACCTGCCACACGATGTGCCAGACCGGCATCTCGGCGGTGTACCAGCCCGCGAAGAAACTCGGGACCCCCAGAAGCGGGTGGCGCGCCGGACGGAAGGCGTTCACCACGAGAAGCGCTCCCACCAGGCTCACGGCCAGGTACACCCACGCCCACGTCATGGCACCATCCTCGCTCATGGCGCGAAGATGTCGCACGCCGGGGAGGCAGGTTTCCGAAAGGATTCGGGGGGCAGGACCGAAGAGCGAGGGCGAGACGACCATGGAACAGCTCACTGGGCTGGACGCGACGTTCCTGTACCTGGAGACACCGAGCCTGCACATGCACGTCTCGATGGCCGCCATCTTCGACCCGTCCACCGTTCCGGGCGGGTACTCCTTCGACAAGCTGCGCGACCTGGTGAGCGCACGCTTGGAGCTGGCCCCGATCTTCCGCCGGCGCCTCGTCGAGGTCCCGTTCCGCCTGGGCCACCCGTACTGGGTCGACGACCCGACCTTCGACATCGAGTACCACATACGCCCCGCGGGCCTGCCCGCTCCCGGCGGGGTCGAGGAACTGGCGCGCTTCGTGGGTGACGTCTGCAGCCGCCAGCTGGACCGTTCCAAGCCGCTGTGGGAGATGTACATCGTCGAAGGGTTGCGCGGGGGCCAGATCGCGGTGGTGACGAAGATCCACCACTGCACCATCGACGGCGTCTCGGGCGCGGAACTGCTCTCGCAGTTGTTCGACCTCGAACCCGAGCCCCGCCCCGCCCCGCCGACGACGACGTGCCCTCGGTCGACGAGCGCCTCCCGTCGGAGCTCCGGCTCGTGGCGCAGTCGCTCGGGACCCGCCTGACGCGGCCGCTGGGGATGACGAAGCTCGCGTGGCGCACGGGACGGGCCTTGCTCGACGTCCGGCGGGTACGGGCGCGGGGCTCGGGACGGGCCGCCTTGCCACTCACCACGCCGCGCACGTCGCTCAACGCGGCCATCACCCCCCACCGGCGTGTGGCCTTTTCGTCCATCGCGCTGGAGGACGCCAAGCGCATCAGGAAGGCATGTGACACGACGCTCAACGACGTGGTCCTCGCCGTGTGCAGCGGCGCCCTGCGAAGGTACCTGCTCGATGGCGACGAGCTGCCCGAGGACCCTCTGGTGGCGACCGTCCCGGTCTCGACGGCCCCGACGGCGGCCAACCAACGCGGCGCCAACAAGGTGTCGGCCATGTTCGTGGCCCTCCCGTGCCAGATCGAGGACCCCGTCGAGAGGCTGCATGCCATTCGGGAGAGCACCAAGGGGGCCAAGGAGGAGCACAACGCCCTGGGGGCGGACGTGCTGCTCAATTGGGCGGAGCACGCCACCCCGAACGTGTTCTCGACCGCGGCCCGCGCCTACACGCGACTGAAGCTGGCGGACCACCACCGGCCCATCCACAGCCTGGTGATCTCCAACGTCCCGGGGCCGGACTTCCCGCTGTACCTGGCGGGCGCCGAGCTCGTGGCCGGCTTCCCCCTGGGCCCGGTCATGGACGGAGCCGGGCTGAACATCACCGTGATGAGCTACCGGGGCGTCCTCAACTGGGGGCTCATGGCATGCGCCGAGACGGTGCCCAGGTTGGCCGACCTCGCCCGCTACATTCCCGACGCGCTCGACGAGCTCGCCTCTGCCGCCGGACTCGGACCCGCGCAGCTGTCGGGAGTGGCGCCGGGTCGGAACCGGTCGCGCCCGCGACAGCGAGCCGGTGCCGTCGAGCACGCACCGCAGCCCACGGGATGACACCGCGACGGCCGGCGTGACCGGGAGGAGCCGGCCCCTGAGGATCGGGCTCGTCGGCTGCGGCATGATCGGGCAGATCCATGCCGATGGCCTGCGCAAGATGGCCGAGGACGGCGAAGTCGTGACCGTAGGGGCGGCCGACCCGTCCGAGGTGTCCCGGATGGCTGTGGCGCGCAACTGCCCTTTCGAGTACCTGACCGACGACTCCCGGCGGGTCATCGACGATGCCGACATCGACGCCGTCATGGTCACGTCGCCCACGTCGACCCACGGCGAGCTCGTCCTGTCGACGCTGGCGGCGGGTAAGGCCCTCTTCTGCGAGAAGCCCCTGGCACCGACCTTTGCCGCCGTCCGGGAGCTCTGTGCCGCAGTGGCGGCGGCGGGGCATCCGGCCCAGGTCGGGTTCCACTCCAGGTTCCATCCCATCGTCAACCGCATACGCCGTCTCGTCGAATCAAGAGAACTCGGCGTCCCCATGGCCTACACGCTGCGGGACGACCAGTACTGGCCCACCGGCGCGGTCGTGCCGGGGCACAGCTCGTGGCGATCGCAGCGCGACCACGCCGGAGGCGGTGCACTTCTGGAACACTCCGTCCACGCCGCGGACATCGTGTGCTGGCTGTTCGGCCCTGCGGTGCGAGTGTCGGCGAGGACGCGGTCGGTGTTCGGCTACGACGTGGAGGACGTGGCCGCCGTGACCGTCGAGCACGACTCCGGCGTCGTAGGCACCATCCTCAGCGTCTTCAACGGTGTGCGGGGCCGCGAGGAGCGCCGGTTCGAGGTCTTCTTCGAGAACGGTGCGGTCGAGGCCACCACCGACTTCATCGTGGGTGCCACCGAGGACAGCTTTATGGTGCAACGACCCGATGCGGCTCCCGAGCGCCCTGATCTGGGCTCGCTGCGAGAGGAGTACTTCGCCACCCTCGCCCTCCCCCGTCGCGATTTCGTCTTCTACACCTACCCCGCCGACCGGCACTGGGTGCACTGCGTGCAGGCGGGCGAGCCGGCGCGGCCCGGCTTCGACGACGCCCTTCGCGCTCACGAGCTGGTGGACGCCGCCTACCGCTCGGCGGCGACAGGTTCTGCCGTCTCCCCCTGAGGACCCCCGGTGCACCGGGCCATGGTGCCCGCATCGTCGAGCGCCACCGGGACCATGATGCCGGGATGACCGACACACCTTCGGAGCCAGCTCGCCACCTTCCTCGTCCCGGGATCGGAGGCATCGCCTCGGCCATCTCGAGATGGGTGGAGCCCGAGGACAACCCCTCAGGAGTGATCTACGGGACGATCGCGGTAGGAGCCGTGCTCGCCGCCGAGAGCACTCGCCGTGAGACGTTCCCCGACACCATCGAAGCCACGCTGCTCATTCTCGGCTTGTACTGGCTGGCCCACACATACGCAACCGTGGTCGGGGACCGACTCAAGACACGAGACCGCCTCTCGGCAAACGCACTGTGGCGGGCGTTCCTGCACGAGGGTTCCATCGTGAAGGGAGCCGCTGTCCCGATCGCGGTGCTGGCCATGCTGTGGGCGGCCGGGGTCTCTCTCGCCACCGGGGTCACCGGCGCGCTGTGGAGCAGCGCCGCCGCTCTGGCGTTCTTCGAGATCGTCGCCACCCTGCGCAGCCGGGCTACCGGTGCCCAACGGCTCACCCAGATCGTGGTGGGCGCGCTCCTCGGCGCGGGCGTGCTCCTGGTGCGCGTCGTGTTGCATTGACCGGGGCC